>Ga0181560_10005366_pt1 | contig 11481 bp, 8 predicted proteins | sample 011ome_20_FD_133751 | JGI IMG/M metagenome (GOLD analysis project Ga0181560, IMG submission 133751) | Coastal salt marsh microbial communities from the Groves Creek Marsh, Skidaway Island, Georgia - 011509CT metaG (megahit assembly) | ecosystem: Environmental > Aquatic > Marine > Intertidal zone...
AGAGAACCGAAGAGATTAGAGAGAATCGACGACGACGACGACGAAACGACGACGAAAACGACGACGACGTGTCCTTAAACGTCTCGAAATTTTAATATCTTGAAGGTTTTGAAAAAGGATGAAATTTCCGTACACTCCTTCCTCGAAAAAAAAAAGACGTCTGTCTAGTTCTCGTTACAAAAAGCACACGCACGCCTTTCTCGCAAACAACAACAACAACGACAACAACAACAGCGACAGAGACAGACGAGAGAAGAAGAGGGACTCCGCCGTTCGAGTGCTCTCTCTCTTTGGTGCCGGCGACGAAAAGCGTTCCCCCAAGGCTTTTCTTTCTTTCTTCCTCTTTTTTCCGCACATTTTCTCTCTTCATTTCGACGCCCAAATAATTATTTTTAGAGCAAAGTCGCAGAAGACCACGAGTTAGAATATAAACGATGACGTCGTACAAACGGGGAAAAGATGAAGAAGACGACGACAACGACCGCGTGAAGAAGAGCATAGATGAAATCTTACCCGCGGATGCTTTGTTGCACGTCGTTTCCTTCTTGCCGAACGGCGCGGACGTGTTTAAATTCGCCTGCGCGAATAAAAAGTTGCATCGAATGCTCGTGGAAAACGACGAAGAGGATGAGAAAATATGGAAATGTTTGTGCGTGAAACAGGAAGAAAAGTTTAGCTTCAACGAGAGAAATGGACGCGTGAGAGAAGATTTAATCGTTGGTTTAAATGAATCGTTCGCTGATATGAACAGAAGAAGAAGGAGAAGACTCAACAAATTTCAGAGAGCTTCGGCATCCTTCAGCGGCCACGAGGACGAGGAAAATTTGACAAAGGGGAGTTCTTGGAGAAGGAGGAGAAGAAGAAACAAAAACAGGATTGATAACGATCACACCGATAATAAACAAGGAGAAGACGAACGAGTGAAGAAGGAAGAAACCATCTTCAGATGGCGAGATTTGTATGCCTGGAGAAGACGCATACTTTTTTCCGCAAGAAGAGCGCGCGAGCAAGAAATCGAGGAGAGAAGAGAATCGCAACGACAAATGTTGTTAGAAGCGTCGACATCGTTTGAAAGAGAAGAAGAAGGAGAAAGAGAATGGGCGCGATCGATGTCCACGTCCACTTCTCAGGTATCGACTCATTTGAAGTATAGATTAGCCGTGTGTCACGAAAAGTCTATATTCACGTGCGACCCGCGAGAAGGCGGCGGAAGGATACGAATGCTGCACGAAACAACAATGAATCGATTCGCATTCACGAGTTTGACGTGGTCGAACAACGGTGAGTTATTGTCGGTGCTGATGCAATCAGTGAGAGGTTACTCGGTGCTATGCGCAGCGCCGCACGAGAGCGACTTTTTGAGAGCAAAGATGAAATGCGATCTGAGCACGATTGCGATGCTATCCAGAGAAGATGATTTGGACGATGACGGCGATAGCGGAGGGAAGAAAAGAAAGTTGAAAATCGTGGACGAAACAGAAAAAGAGAGCTTAGAGAAGAGGAGGAGCTTTGCCGGAGACATGTTGCGCGCGTCAAAATATTCTGATTTTGAAAGAACAGACGGAGACAGAGAGGAGCACAAAGCAGAAATGAACATCGACTCTGAAAAGGATGAAGAAGAAGAAGAAGAAGAAGAAGCGGCGTTTCCCTTGTCCAAAAAAATCTTCGATATTTACGAGTCCGAAGAAGAAGAAGAAGAAGAAGATGATGTTGATGACGAGGCAAGCTTAAAGAAAAAGCGCAAAACGACAAAGCACACTTCCTTCTTGCTTCATACAGCTCCGGGAAGGAAAATCAATAAGAAGAGGGGAGACAAGAACGATACGTCCAAGAAAAAGAGAAAGATGATTCACGAGAGGAAGGGAAAGTGGAAAGTCACGATCAAGTTGCCGCCTTCACCTCCACCGCTCGTTAATTTCATCGTCTTACCAAAGACCATGGTTCCGTTCGGAATTCAGTTTGCTCCGTGCGGAACAAAGTTGGCCATTGTAGCGAAGGAAAAAGCAGTTGTACCGCAAGTTCAAGCGCAACATCAAGCAGTTGCATCAGTTCCAGCACCATTACCGCAGTCTGCGCCAGGCGGGGCGGTAGGGGCAACCGTCAATGGCGGTAATAATGGTGGTAATCCACATGCTGCTGCAGAACTCGCTGAGGTTGGTGGGGAAGTTAACGCGCAAGTGGCAGTCACAGAGGCCCTTAATGGGGCACCGAATCAAATCAATGTGGGCGTTCAAACAATTGGACAGCATCAGCAACAACAGCAACCCAACGCGGTTGACCCTCCTTTTCAGGTGCCGGGGATTCAAATTCCAATGCCTCAGGCCGAAGCGGTGCATCAACATCCACAACAACAGCAACAAGGGCGAGACGTCTCGTTATCCATGCTTGATTTAGTACAAACGATGAATTCTCTGTATGGATTTGCGAACAATGGTTTAAAGTTTCCTCGAGCGTCTCATCCAGGTGGCCGCGAGATTGTGCAAAAGATTGAACAGAAAGATGCGAGCATGTACTTCTCCTTTGCGCCGGACAATTCAGGAGACATAATTGGAGTTTCCAAAAAGTTGAGCGCGGTGCGCTTCATTGAAAATGCGACGAATCTTCCGATTTCAAGAGGAAAGGAAAAAGAATCTTTATTTCCTGAGGACAAGTCAGGCGTGTGTCATAGTGACAGTCGTGAATATCATCACCACCATGGCGACGCGTCAACAGAGGTGCCATTATCTTTTCAACAACGTCTCATCAATTCCCATAAAAAATCGATGTTGGAAGAAGGACAACGGAGAGAAGACATGATGGCATCCGACGACGATGAAGTTGATGCAAACGAATTGAAATTTATGAATGATCACGTGCGAATGCTTCAGTCATGGGAACAACGCGAAGCCGAGGTCATTTCTGGGTTCCTCAAGTACCCATTTTGGAATCGAACGAAAAAGTTCGTTTGGACGGTGGCAAATCATTCAATCGCTCCCGCTATCTCTAAGTTGGCTTCTTTTGTCACAGAAAGTGGTCAAAGATTGGTTCGAGTGTGTCGACACCCCATGGTCGGGTTGCGTTTGAAGAGAAAAAGAGGAATATCGATGTTAAGTGATTCCGAGAATGAAGAGTTCAACGATGACGATAATTTGGGTAGTCTGTTGAGCGATCAACACGACGGAGGTCAACATGGTAGAAGAGGAGCTGACTATGCGGACAGAAGAAAGCTACCATCGCAGAATAACAACTTTTCTTCGTTATCTTCTGAGCAAATGTACGAGCAAGAAAGAATGCAGCTGAAAGAAACGACGAGAGTGCCTCGAGCGCGCCCGGAGTCGAAAGCTCGATTTTGCAAAAAGAAGGATGTGCTTTGGCAAATAGGCCGAGGGCATATTCCGATCACGCACAACGCGCATTGGATTCCGGGCAAACGAGGCGTTCAAAACCAGGTGATGGATGCCTCATCGCGCGGACATTGGCTGGTTCCGTTCACGTTACCAGATTCCTTCCCTCCGATCACCTACATGATGTTGGTACCGGCGCCGCCGTCATCTTTTTCCTCTTCCTCAGAATCGACCGCAGTTGCGGAACTTGAAATTGGTTCTAGGAAAGATTTGCTCGACGACGAAGACGATGGAAGAGAAAAAGAAGAAAAAGAAGAGCCTCTGAACGTGGAAAGATACATCAACGATGTGATTGCCAGACACGTGCAAAATCAACCATTCGACCAACTTTCGAAAGAGCGCGAGCTAAGCGCCAAGAGAGATATTTTGAAGTTTGAAAAGCTTATCGTGTGCGAAGTTCAACCTTCCTCTGTGTTTGTTGAACCGAACGTGATGGTTCCGTTCGTTTTGGCTGCTAGACCAGGTGGCGAGCATATCGCGTGGTCGGACGAACATGCCGTCTACTTGAGACGCACGGACCCAGTGAAAGGCGGCCCAATCGGTGCAGCGGTGAAAATTCTTGATTTGAACACGTGCACATTTAGCACCAGAGACGAGTACAACATGGAATTTATGAAGTACGAAGCTTACGGTCAAGGATTAGCAGGCGACCAACCGGTTAATGCAACCGTAGAGCCGATTTTGTATTACGTCGTCGCTTTAAAATGGTCAAAGTCTGGCAATAGGTTGTTGATATGCTTGTGCACCGTCTTTAGCGGCTCGAGCACCTATTGTGTGTACCAATGGATCACTTGGGACCCACCCGGAGCATTCTTTTACAAAGAGGAAGATTTCCCGTTGGAAGATATTTGTAACAGTTTGCTAGATGATCGCGCCAGTGCTCTTGAAGTGGATGAAAACGGCCGAGTTGAAGACTGCGCGACGATCACTATCGGCAGTTATTTCTTCCCTTCTCGACAATTTAAAGAAAAAGTCTTGTTAGTCGATGGTGGATTGAAACAAATTTGGTCGCCAAACGAAGACGCGATTGCATTCCCGGTCATGTTCTTTAGCAAGAAAAGTCCTCTTCCGTCGTACACGACGAGTACGCAGACGAACATCACGCAACAGCAACAACAGCAGCAACAAAACGCCTTCATAGATTCTATTGTCATCCAAGAATTTCCTCTTGCATCGAAAAAGACGATAGGCAGCGATGAGAAGAACAGCAATGCTAAAAACAAGAACAACAGCAGTAGAAATAGTAAGCCGCAGCGAGAGGGAAAAGAAGAGCGATTACGTATGTATCAAATCGACGACGATACGGCGATTCCGTTTCGCGCTCGCTTTCTCCCCAAGAAACACAAAGGCAAAAATTTCATTCGAGTTTGCGAAGGAAAATTTTGCGCGTGGTCGCAATAGGCCTGTAATTTATATATTTTTAGTAGATTAACAGTGCTTCTCTATCAAATCCTCAATACTTAGTGATTGCTTGATGCAGTATGAAGCCGCCAATCGCAAGCAACAAAAATCCCATCCCAAGCTGTAACGTTTCTCGCCTTATAAACTCTAACAGTCTCACGCCAATGCATACTCCAATCATCGCAAAACTGGTGATCAACAAACATAAACCACCGTCGGGTTTATCGATACCACTCGCTAACGTGCTGATAATTGCACCCGTACCCAGCGCAGCGCTCATGACTGCACTTAAAGCGATCAAGACTTTACGATGAACAATGTCGCCCTTCCACACGATAACCATGGGTAAGAACGTTATCGGTCCACCGGTGCCGGTTAAAACGCTGATTAGACCTACTAACACGCCGATGATGAACAAAATTACTAAATCTTTATGCGTGGGTTCCGACCACTGCTCGAGAGCAGTCATATTTTCGTATGCGTCTTTATCTACTACTGCTGCTACTTCTCGTTGTTGATTCTGCTCGTCACCTTCTCCCGGTGGCGATTCTACAGCAGCCGCTGACATCTCTACTTCCTCCAACGCGCGTTTCTTCTTGGCCGCGTGCAAAAGGTACAAACCTCTCAAATCTCTAAAACCAGCTAATAAACTAATCGCGGCAATCAAATATGTCAGCACGCCTCTCGGAGCCGAGTCTAGTAAAAGTGCGCCGGACAAGGTAGATCCCAAAGCGCTCCCGAACCCGACGACGAAACCACACTTCCACGGCACACACCTCGTGTATTTGTGCAAAAGGTACACTCGCACGTACACGGTCGGTGTAAACGCGACGAATAAGGACACGATGGCCAATTTCGCTTCCACGCCGGCGACTAACAGAGATGGAGTCATGACAACGCCACCAATACCTGTTTTTTTTGTACGCGAGAGAAGGAGAGAGAGAGAGAGAGAGAGAGAGATGATGAAGAGTTCGTTACTTCCATTTCTCCAAAACCAAAACACGTGTGAAAGTTTACGGAGTTTTTAAAAAATTTGAAGAAAAAGGCGCACCTACGGAACCAACGAGTAAAGCACCCAAGCCGCACCCGATGGCGACGACGGCAATTTCACCCGGGCCCATGGATGAGACGACGGTGTCCATGTTTATTTTATCGAACGCTTTTTTCTCTCCGCGTGTGTTCTTTTTATCATGTCGTTCAACAATGAGGAAGGAATTTTCCATGACGTTATCTAAAGAAAGGAAGAAAAGAGCGCCGTCGGGAGAAGAAAAAACCAAAAATTTGAGCGCAACCACGCGCGCGCACGATGGTGTTTTTGGTGATGGTATGTTATACTATTCACAAATCAACTATGCTCTAAATGAATCGCTCATCTTCTATATATTCTAATACGCGCCTTCAGGAGGAGGAGGAGGAGGAGGGGGCACGACCCCTAACTCGCCCTCTTCTACCGGCATAGGCGGCGGAGGAGGAGGTATGTAACCCGCCGGTGCGTCGGGGATTGGGGGCGGAACGCCCGCGCTTCCGTCTGATGGGGGCGGGGGTGGGACGTTCACGGTCGTCGTCGTCGTCGTCGTCGTTGATCCAATGGGTGGTGGTGGTGGTGGTGGTATGCCCGTGCCTAAAGGCGGCATGATGCCACCGAGAAACGCCGGACCGGCTCCTCTGAACTGTTGTTGTTGTTGTTGTTGCATCATCATGTTCATCGGAGGTGGGCCGCCGTATCCTGCACCTACTCCAAACCGAGGAGCCTGATAGTGCGCGTTACTGTTGTCATCGTCTCTATTCGGTGGTGGCGGTAATCCACTAGTCATTTTCTTGTCTTTCACGTACACCGGCGGCGGCGGTAAACCGGATTGGACGGTCTTTTTCCCACTTTTTTCTTGATTGGCGCCGACGGCGGACGGATCATCCACGCCGATTTCCGAAAGGAAATTTTGATATTCCTTCGTCAACTCTTGTGGAATTTTATCAGTACCACCACCACCAGTAGCATTCGCGGAACCAGCTTTCCCTTTCATCGGGCAATCGCCGGTGGGGTGCCCGCCGTCGCCGCAAATCGCGCACACCACCCCAGCTTTAAATCCAACCGCTTTGTTGTTTTCATTTTCTGGACAATGCATGCCGCTGTGACCCATACCTCCGCAAATCAAACAATACTCCGGTCGATCTTGAAACGTGCCGTTAATCATCGCCAACTCTTTCAGTTGCGCTCGTTTGTGGTGATTGTACCCTTCGTCGATGGGCGTTAAAATCTTTTGCACCATTTCTGCCGCCATGTCCACCGCCTCGTCCGTGTCGCCTTCAATGACCACGTGCAATGGCTCGTCCTCCTTGTAATCCGTTCGGCTGTCTCTATTCGCGTTCCCTTTAACGCATCCTTTCCCTCTCAAAACAATCCTCGTGTTTGTCTCTCTTTGTAATCTTTTCTGCGTGTTCCCTCTCGGCCCGATGATCAAACCGACAAAGTTATACCCCGGATACTCCTTCTCCGGAACGAACAACTTCCTCGTCTTCTTTTCCGGGCGATAATCGTGCGGCGCCGTGAAATTTTCCGGATCGTTCTTCAGTAAAAATTCGCACACTCGATTCCTTTCTTTCCGTATTTTGTCTCTCATTCGCAACTCGCGACTGTTGATTTTGAACCCGGTCACTTTATCGTATTTCGGAGGAGGACTCGGACTTCTCTCTCGCTCCGGTCGAGGATCCGTAAACTCGCGTCGCTGCAACTTCCCGGATAAATCGTAAAACCTTTTATAGTGATCTTCGACGACGGGATTTTCGTGCGGCTCTCGCTTCAATCCGTTCAACACCACATCGTTCCCGCTCCCCCCCGTTCCAGTTCCGCCTCCGGCTCCGGCGAACCCCTTCGCGGCCAAATGCTTGAAGATTTTCGTCGGGTCCAAGTCCAGAGAAATATTTGTCGTCGTCGTCGCAGCGGTTGTTATTTCGTTGTTGTTGTTGGGGTGTGTCGAAGTAGCGGATATTATGCCCATACCGGGCGGTAGCCCGATGCCAGGAGTAGTATTAGTAGTATTCGTCGTCGTCGTCGTCGGTGGTGGTGGAGGTGGAAACGCGTTTCCTCTCTTCTTCTTCCCCGCATGGAATTCTTCTTTATCGTTTCTTTCTTCTTCTTCTTCTGCGTGTTGTTCCCAGCGGGATTTTCTTTTCCTTCTCTTCTCTTCTTTAGAGATGGCAGCGGCGGTGGCGGCGTTTTCTTCTTCGGACGACATGTCGCGACGGAGATAGCTCGTTTCTTTTTTCTCTCTCTCTCTCTCTCTGTGTGTGTGTGTTAGTGTGTCCGAGAAAAAGAGTGTGGTTTGACGCGTATGGTGTGGATGGAGGAGTGAATTGTGCGTACTTTGAAGTGAAAATTTTATAAAAATAGAAAAATATGAGATGAGAAGAACAAGACGCGCGATTTTAAGCGTTTTCCTTATCTACGGCAGCAGCATTAGCAGTAACTACCCCTTCTCCCACCGCATCATCAACGTTTTTCATCGGCGGTTCGTATTCCTTAGGTTGTTCCGGGATGATTTCGTATCGGAAAACGATGCCGGCTCTGTTGGTGCCGTCGTTCGCGTCGGTCGTGCCCAACACGTGTCGACAGTCTTTGGCGATCGCGCACGATCGGACGACGTCGAGCATGGTGCCCGAGTGACGCTCGTGAGGGAGGAGTTTCGCGGCGAGCGTCGCCGAAGGTTTTCGAGCGTCGCCGAGACCGTCTCCGCTGGATTTCTCGTCGCCGACGTTTAAATCGTAGACGTAGACGATTCCATCTCTGGTACCGTTACCGCAGGCGAGGAACGTGCCGTCGTGGGATAAACCAAACGAAACGGTCCTTTTACCGTTCGTTTTAGACGTCGGCGCGGGAACGTTGGATTTTGCGTTTTCCACGCGAAACGTCGTTTCAATCTTTGTTTCTTTCTCGAATCCGTTGGAAAAATCAACCACGGAAACCTCGGAGTCCGCGGTTTTCGCGACGAGAATCCGTCTTCGCTTTTGTGACGCGTTCATTTTGTCGCCGTGCTGATCTTTCTTCTTTTTGTTGTTAATGTTGTTGTCCGTCGTTTTCTTCTGTTTCTTGTTTTTGTTATCGTCTTCCGCTGCTAAAGTCTCTTCTTCGACGTCTTCCTCGAAGCTTTGGATGCAATCTATGCCGATGGATTTATCTCCGCCTTTAGATTTCGCGGACGCTTGGCCAAAACCAAAATTCACCGCCGAGTAACACTTTGAATCTTTCGAGGCGTCCACGGAGTTGATCTTCTTCGGATACTTCTTCTCTCCACCGTTGCCGCCGCTGCCTTCTTCAACGACGAAGGAACAAAAGTTTGTGAACCTCTTCGCTATGGCGCCGGTGGTAAACCCGCACACCAAGCTCCCGTCTTCCAACAACGTCATCGTTTTACACCCAATTCCAACGTTTAAGATTTCCGCAACCACTCTGTTTTCCTTCAAACTCCACATGCAAATCTTCTGCTCGTCTTCCGACAACGACACGACGACATCGCTCAACTTTTTATTCGTCGCCAGACCGGTTATCGGCGCTTTCTCGTGTCCGCCTCTTAAAATCTGAACGACGGCGGACTCGCTGATGGAAACGATCGAAACCACCATATCTTCCCCGGCGACGGCAACCAACGCGTCGCCTTGCTCGTGCTCGCTTTTCTTCGCGTCCACCCACGATAAGCAATACAAAGGTCCACCTTTCGTCTCCGCCTTGACGTTCTCCGTATTTTTAAACTGACACACCAAAGCCACGTGATCCCCGAAGTGATTGTCGTCGTACACCGTCAACATATCCGCCCCGACCGAGGCGAACAAATTCGAACATTTCGAGAAACTCTTGGTGAAGTTAAATCGAATCTCCTCCACCGCTCTCTCGTGGTTTTCTTTGATCACCGTTTTTACCTCCAACTGTTTCAGTAAGCTCGAGTGAAACGAGTGTAAATCTTTCTTGTTTGAAATGTTTTCGAGCTCTTTCGTTCGTTTTCTCAATATCTTGCGCTGCGGAGAGTTCATCTTTTTTTTATGCCTTGCGTTGTTATTATTCACTCTTTCTATTCTTCTGTGTGCGCGTAAAGTTCTTCTTCTTCTTCTTCTTCTTCTTCTTCTTCTTCTATTTCCCAACAACAGCAGAGAGCGCGCGTCTGTTGTTTGTGTGGATGGATTTGTTTTTGTAAATAAAGAGAGAAACACCGTAAAAAAGCACCACGCTTTTTTTGAATTTTTGAAATGTACGTACCTTGCGCATACCGCGATGATGATGGTACATACATGGATTGATGAGGGTGCCAGAAATGGACACACACTTTACAAAAAAAGAACAACTCGCACAAAACACAAAACGTCCACAACATATACACATTTCTCTTTCGTTATTCACCCCCCACCGCAGTCGAAAAAAAGCAGAAAAAAAAAACGTGTGGTCTCTGGAAAGAGAAGAAAAGAGAGAAAACCACTAGTATTAACCGACGTTTCTCTCTCATTCTCTCTCTCTTTTTCGCAGTTGTTGAAACAAACTCTCTTCATATTCTCCACGCGCAAGCGCGCTTCTTTTTTTGTGTCCGACACGAGAGAAAAAAAATGATCTCCTCCGCGCAAGCGCGATCCACCGCGATCGGTTCTTCTCCCGCCGTTGTTCGATCGACCACGAGATCTTCCTCTTCCGTTCGATCGACGACGGTTAAAGTCCGAGCGATGAAAGGTGCGTAATCTTTTTTTTCTTTCTTCTAGCCTTTTTTTTGAAAAAATGTGTGTGGGTTTTTGGCGCGAGCGCCGCGCGTTGTTCGAGATGTTCAGAGAGTAAGAGTGATATCGTCGATCGGGGAGAGATGCATCGACGATGAAAGAGAGAGATGACGATGACTTTTGTTTTCTCGATCTCGATCTTTACCGATCTCTGCTATTTTTACCTTTCGATGAGAGAGAGATAAAAAAAGCGATTTCGTGATGGAGAGACGGCGCCTCTTTTCTTCCGTAAGTGACCGATCGAGAAAAGAAAAGATTAGATTAGTGCGCACTCTCTCTCTTTCTCTCGCACGGCGTCGATGATCGATCTCATCAGTGAATAATCGTATGAATTGGTCGAAAACAAAAAGCGCCGATGCAACGCCTTTTCTTTTTCTCTCTCTTCGGCGGTCGTGAGGTTTCCGTGCGCGCAACAACAACAACAACAAAAGTCGAAAGACGAGAAGAGAGTGATTACCTGACTTTTTTTCTCTTTCACCGCTTCAAAAAAAAATATACACACAGAACAAAAAATCAACGCCGCCTCGGTTTTCGAAGAAGCGGAAAAAGCCATCGAGATCCCGAAAGATGCGGAAGGGATCAAGAAGTCCATCCAAAGACAAATCGCGACGGGGACTATTCCAGCTATTCCGACGTATTTCGATAACGAGGACATGTACCAAGCGACGGCGCAAGCCGCTCGCGAACAGCTCGTCGAAAGATGGAACGATACCTACGCGCACTTCCACAAGGAAAACCCGAAGCAAGCGTACTACATTTCCATGGAGTTTTTGCAAGGCAGAGCGTTGACCAACGCCATCGGAAACATGAAGTTGACGGGCGCGTACTCCGACGCTTTGAGATCGTTGGGTTACTCCTTGGAATCTTTGGCCGAGGAGGAAAAGAACATGGGTCTCGGTAACGGCGGTTTGGGTCGATTAGCCGCGTGCTTTTTGGATTCCATCGC
>Ga0181560_10005369_pt1 | contig 11478 bp, 9 predicted proteins | sample 011ome_20_FD_133751 | JGI IMG/M metagenome (GOLD analysis project Ga0181560, IMG submission 133751) | Coastal salt marsh microbial communities from the Groves Creek Marsh, Skidaway Island, Georgia - 011509CT metaG (megahit assembly) | ecosystem: Environmental > Aquatic > Marine > Intertidal zone...
TCAACGACTCCAGCACCTCAGGGGCAATGGGCTGTGAACTCACCAAGACGGCGGGCAAAGGCACATGCATATAGTGCTGGACGACGAAGGCGTGCAACACCGCCCTTGCGACCTCGTCTTGCCCCTCGCACTCGCCCCATGCGGCAGCGTCTTCCACGTGTGATGGGAAGTAAGCTCGATCGCCCAAGTGGCGCCCACCCCGAACCATGGCCAAATTCACACAGGCACGCCCACCCTGAACGGTGACGGCCAACACATCAACGTCAGTGGCCTCGACGTTCTCCACAGACTGCTGGTGCATTACCTTTGAGAGCGCAGCAATTTGATTGCGGACCTCAGCGGCCTTTTCGAACGCCAAGTCTTCGGCAAACGCGATCATTTGAGCCTGAAGTTGAGCCAACAACTCCTGGGTCTCGCCGCGCAAAAAAGCGGTTGCCTTCGCCACATCCTGCGCGTAGCTTTGTTCATCGATGTGGCCTACGCAGGGGCCAGAGCAACGCTTGATCTGATAAAGCAGGCAGGGGCGACTGCGGTTCTTGAACACGCTGTCTTCACAGGTGCGCAGGCGAAAGACCCTTTGCATCAGTTGAATGCTCTCTTTGACAGCCCAACCGCTGGGGTAAGGGCCAAAGTAGTCGGCTCGCTTGTCCACCAAGCCACGAAAGTAGCCCATGCGCGCAAAGGGATGATGGGTGAACTTCAAATAGGGGTAGCTCTTGTCATCTCTGAACAAGATGTTGTACTTGGGGTTTTGCGTCTTGATGAGGTTGTTTTCCATCAAGAGCGCCTCGGCCTCCGAGCGAACCACCGTGGTCTCCATGCGCGCAATTTTGCTGACCATATGGCCGATGCGCGTGCCGTCTTGCCGCTTTTGAAAATAAGTCGACACCCGCCGTTTGAGTGCCTTCGCTTTGCCCACATAGAGCAGTCGGTCATGGGCATCGAAATAGCGATAAACCCCTGGCAGTTGCGGCAAAGCAGCAACCTCCGCGAGCAAGCTCTGCCACTGCACCTCGTCTGCGTCGGGCGTGGTATCAGAAGCCATTTCTTCGCGTTCTAGCGGGGTTAAAGGGTCGGTGTCATGCACACTTTTTTTTCGCATGGCCGTATTGTGCCGCGCCTGATCCGTTGCCCTCAAGCGAATGCGACAATTTGCCCATGTCGCTCTCTCACGCTGATCTGCCTCTGTCTGCCACCGCTCCACATGGCGCGCATTGGCACTTGTTTTGTCGAGTGATCGACAACTGGGGCGATATAGGTGTGACATGGCGGCTGGCCACTGAGTTGGCCCGGCGTGGCCAACGTGTGACGCTGTGGGTGGACGACAGCAGCGCACTGAGTTGGCTGGCGCCGCAAGGCGCCCAAGGGGTGGCGGTGAAGGACTGGTCACTGGCCTCCAGCCGGCTGCATGCGGACGGCGCTCAGAGCGGGCTCTTCGCAGCAACAGACGTGCGTGGCGTCGTGGTCGAAATGTTTGGCTGTGAGTTGCCTGAATCTGTGCAGCAGCAAATCTCTCGCAGCGCCATACCCGTCGCCTGGATCAACCTAGAGTACCTGAGTGCTGAGCGCCACATCAGTCGGCTGCACGGCCTGCCCTCACCCGTGATGGGGGGGGCCGCCGCTGGGTGCACCAAGTGGTTTTTCTACCCCGGCTTCAGCCTACAAACCGGCGGCATCATGCACCCGCGGCAAGCGCCCTGCGAAGCCCAGTCAACCCTGCATGGCCAGAGCACCCAAGCCGATTGCAGCTTGTTTTGCTACGACAGCCCTGCCTTGGCGCAATGGGTCACTGCGTGGCAACGCGACGGGCTGCACGTGGCCACCTACCCCGGCGCAGGCGCCCGCGCCATTCAGGCCCTCGGACTCACGGGCATCACCCTTTGGGATGCGGTCGCTCAACCCGAGTTTGACAACCGCTTGACACGCTGCGCTTTCAATGTGGTGCGGGGCGAAGACTCAATGAGCCGGGCCTTGTGGTCAGGCCGACCATTCTTGTGGCACATCTATCCCCAAGACGATGGCGTACACCGCGCCAAACTGGACGCATTTTTGGACTGGACTGAGGCGCCACTCGCGGTTCGGCGTGCGCATGGCATCTGGAATGGCTTTGAAACCGCAGAGAGCGGTGACTGGGTTCCCACACCGCAGCGAGCAGATTGGCACACTTGGGTCAAATGGGCCGAGGGCGTGCGTGCGCGCAGTTTGCGCTTACCCGACTTAACCCCCACGCTGATGGCGTTCGCCAGCGACAAAGACGCGCGAGGCCCGAGACATTCAAACTGAGCCCGCATACAGGCGCTCAGCCAACCTTGCCAACGCTCAGCACCTTGAGCACGCCACGCCTGCTGGTGGCACTTGGCCAAGCGGACAAGACAACAGGTAAAATAATGCGTTTTTACGACTGCGCTTGCGCTGCCTCACGGTGGCCAGCGGCACACTTTTAGAACCATCACTCACTCACATCCTATGAAAATCGCTCAAGAAATTCGCGCTGGTAACGTCATCATGCACGGCAAAGACCCCATGGTGGTTCTGAAGACCGAATACAGCCGTGGCGGTCGCAGCTCAGCGACCGTGCGCATGAAGCTCAAGGCCCTGTTGACCAACGCTGGCACCGAGGTCGTCTTCAAGGCGGACGACAAAATCGACAACATCGTGCTCGACAAAAAAGAGTGTGAATACTCTTACTTCGCAGACCCCATGTACGTGTTCATGGATGAGGAATACAACCAGTACGAAGTCGAAGCCGAAAACATGGGCGACGCACTGAGCTACCTCGAAGACGGCATGAAAGCCGAAGTCGTGTTCTACGAAGGCAAGGCCATTTCTGTCGAAATGCCCACCTCTGTTGAGCGCGAAATCACGTGGACAGAGCCAGCCGTCAAAGGCGACACCTCTGGCAAAGTCCTCAAGCCCGCTAAGATCGCGACCGGCTTTGAGATCGCCATCCCTCTGTTTGTTGACCAAGGTGATCGCATCGAGATTGATACCCGAACCGGCGAGTACCGCAAGCGCGTATAAGCCCTGCGCCCCTCACGAAAAAAGGCCCTTCGGGGTCTTTTTTGTTTTGCATCTCCGCGGTTGACAGCACCAGCGAACCCATCCGAGCGGAGCAACTTCGCGCACAATGGTGGCATGGCCAACGAACACCCTTTTCAAGATAGGCGACTCATCGATGCATGGACCGATGCGCTTGCTCACAAAGATCTAGGCGAACCCTCCGAGCCGCATACGCCGCGTCTGGCATACCACGACACAGAGTTCATGATGCGGCCAGAGGCCAGAGGCATTCGCTTGCAACTCGAGCTGCTTAAGCCAGATCTGGCGCAGCAGCAGGCTGGCATCAACCACACCGTGGTCGTGTTTGGCAGCGCACGAATCAAAAGTCCCGAAGACGCACAGCGAGAATTAGAGCGTGCCCAAGCCCAAGGTGACGCGCACGCCATCACCCACGCCACGCGTTTGGTGCGCAACGCCGCCTACTACGATGCTGCGCGGCGCTTTGCCCACTTGGTTTGTGCCTACAACCAAACGTGCACGCGTCCTGACCAACAGCTACACATCTGCACAGGCGGTGGGCCCGGCATCATGGAGGCCGCCAACCGAGGCGCCCACGAAGTGGGCAGCCCCAACGTGGGGTTAAATATTGCCCTGCCCCACGAGCAGCATCCCAATCCCTACATCTCGCCGCACCTGAGCTTTAACTTCCACTACTTTGCGCTGCGCAAATTGCACTTCATGCTCAGAGCCAAAGCGCTGGTGGCTTTCCCGGGTGGCTTTGGAACTTTGGACGAGCTATTCGAAATCATCACGCTGGTTCAAACCCAAAAGTCCAAGCCCACGCCCATCGTTTTGTATGGCAGCGACTTCTGGCAGCGCTTGATCAACTTTGATTTGTTGTGCGAAGCAGGGATGATTTCACCGAGCGACTTGGATTTATTCGAGTTCGTTGACAGCCCAGAGGACGCTTGGCACGCCATTCAGCGTTTTTACCTTTTGGACTCAGAAGCCAGCAACGAAACCACCTAAGGTCACTCCCACCTGGGCAGGGCGCAGGCCTTGGCAGCGAAACCCGATGGCCTTACCAGACCGCACTTAGGCATAAAAAAACCCAGCACGCAGGAGCACTGCGGCTGGGTAGCTAAACCCCACAGATGTGGAGCGCTGGCTCAGTGAGACTGAGACATCTGGTCCAAGATGGCTGGATTCTCCAGCGTCGAGGTGTCTTGCGTGATGGCCTCGCCCTTGGCGATCGAGCGCAGCAAGCGACGCATGATTTTGCCCGAGCGCGTTTTGGGCAAGTTTTCACCGAACCGAATGTCTTTGGGCTTTGCGATGGGGCCGATGTCTTTGGCCACCCAGTCGCGCAAAGCCTTGGCGATTTCTTTGGCCTCCTCGCCAGAGGGCACGGCGCGCTTGAGCACCACAAAAGCCACGATGGCTTCACCGGTCGTGTCATCGGGACGCCCAACCACCGCAGCCTCAGCTACCAAATCGGTCTTGGCGACCAACGAGGACTCGATCTCCATGGTTCCCATGCGGTGCCCAGACACATTCAGCACATCATCGATGCGGCCAGTGATGCGGAAATACCCACGGTCCTCACTGCGCACGGCACCATCGCCTGCCAAGTAGTAGCCCTTGAGCTCAGGCGGGAAATAGCTCGACACAAAGCGATCAGGGTCATTCCAAATGGTTCGAATCATCGAAGGCCAGGGGCGCTTGACCACCAAAATACCGCCCGAGCCATTGGGCATGTCCGCACCCGCCTCGTCGACGATAGCGGCTTGAATCCCTGGCAATGGCAAGGTACAAGAGCCGGGCACCATGGGTGTTGCGCCGGGTAGCGGCGTAATCATGTGCCCACCCGTTTCGGTTTGCCAAAATGTATCCACAATCGGGCAGCGCTCGCCGCCAATGTTTCGGTAGTACCACATCCATGCCTCTGGGTTGATGGGCTCACCCACCGAACCCAAAATCCGCAGACTGCTGAGGTCCCAATTGTTTGGATGAACTTTTGCATCGCTCTCAGCGGCCTTGATCAAGGAACGAATCGCTGTTGGTGCGGTGTAAAACACGGTGCACTTGTGGCGCTCGATCATTTGCCAGAAGCGACCAGCGTTGGGGAAAGTCGGTACCCCTTCAAAAACGATTTGTGTTGCACCTGCAGCGAGCGGACCATAGGCGACGTAGGTGTGACCCGTGATCCAGCCGATGTCTGCGGTGCACCAAAATACGTCTTCTGGCTTGATGTCAAAAGTCCAATTCATGGTCAGGTTGGCCCACAACAAGTAGCCCCCAGTGCTGTGCTGAACGCCTTTGGGCTTACCTGTTGAGCCAGATGTATAGAGCACAAACAGGGGGTGCTCTGCGCCGACAAATTCGGGCGCGCATTCACTGCTTTGACCGGCCATGACGTCATGCATGAATTGGTCGCGACCGGGCACCATGTTCACGTCAGTGGCTGTGCGCTGAAACACGATCACGCTGGTCACCGCTTCACAGCCGCCCATGGCCAAGGCCTCGTCAACGATCGCCTTGAGAGGCAGCTCTTTGCCACCGCGCATTTGGTAGTTGGCCGTCACGACTGCCACAGCCCCCACGTCGATGATGCGATCTTGCAGTGCCTTGGCAGAAAAACCGCCGAACACCACCGAGTGGGTGGCGCCAATTCGTGCGCAGGCTTGCATGGCCACCACGCCCTCGACCGTCATCGGCATGTAAATGACCACACGGTCGCCTCGCTTGACGCCTTGGGCTTTCAGCGCATTGGCAAACTGTGAGACTTTGGCCAGCAGTTCTTTGTATGTGACGGTGGTGACAGTGCCATCGTCTGCTTCGAAAATGATGGCATTTTTGTTCTCCACGGGCGTGCCCATGTGGCGATCCAAACAGTTGAAAGAGGCGTTGATTTCGCCGTCGTCAAACCACTTGAAGAAGGGTGCATTCGAGTCATCAAGCACACGCGTAAAGGGCTTATGCCAGCTCAAGGTCTCGCGGGCCAATTGACCCCAAAACGCATCTGGATCGTCATTCGCCTGTTGGCACAACTTTTGGTAGGCATCCATGCCTGAAATCGCCGCGCTAGCCTTCAGGCTGTCGTTGGGCTCAAACACGCGGGACTCGTGCAACACGGACTCAATCGAACTGGACATAGATCGTCTCCTCTACGGTCATCGGAAGTAAAAAGTTAACTTCGGAATGTGACTGCAGGCTCTTACGAGCCACTTACACAGCGGCGCCATACAATGGCACTTTTGGCCCGCAGTAGGGCGTTTTTCACTCGCAGACCCCGGAGTCCCCCCAATGAGCACAACCGTCATTCGCCAAGAAGATTTGATCGAATCCATCGCCGCTGCGTTTCAATTCATCAGTTACTACCACCCCACCGATTACATCGAACATCTGGGTCGGGCCTACGAGTTAGAACAAAGCCCAGCGGCCAAAGACGCCATGGCCCAAATCTTGACCAACAGCCGCATGAGTGCTGAAGGCCATCGTCCCCTTTGCCAAGACACTGGCATTGCGAATGTCTTCCTCAAAATCGGTATGGATGTGCGCTTTGAGGGCCTCACTGGCAGCTTAGATGACGCCATCAACGAAGGCGTTCGCCGAGCTTACAACGCACCCGAAAACACCTTGCGGGCCTCGGTCGTTGCTGACCCACAGTTCGCACGCAAGAACACGCAAGACAACACCCCAGCGGTCATATTCACGCAAATGGTCCCGGGCAACACACTCGACGTCACCGTCGCAGCCAAAGGCGGTGGCAGCGAGAACAAAACAAAATTTGTCATGCTCAACCCCAGTGACTCGGTGCTCGACTGGGTGCTCAAAACTGTGCCAACCATGGGCGCGGGCTGGTGCCCTCCGGGCATGCTTGGCATTGGCATTGGCGGCACCGCTGAGAAGGCCATGATCATGGCCAAAGAAGCGTTGATGGAAGACTTGGACATGTATGCGCTGCAGGCTAAGGTCAAAAGCGGAGCGCCATTGAGCGACGTTGAAAAGATGCGTCTTGAGATTCATCAAGAGGTCAACGCACTGGGTATTGGTGCACAGGGCTTGGGCGGGCTGACCACCGTGCTCGACGTCAAAATCAAGATGTACCCCACCCATGCGGCCAGCAAGCCCGTGGCCATGATCCCCAACTGCGCAGCAACCCGCCACGCACACTTCGTGATGGATGGCTCGGGTCCGGTCTATATGACCCCGCCCGATATGAGTGTTTGGCCTGCGGTCAGCTGGACGCCCGATACGCAAAAGAGCAAGCGCGTCGACCTGAACAACTTGACCAAAGAGGAAGTTGCCAGCTGGAAGCCAGGCGACACCTTGTTGCTCAACGGCAAGATGCTGACCGGGAGTGATGCTGCACACATGCGCATCCAAGACATGTTGGCCAAGGATGAGCCCTTGCCGGTGGACTTCAAGAACCTCGTGATTTACTGCGTGGGCCAGGTTGACCCCGTGGGCGACGAAGTCGTCGGTCCGGCAGGCCCCACCACCTCCACCCGGATGGACAAGTTCACCGACATGATGCTCGAACAAACTGGGCTTATCGCCATGGTGGGCAAAGCCGAGCGCGGCCCAGTGGCCATTGAGTCCATCAAAAAACACCAATCTGCCTACTTGATGGCTGTGGGCGGTGCCGCATATTTGGTCTCTAAGGCCATCAAGGGAGCCAAAGTGGTGGGCTTCGAAGACTTGGGTATGGAAGCCATTTATGAGTTCGATGTGGTTGACATGCCTGTCACCGTGGCCGTTGATTCTGGCGGCACCAGCGCCCACATCACTGGGCCTCAAGAGTGGCAAAAGCGCATCGCCTCAGGTGAATTCAAGGGCATTGACATTGCAGCCGGCTAAAGCCGCTTGATAGCCCAAGCGCTGTCCGCCAACCAGAAGAACGCCGCGCCCATGCCCACATCGAATCAGCCTATTGGCGTCTTTGATAGCGGCATCGGCGGGCTGAGCGTGCTGCAAGCGCTGCGCATTTTGCTGCCCAACGAGCGCTGGGTTTACATCGCCGACAGCGCCTACGCACCGTATGGGGAAAAAACCGACGCTGAAGTCCAGCGGCGCGCTCAAACCCTCGCCGAGCACCTGAACACGCGGCACCACATCAAGGCACTGGTGGTGGCTTGCAACACGGCCACTGCAGCGGCCATACACAGCCTGCGCGAGGCAAGTCCTGAGCGGGTCATTGTCGGCCTTGAACCTGCGCTGAAGCCGGCGCTGCTCAGCTCACGAACCCGTCGAATCGGGGTGATGGCCACGCGTGGAACCACGCAAAGCCGCAAGTTCAGCAACCTACTGGATAGCGTCAAAACACAAGCCGATTTTGCTGTGTGCGCCTGTGATGGCTTGGCATACGCCATCGAACAAAGTACCCATGCTGCGCACCTGCAAACGGCACAAAGTCAGATCAAAGCGCTGCTGTCGCGCTATTTGGAAACCTTGGGGCCTTGGGGGCAACAAGCGGGTGAGCGAGACACTTTGGTGCTTGGCTGTACCCATTACGTGTTCGCACACGATGCGATCCGTGATGTGGTGGGAGATTCGGTTCAAATCATCCACACTGGCGACGCGGTGGCACAGCACACGCGAAGGCGGCTGACTGATAACGGCCTTTGCGCATTGACGCCCATTGACGCGAGTTCGCCAGACGCACTCAGCCTGTGGACCACCGGGGAACTCGACGGCCTGCAGGCGGCTGCACAACGTTGGCTCAACGTGCCAGCACAACACTGCCACGCATTGAAACTGGGCTGATGCGCGAAGCCGCCCTCAGCTTGGGCACCTCACGCTGCGGAGCCAATGGTCAAAGCCACCTCAGCAATACCCGCAACAGAACCCAGCAGCTGGTCACCACTGACCACAGGGCCGACGCCTTCGGGGGTGCCGGTGTAAATCAGGTCGCCTGGCTCCAAGTGGTAGAAAGATGACAAGTCGGCAATGATCTCCGGAATGCTCCAGATCAACTGACTGACATCTGCACTTTGTCTGGTCTCGCCATTGACGGCCAAAGCGATCGCTCCAGAGTCAAGCACCTGCCCTGGCTTTGGCACCAAACCACTGCACACGGCAGAATACTCACAGTCTTTGGCCAAGTCCCAAGGCTTGCCTTGGTCTTTTGCCGTATTTTGCAAATCGCGGCGGGTCATATCTAGGCCGGCCGCGTAGCCAAATATGTGCTCCTTGGCCTGCGCTGCGGCAATGCGAAATCCACCCTTGCCGATGGCCACAACCAACTCCATCTCATAGTGAAAGTTCTCGGTCCCCGGCGGATACGGAATGGTGGCACCCGATGGCGTCAATGCTTGCGGTGATTTGGTGAAATAGAAAGGCCGCGCTGTGGACTTGTCGATGGGCTTGTTACCCATCTCTAACGCGTGGGCTTGGTAGTTGCGCCCCACAAAGAACAAACGCCTCACAGGGAAATACTCAGTCTGTCCGTGGATCGGCAAAGCTGCTGGCTCGGGGGGGCTCCATAAGTACTTTTTCAATGTGCGCTCCTAGACGGGGTGGGGTCACCATGAGGCCCCGGCGCGCAGTTTAACCCCAGCGCGCGGCCAGGCAAGTCACGCAGGTCAGGTCTCAAAGTCACCTGCGTGCAACGGCCTAGACTCGCTCTTAGGTCACCCGCGAACTGGCCGCTACTGGCGTGCCAGGCGGTGAGGCCCTGGCAAGGGGCTAGGGTAACTGGTTCTGAACGGATTGATATCCATACCGCCTCGGCGGGTGAAGCGAATCTGCACCTGCAGCTTGAGCGGGCGGCACTGCTGCCAAACATCCAGAAAAATGCGTTCACACAAAGGCTCATGGAACTCTTGCAAGTTTCTGAACCCAATCAGGTAGCGCAACAAACGCTCTTGGTCTATCGCGCGCCCAACATAGCGGATTTGCACACTGCCCCAATCGGGCTGCCCCGTCACGCGGCAAAGCGCGCGCACCAAATCACTGCGAAGCACTTCCTCGACAACCGCATCATCCGGCACACAAGCCAGCGACTGGTCTTGCTCGCCCGCAGGGTCGTCCATATCAATATCCAGTCGATCCAAAGACAAACCTTCGAGCTCCACGATGCGCTGCTGGGCAAATGCCTCAGGCGAAATCAGTTCAACGCTAACGGCTGGCCCAGTGGCTGCACCATCCCAGAGCACGGGTTGGATGTCTTGGGTGATGCATTGCGCCACCTCATCAGCGCTGCCGAAGCGATGGTCGTTGAAGCTGTTGAGGTAAAGCTTGAATGACTTGCTCTCAATCATGCATGGGGTTTCACAGGGCACGTGGATGCGCGCCATCCCCACCTGCGGCTTGCCCTTGGGGTTGAGCCAACCCAGCTCAAATGCTGTCCACGTGTCCACACCCATAAACGGTAGCGCGCCCTCGAGGCCCAGTTCATCGCGCGCCAATGTGCGAGGAATAGGAAACAGCAAGCCCGGGTCATAGCCCTGCGGCGTGTCGCTTCGCTTGCCCAGTGGGGCGTGAGCCAGTAGATCGCTGGTCATGGGTTTGCCTTGATACAAGTTGAATGGAATAGCAGCCAATTATCGGAGCACCTGAGCATCTGGATTTGCAAACACGAGGCCAGCGTGCGCCAAGATACTGGCTGGGCACACGCTGAGAGCTTCGAGCAGTCGACTTAAGGGGTCGCTTTAGACGGTCACTCAAGACGGCAAAGCAGACGCAGGGCGGCGAAAAACCAATTTTGTTGGCGACGAAGCTGCCACCGAGTAAGCATAGCCCTGTTCGCTGAAGTGCTTGAGTTGCTCAAGGTCGGTGGCCCGGTGCTCAATCGCCCAGCGGGCCATCATGCCGCGCGCGCGTTTGGCAAAGAAGCTGATCGTCTTGAACTTGCCCTGCTTTTCGTCCTCAAACGCGCATGTCGCCACGGTGCCGTGGAATGCGCTCAAGTCAACCGACTTGAAGTACTCCTCACTGGCCAAGTTCACCAAAACTTGGCTGCCCGTCTTTTTGAGTCGCTGATTGAGGTGCTCCGCAATGTCGCTGCCCCAAAACTGGTACAGGTTCTTGCCACGGGGGTTTTGCAAAGCCGTACCCATTTCGAGGCGATAGGCCTGTAGGGCGTCCAGCGGGCGCAGCACACCGTACAGACCACTGAGTATGCAAAGGCGCTCTTGTGCCCAAGACAAGTCATCGTCACTCAATGTCTTGGCATCGAGGCCGTCGTACACGTCGCCGTTGAACATCAACACGGCGGGCTTGCTGTTGCGCGCAGAGTTCTGGGGGCTCCAGGCTTCGTACCGCACGGCATTGAGGCTGGCCAGCTTGTCACTCAGCTTCATCAGTGAGGCAATTTGCTGGGGCGAATGCTCCCGCATGACCGATACGAGCTCTTGGGCGCGGTTCATAAAAGCCGGCTTGGTGGCTCGTATCGAGCGCCCCATTGGCGCTTCATCCAACGATTTAGCGGGTGACAGTACAAACAGCATCGGTGCGCAACTCTCCAAACAAAAA
>Ga0181560_10005370_pt1 | contig 11478 bp, 9 predicted proteins | sample 011ome_20_FD_133751 | JGI IMG/M metagenome (GOLD analysis project Ga0181560, IMG submission 133751) | Coastal salt marsh microbial communities from the Groves Creek Marsh, Skidaway Island, Georgia - 011509CT metaG (megahit assembly) | ecosystem: Environmental > Aquatic > Marine > Intertidal zone...
AGGCCAAGCACTATTAGCGGCAAAAGCTGGGGCTACCTACGTAAGTCCTTTTATTGGTCGCTTAGACGATATCAGCACTGACGGTCTTGGATTGATCGAAACCATCCGCGTAATTTTTGATAATTACGGGTTTGCTACAGAAATTCTAGCGGCTTCTGTACGTCACCCAATGCACATTATTGACTGTGCACAGATTGGTGCTGATGTTATGACAGGTCCATTGAGCGCTATCGAAGCATTGCTAAAGCACCCACTTACTGACATAGGTTTGGCTAAATTCCTTGAGGATCACGCAAAAGCAAACAGCTAAGTCGAAATACAATTATTAAGATGTTCTAAAAGCCTCGCACTTTGCGGGGCTTTTTTTATCTTCACTAGTACTCACCGACAATACGATTATGGTTTATTCAATTTTCCCAGAAAGCATCAATCAAAAGACGCTACAAGAATGCGTGGAAAGGTTTGAACGCGGAGAAGTAGCGATTATCCCGACCGATAGTGTTTATGCCATTGCGGGTGATTTCCAACATCCCGAAGCCTTAAGAAAATTGGCTTTGATTAAAGGTGAGAAGGTCAAAGAAGCTGAGTTTTCATTCTTGTTTACGGATCTCAGCCAGGTTGCGGAATACACTCAAAGCATTGATGGGCCTACCTTCAAACTTTTGAAGAAATGTTTGCCTGGTCCTTACACCATGGTACTCGAAGCGAATATCAATTTGGCCAAAAAACTGGGGCAAAAGCGCAAGACCATAGGTATTAGAATTCCGGACAACCCGATCGTTCAAGCACTTTGTGAGCAACTTGGACGTCCTTTAGCGTCGGCCTCTTTACATCATGATGATGAAGTCTTGCAATACCCCACTGATCCTGATGAAATCGTCGCTCAATACGCAGAAAAAGCCGATTTCATGATTGACGGTGGCTGGGGTGACAATATGCCTTCCACCGTTATTGATCTGAGTACGGGTGCCCCTGTTCTTATTCGAGCGGGAAAAGGAGATCCTGATGTGATTTAAGCCACAGTTCTATAGCCTTTCGGTCTACTTTACCCGAATCTAATTGCGGAAATTGATCCATCAATAACCCCCATTTCGGCTTTATGGTAAACCAATGGTCCTTCACTCTTGTCCAACCATCGACCATTTTCTTGTGGGGAAAGACGAGCACTGGAATTTGGCCGAACTTTTCGTCTGGTAAAGGAACTACATGGGCTTCAACGCCTCTTTTTTCAAGCCAATGCTCACATATTGTCGGGTGAATTTTAACGCCGCCAGCATTAATCACCCACCCTGCTCTCCCCATATAGGTGAAGTGCTTTTCATCGTGAACCTCTACCATATCCTCTGTGCGCAATTCATCGATTCCTAGATGCGGCGCTGAAAGAGATAAACACCCTGTAGCGTCTGCGGTGAATCTAGTGGACGCTAATGCTTCATACACCGATTCTCCTAAACGACGTATTGCTATATGAGAAGCCGTTTCAGTCATACCATAACCGACATAGACTTGAAATCCTTCTGTCGCAATATCCACTTTTGCGGGGACCGAAGCCCCACCTAATAGAACGACTCCCTTGAATCCGCTCCACCTACCCGCCTCCTGCATCGCCATGTATTGTGATGGGGTAAGTGGAATGAAGTCTATATCACCCGGTAGGTCCGGACACAACTTGGGCTCTTGAAGCACTAGGTGTAACCCTCCGATACAAGCCCGCAATACCATCATAGCTCCACCGACATATTGCGCCGGTAGTGCCAAACATACTCGGCTACCAATGCCTAGGTTAAAATATTGAAGCGTAGCGGATGCTGAAGCCTCCAAAAGTGCTCTTGGGTGCTGAATTGTTTTCGGCGTCCCAGTAGAACCGCTAGTTTGAAATGAAAATGATGGTTGATCGTTCAAACAAAAGGCAACCATGCGTTGAATGGAGCATATCCATTCTTTTTCCGATTGGATTCTCAGGAACTGTTCTGGCGTAAAAGAGAGATCGTCTAAAAAAAATTGAGTTGCAGGGTGAATCATCACTTCTTAGGTATAGTTTTTGTTTATTGCAAGACCATTATGAAGACTTCAAAAACGCTGTTAATATACGCTTTGATGTGCTGTTTGCCGATGTTTATTCTCGCAAGCAACACTTCCGAAAGCTCCTATGTTTGGGTGACGGTAAAAAACGCCTCGACGGAGAAGCCTATAGAAGGCGTTAGTCTCACTATTGACGATAGCTTTGTTGGAGTTACGGGACCTTTAGGAAAGGTACGCGTGCCATTAAAAGAATCCACTTCTTGGGTTGGTTTTTACCACACTAGTTTCGCCCCTAAAACGTATTCTTTCAAACAACTCTCTCGGATCAATTTCGAAGTATTCTTAGAAGAAAGCGTACTGAATATTCAAGAAGTCGTGATTAAGGCCAATCGTATTGAGCAAAATTTCCAAAAAACTGCTCAAGAGGTCCGAACGATCTCCGCAAAGAAAATGTCCAATCAATTTCAAGCCAACACTGCGGATGCCCTTGGACTCGATCCTAATGTTTTTATCCAAAAGAGTCAATCTGGTGGCGGTTCGCCCATGATTCGAGGGATGAGTACTTCGCGAGTGCTCTTACTAGTGGACGGCATTCGAATGAACAACGCCATTTTCCGCGCCGGTAATGTACACAACGTGATCAGCATTGATTCTGAAACCATCTCTGATTTGGAGATTAGCCTTGGACCAGGTAGTGTTTTGCACGGTTCAGATGCCATGGGAGGTGTGATGCACGTCAACACCTATGGAGCACATTATGGGGATAGTAGTGAAGTCTTGCAAAGTTTAGTATTCAGCTTGGCCACCCAATCCGCTCAATTGACGCGTAGACCCAATTTCAGACTGAATTACGGTGGTTCAAATTGGGCAGGAATGACCTCTCTGACCTATTCCCAATTCAGCGATGTACGCATGGGAAAAAGAGTTTTACCAGGAACTCCAAAAGGAGATTTAGAGAACATGAAGTTCATGTGCAGACCCCTCACCTTCGGCACACTTGATACCTTAGTGAAAGCCAGCGATCCATATCTTCAGGAAAACACGGGGTACGAACAACGCAATTTCACACAGAAGTTCAAATTTAGGCTCACGGATAGAACCGAACTCAAAATTGGCCAATACGCCAGTATATCTAGTGCTATCAATCGCTACGACAGGTACATTCAAACCAGTAACGGATTACCGAAATACGCGAAATGGGAATACGGTCCTCAAATGTGGTTCATGAGTTTCGCAGCCCTTGAAAACAGAGGCACTACCCTACTTACAGACGGCTACTCCATAAGTTTTTCAGGCCAACTTTATGGTGAAAGTAGAAATGTAAGGAAGTACAATAACATGATTGCACGTACTCAAGAAGAACGTGTGAGCATAGGGCAAATTTCATTTGACGCCAATAAACATCTATCTAAAACGGTACATCTCACCTATGGGGCTGAGGCATTACGAAACCTCGTACACAGTAACGCATATTATTACAATCACCTTAACCCAGCGGATACTTGGGAGGCTCAATCGCGCTATGCCGATGGGAGCATTTGGAGCAGCGCTTCTGTATTTGCGAATGCTAATGTGGATTTAAGTTCAACTTTGGCGCTCTCCGTTGGATCCCGTCTCAATGGGATCTCCATGTTCACTCCGATCCGATTTGGGAATATTCAAGAGGATGCCACTTTAAATTTCCTTGCACCCAGCGGTTCAGTGGGGTTGACCTATTACAAACCCACTTTCAAGTATTTCCTGAACCTCAGCACTGGATTTAGAGCACCGAATGTGGATGATGCTTCAAAGGTTTTTGATTCACAACCCGGCGCTGTTATTATTCCAAATACCGACCTTAGAGAAGAACGCCTGTACAGCGCAGAGATTGGGATGAAGCAACGTGTCAATAAATGGATGGCCTTTGACGGAAGCTTTTACTACAGCTATCTAGATAACGCTATGCTTCGAGCTCCGATGACTTTAAATGGCGATGATAGCATTTTTTACGAGGGCGAATACTCACAAGTCCTTGCTGTTCAAAATTTAGATTATGCTTGGATTTGGGGGTACCAATTCGGACTAAGAACTGAGCTAAACAAACATTTCTCATGGACTGGACACCTTTCACATCCCTTTGGAAGAGATAGTCGAGGAGAGCAACTTAGACACGTTCATCCACTAAACGCCACCTCACAATTCGTGTATAAACGCAAAAAATGGAGAGCCAACCTAGTGGGAAGATATAACGCTGAGGTTGATGCGCAGGACATGCCTTTGAGCGAAGTTGCAAAGTCACATATCTACGCACAAAACAGCGATAACGAACCTTACAGCCCTTACTGGTATACCTTCGACGCTCATGCGAGTTATGTGTACAACAAAAACATTGTAGTACGATTTGGAATAGACAACATCATGGACGTACAGTACCGTCCATATTCGAGCGGAATTGCTGCCTCAGGTCGATCCCTATTTATCGGGTTGAAGGGTTCTATTTAAAACCCAACGGACTTAAGTCCCATGATTCCCCATCTTTGCGAATGGTGAGTTCGCCTCCATAAACATGTAAAGGAGCCGGTATATTGTTGGTATATAAACTACCTGTTCCTAAGCCCTGTGGGATTGGGTTCTCTTGGATATACGCCCATTGTGCAATGGCATTTAAACCCAGGTTACTTTCTAGGGCTGAGGTTGCCCACCAACCTATGCCGCGCTCTTGTGCTAAAGAAATCCACTCTTCACTCCCTTTCCAGCCACCGATAAAACTTGGTTTAAGAATGATGTATTCCGGCATGATTTCATCGAGTAATTTGATCTTATCCTCTTTGTGGAACACACCGATCAAACTCTCATCTAACGCGATAGGAATATGCATCTTTTGAGCTGCAGACTGAAGCTCCTTATGCGCTTTCGCAGGCAATGGCTGCTCTATACTGTGCACGCCAATCTCTTTTAAAAAAGCGCTTACAGTGATGGCTTGATCTAATCCAAATGCGCCGTTCGCATCTACTCGAATCTCAAGCTCCTTCGTGTCGAAACGGTCCCGGATATATTTCAATAAATCTCGCTCACTTTCCCAGGATATGGCTCCAACTTTCATTTTAAGCGTAGTAAAGCCTTCAGAAAGTCGCTTGGAGATTTGATCCATCATAAAATCGCGATCCCCCATCCAGATCAGCCCATTTATCTTTTGGGGCGCTTGATCAGATGTAAATGGCGAAGAAAAGTGCTCAAATCCATTGGCAAGATGACTGAACGCCTGTTCCAATGCAAACTGAATACTTGGAAAGCGCCAATTCAACGCATACAGCTCTTCTAAACCAAGAGCTATATTTTGGGTCGTCCATCGGATCTGATCTTCCAACTCAGGGACATCATCACAAGACAGCCCTTGCAGCACGCCGACCTCTCCGAAACCTTCACGGCCCGATTCTTGAATACGAATAAAGTAACTAAGCTTGTGGTGTAAGATGCCTCGTGAAGTACCGCTAGGCTGTTTGAATTCTAAAAGGTACGGTTTGTAATCTGCTTGTATCATAAGTTGATGCTTATCGCTGTAATCAAACAATACAACAACGTTACCAGTGCAGTTGGTTTGAGCAAACCGTCTAATTTTTCAGCATTGGTGGCTTTAGAAAATCTTCTGAGGATGAAACGAAGGGCAATTAAGAAAATCAAGAAACCCCAAATAGCAAAAGTCTCTGATGTCTTCAACGCCACGTAAAAGCTGAAAATCAAGGCGAAAATCTGTGATAGTGCGATCAGAACTTTAAAATAACCTCGTCCCCATCCATGACCAAATCTTACCACGAGTGTTTGCTTGCCGTTGGCTAAATCCCCATCTCTGTCTCGAAGATTATTCAGGGTCAATACAGCCGCGCTCATGGCTCCAGCCACAGTGGCAGGGAGAAGATCGATAGCAAAAAAAGTAGTGGTGAATAAGGCTGAACTTCCTATAACTCCCGTGTAGCCGAAAAAGAGAAATACAAAGAGGTCTCCTCCTCCCCAATAAGCATAAGGATTACTACCCAATGTATAAGATCTTGCAGACCAAATCGCAAGCACATGTAAAACCATAAATACCGCGATCACTACCGCATTTGTAAATGCTAAAAAAATGAGTGTTGATCCAAAAACCAGCGCCAACAAGGTGAACAATAACACTGCATTTTTCATCGAGGCTATGGAGATTGCACCGGATGCGACAGCGCGCTGCTCCCCTTGACGTTGGTCATCGGTTCCCCGTATACCATCTCCCAAATCATTCGCATAATTGGATAAGATTTGATAGGAAAAGCTCGTTAAAACGGCCAACAGAAAAACGGAGAGATCAAAAGATCCCGGTACGTGAAAATTAGCAACACCGGCTCCTAGAGCAATAACCGCAAAGGCTAAAGGCAGAGTTCTTAGGCGTGCCGCCGAAATCCAAGTTTGAAGCTGAAAGGTAGTGGACGCAGTGGTCTTATTCATTGAGTATCTTGACCCATAACTCTACTTCCTTGCCATTTTGTTCTGAGGTAAGATCTTTCTTAGAAATTTCTACTCGCTTGTTGAAGTGCTTTGCAGAACCCTTAATCATACCAATTCCAAAATCTGACATGGCCCGTTCACTTTCATAAATCATCTTGAGATTGTTCTCATCGATTCTTTCGTAGGTAAACGATGGCAGCGAAGCGTCTGGGAATTGTTGGTTAACATGTACATGCACGTGATCCTCTAGCGACTGTAAAAACCCAATTAAATCAATACCGTCACCGAGATATTTCGCGTACGAGCCTGCTAAAATACTGAATAAGTATTCACCATAGCGCTCCAAAACAAGATGAACAGGAACTTCCGTGTGAACATGTGTCTGTGCTACGACTTCACTAAGAGAGGTGAAAGGATAGGTCCCCATTGCATCATAGCTTTCCCGATCTCCTGAGTTAGCGTCTCGCAGAATGTAATTCTTTAATTCTTCTCCGTGGGAGTCTACTAGAAAATCAATATATGTTTGGAAAATTAGCCCCTTCATTTATGTTTATCAGTTGGTTACTTCCCAAATCTCACCAATTTGATTTAATGACAAGTCTAAGGCAAGCTTTTTTGCCCGTGATTTACCTATAAGTTCAAAAGAAATAAGTCCTTGTAAATCAGGACATCAGTTTTTTTGCAACATCTGCATTAGGCGCCAATTTCGTATCGACATCAATAATCATGCATCCCGAGGCATTGTGAAGCGATTTTTTGAGCGCTCCAAAATTGGACACGGACTGGTAATTCACTCCAAAAGCCATAGCGATACCCTGGAGATTGACCTGAATGGGGTTCGAAAAGACTTTCTGTGCCCTGCGATCCACTTTTTGAGTCCCTGGCAACCAGTCAAAAATCGCTCCTACCCCATTATTCAAAACGACGACTGTAAGATTATCGGGTAATGATGGAACATTGAGCGCATTCGAATCGTAGATGAAACTTTGATCCCCGATCAAGCACCAATGACGTTTACTAGGGGCCGCTAAAGCCGCTCCTACTGCAGTACTAAGACTACCATCAATACCAGCAATTCCTCGATTGCTCAGAACGTTAGCCCTGCATGGGAAAAATTCAAAATATCTAACAGCCGTGCTGTTCCCTAAGTGGAGTACGTCATCGGGATGTATGGTCTCAAAAAGCTGCTGAGCAACAGCAGCATCACTCCAGGGGAGATTACCTTCAAGAGGCTGCTTTTTATCGATTTCAGGCTGTAATGGTTGGATCCATTGAACGAGCCTTTCGAACTCCTTTACATTCGCTTTGATATGTAAAAATGATGGTGCATCTAAAACTTCCCAAGACTGATAGGGGTCCCAATGAATATGCTGTTTGACCCCAATGGATCTTAGATGGAATTTTGGTTGTTTATTCACCCATTGTCCGCCAATGCTAAGTACCACACTCGGTGAATACGCTAAAACCTGATTCATTGAACGAGTCATTGGATGATCCAATAGACCTGAAGTTGGATCTGCGAAAACTGGAACACGCCAATGTTCAAGGGATAAGATTTTACGCAGTACAAGGCTTTGCTGCGGTGATAATTGTCCGATGAGCACGGCTGTTTCACCCCCTGTAGTAAGTAATTGCTCGAGAAATTCCCAGGGAATGGATTCCATGGGCGCCAATTCCTTCGCCTGAAAAGACCTCTTCGGAAAACGTGCTATGGTCTCATACAAAGGCTCTTGAAAAGCACAGTTGATATGGACCGGGAAGTGTTCAATTATTGAGTCATTTAAGGATTGGAAAACACTTTCGAATGCTTCCTCAGGAGTTTGCTCGTCTATATGAACACTAGCACCAATATGTGGTGTATAAAAATCAGGTTGAACACAGGTTTGACCCTCCCCTTTGAGAATGCGGTTTGCGGGACGATCTGCAGAAACTACAATCAAAGGTAATCGACTGTGAAAAGCTTCGAGTACGGACGGGTGATAATTGGCTAAAGCACTTCCTGATGTACAACAAACTGCTACAGGCCTCGCCTGTTCTTGGATATAGCCAAGTGCGAGGAATGCAGCCGATCGCTCGTCTAGAATCGTGATTACCTCCAGTTCCTCTCGGGCCACAGCGGCCATAACCAGTGGCGCGTTTCTACTTCCGGGTGAGCAAATGATCGTTTTGACCCCCAAACTTAGGAGTATATCAATGGTCCAATTTGCTATCGGCTTGTTTGAAGTCATTTTTTACAGAGCAGGTCCTTTAGCGCAGCCATTTTGTGCTGCGTCTCTTTCCACTCATCCAAAGGTACACTGTCTTTCGTGATTCCTCCCCCGGCAAAGAAACGAACTCCATTGTTGTACCACTTCATCGTTCGTAGCAATACAGAAGCTGTCGGCTGATCGCCCAAAATTGCCAGATACCCCGTGTAGAGTTGACGGTCGTATTGCTCTAATCCTTCGATAAGCTCTTTCGCCCTCATTGTAGGTGTACCACAAACTGCAGGAGTTGGGTGCAAATCTTCTAATACAGCCGCAAAATCGAGCTCCGGCTCCCCTACTTCCAACCAGGTCTGTACATGTTCAACAGGACCAGCAGTGCGTGTCTGTGGAGCGGACACCACTACTTCTGGCACATACTTTTTTAGGGTAGCCTGAATTTCATCGGTTACAAAACGCTGTTCCTCGAGCTCTTTATGCCCCCATGAGGTGCTTCCTTTTAAACGAGTTCCCGCCAGTGACATGGAGCGGTAACCCTGGTCTGTTTTCTCCAACAAAATTTCCGGGGTGGCTCCCATCCAATCGCCCAGTTCTGGGTGAGAGAATGCGAAAACAGTGCAATCTGAGTAGTTCCTTTCAAGAGCACTAAAGGTGGCTTCAGGACTTAGGTTTGGCATGCTGAAATAGCTGCTTCGACTCAATACAACTTTGTGTAATTCAGGCTGAGTCTCTATTTCACTGATCGCTCTTTCCACCAGTTCTACGTAAGCCTCCCTATCAATATCGGCTACTGGATTAGAGATAGAGGATGCAAATGTGTCCCAAAATTCATCCGCACTTATAGCTCGGTCCGCTTTAAAGTGATAAGGCTGACCAGAGAAGCCGCGCAAAATGAAAAACGCCTCTTCAGGTTGAGCAGGACGAAGCTCGTAGCACAACAATGGTTTGCCCGGAACGCGAATACGTAGCTTTATCATCCTTTGCGTTGCTTGATGAAGTTTAAAAGCTTTACCATTGAAATCAACTCCCCTTGCTCATTTTCCACGCGAATGTGGAATAAGTGAGAACTCTTTCCGCGATGCACACACTCCGCAGTAGCTATTAAAAGTCCAGTTCTAGCACTTTTAACATGGTTGGCCGAAATCTCAGCGCCTACCGCCATTTCCTTATTTCGATCAATAAGCATTTGCGAAGCCGCCGATCCCACACTTTCTGCGAGACCGACCGTTGCACCCCCGTGCAGTATTTGCATCGGCTGGTAAACTCTTGAATTCACAGGCATTGTAGCCTGTAGCATTCCGGTCTTTGGATCGGCATCTGTATAAATGATACCAAGCGTTTCCATCAGTGTGCCGGGGCACATGCTGTTGAATTGCTCGAGTACTTGTTCTTTGGTAAGTTGCTGTTCCATGGGCTGCAAAAATACTATCCAATTGGACTGTTATAAAATCGAGACGAAAAAAAGCAGATTTGCTCGGCAAGGCTCTTATTTTTGTCATTCTGATATAACCCTAAAAAAGGTAAAATGATCACGGTAACTTTTCCCGATGGAAATCAACGCAGCTACGATTCAGGCACCACAGCTATGGATGTGGCAAAAAGTATATCTCATGGTTTGGCAAGAAACATTCTTTCCGGAAGTTTCAATGGGCAGACGGTAGAATTAAATGATCCACTCACCACAGATGGTACTTTGCAATTTTTTACCTGGAATGATGCCAAGGGAAAAGAAGCTTTTTGGCACAGTTCTGCGCACGTTCTAGCGCAAGCCATTTTGCACTTCTATCCGGAGGCTAAGTTGACCATTGGGCCAGCCATAGAAAAAGGTTTTTACTACGACGTCGATTTTGGCGATGAAACTATCGGTGAAAAAGATTTCGAACGCATCGAGAAGCAGATGCTCGAATTCGCTCGAGCAAAAAGCGAATTCAAACTGCGCGCTGTTACCAAAGAAGAAGCATTAGAGGCGTACAAAGACAATCCTTACAAGACGGAATTGATCCAGAATTTGGAGGACGGAACTATTACGTTCTGTGATCATGCAGATTTTACCGATCTATGTCGCGGTGGTCACATTCCTCATACCGGCTATATTAAAGCGGTAAAAATCATGAATGTAGCCGGTGCATACTGGCGTGGCGATGAGAATAATCCACAACTCACTCGCGTTTATGGGGTATCTTTCCAAAAGCAAGGTGAGCTGAAAGAATACCTTGAGTTACTTGAGGAGGCAAAAAAGAGAGACCACAGAAAACTCGGAAAAGAACTTGAATTGTTCACCTTTAGTCAACGCGTTGGCCAAGGTCTTCCGCTTTGGCTGCCCAAAGGTGCTGCACTTCGTGAACGTTTGGAGAATTTCCTTAAAAAGGCACAAAAAAAGGCCGGTTACGATGGAGTAATCACCCCTCATATCGGTAACAAAGAGCTGTATGTATGTTCCGGTCACTATCAGAAATACGGAAAAGACAGCTTTCAACCGATCAATACACCTGAGGAAGGTGAAGAGTACCTACTCAAGCCAATGAACTGTCCTCACCACTGTGAATTGTACAAGGCACTTCCAAAATCCTACAAAGATTTGCCGGTGCGCTACGCGGAATTCGGAACCGTCTATCGCTACGAGCAAAGTGGTGAGTTGCATGGTCTGACTCGCGTTCGTGGATTTACACAGGATGACGCACATATTTTCTGTACACCGGATCAGCTCAAATCCGAATTTAAGAGTGTGATCGATTTGGTATTGTACATCTTCAAAACATTGGATTTCAAAGATTACATCGCGCAGGTCAGTTTACGAGAC
>Ga0181560_10005371_pt1 | contig 11477 bp, 5 predicted proteins | sample 011ome_20_FD_133751 | JGI IMG/M metagenome (GOLD analysis project Ga0181560, IMG submission 133751) | Coastal salt marsh microbial communities from the Groves Creek Marsh, Skidaway Island, Georgia - 011509CT metaG (megahit assembly) | ecosystem: Environmental > Aquatic > Marine > Intertidal zone...
ACAGGCACGGGCTCCAGCAGCCGGTCCTTCCGGTCGCGCACAACCGCCAGCGACGTCTTGACGTTGTCGCTCATGGTGCCCCAGGGCTTGCGCTGGGGGATGCGCAGCAGGTACGCAGCCTCCTCCAGCTTACTCTGTACGGTGCCCGCGTCCTCGTTGATGGTGGGGACCGCGCGGCGAAGCGCCGCGACGCCGTTGCGCGGGAGGCGCGTGTTGGGGTTGCTCAGCGCAGCCTCCGCGGGGGCCGCGGCGAGCGCGGAGGCCAGGCCCGCGGCGGAGGCGAACCCGAGCGCCTGGGGAGAGGCCACGGCGAGGGGCTCGAGGCTCAGCAGCGCCGCGAGCGCGCCGGCGACGGCGGCCTGGCGCGCGGGCGCCGAGGGCTCGGCATCGGCGCGCTCTTCGATGGGGGTCGCGTCCGACGCGCTCGCGTCGGACGCGGCGTGGTCGGATCGGATCGCAGACACGCGTCCGCCGATACCCCGGGTGCCGGTGGAGGCTGAGACGCGCGCGCCGCGGGCAGAGACGCGCGCGGGGGACTGCGCGCTCGCCCGGGCGAGCGGCGTGCGGGGCTGGACCGCGCGCATCGTGTTATGGCGGGCCCGGCCGTGCGACGTGTGCGGATAGACGATAACCGAGATCGATCGTTTCCAGCGGACGTGTCGGCACCTGCGAGCGGAAGTTCATCACTCGATGCAGTCTGTCTCGCTCGCGTCGCATCCACCGCGGCGCGCGACGTTCGGGAAAACGCACGGGGAAACAAACAGGTGCGCAAAATCGTCAAAAATGGCGACTTCGCGCGACGATCGTCTCCTCCGCGTTACGTCATACGTTGCATCGTATTAATACATACATCGAATCATCCCTGACGCCCTCACGCTACACGCCCGCCAGGTACGACGCGACAGCATTCCTCCCGCTCATCCCGGTGTACTCCTCGAGCCGCCCGGGGGGCTTCGCGCCCCGCGCCGCGTCACCTCCGCCCCCGCCCGGCGGACGCTCGAGCGCCGCGTCTGGCGCGGCGGCGGCGTCGGCGTCGGCGCTTTCGAACGGCGCCGCCGCGTCCAGCACGCACTGCCACCCGGGCTGCGCTGCGACTCGGCCGGTCCCGCGCGCAGTGCTATCGCCAGCGCTATCGGAAGGCAGGAAGGGGGCGCTCCAGGGGCAGTGCGCGCGGTGCCGCCGGAGCGGGTGGAACGCCCCCGGAGCGTCCCCGGGGACGGACCCCGACGCCGGCGGCCGCCGCGCGGGGACGGGCGTCGAAAGCGCGGCGGCGGCGGGCGTCGCGGCGGGCGTCAGGGCGGGACCGGCAGAAATCTCAGGCCCCGGGGACGATTCGGAAGGTGATTGGTGATCATCGCGTTTCCGTTTGGCGCTCGAGCGTCCGCCGGGGGCGCCGAAGGGCGCGTCGCGGGTGGCGCCCGCGCCGAACGCGGGCGGGGACGCCGCCGCCCCCCCGAAGGCGCCCGCGGCGCGCGAGGGGGTCCCCCCCCCCGCGATGGAGAGCCCGAGGCTCATCACCGGCGCGTCGGCGTTTCTTCCCGAGCCGGAGGCACCGACGGCGGGTCCCGGGTCGGCCGGCGCGCTCGGCGGCGCGGCGTCGAACACGCTCGGCCCGAAGGCGCCCCCCATGGCGCCCATCAGCGCCGCGGCGGAAGCCTTGGGCTTCTTCTTCGCTCCGAACGGCGACAGTCCCGCGTCGGTTCCCTCTCGCGTTTGCCTCGACGCGGGGTCGGCGCCTCCCGAGCCGCCGAAACGCGCGTCCGCGAAGTTCCACGTCGCCGCCTTGGCGTCGCACAGCGCACACCGCAGGATCGAACCGGTGACCTTCCCGCCGGCGGCGCGCCGCGCCTGGCGCCGCGGCGACGGGCTCCACGCCGCCGCCGGCGCCGCCGGCGAAGCGTCCACCCTCGTTGCGGAGGAGGCCTCAGGCGTCGCGACCGTCCACCCGCAGAGCGCCAGCGTCGTGGCCGCGCGGAGGCGCGCGGGCGAGGTTTCGTGCGGCGCGCCCGTGACGAGCGACGTCGACAACCGCGCGACTCTTTCGGCGACGGCGGCGGGCGCGAACCGCGACTGAAACGCGCTCGTCGCAGGTCCGACGGCGCCCTTCGCGTCGACGTCGTTCGGGTCCTCGATCGCGATCGAACACACCTCGGGTACGTGTTCCAGTCGCAGCAGAGCGTCTCGTCTCGATCGAAACTCCTCCCTGAGCGTCTCGTCCGGGACGCGCGGGAACCTCGCCACCGACAAAGGGCACGCCGCGCCGCGCCACCCGCAACTCGGTGCGTGGTTCTCGTCGAGGCCCGGCGCCGTCAGTCTCGCCAACTTCTTGGCGTCGTCGTTCGACGCCGTCGGCGGCACCGCGAACAGCAGCCGCGCCTCGCACGACTCGCACTGCAGCGCATCTACGCCGACGCACGTCCAGCCCCGCCGCGCGCAGTCCACGGGCTTCAGGCCCTCGGGTTTGGCGAACCAAACCGCCGGGCGGAACGTCGCGACGCGGCGGAGGTAATCGCGCCGATCGCTGGGGCGAGCCTCGTGGCGCCGACGGATCGCGACGACGCTTCCGGCCGGATTCGACGGGGTTTCAGTCGACAGGGCGTCGGCCGCATCGACACCGCTAAACGCGCTTTGGCCTTTCGGAGCCGTCCCGACGTCTTTGTCGTAGTACAGGAGCTTGTCCAGGGACGCGCGGAACCGCGCGGCGGAATCCTCCGCCATGAATGCCGAGTGTCGAATCCCGAAGGAACGGGGCTCGCCGCGGCGTTTGGGGCGGGGGCGGGGGCGGGGGCGCGGACTCCCCGGTTCCGTGGGCGTGTTCTGGTGTGGCCTCGAGTGCGCGTGTCGCCTCTGGGAACGTTTTCAGACCCGAGACTCCTGAGACGTCGCCGCGCGCGTCGCAGATCTGACTCGGGACCCGAATTTTGCGCGGGCCTATCGGAGTCCCCAAGACGGTGTCGATAAAACGTTTTTTTGGCGCGCATTTTTTTGGCAGCGGGATAGTACCGCACGCCACACAACGATGCGCGCGACGGGGTGTGCCGCCCCCCCGAAGGGCTTCGCGCCGCACGCGCGTCGACCTCTCCGTGCGCCCGCGTCGCGGGGCGGTCGTCCCCATCTCGCGCGAGCGGTTCGCGGTCCGTCGGCGTTCGTCGCCGAGGCCTTCGAGGCGGAGGATGTTTTCGACGGAGACGTCTCCGTCGCGGCGCGAGACGCGCCCGACGCCGAGGCTGGCGCGGTCTCCTTCTCCGCGTTCTGCGCGAGCGCGCTGGAGATGACCGACGCGGACGTCGCGAAGGTGCTCGACCGCGTCCCCAAGCTGAAGGGCTACGACGTGGACCGCGTGCTCGCCCCCAAAGTCGACCTCCTGGCGCGCGAGCTCGGCGCCGGCGCGCGCGCGTTGCGCGCCTCGGTGATGCGCGATCCGCGCTTGTTAACCGTGAGCCTGCACCGCCTGCGCGCGACGGCGCGGTGGGTGGAGACCGAGTGCGGCGTCGGCGCGGACGCGGTGGGCGCGGTGCTCTGCAAGCAGCCCTCGCTGGCGTGGCTCAGCGTGGAGCACAACCTGGGTCCCGCGCTGGCGTTCCTGCGCGACGAAATAGGCATGCCCCCCGAGTCGCTCGCCGCGACTGCGGCGAAGCACCCCAGCGTCCTGGCGATGTCCACGGCCAACCTCGAGAGTAAGCGCTCCTTTTTCGCGAGCGAGCCGCTTTTCCTCGGCGCCGAGACCGCGAACGGGATGCTGCGCAAGAACCCGCAGCTCTTCGCGCTGTCGTTGACCGACTCGGTCGCGCCGAAGCTCGCCTTCTTCGCGAACGAGCTCGGGCTGGGCGAAGACGGCGCCGCGCGGCTCGTCGCCAAGTCGCCGGCGACGCTTTTCCTGAGCCTCGAGCGGAACATTCGCCCGACGTTTACGTTTCTCGAACGCGAACTCGAGCTGGGAAAGGCGCGCGCCGCGAAGCTCGTGCTCTCGCGCCCCACCCTGCTGGCGTACTCCATAGACAACAAGCTCAGGCCCACGGTGGCGTACCTGACGCACAGCTTCTTCCCCACCTGCGACGCGTACGACGCCGCGATGCTCTGCACGTACTCGCTGCGCGGGCGAATAGCGCCGCGCGCGCGCGCGATGCGGGAAAAGGGGCTCATGGCGACGGCGTCCGCGGACCCCGCGTTCGCGCCGACCACCGCGATGTGCGCGAGCGACGCGCGGTTCTGCGAGATGGTGGGAATGGAGCGCGAGCGCTACGACGCGCTCGTGCGGGAAGCGAAGGGCGACCCGGACGCGGGGCGGCTCGGGTGGCTGCGGGACGGGCGGAGAGCGGACGAGAGTCGCGAGACGGACGAGGCGGAAGAGGACCGACGCGCCTACGACGAAAACGACTTCTCAAACGACGCGTCCGTCGTCGCGGATTCCGATTCCGATTCTTCGGAATCCGCCTCTGACGAAAACGCGAAGGTGGCCAAGGTGTCGCTGACGTCCGAAGAGTGGACGCTGGAGGCGGCGCGGGAGATGGCGGCGCGCGCGTTGCGGGAGGGGGAGGGGGGGACGCGTCGGTGACGAACGACGGGGAGCGGAGCGAGACTCTTGAGAATCGCGAATGGCGCGTTTTCACTTTTTCGCGCACTCACGATTCTTCTTCACATTCGTTTCGCTCTGGCAGTCTGGGAGTCCACGAAATCGCGTCGGCGGTTGCCTTCCGCGTCCGCGCGACGCGTCGAGGCGCACTCGCGACGGCGCCGGCGAGTCGACCCGTGACGTGCCTCACGCGCGCGGCGCGAGGTGACGGTCGCGTCGTGCGCCCGTGAGTCACCGCAGGCAGAGGGAGCGGTGTCCACGAGGCTCCACCATGGGCGAGGACGGGGGTGCCGGGATCGGATGCGTGGCTGCCGCCCGCCGGCAGTACGTCACCCCCAGCCCGGTGACGAGCCACTCCGCGATGGTGCTGGTGCAGGCCCTGTTCGCCGGGATGCACACCACCGCGTCGCCCGCGCTCGAGTACATCCCCCCGGTCGCGTTCTGCGCGCTGCGCCTCCTGCTCGCGCTTCCCTTCCTCGGGTACCTCGCGCACCGGGAGGGCGGCCGCTGGTTCCGCGGATACGAGTGGGCGTGGCCCGTGCCCATGGGCGCCGCCATCGGCACGGCGTACGCGCTCATCTTCGTCTGCAACCAGCGGAGCGGCCCGAACGTGACGGCGATGGTGCAGCCCGCGATGCCCATCTGCACGACGATACTGAGCTTCGCGCTCGGCCTGGAGAAGGTGGGCGCGGGCAAAGCGGCGGGGCTGGCCGTGGCCACCGTCGGGACGGCGGCGACGTTACGCGTTTTGGAAATCTCCCCCGGCGCGTCCCTCCTGGACGCGGTGCTGCTGCTGACGCAGGCCAACGCGTACGCGGTGTACGTGGTGCTGCTCACGCTGGCGCTGAAGCGGCTTGACGCGCGGCATCGCGCGGAGGAGCGTGAGGGGCGGGAGCTCAATGAAAGCTCCGGGAAAGCTCGCCGCGCGGCGCCTCCCGGCCCGATGCGTTTCCTGTTCGCGGCGACGGTGGTGGCCGAGGCGGGCGTGGTGGGTTTCGCCGCGGAGGACCTCGCGGTGAACATCGAGTGGGCGTCGTTGCCGCCGCTGGCCTGGGGCGCCGTGCTGTACGCCGGGCTCGCGTCCTCGTGCCTGGCGCACGGGCTCAACTCGTGGGCCATCAGCAAGGTGCAGGGCATCCTGCCCACCGTCTACAGCGGCGCGCAGGTGGTGTTCACCGTGCTCTTCGCGTTCGCGTTCCTCGGCCACCCCGTCGGCTGGGACCGAGCCGCGGGAAGCGCGGTGACGGTGTTCGGCGTGTACCTGGTGAGCCGCGCCAAGTTCGCCGAGCGGAACGAACGGAGTATTCGACGAACGGCCACGAACGGCGACTCGAACGCCGCCGACGCGGCGGACGCGAAACGCGGACCCGGCGGACCCGCGTCCGCGTCGGACGCGCCCGCCTCCGTCCGCGTCAGGCGCGCCTCGATCGACCACATCGCCGTCGCGCTGGAGCTGGGGCCGGCGGAGGACGAACGGGAGGCGTCGGGAGGGGTCGCGAAGGCGGGGGGAAGGAGGCTTCCGACCGTCGCGAGCGCGTCCGAGCTCGAGGCGGCGGTGCGCGGCGAAGAGGAGAAGGAAGCGTATGGAGCGAGCGAGCTAGCTAGCTAGTAGCGAGTGAAGGTAGTAAAAGTACCTACCTACGTAGCTACGGTACTCCTCTCTATTAGTAATTCTTTTGGGACGCGTTCGCTTTTACCCGCCGCGCGCAGCATGAGCTCCGCGCTTTCGCTCGGCGACCCACGTCTCTATCTCCGCCTTGAGCGCTTCGTTGGGCACCAGGTCGCTCGCCTTGAGCGGCTGCCTGGTGAACGGGTTGGTCTCGTCCGTCAGCAGGTGCCGCGTGATGTTGGCGCGGTCCATCGTGTCGCCGCTCGGCAAAAGCACCGGGTCCGTCATGAGCGTGCACATGATGGGGTCGAGGAACGCGTCCGGGACGTCTCCGAGGTCCGCCTCTTCCTCCTCGGCGGCGGCGTGCGTCAGGCGCGCGCGCTCCGCGAGCGCCTCGAACGCGGCGATGTCCGCCTCGGACTTGGTCCCGAGCTGCCTCAAAATCGCGCCCGTCTCCACGAACACCTCGTCGCGGTACGCGCGTCCGTCGGCGGCGACGGCGGCGACGAAGGCGCCCCCGGCGTCGGCGGCGAAGAGGTGCAGGTAGACGTCCACGATCATGCCCAGCATCTCCGGCGGGTCCCAGGCCAGCGCCTTCATCTTCTCGCGGTCCGCGAACTTGAGCTGCTTGCGCTCGGGCCCCGCGAGGTACAGCAGGAAGTAGTTGAGCATCGCCGCGACGCGCTCGACCATCTCCGGCCTCAAAAACGGCGACGCGATGTCGCGCGACGTGTACCCCATCATGCCCACGTGCACCTTGGCCAGGGTCAGGTCCGAGCGCAGCGCGCGCTCGTTCTGCCTGTTCGCGGCTTCGCGCTCCTGGCGCTCGCGCGCGGGCCTCGAGGCCCAGGCCTGCGCGTCCGCCGTCTCCGCGGCGTGCTCGCGGAGCTCGGGCAGCTTCTTCATGGACTCGTCCAGGAGCCAGATGGCGTCGTTGATGAGCATGTTCAGGAACCGCACGTAAAACGCGGCGTCGTGCGTCGCCAGCGCCGACCACGCCGCTCGGTGGTCGTCCAGGCGCCACAGGTACTCGCACATCTCGCCGATCTGGTGCCGGATGTTGAACTTGTCGTAGAACTGGTTCGCCGCGCCCGTAAACTCGATGTCCACGTACAGCCGCAGCAGCGACGGCACCAGGAAGCGCGTCGCCAACGCGTTGCCGCCCTCGAAGAGCGCGGCGTACCGCGGCACGTACTCGTACCGCGAATCCGCCGGGTCGCCCGGGAGCCACCCCCTTAAGATCTCCACGAACTTCGCGCGCAGGTACGGGTTCTTCACGTACTGCGGCGAGCCCAGCATCAGCACGAACAGGTTGACGAAGTCGTCCAGGCAGTGCGAGAGCTCGGCGTCGATGGCGCTCCTCGAGGGGCCGCGGCGCGCGAAGCGCTGCACGTACAGCAGGAATTCGGCGAGGTCGTCCACGACGTGCTCGGGGATCGCCGCGAAGGAAACCGGCGGCGGCGCGGGGAGCAGCGAGCCCGAATGCTCCGCCGACGCGCCGTCGCCGCCGCCGCCGCCGCTGCCGGAGGAAGGGCCACCCGACCCGATGCGCGTCGCGTTTCTGCCCGGGTCGCCGCTCGCGTTCCCCCTGCCCTCCGCGACCCACCTGAGCCAGGCGGCGACCAGCCTGTAGAACCTCGCGGACTCGCCGAGGGTCTCCGGATCGAGCAGGGTCGCGTCGAACATGGCGTAGTCCGACTTGGCCCGCTCCAGCTCGCCCTTCATCTCTGCCACGCGCCGCTCGAACTGGCTCATCTGGAACTGCGAGGGCCCGCCCGGGATGGACGCCGCCCACGAGTCGCGCATCTGGTCCACGTCCTCCATCTGCCGCGCGCGGTCCTGCACCTCCCGCGCCAACGCCGTGTGCTCCGCCGCGCACTTCACGTACCCGAGGTGCATGGCGCGCGCTGTCAGAAAAAAACACTCGCAGATGAATCCGTACGGCTCCGCCGCGCGCGCCGCCTCCTCCGCCTCGGTCAGCGCGTTCGTCCGCGCCTCCGCGTCCGTGAGCGCGACTCGCGTGACTTCGGACATGTCCAGGCGACACCGCCGCGAGCGCACGTAGTCCGGGTCGATCTTCACGAACTTGCCGGCGGCGGGGTCGGCGAAGGGACTCGCCAGCCGCGCGGCGACGCTCGAGACGTTCAGCGCGCCGCCGTGGCTGGCGCACGCGTCAGCGTCGATCTGCATCTTCGAGCGCCCGACGTTCGCGTCGCACACGGACGCGAGCCATTGAACGACAGACTCGCGCACATCGCCCCCGTGCCTCAGCATGACGTACAGCGCCTGGTACAGACCCTCGCGGACCGTCTTGGAGACCCCCCGGATCGCGGCGTAGGAAGCCTCGAGCTCGCCCGCCCGCCGCCGGTCGAGGTCGGCGAAGCACTGCTGGCGCACATCCGGCTCGAGCGGGCGCCTGTCGCCGCCCGGCGCGCGCACGGGCGCGCCGTTCGGACCCACCGACGTCGAGCTACTGTCATCAGGCAGCGCCGCGCACTGGAAGAACGGGCCCAGGATGGATTCGTCCTCGAACCGTCGGCCGTCGTTTCGCCCGCCGACGGAAGCTTTCGTCGGGCGCCATCGTTCGTGCCTCGCCATCGCCGCCGCGCACGGCTTCGAGGCTGCGATCTGGCACAGCAGGGATAACGGCCCGTGCGTCTCGCCGAGGGGACTCACGCCCTTGATGAGGCTCGGGAGGTGCGCGAGCACGGGCCCGAGAATGTCCTCCAGCCCCTCGTTTTCAAACCGCGCGCCGAGGGATTCCAAAAAGCCGCTCGGCAAGCCCCCGGCGCCGGTGATGGGCTGGAACGCGCCGGCGCCCGCCATGGCGTCGAAGAGCTGCAGCGGCCCGCGGCTCTCGTGCGCGGGCGGCTGCGGGAACATGCCCGCCATCGCGGGGTTGAGCAGCAGGCCGGAGTACGAGACGCAGTACTCGAAACACTGCCGCAGGCACGCGGCGAACGCCGCGGCGAAAGCTTCGTCCCGGCTTCGCGTTTTCCGCGACTCGGCGTCGCACCTGGCGAACGACGCGAGGAGCCACGGGAAGGGCGCGGTCTCGGGGTCGGATCGCCATCGCGGCGGCAGCGCGTCCGTGGTCAAGGACAGCCTCGCGATCAGCGCGCGTTCCAGCAACGGCTCGGTCACGAGGAACGGCGGTTCCGCGCCCTCCGTGACGAGCTCGATCGCGAGCGATTCCAAGTACAACAGATCCCCGCCGGCCGCGCCGTCCGCGCCCGGGTCGGTGAGCGTCACGCGGAACACGCGCTGGATCACCTCCGCGAGCTTCGACTCCGTGGAGCTCATCGCCGCGAAGACGCCGCCGCCGCGAGAGGGAACTCCGGGCGAGGACACGGCCGAGTGCGGCGAGATCTGAGACGCGCACGCGCGGATTGCCTCGAATCCGTGGCGTCCAGTTTCGAGGTTCTTCGGCACTCTGAGTCGACGTGTCGAGTGTCGACCGCGACCCGCACTTCGCTCTGCGCGTCGTCCTCGCGATGGCCCGCGCCGTGGCGCACCACGCGACGTCGCGTCTGTCAGGGTACGCGTCTGTCTCCGGACGCGCTCGAGGGCCGGTTCGCGCGGCGGTCGCGCGCGGCGGCCGCGCGGTCCCCGCGACGTCGGCGTCCGCGCCGAGGTCCATCGTCTTCGTGAGCGGGAACGCAGGGAAGGTGGCTCGCCTCGAACTCGCGCTCGGGTTGTACTGCTCTTCGGAGAACGGGACGGACGCGGGGCACTCCGACGCGTGCTCCGTGGTGGTGCGGCAGGTGGACCTGGCGTTGCCCGAGATCCAGGCGGACACCGTCCGGGAGGTGGCGCTGCGGAAGGCTCTGGATGCGTTTTCGGTCCTTCGCGAGCCCCTCGTGGTGCACGATTGCGGGCTGTGCGTGGCCGCGCTCGGGGATTGGCCCGGGCCGTACACCAAGAACGCCAACGATAAGCTGGGCACGGAGGGCTTGCTGAGACTGCTGGACGGCGTCACCGACCGCAGAGCGGGGTGGGACGATACCATCGTCTACGTCGACGGCGACGGCGTCGCCAAAGTCTTCGGGCCGTCGGAGACGCGGCTTTCTTCCGAACGCTACGGCGGGGAGATTTCGGTTTCGCCGCCGAAGAAGTTTGAGCGCTTCCGCGGTCCGGAACGCGCGCTGGGTCGGTGTTTCGTGCCCACGCGGTTCGGGCTCACGGAGTGCCTCGCGGACGTGTCCGAGGCGGACTACCAGCGGTACAGGAGGGAAGCGCCGTCAGTGTGGAACGAGTTCGCGCGGTTCTGGGGACGACAGGGAGCGACGGAGACGTCGTAGAGCGCACGTACATTTTTCAATATGAAAAATATTTTTCAGAGAGACGAACGAACGCGGACGCCCTTTACGCGAAAATACGCGTAAAGGAACGTAGTCTACGCCTTTCGATCGTATTCGTCGCGCGAACGCTCGCGTTCGCCTCCTCGCGTGTCTTATCGTGAACGCGCGCGAAACGAGCCCCACATCACTCCTTGTCCTCGAGCGAAACCAGCGCGTCGCTCGCGAACGACACCTCCACCACCACCGCGGGCTCGTCCGAGTCGGATCCTTCGGATCCGTCGCCGCCGGCGCCGTTCGCCATTATTGCCGTCTTCTTTTTTTTGTCCTTCGCCCGCGCGGCGTCGTCGTCGACGGACGCGTTTCCGCGCGCACGGTTCGCGCTCTGGGAATCGCGCGCTCTGGGAATCGACGCGTCCGCTGCGTCGACCGAAAGGCGCGCGGCGATCCACCTTCGCTCGGCGATGAGACGCAGAGGGTACTCGATGAGCGTCCCCTTACCGTCGTTCTCGACATCCGCCGGTCGCCAGTCGCGCACCGGCTTGACGACGACGGCGCCTCCGCCGACGTGAAAAAACAAACCGCGATCGCGCCGCGACGCGGCGGCGGACATGACGTAGTCCTCGTAGTCTAAGCGCCCCGCGGCTCTCGCGCTCGCCCTGCGGTAGCCGCGCGTGCGGGTCACCGCGCACACGCCGGCCACCCCGGGCGTCACCATGGACACGTTCAGCACGAACGCCCTGAGCTCGTTCCCAACCGCGCGCCCCAGGCTCCGGCTGAACGTCTGGTCCACGTGGATGTCCAGGAGCTGCGCGTACGGCTGCGCGGAGGAGAAAGGAGACTCTCGCGGCCACCTCGTGTCGTCCCCTGAGACGACCGCGCACTGCCTGGCGCGTTCCTTCTCGTACCAGGAGAAGGCCGAGGCGGACTCGAGGCTGGCGGTGCGCTGGAAGTACACGCCGCCCTTCACGCGCGGGTTTAGAGTATCACAAGCCAG
>Ga0181560_10005372_pt1 | contig 11476 bp, 11 predicted proteins | sample 011ome_20_FD_133751 | JGI IMG/M metagenome (GOLD analysis project Ga0181560, IMG submission 133751) | Coastal salt marsh microbial communities from the Groves Creek Marsh, Skidaway Island, Georgia - 011509CT metaG (megahit assembly) | ecosystem: Environmental > Aquatic > Marine > Intertidal...
CCTTCGTGCCCCTCCTCACCTTCGAGCTGCGGGGCGTGGAGATCGACCTCCAGCTCGCCGTCATGCCCCACCTCATCACCATCCCCGACACCTTTGACATCCTCGACGACGGTGCGGCGGAGTTCGGGGAGAGGGGGGGGGGGGGGGGGGGGGGGGGGGGGGGGAGGAAGGGCGCGGGCGCCGCGCGCCGACGTGTGGCGTCGGAGATCTCGGAGAAGGAAGAACGATGCCGTTCAACGGTCAAACCAGCCGATAAAAAACCGATCGACAAAATGCATGACGAGTTGCGCAAAGTGAAAATCGTATGACGCCCAGTCAGCCGCGTATCATATCGGCCAAATTGTCGCCAATATCCCCCGTGCCGCCCGAGTTCCAGATAATTAATTTGCGATTTTTTTATTCCAAATTCGTATGAGCGTCCGTCAGACGCGCCCCTCACGTCCGCGCTTCCCCATGCGCCGCCGCGGCTTGGATTGACCTGAAACTTTGCACAGCAGTCATTTGCGATTTTAGACAACAGATACGTGCATTTGCACGGCGGGAAAAAGACGGGAAGACAGTTTTCGGACCCCTAGCTAGGGAACTCGCAAGTCGTCATCTCGTACATAGCGCAACTCGTCCATAAACAATTTGCGGTGAATCTTCACGGGAACGCTTCGACGATGAACTTCGCCCTCCAGTCTTCGCTGAACGCTTTCGACGTGCCGTCGTCTTGAGATTTCCCCTCAAAGTAGTACGTCGCACTACCGGTCAACAGCACCACTCCCGAGATTGTGCACGACGATTTCATCCACCCGTCGGCGTTATTATAGTGTGCGTGCGCGTGCGTCTGGCACACGATGAGGGAACCGGCGCTGGAGCGTAACTGGACCGTGATCGTTCGCTCATCGTGCGGAGACTCGAAAGTGAACATCGCGGACACCCTATAATGGCCCGTGGTCGGAGGGATGATGTTCATCTTGTCGGCGTCCGTCGTGAACCCTCCGCTCATGGTGTGATGATTCCACGCCAGATTCTGCGTGGGTGAAGCGATCGGTCAGTTGAACGTCTTACCGGTCAAACGTTGAAAGGGAAGCGCGGGTGAAGAGTGACGACGGGAAAAGTCCTTAAGGAACGGCGTTCACATCGCGAACGGGGTCGTATGGGAAGCAGTCTCACCGTGCCCGTGCTGAGGAGGAATGCGTGACCGCCTGAACACAGCCCCGTGACACCCCCCCCCACAGCCTTGGCGCAAACGAGTCCGGAACCGAACGCGTAGGGCTTCCCGCTCTGCGCCACCTTCCCGCTGACCGTGACATCCCCGGTGACGGCGAGGCCGGTCGAGCTCGCCTCGCACACGGTCGTGCTCCCGACGACGTGCTTGATCCCTGAGTCCGACTTCACGTTGAACTTCGGAACGTACCCTAAACCGGTGTCCGCGACGTGATCGATGGTGTTCGACTTCGTCTCGATCACCGCGCGCGCGGAGGGGGCGGCGGCGAGCGCGCACAGCGCGAGCGCGAACGCGAGCGGCGCGACGAGCGATGGAAGACGCGTCATCGTCCACCGCCGCGCGCGCGCAGAAGCAGAAGATGTGATTCGTAATCTTCGTCCGCCACGATGGAACGTGCGCGTCCCGCGCGATGTGATATGTCGGACGGACGGCTCGTGGCACGACGTCCGCGGAGTCGTATCGCGACGACACCTCGCGTCCGCGGAGTCGTATCTCGACGCGGCGGCGGCCGCGGCGGCGGCGGGTCGAATCGCGGCCTCGAGGGGCGAACGAAGCGTCGCGACGCGCGCGCGAGTGGTAGACGGGGACCGGGCAAAACATGTGAAACGAGATCAGCGAGCAACCCAAGGATGGCGAGAAAAAGCGACCAGGCCGGGGGTCGCTGAAAAAACTCGCGAGGCAGCCCTACGACGCGAGGCATCCCTACAACTTCCGTAACGATTTACCTTGTACTTCCGTACAACGTTATGAAACCCGCTCATTCGCGGCTTAAAGGGCGTACCTTCGAAGGAAGTACGAAAGTACTTCCGTACCACGTACTTTCGTACGAAGGTAGTACAGTAGGGCCTACGTACGATGATGGATGCGTTTGGTCAAAAATTAATTATTCGATCACGCCGCCACGCCCTCCGCCGCTTTCACCGGCGCCCTCAACTCCGGATCGATCGCGATCACGATCGGCGTGCACCGCGCGCACAGCTCCGGGTGCCGCTCGTCGCTCCCCGCGTCCGTCGTGTACTCCCAACACCGCGCGCACTTGGTCCCCGTCGCGCGCCGCACGCCGACGACGACCCGCCCGGATCCCTCCGCGCCGCCTCTGATGACCTCCGCGGGCGACCTGCGTGGGTGAAGCGATCGGTCAGTCGAACGTCTTACCGGTCAAACGAACGTTGAAAGGGAAGCGCGGGTGAAGAGTGACGACGGGAAAAGTCCTTAAGGAACGGCGTTCACATCGCGAACGGGGTCGTATGGGAAGCAGTCTCACCGTGCGCCCGCCGTCGATCGATCGCTCTCCAGAGCGGTCACGTCGAGCTCGGTGACGGCGCCGACGCCGTCGCCGCCGCACGCGTTCGAAATCTCCGCCTCGTCGGTCACGACGGTCATCTCGGAGACGAGCGTGACGCGTTTCAGGTCGTCCGTCGCAGCGGCGAGGCGCTCGGCGAACGACGCGTCAGACGCGTACACCGCCGCGGACGCCTTGGGGTCGAGGGTCCATACGAGCGATGATATCGGGGTGGAGTTGAAAGGCGTCAGGTGAAGTTGAAAGGCAACGCGGGCGGGGATCGAAAGCGAGGGACCCTGGGCGGAGAGACACGCCGGGAAAAGTCCTTAAGGATCGGCGTTCACCACGCCGACGCGGTCGTATGGGGACCGGTGTGATACTAGAACGCGCCTCGAGCGACGCGCCGATGATCTTTTCCCCGCGCGCGATCTCCAGCGCGCGGTTCACCTCGCCGCGGACCGCGAGAATGGAGTTCCAGAACGCGTAGTCCGCGTCGGACATCCCGCCGTTGTGGCTCCCGTCGTGCCACTCCGCGGGCGGCGTCTTCCACCCGGCGAGAAACACGGACTGTCGAGGGTTAAGGGTGGGGTCCGCGCGAGGCGAAACGCGGGGTGGAGTTGAAAGGCGTCAGTTAGAGTTGAAAGGCGTCGAGGGCGGGGGTTGAAACCGAGGGACCCTGGGCGGAGAAAGACGCCGAGCAAAGTCCTTAAGAAACGGCGTTCACCACGCGGACGGGGTCGTATGGGGACCAGTGTGAGATAGAAGAAAACGCGCCTTCTCCGGCGTGTCGTAGGGCAGCTCGCGGTACGCCTCCTCCGCCATGTGCGGCGTCAGCGGCGCGACGCACGCGAGGAGGCTCTCGACGACGTGCGCGACGACGGTCTGGCACGCGCGGCGCTCGGGGGAGTTTGGGCTCTCGATGTACAGCCGGTCCTTGCTGACGTCCAGGTACACGTTGCTGAGGAACGTCGTGAACGACTGAAGGGCCGTTCCATACAAAGCGATGTCGGGGTGGAGTTCATAGGCGTCAGAAGCGGAGTTGAAAGGCGTCGAGGTGTGTCGGGATTGAAAGCGAGGGACCCTGGGCGGAGAGACACGCCGGCAAAAGTCCTTAAGGATCGGCGTTCACCACGCCAACGCGGCCGTATGGGGACCAGTGTGGTAACAGAACGCGCCTGAAGCGTCGCCGTCGCGCCCGAGTAGGCGAAATTCTGGTAGTGTCGCTCCATCTCGTTCACCATCGCCGCGGTGCGCCGAAGCGCGTAGCGCTCAAAGGCCGGGAGGTCTTCGTACTTTACGCCGTCTTTCTCCGGCGCGAAGTCGCCGATGTTGCCCATGAGAAACCGCAGCGTGCCTCGGAGCTTGCGGTACGCGTCCGAGGTTTGCTTCAACACGTTCATTCCGATGAGCACGTCCGAGGTGTAATCCGTGCTCGCGACCCACAGCCGCAGGGTATCGGCGCCGAACGCCGGGTCTTGCTTCTGGTTCTTCCCGCCCTCGATGACGAGCCGCGGGTCGATCACGTTCCCGAGCGACTTGGACATCTTGTACCCTTTCTCGTCCAGCACGAACCCGTGCGTGAGGATCGTCTTGTAAGGCGCCTGTCCCGCGGCGGCGACGCCCGTGAGCAGGCTGCTCTGGAACCACCCGCGGTGCTGGTCGCTCCCCTCGAGGTACATGTCCGCGGGATAGTTCAGCCCGCGCGCTTTGCACACGCCCGCCCACGAGCTCCCGCTGTCGAACCACACGTCCATCGTGTCCGTGCCGCGGACGAGAGAGTCCGCGCGGTCTTTGTACTCCTCCGGGAGGAGGTCGACGAGGTCCATCTCCCACCACGCGTCCGTGCCCTTCTCCCGGACAATCTCCGTGACGTGTTTAATCGTGCGCTCGTCCATGAGCGGCTCCCTCGTCTCGACGTCGTAGAAGCACGGGATCGGGACGCCCCACGAGCGCTGCCGCGAGATGCACCAGTCGTTCCGGCCGCTCACCATCGGCCGCATGCGCTTCGCGCCAGACGCGGGGATGAACTCGATGCCGTCGAGCGCCTTCAGCGCTTCGTCCCGAAACCCCTCCACTGAGGCGAACCACTGCTCCGTGGCACGGAAGATGGTCGGCTTCTTCGTCCGCCAGTCGTACGGGTACTTGTGTCCGTACGCCTCGGTCATGATGAGCGCGCCGACGTCGCGAAGCTTCTCGACGCACGCGGCGTTCCCGGCGTCGAGCACCGCGAGGCCGTTCAAATCATCGCCGGCGTCCTCCGTGAATTTCCCCGCGTCGTCCACGGGGGATATCAGCGGCAGACCGTGCTTGAGGCCGGTGATGTAATCCTCCTGGCCGTGCCCCGGCGCGGTGTGCACGAGCCCCGTGCCGCTCTCGGTGGTGATGTACTCTCCGCCGATCACGACGGGGTTAAACGCGCGATCTGGGTGAAGCGATCGGTCAGTCGAACGTCTTACCGGTCAAACGTTAAAAGGGAAGCGCGGGTGAAGAGTGACGACCGGAAAAGTCCTTAAGGAACGACGCGCACCACGCGAACGGGGTCGTATGGGAAGCAGTCTCACCTCCATCTGCGGGGTAAAACGGGTGCGCGTACGTTAAACCCTCGAGTTGCGCGCCCGCGACGTCGGCGACGGCGGCGAGCGTCAGGCCCCACCGCGACGCGACGTCGGAGACGAGGTCGGTCGCGACGATGAGCGTCTTGCCGACCATCGCGGCGGCGTCGCTCGAGGGGGCGTCTTCTTTCGTCGCGGCGACGCCGGTGACTTCGCAGAGGGAATACGAGAGCTTGTCGTTGACGGCGACCGCCGCGTTCGCGGGCATCGTCCACGGCGTCGTCGTCCACACCGCGAGGCTCGCGTTCTTTAGCTTCTCTCTGTGCTCCGCCGGGAAATTCGCGGCTTCGTCGTCTGCGTTGATCGGAAACGCGACGTACACGGACGTGGACACGTGCCCCTCGGGGTACTCCAGCTCCGCCTGGGTGGAGTTGAAAGGCGTCAGTTGAAGTTGAAAGGCGTCGATGGCGGGGATTGAAAGCGAGGGACCCTGGGCGGAGAGAGACGACGGCAAAAGTCCTTAAGGATCGGCGTTCACCACGCCAACGCCGTCGTATGGGAACCAGTCTCACCTCCGCGAGCGCCGTCATCGACGACGGCGACCAGTGCACGGGCTTCTTCCCTCGGTACACGTGGCCGTTTAAGAACATCTGTCCGAACACCTCCATCTGCGCGCCCTCGTACTCGGGGAGGAGCGTGAGGTACGGGTCTTCCCAGTCCGCCCAGACGCCGTAGCGCTTGAACTGTTGAGGGTCGTTCCGTACGAGCGATGATTTCGGGGTGGAGTTGAAAGGCGTCAGAAGCGGAGTTGAAAGGCGTCGAGGGCGGGGATTGAAAGCGAGGTGTGGGCGGAGAGAATCGATGGGAACAAAAGTCCTTAAGAAACGGCGTTCACCACGCGAACGCGGTCGTATGGGGACCAGTGTGGTAACAGAACGCGCCTGTTCGCGCTGCGCGTCGACGGTTTTCAGAGCGAAATTTCGCGCTTTTTTACGCAGCTTGATCGGCGTCAGCTCCGCGCGCTTCTCCTTGTCCATGCTCTGCAGCACTTTCAGCTCGATCGGGAGGCCGTGGCAGTCCCACCCGGGGACGAACCGGACGCGTTTCCCTTTCAGAGCCTCGTACCGGCACACGAAGTCTTTCAGAATTTTGTTGAGCGCGTGTCCGATGTGTAAATCTGTCGTCGCGACGCGGGGGAAGAAGACACGTGTCAGCAACGCGGACATGCGATTGGTGGATGCCATTCCCACGCGTCAAAACGTACGCGGGGTCACTCGCGCGCGATAAAACGAACGTCTTAAGGAACGGCGTCCCACCACGCGAACGGGGTCGCACGGGAAGCAGTCAGTCTCAGTCTCATAGATTCAATTCGCGTACCTCCGTTTGCGTAGGGCGGCCCGTCGTGCAGCGTGAACGTCTCCCCGTTCGCGCCCTCTCTGCTCGCGATCTGCTCGTACACGCCGTTCTCCGCCCACCACGACTGTATCGCGGGCTCCTTCGTGACGCTGTTCGCGCGCATCTCGAATGACGTCTGCGGGAGAAGCACGGTCTTGCTGTAGACGGAGTCCTCCTTCTTCTTCCGATCTTTTTTGTTGCCCTTCTTCGCGCTCGCGTCGGCGCCCCCCGCGGCGCCCGCGGCGAGGACGGCGAGGCGGCGCGGCGCGCACGAGGACGACGCGCCGGACGGGACGCACGTGGACGCGGGGATGAGCCCGGCGCGGCGGACCGTGAACGACGACGACGGGGCGGCGCGGGCGGGGAACGACGACGACGACGCGTCGCGCGGCGACGCGGCGGCGAGGACGACGCCGCGCGGGGTTCCGGCGGATCCTGCTCCCCGAGGAGCGTCGAATCCGCCGAGACGACGCGAGGACGTCGTCGTCGTCGCGAGCGCGCGTCGCGTGAGCGAGGGCGCGGTCGCGCCGCCGCGACGCGCGAGCAGGCTCGGTGACGCGATCGTGCGACCGCAGGCCGCCATCATCGACGTTACGAGGAACGACGCGTCGTCTGTCCTCGCGCAGGGAGGGCAGTGACGAACGATGCGACGCACGCCGGCTTTATCCAAGTCGCGATGACGTCGCTGCGCTGCGGCGCCGCGCGGACACTTCTGGATTGAAAGGCATTTTTGATCGCGGCATACGACATGTAGTACGGTCGATGCTTATTTTTCATCGACCGTTTGAAACCGGAATCGAACCTAGAAAATGCCGTCTCTCCAGGCTCTCTATTTTTGTCGAACAGCTGAGGGAATAATATCTGCGTCCCTTCGCGCGCGTCGCTTCCATTCCCGGGCTGCCGCGCGCGATCTCTCGTCGCTCCCCGTCGGTCGTCATGTCCGTCGTCGCCTCCGCGGTCGCGGCCTCGCCGCGCTTGGGCGCGCCGCGCTCGCGCGCGTCGTCGTCGTCGTCGTCGTCGTCCCGATCGTCCTCGTCGATTCCGTCGTCGCCGGCATTCAACATCGCGCGGCGGCGGCGAAGCGAAAGCGGCGTCGGCGTCGGCGCCGCGCGCGCCTCCTCCTCCTCCGACGCGTCGCCGCCGCCCGTCGTCTCCCCCGAGTTCGAGTGCCCGCGTCTCACGTCCGCGTTCGCGCTCGAGCCCAGGCCGTCGCCGTTCAGCGAGGGATCGGAGAAGTACTCGAACGGCATGGGGCAGCGCTTCGTCGAGGGTGCGTTCTATCTCACACTGGTCCCCATACGACCGCGTTGGCGTGGTGAACGCCGATCCTTAACGACTTTTCCCGTCGTCTCTCTGCGCCCATCCCTCGGTTTCAAGCCCCGTCCTCGGCGCCTTTCAACTCCACCTGACGCCTTTCAACTCCACCCCGACAGACGACGACTGCGTCCTCCTGAACGCGCTCGCGAACGAGCCGATCGACCTGGGAGCGGCGGATCAGGTCAACGATCACCACGATCACGACGCGCCGAAGAACGCGACCGCGTGGTCGGGGCGGTGGGCGACGCGCGCGGGGCCGCGGGAGACCATCTACTTCGATCCCTCCGAGGTCAAAGGCGCGTTCTGTCATCTCGCGCCGGTCCCCGTGCGACCGCGTCGGCGCGGTGAACGCCGATCCTTAAGGACTTTATCTTCCCGGCAGCGCATCTCTCCGCCCAGGGTCCCTCGCGTTCAATCCCGACACACCTCGACGCCTTTCAACTCCACCCCTGACGCCTTTCAACTCCACCCCGACGTCGCTTCGAACGATGGAACGACCCAAAGCCGCGATCGTGACGTGCGGCGGGCTGTGCCCCGGTCTGAACGACGTCGTTCGGCAGCTCGTGTTCACGCTCGAGGAGTACGGCGTGGAGGACATCAAGGGCGTTCGGTACGGGTTCCGAGGGTTCACGGAGCAGAAGGGCGAGCTCGAGCGGCCGATGAAGGCGCGTTCTATCTCACACTGGTTCCCATACGACCCCGTCGGCGCGGTGAACGCCGATCCTTGAGGACTTTACTTCCCGGCGTCTCTCTCCGCCCATCACCCCTCGCTTTCAATCCCGACACACCTCGACGCCTTTCAACTCCGCCATCTGACGCCTTTCAACTCCACCCCGACGTTCGCTTCGCTCGCGTGGACCCTCGACCCTAAGCTCACGAGTCGGATGGTCGAGACGATCCACCTCGACGGCGGGAGCGTCCTCGGGAGCTCGCGCGGCGGGTCCGTGACGTCCGAGATCGTCGACGGCATCGCGGAGATGGACCTGGACTTTCTGTTCGTCATCGGCGGCAACGGCAGCCACGCCGGCGCGCTCGCGATCGATAACCTGTGCAAAGAACGCGGCGTGTGTTGCGCCGTGATGGGCGTGCCCAAGGCGCGTTCATATGATTCACACCGGTTCCCATACGACCGCGTTCGCGTTGTGAACGCCGATCCTTGAGGACTTTACTACTTCCCGTCGCATCTCACCTCTCACCAAGGGTCCCACGGTTTCATTCAATCCCGACGCACACACCTCGACGCCCGCCTTCGCCTTTCAACTCCACCCTTGACGCCTTTCAACGACTCCGCCCCGACGTACACTCGTCGCCCTCAGACGATCGACAACGACATCCTCCTCCTCGACCGAACGTTCGGGTTCAACACCGCGGTGGACGAGGCGATCAAGGCGATCCGCTCCGCCGCGATCGAAGCGCGATCCGCGATGAACTGCATCGGTCTCGTGCGTCTCATGGGTCGATCGAGCGGCTTCATCGCGATGAACGCGAGCCTGGCGTCGGGCGAGGTTGACGTGTGCCTCATCCCGGAGATTAACACGCCGCTGGAGGGACCCGGCGGCGTCCTCGCGCACATCAGGCGCGTGCTGAACAGGAAACAGCACTGCGTCGTCGTCGTCGCGGAGGGCGCGGGGCAGGACATACTGGGGAAGATTGGCGAGACGGACGCGAGCGGGAATCCGGTGCTGCAGAACTTTGCGAAATTTCTTCAAAACGAAATCAACGCGGACATGAAGGCGGATCTCAGCGTGGACGTCAAGTACATCGACCCGACGTACATGGTCCGCGCGTGTCCCACGAACGCGTCGGACGCGATATACTGTTCCATCTTGGGGCAAAACGCGGTCCACGCCGCGTTCGCGGGGTACAGCGGCGCGACCGTGGGGTTGTGTAACGGGCACTACGTCTATCTCCCGATTCCTCCGGTGATCAAGTCGGGTGCGTTCGTTTTATTCCTCGCAAACGCGAACGCGCCTTCGCGTCGTTTTTCACCCGTCCCGTCCCGTCCCTCCTCGGTTTCGATGCGCGTAATACGTATTCGATCGCGTCGTCGGTCCCTTTCGACTGACCGCTGAAACCCCGCGCTCTTCGTCCCCACCCCGTTTCACGACCCGCAGCGCGCGAGGTGGACCCGGACGGGAGGATGTGGGAGCGCCTCAAGCTGGCGATCAATCAGCCAGTTTTCTCGGGCGAGGGCGCCACCGAGGGGGACGGCGCGAAGAAGGCGAGCAAGGCGAGGTGACCGACCGAATGACCGACCGACTGACCCCCCCGCGCATCTCGGTGGTGGTCGCGTGAACGCGTCGCGTGCTAACTAGACGACTGAAGGTCGGAAGCGCGTCGAGACGGCGTGAACGTTTTACGTGATTGATTTGATTTCTTTCGTATGAAAAATGTTGATATGAATGTAAGTCAAATGGCACACGCCCACCCGCGGCGCGCGCTGCGTGCAATATATCAATATGCCGCGGCGGTCGTGTGAGAAGGTAATAAAACAAACAAGAAGCAATCGAAAATAATGTCGTAATGCGTGCACGTATTGACTGTTGGTACACCGCGCGCGCGCTCGCGTCAAGCCGCCGCTTTCGCGGCTGACGCCCCCTTTGAGCCGCGGCGCTCTCGCGTGATGATGATGAGACGGACGGAGACGCGAGGGACGCTGGAAGAGAGAGACGCCATCCATCGCGCCTTATTCAGCCTCTCCCTTTAGCCTCTCACATACCTCCTTTCCCGGACTCGTCCCCGAGGACGCCTTCGATCATCCCGAGGTGTTGGAACGAGCTCGCGCGCGGGATGTCCAGGGATTGGCTCCCTCTGCCGCCGACGAACGGCGCCAGAGAAACGCCCGGGTGGTGACCGTTTCCGTTTCCGTTTCCGTTTAAGGATAATAGGTTTCCGTTTTGGTTTGGGTACCACCCCTTCGCGTTCACCGCGTTCATCAGAGGCTGCGAGGCTGATCCGTTCGCAGCCGTCGCGCCGTCGGCGCCCACAGCCGCCGAAACCGGCGCCGCGCCGAATCGGAAATCCGGTCCGCCGCCGCCGCCGGCGCTGAACCGCAACCCGCCGCGCAATTCGGGCGACCGCGTCGGCGGGACGTCCATAGAGAAACGCCTGCGTTGCGTGCGTTGCTGCCGCTGCAACATCGCCGCGTTCGCGAGCGGATCCACGCCGTTGGGTACGCCGTTGGAAAGTAACGCGAGCGACGCGCCGTCGTTCGCCGCGTTGGCCGCCGTCGCGCCTCCGGGCCCCCGCCAGTACGCGTCGGGTCGCGGCGGCTGCTGATGCTGCTGCTGCTGCTGCGACGACGACGACGACGACGACGACTGCTGCTGCTGCTGCTGCATCATCGCGTACGCCTGCTGCTGCTGCGACTGGGCACCCCACGGCGCGCCGCCGCCGCCCGAATCGTGCATCTTGCTCGACGGATGATTCGGTCCGCCGTTCTCGCCGAACCCGAGCTTGGACATGTTCCCGTTGAGCGCGTCAACGGACGTCCGCCGCGGGTACTTCGCGTGCAGCTCGTGCGCCGGCGGCGAGTGCTGCGCGTTATGCACCATGTTAGGATTCAGGGGGGTCCCGTTCGAGGGAGTCGCGTAAGGAGGGAGGTACCCGGCGCCGCCGAGCAACGCGGCGGCGGCGGCGTTGACGGCGGCGGCGAACGCGTCCGACGACTGCGCCGCCGCCGCCGCCGCCGCGCCCGCGCCCGCGCCGTGCCCGCCG
>Ga0181560_10005373_pt1 | contig 11474 bp, 9 predicted proteins | sample 011ome_20_FD_133751 | JGI IMG/M metagenome (GOLD analysis project Ga0181560, IMG submission 133751) | Coastal salt marsh microbial communities from the Groves Creek Marsh, Skidaway Island, Georgia - 011509CT metaG (megahit assembly) | ecosystem: Environmental > Aquatic > Marine > Intertidal zone...
GAGCGCGCTAGCGGCAAAGAGAACGCCAAAAACAAAGCGCGCGCCCGCAACACGCGACACGTAAATAGAAAAAACGCAGCACACGCACCTTTTGTCAAGCAGCAGCGAATGAAACAAAATTATGTAATAAAATACCGAATCTATTTAGAAACTATTCATCACGTTTACTTCGCGCGATGGATATTTTCCAGATTTTCTCATCGCTGTTTTTACGAGAGAGGGTTGTTGAGCAAAAAGAAAAACGAATAATTTCTCCCCAACCCACAGAAACAAAAGACAAAACTCACCTCCGATCGCAACGCACGACAACAACAACGACCAATCGAAGTCGCGCACATGATGTTCACGCTTTCGTCTTCCGCGCACTTAACATCTCGCCACCAAACGTTTACCACGGCGTCTTCTTCTTTGAAGAAAAAGAATAAGGTGAACGATGGAAGAAAATGCACAGTCACGATTGACGCATCATCGGCGGATTCGAATCCGACGAGAAGAGACGCCGTCCTGCTCGTTTCTTCGTCCATTTTGTACGCGCTTCCAGCGTTAGCGTTTGGTGGAAGCAAAGAGGCGAAACCAGACCTGACCACGTCGAGAGACGCGAAGAAAGCGGCCATTTTAGCCGCCGCGAGAGCGAAAGCGGAAGGGCAAGCGGCTAAAATTACCGAGGAAGAGCCGAGGAAAGAGCTTCAAAGCGCCGAGTTTTTCGACGCGAGCAATTCCGGCGCCGGGGTGAGAGGCGGCGGCCCCAACGCGGGCAACACGTACGAGGTCGCGAAAGAAGAAGAAGCGCCGGCGGCTCCCGAACCGGCGGCTCCCGAACCGGCGGCTCCGGCTCCCGAACCGGCGGCTCCGGCTCCCGAACCCGCCGCCCCGGCGGACGAAGGCGGCTTCAGCTTGCCGTCCGTCAGCTTGCCGTCCGTCAGCTTGCCGAGTTTGCCAAAATTGCCCTTTTAATACGCATGTTTCAATACCGTACACTATGTACTATCACCACGTTTTGCCGTAAAAACGAACGTTCCATTTTCCTCTCCGTTTTTTGCGAGCGACCGCGTCCGCGCGCTTCGTGCGTGTAACTAACTGTCTTCGAAGAAAAATATCTCACGTGCCACACAATAATGGCCTCGCTAAACAAGCGCCATCATCATCATCATCAAAGACGACGACGACGATTTTTACCCCTCGCGTTGCTTTTACTCGTCATACTCTACGGGAACTATCGCGTGTTTGACGTTCTGACGAAGTTTGAATCGCCCACAGATGTCGCCGCCGCCGTCGTCGAGAACAACGACGACGCGAAACGCAACGAAGTGGAAAATTCAAAAATCGAGAGAAGAAGAAGAAGAACATTTCAGGAGGGAATGGAGATGCCTTTCATTGGATTCGGCACGGCTGCGTTAGGAATCGAGACGAAAGAGTGCGTCAAGAAAGCCTTGGAGGTTGGGTACAGGATGATAGATACGGCGCAAGCTCCGGAATGGTACCGCGAAGATTTAGTTGGCGAAGCGCTCGCAGAGAGCGAGATTGAAAGAAAAGAGTTGTTCGTGACGACGAAAATCCATCCGAGACATTTAGGTCGAAAAGGGATGGACATGATCGCGAGTTCGTTGAAAAACTTACGCACTGAGTATATAGATTTAGTTTTATTGCATTACAGCGAGTGCTGGGGGAATTTGTGTTCACAAGGGGAGGTCGTCCCGGGAACGTGGAAAGAGGCGTACGGCGAACTCGAAAGGTTAGTGGAGGAGTTCAAAGTCGTTCGGTTTATTGGCGTTTCAAATTTCAACACGAACAATTTGGAAGAATTGCACGCGTTTGCAAAGGTGCAACCGTTGGTCGTGCAAGCGCGTTCTGATTTGTTCGCGCAAGACCGGAGGACGATGGACGTGTGCGCTAAATACGGCTGGCGGTTCGAGGCGTATTCCTCTTTAGGCGGCCAGTGGTGGCATTACAAAACAAATCCGGTGTTGAGTAACGACGTCGTCAAATCAATCGCCGCGAGATATAACGTCTCACCCGCCATGGTCGTTCTCAATTACGCCAAGAATGTGTTGCATCAAACAGTCATCCCGCGAAGTCGAGATCGAAAGCACATGGAAGATAGTTTGCTGAGGTTAGACTCGTTCGCGTTAGATAACGAAGAGATTGAGAGTTTGCAAGCTTTGGATGGGAAAATACCTCCGCGAGATTAAGGATAAGCACTAGCTAGTAATTTAGAATATACAGAATAGTTTCACATTGTTTTAGTTGGAGATTTTTGATTAGAGGTGCTCGAGTATACGAACATATTTCTACGCGTCGCGGCAACGTTTTGTTTTACAAATTCTCGTGGAATGAATTTAATCTATCTCTACGCTGTCAAACTATTTACTACAATTTAAGCTTCTTCTTCGCCGGTTCGTCGCCTTCGTCCTTCTTTCCCTCTTCCTCGTCCGTCGTGGTGACCGCATCGATTTTAACACGACTCAATTTCTCCGCGCTTTGCTTCGCAACCGCCTTGGCGAACATACTCTTTATATCCTGCGTGTTCTTCTTCGCCACTGCGACGACTTCTTTCACGCACGCCTCGCCTTGAAACTCCACTTTACCCATCTCCGGCGTTACCGGATGCCACTGTAAATCTTCCCCTTTCTCGAGGATAAAATCCGGATACTCTTCGTTCAGCATTCCGCTCACTTTTCGGCTCTGCGTCGTCAACCATAAATCCACCGCCTCTCTCCGCTTCAACATAACCGGCATCCGATCGTGCAACCAACTCAACTTTGTCCCTTTACTCGCTCTCGTCAACAAACTCGTCGATCGCATCGTCCCGGTCTCGTCGTCTTTTCGCGTGTCCACGACCGCCGCCACGCACATCAGCTTCCCGTCTTTCCGCGACACGTAATACGGTTGCTTCTGCCCATTTTTTATCCCTTCCTTTTTCCATTCGTAAAAGCCGCGAATCAAAACAACCGCTCTCCCTCGATCCTGCCCTCCGCTTTGCGATCCAAAACAACCCAAGCACCGATTAAACGTCGGTTTCTCTTCGATAGTTTCCGAGCGACAGTTAAACGCCGCGTAATGATCCTTCGAGCCATCGTACGCGGTTTTATACGAAGGCACGAGTCCAAATTGGGTGGTTACGAGCTTCCGAGGCGCGACCAGAGTCGCCAGCGTGTCGGAAGGCCCGCAGTTGAAAGCGTTCGCGTGATACCCGGCGTCCGTCCATTCCATCGCTCCTCGCGCGCCGTCGAAGAACGCGTTTTCCACGTCCTCTCTCGTCACGCGCGCGTTGACTCGCCCGCACATTCTTCTGCGTGTGCTTATTTATGCGCGCGTGTTTGTGGGTGTTATATCTCACTTTTGTTTTCTCTCTTGGGGAAAACAGAGAGAGAGAAGAGAGAGTGAAGAGAGAGTGACTTCCGGGCGCGCTTCTTCCGCGATGTGAGTTGACTATCATCACCAAAATTTTATTTTCGGTCTTTCGCAGCCGTCCTATGTGTGAACTTTGATGATTTCCAGAGACCGAAACCGCTGACATTCGATTTTTCGCCCCGGTTTTCCCCAGAAGAAAGAGAGGACTTAAAACTTTAATTGTCTCTCTCTCTCTTTTCCCCAAGCAACTACCCCGCTTTGCGCGTTGGTTTTGGGAGAAACAGCGCAGAGGAGAGCGACGGACTCGCGCGCAAGAAATAAAGATATGTACTCCGAACCGTCCTCCCCGGATCCTCTCAACGCGTGCACCTTTTGCGGCCGCCAACAGCTCCCCGAAGACGAGTTCAATCACATCAAAAACACGCTCCATCACCTCACGCTTCCCGAGTTGGAAAACAGAGGTTTTTGCTGCGTCTGTCTCAACGAACAAAACATCCTCTGGCAACTGATCACCGATCACGACGACATATTTCAGACGCACATCGTCGGGAAATTAGCCGGCGCAGATTTGAAGTTTTTGAACCAGGCGAATTCGGAGAGCAGAGAGGCGCTGAAAAGGAGCAAGCGCGTCGCGACCGTTCCGGAGAAGTTTAATGGTGCGTGGCGGTGTGTGAATATATCTTCACGGAGGCCGTATTTTTTCTCTCCGAGAGTCTCTCTCTTGACTTTCTCTCTCTCTCGCTTAAGTTTCAAAGCCGCTCGAAAATTTTAAAAGCGCATCTCGTGTGCGTGCACCGCTCGCGCGACGCGCTGCCGTTCGGGTTTTTCACGTTCGCGAGAGATTAAATACTGACCCCGCGGGTTTCGTCCTCTTCTCTCCCTTTCTTTTTCTCCTTCTTCGCGGCGAAAAAAATATAACAGTGGGCGAGTTCTCGTCGAAAGAAACGCTCGAGTGGGCGTGGCAGCGATGGACGCGGGAAGAGGAAGAGTTTTGCTCTTTGGTGTGCGAGATTAACGATTTGGAGCTGTTGAAATGGGCGAGAGAAGAGAAGCAGTGTCGATGGGACGCGACGACGTCGTGGGAAGCCGCGAGTAAAGGGAACATGAAGACGTTGCAGTACTTGTTCGAGGAGGAGTGTCCGACGGACGAGCAGACGTGCGCGGAGGCGGCGGAGAATGGACACTGGGAAGTGTTGAAGTTTTTGAAAGTAAAGAACGTGCCGTGGGATCACAACACGACGACCGCGGCGGCCAGAGAAGGGAACTTTGAGATGTTGAAATGGTGCAGACAAAGAGGGTGCCCGTGGAACATCGGAACTTCGAGAGGCGCGTGCGAAAGCGGACACTTGGAAATGTTAAAGTGGGCGATGGCGAACGGGTGCCAGGCGAACGAGTCGACCATGAGCGAAGCGGCTGAGTTCGGTCAGTTGCAATGCCTCATTTTCCTACGATCTCAAGGTGTCGACTGGGATTATCGCACGTGCAAGATGGCCAGAGAGAACGGCCATCGCGACGTGTACGAGTACGCCGTAGAAAACGGATGCCCGACGCAAGCACCGGAACCGGCGGTAACGCAACATCATCACCCACATCACCATCATCTTTTACACACACACATTTTAGGTGGCGGTCCAGGTGGCGGTGGTCCAGGCGGTGGTGCGCCGGGCGGAGGCGGTCACACGGCGGCTCCGGTAGGACACATGCAAATGTTGCAACAAACCCAAGCAGCGGCGGCTGCGGCCGCTGCTGCCGCGCAACAGCAACAGCAAATGGAAATGGAACTCGAAGGTTGGGAAGATGAAATTCAGATGCAACTTTAGCGAAGAAAACAGAGCGATCGAAGTCTCTCTTTTTTCTTCGCGTCTTCGAAAAGGTTTGGTAATATATAACCCGAGTTACTAATTTCCGCTCGCGTCGAGGAGAGAGCGCGCGTGTCATACACATTTAGAGAGACAAAGAGAGAGAGTGAGAGAGACAGAACACAGGTGAAAAACTTGATTCTAGATACGCGATAAACACTCTATAAAACGAGAGGAGGAAAAACTTATTTAATATATTTGTACACAGCATGTAATACTTTGAACCTTTGAGGACCACACAAATTCTTTGAACGCGCGCGCGCGCTTTAAACGCAAAGAATGGCATCAAAAATGTATCGCTGAGCGCGCATTGAAGATACAAACAAAAAATAGAACGCCACATGGCATTCACGTCCGCCACGCTTCGCTTCGCTCCTCCTCTTCCTCGTCGTCGTCGTTCATCTTTTTCGCGGCGACATTGTTTATCCATTTCCAACTCTGGTGTCGCGCAACACGACCACGCGTACCTTCGGCACCGATCGACCCCGGGCGAATACGCACCGACGAATTTGACGCTGAAGCACGCGTGTTCGGATCATTACCCGCTGGATTTGTTTCAGGCTGTGCTTTCGTTTGGTCGCGACGGAAAGGAGTTGAGAAGGAGAGAACAAAATACAGTTGCAGGAGAAAAAGACGACGAAGAAGAAGATGGCGTCGAAATGTCCGTGATCCTCCCAGAGTCGGAAGAGACTGTTGCGAACATATTCTCCGCGCTTGGAAAACCGGACGATGATCCGCACTGGGCGGATGTTTGGCACGGCGGTATCGCCTTGAATGAATACTTGGTTCTTGCGGATGTGGCGCACGGTGGCGGCGGCGGTTCGTTAGTGCGAGGAAAGCGCGTGTTGGAACTGGGTTGCGGCGTCGGATTAACGGGGGTCTTGTGTGCGATGGAAGGGGCGAAAAAAGTAACCATGACGGACAGAGAACCGTTCGCGTGTTATTGTGCGGTGGCGAGTGCGATTGCGAATGGGTTTGGTACGGTGACGAAAGCGCTGGATGAAGACACGAGCGTCGTAGACGGATTGGCGCAGATGGACGTTGGTTTGTTAGAGAATGTAGTCGATAGAAGCAGTAGAAGTAGACAAAAGTGCGAATGTGTCGAGGCAAAGATTATGGATTGGTTCAAGTTGGACGAGTATCTAAAAAAGGAGGATGATTTTGCGTACGACGTCGTCATCGCGTGCGATTGTTTGTATTGCGAGGAAGCGGTAGAAGCTGTGGCATCGATCGTATTCGAAGCCTTTTCGAGAGGACGACGACGACAACAAGAACAGGATGTCTCGTCGCCGTTTACGTTCCTCCTCGCCGATCCACCGTCTCGATTCCCGCAAAATCACGCGAAATTTCTTGAAATTATGCAAGAGAAGAGCGGCGTGAACGACGTAAAGAGAAAAGATACGCTCTTGGCGGTTCGGAATCCGTGTCAAGAGGACGAGGGCGAAATAGTCGTCAAGATTTGCGAATATACGTTTCGTTAGGAAGTGTTTCTTACATGATCTTCTTCTTCTTGTAATTGTCTATGTACTATTATGCGCGCGAGGTTAAACAAAATGCTCGAAGCGCTACTTGCGTTACTATTTCAATTTCGTACTCTTCCCTTCCGAGTCAATCATGTTCACGTCGTGTGCTTTGGCAATCTCCATGAACACTTCCATGGACAAATCGAATGAGTGCACAGCCGTTGTTCCTTTAACTTTGTCAAAGTAGTGATATGGGATTTTACTTCGACTCGGACGCCAATTTGAGAACCCATACATGTCGACAGAGTCACAAAGATTGAGCATAAACAACATGGCGAAGAAACCAGACATTGGTTTGCGCTTGTACGCGCCTGGATGCTTCAGCTGCTCGACGGCTTTACCTTCCTTGATCAATTTTTCGTTCTTCTGGCGGCGTTCTGCCGCGCGTCGTTGTTCGAGAACGTCTTTCAGTTGCAACCAAATACCATAGCCTTTGACGGTGAAATCTGGCGAAGTCAACACCGGGACAACCGGAAGCTGTCCTTGCGCTTGCATCCGAAGAAGTTTCGGGTACAGTTGATTTCTCAGCGTGTGCAACACAGATTCGTACATGACTAAAAACGCGTCGGTTTCTACGACCGGCGTTCTTTGCGTGATTTCTCGCGCCCAGTGAAAATTGATCATGTTAAATGTCGTCTTCGAGCCGACGTAATCGGTAAATCGACCGCCAACTGGAGCATTGTTCATTCGTAAAACCGCATCGTGCGCATCGATGTCTTTTCCATGTCTTGTGGTGAGTAACGATCCACCGTTACCAACAACCGCGCACGTTTTGTAACGCCAGGACGGATCGCGGGGAGGTAACGCATCGTAGAGATGTTTCGTAATGCGAAAGGTTAACCCCCGCGTTCCTGGAGGTTTTGACCGCAACGCTTCCTCTACACCAGCGCCCGCAACTTCAATTTTTACATGTTGTTGCTGTTGCTGTTGCCCAACGTCGTTACCATCGCCTCCATCGCCACTATCACCACCGGAACCTAAACCAACGTCGTCGCCTTCGTCGATTACCGTCTCTGCTTCAGCCGCTAAGGCTTCCCCGTCCGCATCCGCGGCACCTTCGCTCCCCCCGCTATTTCTATGTCTCAACAAACTCCTCCGTCGTCTCATGCTATTTGCCGTCGCCTCCATCTCCGCCTCTCCAACGCTCTTCCAGTTCGGCAAATCTTCCGCCATCCCGACTTGCGTCACGGCGTACACTCTTCTATAGTAATTCATCCCGTCCACTCGCGGCGTCGGATCGTACTTAAATAACCCTCTGTGCGTCAATAAAGGAACCGACCCGTTAAAATTCGCCTCCAAAGCGCTCCTCTCGCTCCCCGGTTGGTCCACATCGAACGGAAGTTTCGAAACGAGCCATCCTCGGGCGAGATGCGGCTTATTCCCCGCCGTCGTCGTCGTCGCTGTTGTCGCCGCCGCGACCGCATCCGAAGACGACTGTTCCGACGAGCTCGTCGTCGTCTTGCTACTCCCGCTACCGCTATCGCTACTCCCGCCGCTGCTATCACCGCTCCTCTTCTTCTCCTCTTCTTCCGTCACCTCTACTAAGTGCGCGTCCACCGTCGACTGCGGCAAATCATGCGCGACCACGCGTTCGCGCTCACCGCCATCGTCGTCATCGTCGTCGTCGTCGTCGTCGTCTCCAAACGTCGTGTGGAATACGTGGTCGAACGAGTGCTTCATCTCGTCCAAAACTTCGTGCGCTTTTTCCTTCAGCATCGCGGAACCGCTCTCCGTCTTCGCGTTCCCATCTCCTCCTCCTCCTCCTTTGCCGAGTCGTATCCTCACCCGAAACGTCCTCGCATTACCACCCGTCGCCCTGAGCGCGAACAACGCGAAAAAGGACGTCGCAAGGACGAGCACCGCGACGAGCAGCGATGAAGGCGTCGAGAAGAACGCGCTGCGTCGATGGTGATGATGATTAGGAAATCTGCCCCCTCCGCCCCGGGAAAAAAACAGAGAAGAACCGCCGTTGAGATTCGCTTTCGGCGTGACCGCCATGACGTCTCTCTTCTTCACCACCTCGACTTCCTGCTCTCCTTCTCGCAACCGGTTACGGGACGTTACGTTTTTTTGGTGGTGCGGAGTCTCTTTCCCCGTCGGGTGCGAAACAAAAAGCAGAACTGTTTAAGGTTTTGGCTCCTCTCTTCGCGAGCACTTTTTTGGAAACCTCTCTGCACCATATACAGATATACATATGTGAGTCAGCGCGTATTGAGTTGTGCCGTTGTAAATTTCTTGCTGTATTGTACGGTATTTTGCTACTATACGAGTGTACCAAGTCGGGTCGTAAACGTTACAACGCGAGTGTGAATACGTGTATGATAAGGTGCTAAGCTAAAAAAAAGGTAAATCCACAAGTCTCTCTATCTCTACGATGATCACGCGCTCTCTTCTTATTCAGTGATCACTTTCGTCCCCAACCCTTTGAAATCCCCTTTTTGCACTTCGTCGACCACCGTCACGTACGAGTACATCTCCTCGTCGGCGTCTTCGTTGTCGTTTCTTCGTCGGGAGATTTGGACGCGGATGCGCTTCGGGACGTTGCGAATGCCTTTGGACCAGACGGCTTTGTTCAATTTCACGTCCACGCGGACGTCGGACGTTTTCATCATCTTTTGCGCGAAGGTTTTGATCTGGTTTTTATCATCGCGGAAGAAGAGACGAGAGAGAGTCAGTACTCGTTTTCGAGAGAGAGACGCAGAAGTGAACGAAAAAAAAAGTGAAAAAAAGCAGCCTCGTCTCTCCCTTTTTGGGGTCATCGGAAATTTTTGCCTCTCGCGCGGTCCTACATACGAACTAAAAAAAACGAACGCAAAACGCGACGAGGAACAGCGACGAGGGAGAAACCAGCACACGCGAGAACATAAATACACGCCGCGCGCATTTCCACCGCCCATACCGCGTCGCGTATTTCGCGAGACACATCCCGCGTCGCGATTTCGAGACCCCATTTTTCGTCTTTCCCTCCTAAAAAACTGGGCAACAAAAGCGCTTTGGGACCAAAAACAGAGGCGCATTTTGGTGCAAAAAAAACGTCGGAAATCACGTCCGAACGATACGTACCGCCTTCACCGCGCGCGGAGCTCTCTTCTTAAAAGTAACTCCGTGAGTCGCTTTGCCCAAGTTGATGGTATATTCTCTCGTTACGACGTCGTCGGCACCCATTTTTGTATGTGTTATGTCAGATAGATTTTTAACGCGTAAAATTTATGAAGGGCTTGCGCTTCTCCGTGTGTGGGGGCTTCTTTTTTTCGTTTTTTTCTTCTTGTGTTTTGACGGAAATTCACGAAAACTCATTATTGACACTCCCTTCTAAACGCTACTCTTCTTCGCCGCTGACTTCGCCGTAGTCGTCGTCTTCTTCGCTGCCGCTGCTAAAAGCTAAATCCTTCGTCGCGCTGCCTCCTACGTTATTTTTCCTACCGCCCCTCCCGATACCGTCTTCTTGGTCGTCGTTATCGCCGAAGAAGACGTCCCCGTCTTCGTCTCCGTCGTTTCGGTCGTCTTCGTCTTTGCGAACGAGCTCGTCGGGCTCGACGAAGTCGCGAGAGACGCGCATGGCGGTGGTCGTGCCGTCCGAGTCGATGGTGACGACGATGATGGATTCGTGCTCGTCTTTTTTATCGTTCGTTTCTTCTTTTTGTTCTTTTTGTTCTTCTTCTTTGTGTTCGGTTCGTTCGTTTTCCTCCTCGCGCGTGGTCGTCGTCGTCGTCGAAGCTTTCTTCTCTCCTCCTCCTCCTCCCTCCATCTTCTCCACCGCCGCCGCCGACGACGACGCCGCCAACCGATCCAACCCGTCCCTATTTGCAACAATCTCTAAGAACTCCTCGTCGATGACCCCTCGGTTCAGCGCGAACGCGTACGCTTTCGTCTTTTGCCTCGCCGTCCGCGGAATGGTGCCGTTCCTCTTCGCCGCCGGTCGCGGGTTCGGCGTGCACTTCAAGCACGACAACGGTTTCTGATGGTGCGCGTTTAACTCGATTCGAGGAAGACACTCGAGCCATAAACCGGAACGCATCAAACCGAGATACGCGCCGTATAAGTCAGAGGGCGTCGCCACGGCGGAGGAGAAATCGACGTCTTCGAGAGAGAGTTTTGATGACGATGATACGGACGAGGACGACGAGGACGACGACGCGTTGTCGACGATTTCACATTTCGACGCGAATTCGGTGAATGAAAGTAAACGCGCGACTCCTCCCGCGGTGTTCTCGTCGTTGTGGTCGTCTCCGTCGCGACGCGGGCGTCGTTTGAGGAGGGAGGAGGGAGAGGCGCGTTTCTTGGTCGTCGTCGTCGTCGTTTTTTCGTTCGGTCCGGAGGAGGTCATGATACTCTGGGGAAAAATTCGAATTTCGTCAGAAGAAATAAAAGGCATAAAAGCATAAAAGCGGCGAGAGAGAGAGAGAGAGAGAGATGGCAGCACCGACGAAACTACCGACATCGATGGAGCGCGTCAAACGAGCGATACGCGAGAAAATCGAATTCATCCAATCGAAGAAAGATGAGCTCGGAGAGAAGGGTTTTCGGAGAGTTTTAGAGCGCGATTTGAATCTTCCCAAGAGAGCTTTGGACGAAGAGCCGATGAAAGGAGCGATTGGAAAGCTGTTGATGCGGGTGATTGAAACCGGAACGGTCGAGGACGACGATGAAGAGGAAGACGAAGATGACGATGACGATGATGATGAAACGGACGAGGAAGAGGAGGAGGATTTTTCGGACTCGGAAGAGGCAAAGCCGAAGA
>Ga0181560_10005375_pt1 | contig 11472 bp, 11 predicted proteins | sample 011ome_20_FD_133751 | JGI IMG/M metagenome (GOLD analysis project Ga0181560, IMG submission 133751) | Coastal salt marsh microbial communities from the Groves Creek Marsh, Skidaway Island, Georgia - 011509CT metaG (megahit assembly) | ecosystem: Environmental > Aquatic > Marine > Intertidal...
GGGAACTCGGAATTTTTCTCTCAGAAGGGTTATGCGACGAATTCGCACGTCGTTCGGCTCAGTGGGGTAGCTAGAAGTGCAAACAAGAAGACACAAATTACTCGGATCGTGGATTCCCACCACTCTAGTAATCTCGGAGATGTCAGCCATACCAGTGGAAACTAAAGAAATTTTGCCCGAGGCAGCCGCAGCTTCTTGAAGAGGGATGTCGGTAATGTCCGCAGAGGCCAGCTTAATCCTCTCAATACCGAGCTGGAGTAAAAATTCAAGCTCTGACAAGCCATAGGGCGTTGACATGAATTCGATTCCAATCTCACCGCAGAAGCGAAAAATCTCTTGTTGATCGTCACGACTGAGTTCCAATCGTTGCAACATCTCCTGATGAGTCGATGACCCTCGGTCGCGTCTCTGGTAGCTCACCTTTCTAGCTCGAGCAGTTACCAACTTGGACGAATCAAAGCTTTGAAATTTGACAGCGTCAGCCCCGGCCAACTTTGCAGCCTCGATTAGTCTTTTCGCTTTATCTAAGTATCCGTCATGGTTGACACCGATCTCGGCGATAACATTGACGTGCTTCGACTCAACCATGACCGAAGCCTATCCCAGGGAGTCGCGATTCAGCATGAAGATCGGAATAGTGCAAATGCCGCTCAGCAGGCAAATATCCGAGCGAACGACTGAGACCGCTATTTTTAGAGTCCGCGAAGAAGTTCAAGGCTCACCAGTTGACTTGCTTGTCCTACCCGAGCTTTGGGGAACAAATCCCTTCAGCGCTAAGGAAATTGCGCGTGACAGCTTCTTCCTCCAACAAAAAGGCTTATCCCTTTTTGACAGTCTCTTGCCTCCAGACGGCTCAGAGGTAATTTTCGGCACATTTCCAGACCAGAATGAGTCGGGCAACTTTGCTAATAGGGTTCTCTTCAGAAATGCATCTGGACAGTGGGATGTATCTGCAGAAAAGAACAGACCATTCGGTTTCGGACTTGGCGAATCGCAGGTGGTCAATCCGGGAACTTCATCCAACCTATTGGAGTCTAAATTCGGATTTTTCCAAGTGCTGGTATGTTTCGATCTGAGATTCGCTGAATTGGTTTTGAGACTCAATGAAGTCCCACCTCTCATAGTCGTTGTTGCTAGCTGGCCGAAAGAGCGCGCCATGCATTGGGAGGCTCTTCTCAGAAGTAGGGCTATCGAATTCCAGGCCTTCGTTGTCGGCTGCAATTCATCAGGCATCATCGATGGGGTCGAGCTTGCGGGCTCTTCAATGGTGTTCGGTCCAGACGGAACTACCAGACTTTGCATGGATCAAAAAGCTTTCTATGCTGCCTGTGAGATCGACTTGGCCGAAGTCGGTCAAGTCCGTGAAGCTTTTCCAATTGAAAGAGAGAGAGACCTTCTCAAGAAGCAATTGCAACAGGGGAGCTTAGGGCGCTAGATATGTCTGTACTTTGCGTAATTCCAGCGAGAGGCGGATCAAAAGGAATTCCACGAAAGAATCTTCAGACCATTCATGGGAAAACGCTCATAGAACATGCGTATTTGCTTGCACGTGAAAGCAATGTTTTCGACGAGATTATCTTGTCCACGGATGATCTTGAAATCGCGGTTCATGCTCGTGATGTTGGACTTAACGCCCCATTTCTCAGGCCTGCCTTCCTTGCAAATGACAATGCAACCTCACCCGACGTTCTTCGCCATGCCATTGATAGCCTACGGAGCGAAGGAACCTCCTTTGACTACGCCGTACTTATGGAAGTAACCTCACCTCTACGGCATGTTAGTGACGTAAGGAATTTTGTTCTGCAACTGTGCCGCTCTACTCATGGTTGCGGGGTTGTTTCTGTCGCACCAAGTAGGGACCACCCTGCTCAAGCGTTTATTAGTGACCCGTCAACGAGCTTACTTTCACCGTTCAACGAGTCGCTGCAGTCCATGGTCAGGCGTCAAGATTTGCAACCTTGCGTTCACCCTTTTGGAGGTATGTATGGTGTAGTGGTGCCTAAATTCATGGAGGGAGGCGACTTTTATCCAATTGGAGTCGAAGCATTTTCCCTGGCAGAACATCAGGCACTGGAAATCGATACCCAAGCTGACCTTGTGGCTGCTAGGGCGTTTTTCGATTTCTTTGGCTTTGGCGTAGATTACCTTTGATGTACAAATTGAAGCGGAAGACAAGACTCGGGGACCAACAGTTCGAGACCATCATCCCTGGAGGAGCTCACACTTATTCGCGAGGTAATGATCAATTCGCACTCAACGCCCCTTCCTCCCTGACCAGAGGAAAAGGATACGTAGTTTGGGACACATCGGGCCGCCGGTACATCGACCTTTCAATGGGCCTTCGTTCCGTTTCAATCGGTCATGGGAAGTTGTCTCAGAGCCTGAGGGTTTTTTCAGCTAGTTCTCGCGGGCTCAATTTGTCCCGGCCGACACCCGACGAATATTTCTTGGCAGAGAAAATCCAGTCACTAGTTCCGGCTGCAGAAATGGTCAAGTTCGGTAAAAATGGCAGCGACGCAAACAACGGCGCGATTCGTCTTGCAAGAGCTTCAACCGGACGGAAGTACGTACTGCGCTGCTCAGACACAAGCTTTCTAAGTGTCGCAGATTGGTTCATTGGCTCCACGCCGATGGCCTCCGGCGCACTCAATTCCACAGCCCAGTACACGAAGAACTTCGCTTACGGGGATCCAGCAAGTCTTATAGATGCTTTCAACTCAACCAGCGGAGATGTTGCAGCGGTGATCATGGAGCCCTATGGCCTAAATGGATTGAACGAGAAATTTCTCGAAATGGTCAGAGGTTTTTGCACTGAAAATGGGATTGTGTTGATTCTGGATGAGATCGTTTCAGGCTTTCGCTGGAACAAGGGAGGCCTTCACCAGTTTACAAATGTGCGTCCTGACCTCGTGACTTTCGGAAAGGGTATTGCAAACGGTTTTCCGCTTTCAGTTTTGGCTGGTTCAGCCGAACTTATGGATTTGGGGGGAATTCGCCATAAAGGTGAGAGAGTGTTTCTAATGAGCAGCACATTTGGGCCGGAGAGGGTTTCAATTGCCGCTGCAGATTGGACTTTGACTAAGCTCACAGATTCTTCAATTCAGAAGACAAAGCAGGTGGCTCATGAATTCAAGGAGATTCTCAACGGAGCTCTGTCGACAGCCGGACTAGCAGGAGAGGCAGAGCTCCAAGGGACAGACCTACTGCCCTACATGTCATTCTCGGGGAAATTTGATGATGATATCCCACGAGCCAAGGCTTGCTTCAACTACGCAGCTATGGAACACGGAGTTATCATGCCGTACTTTTCGTTTTCGTCGAGCCACCGAGAACGTTTCTTGGGCGAATTTGCGAATGTTGCGGAAGGTGTGAGCAAGTTATTCATTGAACTGTGGGAGACCAAGGCACAAGTCGGCAGCATCAAACCTGTCTTTCGGAGCTACAACTAATGAGATACCTAATAACCGGAGGCTTGGGTCTGATAGGAACCAAACTTGGGCGAGACCTAGTTATCGGGGGACACGAGGTAATTGTTTTGGACAAGGTTCAGTCTGCTTCAAACACGTCGGCTTCCTTCATTGAGGCAGACCTGTCAAGCGAAAGTCATATTCTCAGCGCCTTTGAGAAGCTGAACTCAACTTACTCTCACATCGATTGCGTTGTAAATCTGGCCGCTAGCAGGCCAGGGGGTTTCTACGAATCAAGCGAAGACTATGCTCTCTCCACCTGGGAGCAGGTGCTTGCCACCAACCTGACTGCACCGCTCCTGGTGGCACGTGCAGCACTTCCCCTATTAGAGGGATCGGATAACCCTTCGGTTATAAACGTGAGTTCTATTTATGGCGTGAGGGGCCATAAGAAGCACCTCTACTCTTCTGTGCGAGATGGCGGCAAGCCAGTGGATTTTAATGTTCCAGTCTCTTACGCGGTTTCCAAGACAGGATTACTTGGGTTAACTAGGCATCTAGCGATCGAGTGGGGAGAGCGTGGAATACGAGTGAATGCCATCGCTCCCGGAGGAGTCGAGGATGGACAGCCCGAGAGTTTCATTCGGGGCTATGAAACACTCACTCCATTGGGCCGCATGGGAAACGCCAGCGATTTTTCAGGGGCAGTCGAATTTCTTTCGAGCCCGGGGGCTCGTTACGTCACTGGCGCCATTTTGCCTGTAGATGGTGGGTGGACATTATGAGACCTCTTGGAGGCGCTCGATAATTTTTGAGCTGACTCTACCGAGGTCTCCCGCAAGGTTCGCCAATTCGTAAGGCCGCAACAACTCATTTATTGCCGAGTCGTCTTTCGAGCTATTTTTGAAGACGAACGAGAGGTACGCGAGAATGTTCTCGGATTTGTCTGACCATGTTCCTTTTGCCACTTGCTCAACAAATTCGGAGAAGTCCTGTTCTCCATTTCCGCTCAGGAAAGGGAGAAATTCTGGTTCCCCAAAACTCCAGGCTGGAATTCCTAAGAGTCTCGCCTCGAGTAGTATGGTCCCTGACATCCCGATTGCACCCGCACTACTTTCAAGGAATTTCTTTGAGTCCGCGAAGGGGTCGACCAGCCTTACATTGGGGATGCTAGCAAGGTCTTTATAAAAGCCTTTCGAACGGTAACCAAACATCAGCGGGTGCTCTTTGACCAGAAGATAACATCCTTCAGGCAGTTTTGAAGCGTGCTGCCTCAGTGTAGCAATCTCATCTTTGCCCTTGCCAAGCACAAGCACACTTCCCTCTGGTCGAAAATGTAGTGCCCAAAACATGTAAGTTTGAGCGGGCGGCTCCTTCAGTCCAAAATCACCATGACCGAGATCGTACAGGGCAATCCTAAGGAGACCTCGCAGCTCCCACAGGGATAGTTTGGTGAATTGTTGCTCCAACCTTCTTATACGGTAGGTGACAGGTCGTTTGGTCGTTATCCTGAAAAACGCATCCAACACGCCAAGTAAAAGCTTCCGAAAATGAAAACCCAATTTATCAAGATTCTTTACTCGTGGGGACAGCATCGATTGAGAATGAGCAAGCGCATAATATGTCGATTTGGAACTCGCCTTGTACTGAGCGAGGTATCCTTCTGCCTCCTTTCTCGAGTCCTCATCTAACAGACAGTTCTGGGCCTCAAGCAAAGTTTTTGAATCCATTCCTAAGAAGAAGTCTTCTCGGATCACCCACCGATTCTGAATTCGAGTGTTCTGGAGAGTCATGAAAGGCACTCCTAATGACAAGGATTTTTCGTACAGAAGATTCGTAGGCAAGGTGCAATGATCCACCGAGAAAATGAGGTCAGGTTTCGTCTCGTCAAGAACTTGCTCACACCACAATATCGAGTCATATAGAATTCTCTTTCTCCAAGACTCAGAAACAGAAAGCATGTAGTCACTTCGCTCATCAGCAAAGAGAGTATTGTTGGTGCGCTCTAGCTCGGCAAGAGACCTTCTCCGGCAATTTTGAAGTTCCCAGGACGTGAGAAAATCTTCGACGCCTTCCATCTCAGGCTCACCTTTCGCCTGCCAATGCCGGAAACAATGCTCGAGGGTATGAACAGGTCGATTTGTTGCTTTCTTCGCCCTTTCGATTAGTCCCGGGTTGTATAGAAAGAGGTACGTGTCTACCGTGGCGATACGGCAGTCCACTCCCGACTCGACCAATCTCTGGGCTAAATCAATCTGAAAGTTTGTCTGGAACGGCTGGTCTGAAAGCAAAAGAACTTTATTCACGGCTAAAGCCTAATGTTCACTCACCTAACTTTGTTGGGAGAATAGCCTTCGAAATTGACTCAATGCTAAGGTCCTCGACGGAGGACAATGTGCCGAGTCTTAGCCGATTCCATTCGAAAACTATGGAGGCGCGCTAGTTACTTCTTGTGGATGCCTTACTTAGCAAGAGGCTACTTGCTCTCTCGCTTTGCCCTACTCCTCGCAGCTTACGGGCAGAGACTACGCATCTTGGCTCATGGAGAAGCGAGCCGAAGAATCCCTAGCTATGGTTCCAAGCACTAGAAACGACGTGGAGTTGTTTTCTCGGCTGGGTAAGAAAAATAACGGTAAGGTCGGATGGGTTAGGGCCATAGGGGACAAGATAGGTGCGTTTTCTTACGCTTTGGTCATAATGGGATGCAATCTGATTCAGACCGCTCGATTCTTTTCCGCTGAACGTTTTATTCCTGACTGGAGTATTGCCTCCTCCATACCCACCAAAGCAGTCGAGTATGATTTCGTTATGTTATCCCTCTGCAGTAATCCTGGAAAATTGTGAGCGGTCCCAAATCTCTTATCTTTGGAGTTGGGGGTCATGCAAGTTCGGTTTTTGACTGCCTCACGGATGCTCAGTCTGACTCGGTTTGCGGTTGGGTAGAGCCCGATGGTCAAGCGGCGGGAGAGAAGTTTGGAATTCCGATTATTTCTCAAGACGAGGCTTTACGGAAATTGGTCCACTCCAGGGCTATTACCAAAGGATTCATCGCAGTTGGCGACAACTATCAAAGGTATCTACTTTCGGAAGCCATTCTTGAGGCAAATCCCGAGTTCGAATTTATGACTGTGGTTCACTCTTCAGCTAGGGTGAGCAGTCAAGCACTCGTCGAGCGTGGTGTATTTGTCGGCGCCTTGGCGTCCATTGGTCCGAATTGTAGGGTCTCCCAATTTGCCATGATAAACACACTTGCGAATGTAGAGCATGATTCGGAAGTTGGTGCTTTTGCATCCCTGGGTCCTAACTCAGTCATGGCAGGTAAGTCGCGGATCGGGCCATATTCTGTGCTGGGTATGAATGCCACTGTCTTGCAAAAAAGACAGATAGGAGAGCATGCAATAGTTGGGGCGGCCTCACTTTTGGCAGATGATGTACCCGACTTCGGCGTTTACTATGGATCAAAAGCCTTGCCACGAGGCGAGCGGAAGGCAGGGGATCCATACCTCTAGTTCAGTACTCAATCTTTGACGTTACGGGATTCCATAGCTGCACGAACTGATCGAGTGTTTCGGAAACTCTTATGAGGTTTTCTGGCGTGATTTCCCTGAAAAAGGGAAGCCCTAGTGAAGAGCCAGCGAGCTTTTTTGCTACAGGATTATTCCCAAATTCTGCTTCAGTGGAAAAGAGAGGCATTGAAGAAAGGGGTTTTGGCCACCATCTTCGAGTCTGAATCTGCCTAGCCTCCATGAAAGCTTCCAATGCGTCTGCTTGGGCGGAGGACTCACACTTGAGTATCCAGTACGGAGTCGCTCCCCGGACCTGCTGGCTCACGTTCAATTCAAAGTGCCTTAGTGTCAACTCATTCGTTACCTTCCTAAGTTTCTTCCAGCGGGAAAGTTCCGCCCGTCGCCCATCTAATGAAGCAAGACCAACCGCGCAGTTGAAATCCGAAATCTTTGCATTTGTTCCAAGGCGCACCGAAGTTCGGCTGCTGTCAAAACCAAATTGACTCCACATTTCAAGGTCTCTCGCAAGCGAGGCGGAGCCACATACCGCCAAACCTCCCTCTCCTGCGCCGAGTACTTTGGTTGCGTGCAGCGAAAAGACCACAGCAGAGGAATTATCCAGGTCAGCGAAACTCTTCCCCAAATTTCCAAGAGATGCTGCAGCATCAAAAATGACGTTGCTAGCACCGACCCACTCTGACGCTTCGAATTGCGAACCGAATGGCATTACTACTATCGTCCCCTGTTGGTGATTTGCAATTTTGTCTGAAAACAAGCCTTTAGGAACCGCCATAGAAGCTTCATCTACATCGATTAGTTCCACCTTTTTTCCGCAGCTCATCACGGCAGTGCCAGAGGCTGCGAAGGTATAATCGGGCACTCTCCAAGATTCAAAATTAAGCAGGGTCACTAACCCTTGTATGCATTGCGTCGCACTGCTCAGCAAGACCAAACGGTCTTCATCGACTTCAATTAACCTGGAAAGTTCGCTCTTGTACATTCGCAAAACAGGGCCATTGTTCGAATAATGCCGAGCTTCATGGGAGATTTGGAGGTACCTCGCAACTTTCGATGGTTCTGGAAGCAAAGGTCTAGCGACCGGCAGAAGTTCATCCAATTTTGTTCGTACCCATGTGAATCGCGGCCTCAACAGGGTCTCCGATTTTCATACCTGACCGGGACTGGAGCATCCGAACAAGGTTTGAGGCTTCTAGGAGCATTTCATGAGATCCTAAGTCCATCCAAACAGTCCCTCTTGGCAAAATTTGGAAGTCAAGAGTTTTCTGTTTTGCGTAAACATTCAGAAGATCTGTGACCTCTAATTCTCCTCTTTCGGAGAGTTCGAGCGATTCGATCAGACTAAAAACCGTTGGGTCAAATCTGTAAAGCCCGGGGACGGCAAAATTCGAGGGCCACGGCACCGACGGTTTCTCTACTATTCTTAGGATGCTGCCATCTTTTTTGAACGTTGCAACCCCGTATGCACTCGGGTCGCCAACCGAGTATCCAAATGCGGTGCAGCCTGACATTCTGCTCGAATTGTCGAGCTCACGACCGAGGCCTCGGCCGAAGAAGAAGTTATCCCCGAGGATTACCCAGAAGTTTTGCCCGCGGAATCGGACCGGAACCTGCTTGATGGCGTGCGCAATTCCTAATGGTGCGTCCTGTTCGACCAACTCAATTTCTAGGCCAAATCTTCTTCCAGTCCCCAAAAGAGTTCTGTAACCGCTTACATCCTCTGGGTTTACAACAATGCAAACCTGCTTAACCCCTGCCAAGATAAGCGTAGTAAGCGGGTAGTAGATCATTGGCTTGTCAAATACAGGCAGAAGATGCTTGTTCACGGAGGTTGTGAGAGGCATCAGCCTTGAGCCTCTTCCGCCCGCCAAAATGAGTCCGAACACCTGACCACACTATAGTAAGGAGGCCATGAGAACATCTTCCAAGTTGATGGAATCAAGTGAAATCCTCGTCACGGGAGGAGCCGGGTTCATTGGGTTCCACTTTGTAATGCGACTCCTCAAAGACCCTGATTGGAGTGATTTTCAAGTTCGCGTCATTGACTCTCTAACTTACGCCGCGAATCCGGACCATATAAGAGAACTTCGAAGCTGGGATAGGGTGACTCTTGAGCAAGTTGACATCTCTGATTTTAAGCTGCTTTCTGGAGCTTTCGGGAACCCGAAATATGTCGTAAATTTTGCTGCGGAAACGCATGTTGATAATTCCTTGAAGGTGCCCTTAAGATTCGTAAAGACAAACGTCTTGGGAACTTCGAATCTTTTGGAGCTCTCCCGTGATCGCAATGTTGAGAGATTTCTGCAGGTCTCTACGGACGAGGTTTATGGCTCTATCGCCGAGGGTATTGCGGCGGAGACAGCACCTCTCAATCCCAGCTCTCCTTATTCTGCCTCCAAAGCTGCAGCTGACTTGCTCGTTCAAGGTTTTGCTAAGTCTTTTGACCTCGACTACGTCATAACAAGGTGTTCGAACAATTTTGGACCTGGTCAACATGATGAAAAATTGATTCCAACCATGCTTCGCTGCCTAAAAAATTCGCAACCTGTACCGATCTACGGAGATGGTGAATACAGGCGTGAATGGATTGACGTTAGAGATCATGTCGAGGGAATCTTGATGTGCTTAACTCGAGGTCGCTCGGGGGAAATTTACAACTTGGGCTCGGGAATCGTTCTCAGCAATCTCGAGCTCCTAACACTAGCCGTGGAGAGTTCGATGGAGGAAACTCAAGTTCGATTCGTAGATGATCGAGCAGCTCACGACCGAAGGTATGCGCTTGATTCATCAAAGGCTCGATTAGAGCTCGGGTTTGAAGCCAAGCGAACTCTCGATGATTATTTTGGACTTGAAGTGAGACGAGCTTAGCGTGCCAAACACTCAGGACCGCGCCAATGTCGTTCTGCTGGCCTACAGGCGACCGGAAATGATGCTAAGGCGCTGCCAAGAAGTAATTGCATGGCCGGGACTTGGACAGTTGATTGTGTCGATAGACGGCGTGTCCAGACAGGCGTCAGACGATGAAAAATTATGGAGATCTGAGAGTCTCAAGCTGGCAAAAGAATTCGCTATGTCGAATCCAGGCGTAGCCGTGTTAGATCATCCAAAGAATTCGGGTCTCACCGACCACGTTGTTAGAGCTTTGACCGCGGGATTTGAGAACTCCAATGCTGTTATCTTGTTGGAAGAGGATGTCTCCATCACTTTTCAAGGGCTTGATTTCCTTGCTCAGACGGTGGATCAGGGCACCCCTTCCGCTTCAACTGCATACTCTCGAGCCACCCATCCAGTGAAATGCGGGTCTCGCAAAACCTTCTTTCCTGAGCAGTGGGGAGTCGGTATGAACCGATCTTTTTTTGAAGCGTTTGGTCGTGTATTGAAGTATGGAAAAGTAGACAGCGTAGTTGTTGAAGCGCACCTGAAAAAGGCACTGGGAAAAGGCTTTCCAAGCCTCAGACGACGAGCGATCAAATACTGGACCACTCTGCTTCAATCCGCGCTGCAGGTCGAGAACCATACTGACGCCATTTTTCATTACACAGCAATGGTTTGTGGTATCCACTATGCAACCCCATGGCGGTCTGCGGTAGTAGATGAAGGCCCCCAGGACAACCGCGGCCTAAACCCTCGAGGAAAGAGACCATTGAGGAATCTGCGCCACTCTTACGTTGGGGCAGATTTTTGCAAGAGGTGCGAGCTAAGAAACATGCACGCAAAGGCTTTACTTGGACCGTATTACTGGTATTCGAGGCTTTACGCCCACTTCCGAGGGATCTGGCCAAAGTAGCAGATATCTCGACATAGCGCCCTCAAATCATAGATTATCTAGACAGCCAAACAGGCGGTCGCCGGCATCTCCGAGGCCAGGAACTATAAAGCCCACGTCGTTGAGTTTTTCATCCAGCGCTGCTAGGTGAATCCTTACAGTCCTATCAGGCCATCGAGCAATTACGTGGCTGCTAACGGCTTCCACTCCTTCTGGTGCTCCAAGAAGACAAATGCACACGGCACTTTTTGCCCCGCGTTCAAACGCGTAGTCAATTGAATCGTTTAGCGTTCCACCGGTTGCCAACATTGGGTCTATGAGTATTACTTGACGCCCGGTTAGGTCGTCGGGAAGCCTGTTCGCATAGGTCTCGGGCTGAAGCGTCTCCTCATTGCGCTTGATGCCGAGAAAACCAACTTCTGCATCTGGTAGGAGCTTCGTGATTCCAGAGAGCATGCCTAGTCCGGCCCTGAGTATTGGAATGATAAGCGGCGTCGGCTTCGCCAGCCTCACTCCAGTTGTTGTTGTGAGGGGCGTTGTAACCTTAACATTCTCTACCGCAAGAGACTTAGTGGCTTCAAAGGTCAGGAGCGTGACGAGTTCTTCCACCAGCTGCCTAAATTGGCTGCTAGAAGTGTTTTCGTCTCTGAGGAGAGTCACTTTATGGGCAATTAGTGGATGGTCGGCAACATTGATTTCCATGCCATAACTGTAGCTGTAGCGTGGGGTAATATTTAGCCGTCGCCTAGTTCGGAGCCCCGCAGGTGTCAACCAA
>Ga0181560_10005377_pt1 | contig 11472 bp, 10 predicted proteins | sample 011ome_20_FD_133751 | JGI IMG/M metagenome (GOLD analysis project Ga0181560, IMG submission 133751) | Coastal salt marsh microbial communities from the Groves Creek Marsh, Skidaway Island, Georgia - 011509CT metaG (megahit assembly) | ecosystem: Environmental > Aquatic > Marine > Intertidal...
AGGGCTGGCAGACGGAGTTCTGGGGGAGCAACTATCCGCGTCTGCTCCAGGTCAAGGAGAAGTACGACCCCACGAATCTCTTCACCGTGCACAAGGGCGTGGGCAGCGAGGGCTACTGACCCGACGCGGCGCTGGTGCTGCCAACTTCGAGCGGAGGGTGCGGGAAAGCGACTCGCTCAGCTCGACATTCGGCGAGCCTGACAGGGAATGTGCGACTGAGTGTCGACGAGATCGATACTCAGCCGCGCATTTCGTTGCCGGACGTTGACTAGCCGCTCTTGCGGCGGAACTCCCGCTTGCCCCCGGCCTTGGCCGAGGAGCCCTTGGCGGAACCGCCCGAGGACGCCTGGCCGTGGCCCTGGTGGCCGCCCTGGGCCTTCTTGCGCTCCAGTGCCTGGCGGTAGCGCTCCTTGGGATCATCGGAGGGCGCGTCCGCCGCGGGGGTGTCCTTGTCGTCGGCCATGGGCCCAGTGTGCCAGTCCTGGCGCGGGCGAAGCCGGGCTAGGGCAGCGGGCGACCGAGGATGCGGCGCAGTCCGTCGCGCAGCGTCCACGGACGTCGCGCGGGAGGCTCGGATCGCGGAGTCCCCACGGCGGCGATGACCGCGTCGTACGTCGCACGCGGGAGTACGGCGCCCTCGCGACGCACCGCGTCGGCGGGCACGGCGAGCAATCGGTCGCGCCGCAGCCAGCTCGGCCTACCCTCGTGGTCCCACGGACCGGAGCCGATGGCCAGCCAATTGCGATCACCGGAGCGATCGCGGCTCGACAGCATCAGCCCGACGAGCCGGTGGTCCTCAGCGCGACCGAGGATCGCGACGGGGCGGTCCTTGCCCGTGTGTGAGTCTTCCTCGAAGGCGACCCAGGTCCACACGACCTCGCCGGGGTCGGGATCGCCATCCATCTCGGGGGAGTACTCCCAGGACACCTCACCGCGGTAGGTGTGCGCTCCGCCGCGCTGCGGCTCGGGCTCGCCGTGCTCGCTCATGAACTTGTGATCGAGAGCAGTGCGATGAGATAGGAGATGGGCAGGCCGAAGTCGTAGAGCAGGATCACGGTGTTGCCGGGAGCGAAGTTCCTGTCCTTCACGATCTCGCGGACATGGTTGGCCCCGGCGAGCACGAGGAAGATCGACTGGGCGACCGCGATGGGCAGCCACGCGGGCTCCGAGCTGTTGGCCGCGATGATGCCCGCGACGCCGAGGCCGAGCGAGACGAAGCCGATCTCGTACTGGAATCCGTTGGTCTGCCACCCGATGCCCTCGGCCGTCTTCTTGGCGAAGACCGTGTGCATCACGGCACTGGCCAGGAACATGAAGCCCCCGGGGAGGAAGAGGAGCCAGCGCATGAGCGCGTCCATGGTCGTCTCGTCCGCTCCGCTCCCCGGAGCTGCGACGTTGAAGAGCGCCAGGGCCCACGCGATGACCAGGGTGACGAAGGGAACGAAGATGCCCATGCGCGGACTGTAGCCGTGCGCGATGAGCGCTGCGGGCCTGCACGCAGCGTGTCCTGCATGTCTCTCGGATCAGGGGGCGAGGCTCTCCTCGAGCGCCGTCCTCATCACCTGGGCGTCGAGGTCGCGTCCGGTCCACAGCCGAGCGTTGGTGAGGGCCTGGTTGACGAGCATGCCGAGCCCCTGGAGGGTCGTGGCGCCCCGTGCGTGGGCGCGCTGCAGGAACGCCGTGTCGGGGGGATTAGCGACGACGTCGGCGACCACCATGCCGGGCCGGATCGTCGCGTCATCGACATCGGGAGTCTCGGCGCTGGGATGGAAGCCGATCGACGTGGCATTGACGAGGATGTCGACGCCCTGGGGGACGGCGTACATCCCCGTCCAGGGGACGAAGCTCGCCTCCGCGGGCGTGCGGTCGCTCACGAGCGCAGCCAGCTCTGCACCGCGCTCAGCCGTGCGATTCACGATGGTGATGGACCGCGCTCCCGCAAGCGCGGACTCGACGGCGATCGCCCGCGCTGCGCCGCCGGCCCCGAGCACGACCATGTCACGCCCCGTTGGATCGATCACGGTCTGGAGGGAGCGGACGAAGCCCTGGCCGTCGGTGTTCTCACCGGTGAGGTGACCGTCGCGGTTGATCACGCAGTTGACCGCACCGATGATCCCCGCGGACGGCGCCATGGCATCCAGGTAGTCAAGGATTGCCACCTTGTGCGGGATGGAGCAGTTGAAGCCGAGCCAGCCCATGCCGATGGCCCCGCGCACCGCATCGCCGAGTCGCTCCGGCGGCACCTCGCAGTTGACGTAGCGGATGTCGAGTCCTGCGTGCTCGTACGCCGCCTCCATGACGGCGACAGTGGGGTTCTGCGCGGCGGACGTCGCGAAGGAACCCGTGAGTTCGGCGAGGAATCCGGTCATGCTGCCCTCCATGAGTTGACGGGAGCCTAGTGGTCCATGATGCGCGCATGGCGAGCATCGGATTCCTGGGAGTCGGCACGATCTCGGAAGCGCTGGTGCGTGCCATGGCCGCGCGCGACGGGATTGCCGACACCCTTCTCCTCTCCCCCCGATCGGCCGACCGGACCGAGCGACTCGTCGCGGACTTCCCCGAGTGTCGCCGCCTGGAGTCCAATCAGGCAGTCGTCGATGCAAGCGACATCGTCGTCCTCGGCATGCGCCCGCAGCAGGTGGACGAGGCGCTCGCGGATCTGCGCTTCCGAGACGACCAGATCATCGCGAGCCTCATTGCCGGGACCCCGCCCAGCGGCATCGCCCCGCTCGTCGCCCCGGCGACGCGCGTGTGCCAGCTCATCCCCCTGCCCGCCATCGCGCTGCGCCGCGGCCCCCTCGTGATCAGCCCGCCCGTCCCCGAGGTCGTCACCGCACTCGAGGGCCTGGGCGAGATCGTCACCCTGGAGGACGAGTCGCTCATCCGGACGCTCAGTTGCGCGTCGGCGTTCATGTCCACCTACTACGAGATGCAGAACGCACTGATCTCCTGGATCACGGCGCAGGGGATCGACGAGGAGACGGCTTCGCGCTACATCCGGGCCGAACTCGACGGCCTGGCGGCGGTGGGGTGGGCCACTCCCGACTCTGCGCGGGGTGATCTGCCCCACGAGCATCAGACCAAGGGCGGCCTCAACGAGCGAGTCCGGGCGCGCCTCCTGGAGATCGGATGGTTCGACGATCTCGTGGGTGCCATCGACGGCGTCTATCGCACCGCACAATTGCGCTAGGGATGCCGCACTCGGAGGACGCACCTATAGTCGAATGATGCGCGCTGTGCTCGGGGTCCTTGCGGCTGCCGTCATCGCGCTCGTCCCTCTCACGGCGCCTTCGGTCGCCCAGGCTCAGGTCGAGCCGGTATCCATGATGCTCGCGGGGGGCCCCACCTCTGCCTCCGATGCCACGCCGGTCCAGCTCGATGCGGACGTCTACATCCCCGACGTCACGCCGGCGCCCGCCGTACTCCTCGCGCATGGCTTCGGGGGGAGCAAGGAGGGTGTCGCCGAGGAGGCGCAGGCCCTCGCGGACTCGGGCTACGTGGTGCTGGCCTACACGGCGCGCGGATTCGGCGCCTCCACCGGCTCGATCTCCATGAACTCCCCGGACTTCGAGATCGCCGACGCGCGCGCTCTCGTCGACTACCTCGGCAGCCTGGCGAGCGTGAGCTCTGAGGCCCCCGGCGATCCGGTCGTCGGCGTGGGCGGTGGCTCCTACGGCGGTGCACTCGCCCTCATGCTCGCCGGATACGACGAGCGGATCGACGCCGTGGTCGCTGACATCACCTGGAACGACCTCGAGACGTCGCTCTTCGCGCAATCCCGGGTCGAAGGAGTGCAGCCCGGAGTCCTCAAGAGCCTGTGGACCTCGCTCTTCTTCTCCTCCGGCCTCGGGCTGGAGCCCGGTCAGCCGGTGAGCGAGTGCGGTCGCTTCACTCCCGAGTGGTGCGCGGCGTACGTCGAGGCCGTGACGCAGGGGACCGTGTCTCCCGAAGCGTCCGCGCTCATGGAGCGCTCGTCACCGCGCAGCATCACCGAGCGCATCACGGCTCCGGTCCTGCTCGGCGCGGGACAGGCGGACTCGCTCTTCCCGCTCACCCAGGCCAATGCCAACGCCGAGCAGATCGTCAACGCTCCCGTCAAGGTCGTCTGGCACGCCGGTGGCCATGATGGAGGCATTGCCGAGACGGATCGGCTGCGCGCGCTCTCGCAGGCTTGGTTCGACGAGCACCTCCGCGGAGGCCCTGCCGTGGGCGAGGCCTTCGAGGCGTCCCTCGTCGAGGCATCCGCTCTCAGCGATCGCGATCCGGGCACGGTCGAGGTGCTGTCGTCCCCGACGTACCCGGGCCTCTTCGGCGACGGCACCACCGAGATGGCCGTGGCCGCGCCTCCTCAGCAGGTCCTGGCACCCGCGGGCGGCGCGCCCGCAGCGATCACATCGCTCCCGGGCGCGGGGGGATTGGCCAGTCTCGCGGGCGATCTGCTCGCCGTGCCGTTGCCCGGACAGACTGCGGGCTTCTTCACCGAGTCCCTGGCGTCCTCGATGCGCATCGTCGGGTCCACACGCGCACGCCTGTCGGTGAGCAGCGATCGGCCGGTCGACGACGCCGTGCTCTTCGCATCCCTCCGGGTCGTGAGCGCCAACGGCCGACAGTCTCTCCCGCAGGGGCTCGTGGCGCCCATCCGACTCGAGGACCTCGGTCCCGAGCCGGTGACCGTCGAAGTCGTGCTGCCCGGCATCGTCACCGAGGTCGCGGCGGGCGATCGACTCGCCCTCGTCATCGCGACGACGGACCAGGGCTACCGCATGCCCCCCGGGCCTGCGGTCTACACGGTCGCTGCGGACGGGCCGATCCAGATCCCCACGCTGCAGGGCACGACGTCGGCCGTCGGTACGCCGCCCTGGGTGTGGCCGCTCGGCGCCGTCATCATCACCGCCCTCATCTGGCTCGTGGTGGCGCTGGTGCGGCCGCGTGATCGTGCCGGTGAGGCACGTCCAGAACTCGCGACCGTGCCGCTCGCGATCCGCGACCTGGCTAAGGAGTTCAAGGGCGGATTCAAGGCTGTCGACGGGGTGAGCTTCGAGGTGCCCCCGGGCATCGTGCTGGGACTCCTCGGTCCCAACGGCGCGGGCAAGACCACCACGATGCGCATGGCCATGGGGCTCATCCGTCCGACCGGCGGAGACACGTGGATCTTCGGCGAGCATGTGCGTCCCGGGGCTCCGGTGCTCGCGCGGGTCGGGAGCTTCATCGAGGGGCCCGGATTCCTGCCGCACCTCACCGGACGCCAAAACCTCGACCTCTTCTGGCGTGCAAGCGGCCGCGAGGACGGCGATCCGCATCTGGACCAGGTGCTCGAGATCGCAGGCCTCGGCTCCGCGATCGACCGGAAGGTGCGCACCTATAGCCAGGGGATGCGCCAGCGCCTCGGCATCGCCCAGGCGATGCTCGGCCTGCCGGACCTGCTCGTGCTCGACGAGCCCACCAATGGACTCGATCCGCCGCAGATCCGCGAGATGCGGCAGGTCATGCACGACTACGCCGCGTCGGGCAAGACCGTCATCGTGTCCTCGCACCTGCTCAGCGAGGTCGAGCAGACCTGCTCGCATGTCGTGGTCATGAACCACGGTCATCTCATCTACTCCGGCACGGTCGCGGACATGCTGGCTGGCCGCAGCGGCCTGCGACTCGAGGACGTCTTCCTCGAGCTCGTGGGAGAAGGGCATCGGGTGGACCAGTGACCGTGACAACCGCGACCCCCGCATCGACGTACGTCGCCCGCGACACCCTCACGGTGCGCGTCGAGCTCGTGCGCCAGTTGCGCCGCCGCCGCACTCTCGTGGCCTTCGGGTTGGCGATCGCACTGCCCCTCATCGTCGTGGCCGCAGTCAAGCTGGGTCCGCAGTCGCGCGGCTTCGGAGACGGGGACCTCGACCTGGTGGGCCTGGCCACCGCCGGCCCGTGGAACTTCACCCTCACGATGCTGCTCTTCGCCTCGGGCTTCCTGCTCACGATCATCGCGGCGATGTTCCTGGGGGACACCGTCGCGAGCGAGGCGTCGTGGTCCACGATGCGCTATCTCCTCGCGGCGCCTGTCCCGCGACGACGCTTCCTGCGGGCCAAGATGATCGTCGGCCTGCTCCTCACCGCGGCGACACTGCTCATCCTCATCGCAGTGTCGTTCCTCATCGCGCTCGTCGTCTTCGGCTCCGCACCGCTCACCAGTCCGCTGGGGGGAGCCTTCGACACGGTGACCTCGTGGCAGCGTCTGGGAATCGTGGCGGCGTACATCGGTATCCAACTGCTCATCCCCGCGGGGATCGCCTTCCTCATGAGCGTCCTCACGGATGTCCCCCTGGGTGCCGTGGGCGCCGCCGTGGTCATCGTGATCGTCCTCAACATCATCGATGCCATCGATGCCCTCGGTGATCTCAGGAGGTTCCTGCCCACCGACTACGGCGGCTCCTGGGCCGATGCCCTGGGGCAGCAGATCGTGTGGGATGACATGGCGATCGGGGCGTCCTATGCGCTCGTTACCTTCGCGGTCCTGGCAGCCATTGCGGTCCTGCGCTTCGATCGCAAGGACATCCTGTCCTGACCCACGGCGCGTACCCCGGGATGGCGCACCTGCTCTGACAGGATGTCGCGGCAGAAGGGGGCAGCATGCCGCAGCAGGCCAGCACATCCGACAGCGAGACCGCACCTCCGAGAGCAGGTCTTGCGCTCACGGCGCTCATCCTGGGCGCCATCGTGGCCAACCTCAACCTCAGCGTGGCCAACGTCGCCCTGCCGGATATCGGCAAGGCATTCGATGCGGGGCAGACGCAGATCAACCTCGTCGCCATCGGCTGCACCCTCGGGCTCGCGATGTCGGTGCTCTACCTCGGGGCGCTCGGCGATCGCTACGGACGCAAGCTCATGCTCCTGCTCGGCATGGCGCTCACCCTGCCTGCGAGCGCGATCTCCGCCTGGGCGCCCTCGATCGAGGTGCTCATCGGCGGCCGCATCTTCACCGGCGTCGCAGCGGGCCTCGCCTACCCGACCACGCTCGCCCTGATCACGGCGCTGTGGGGCCCAGGCAAGGCGCGCGTGCGCGCGATCGCCCTGTGGTCGGGTCTCAGTGGTGGTGGCGCGATCCTCGGCCCCGTGATCGCAGGTGCCCTGCTCGAGTCCTTCTGGTGGGGCTCCGTCTTCCTCATCGCGGTGCCTCCGGCGATCGTCGTCTTCCTCCTCGTCTTCGCCGTCGTCCCGGCCCATGTCAACGAGTCCACGAGTCCCGTCGACAACCTCGGCGGAGTCCTCTCGGTCGTCATGATCGGCACCTTCGTGCTCGGGATCAGCACGGTGGCGGCGCCGGGTGCCCTCGCTCCCGCACTGGCGCTCATCGGCATCGCGCTGGTCGTCGGTGCGCTCTTCATCATCCGTCAGCGGCGCGCGGCCAATCCGCTCTACGACCTCACCTATGCCAAGCGACGTATCTTCTGGGTCGCGGCCATCAGCGGCATGATCGTCTTCGGCTCCCTCATGGGAGCGCTCTTCATCGGCCAGCAGTTCCTGCAGAACGTCCTCGGCTACTCGACACTCGAGGCTGGACTCGCGGTCGTCCCAGCGGCCATCGCCATGGTGCTCTTCTCGCCCGTCGCTGGGCGACTCGTCCTGCGCCTGGGATCGCGTGACACGCTCCTCCTCGGCTTTGCCGCGATCATCCCCGGTTTCATCGTGATGCTCATCGGGTGGGGCGAGCAGACGGAGTACTGGGTCATCGCCCTGGCCTACTCGCTCGTGGGTGCCGGGGCCGGCCTGGCGCTCGCACCCGCCTCGCGGTCGCTCACGAGCTCGGTGCCCGTCACGCGCGTGGGCATGGCGTCCGGGACATCGGACCTGCAGCGCGACCTCGGCGGGGCAATCATGCAGGCCATCCTGGGGTCGCTGCTCACCGCCGGCTACGCCGTCTCCATGTCTCGGGCGATCTCTGCGAGCAGTGAGGCGCAGCAGATCACCGAGCAGACACAGGCCTCCCTCCAGCTCTCCTATGTCAGCGCGGAGGCCGTAGCCGAGCAGTACCCGCAGTACGCCACCCAGATCGCCGAGGCGGCGCGCGAGTCCTTCCTGAGCGGGGCCAACTGGGGCTACGGGGCGGCGATCGCAGCCAGCCTCATCGGCGTGCTCATCGTGTGGACCCGCTTCCCCGGCAAGCAAGGCGAGATCTCCCTGCTCGACGAATACGCCAACGAGGACGCCTCCGCCGCTTCGTGAGCGCCGGCGATGCTCACGCGCGTCAATAGCTGAAGGGCCACGCCTTGAAGTAGTTGCGTAGCCTCAGCCACAGTCCGTAGAGCCCTCGTGGCTCGAGGATGAGGAAGAGGATGATCAGCAGGCCGAAGATGATCGTCTGCAGCTCGAAGACATTGAGCAGCCCACCCTCGCCGATGCCACCGAAGCCGGGGATGAATCCGGTGAGCGTGTTGACCAGCTTGGGCAGCATCACGACGAAGACGGCGCCCATGATCGAGCCGCTGATCGTCGCCAGGCCGCCGCTGAAGACCACGGCCAGGAAGTCGATGGACAGGAAGATGTTCCACGTCTCCGGCGAGATCCGGCCGATGACGATGGAGAGCAGGGCGCCCGAGATACCGGCGTAGAACGACGACACGGTGAAGGCGAGCGACTTGGTGCGCAGCAGGGAGACGCCCATGACCTCGGCGGCGACATCGCGGTCGCGCACGGCGGCGAAGTTGCGGCCGAAGCGCGAGCGCACGAAGTTGCGCGCACCGAAGGCCATGACGAGGAAGATCACGAGGCACGCGACGTAGAAGACCGTGAAGCGGTCGATGCGGTAGCCCAGGATCGTCTGGTTGGAGAAGAGGTCGAAGCCGAGGAACACCGGCTCGGCGGGTGCGCGACCGACGCCGGCACCTCCGGTGATCGGCTTTGCCTCCTTGAAGATGTGCTCGCCGATGAAGACGAGCCCCAGGGTGAGGATGGCGAGGTAGAGGCCGCGCACGCGTGCGGCCAAGGGTGCCAGGACGAAGGCGACGAGAGCGGGGACCAGGCCGGCCAGCGGAAGCCAGATCACCATGTCGAGGCCGAGGCCGATGACATCGCCCTGGGCTTCTCCGCCCAGCACGGCCGCGGTGTAGGCACCCACGCCCATGAAGAATGCCTGCCCCAGGGACACCTGACCGGCGTACCCGGTGAGGATGTTCAGGCCGATGCCGCCGATGGCGAAGATGAGCACGGTGGTGAGCAGAGCGACCATGTCGCGCTGGAGGAAGAAGGGGATGACCGCCATCGCGAAGATGCCGAGGATCACCCAGTTGCGCTTGACGCGGGTGTTGAAGATCGCCATCTCGCGCGCGTAGCTGGTGAAGAGCTGCGGACGGCCCTTGACCGTGCCGAGCGATGCCTTGGTCGCGGTGGTCATACCCGCACCACCTCCTTGGTCCCGAAGAGGCCATACGGTCGGACCATCAAGACGATGATCATGATCAGGTAGGGCACGATGACGTCGAAGTTCGCGCCCAACCAGGGGGCGTACATCGGTTGGTAGGTGCGGGTCAGCGACTCGGCGATACCGATGATGAGACCGGCGATCACAGAGCCCTTGATCGAGTCGAGGCCGCCGAGGATGATCACGGGCAGAGCCTTGAGAGCCACGAGCGCGACCGTGGTTTCCACGCCGGAGCTGCCCGCGGTGAGCAGGGCACCCGCGAGAGCCGCCATAGCGGCGGCGATCCCCCAGGAGAGGCCGAACATCCGTCCCACATTGATGCCCTGGGCCAGGCTCGTCTCCTGGTCGAACGCCGTGGCGCGCATGGCCAGGCCCGTCCGCGAGCGGGCCAGGAAGAGCCCCACGATCCCGATGGCGACGAGGGCGATGACCAGGCGCGCGATGTCGATCGTGAAGAGGCGGGCGCCGAACACGTCGATCGTGTTGAGGCCGAAGGGATCGTTGACGGTGAGGAGCTCGGAGCCGATCAGTCGCCCGGCCACGATCAGCAGGATGATGAAGACACCCACCGTGACCGTGGCTGCGGAGAATGCGGGTCTGCCCACCATCGGGCGCAGCGCGACCCGCTCGATGATCATGCCGATGACGGCCATGACGGCCATGCCGAGCAGGACCGACAGCCAGAACGGCAGGCCCACCGCATTGCCGAACGACCCGGTGAAGAACGCGCCCAGGATCATGAGCGCCGGCGTCGCGAAGTTGATGACGCCGGTCGCCCGATAGATGATGACGAAGGAGACGCCCAGGAGCGCGTAGAGCCCGCCGAGGCCGAGGCCGCGGACGAGGGATGAGATCAGGTCCTCCATGGCCTAGGCCTCCGCACGCTCGACGACGATGACGTCGCTCTGGTCTCCGCCCGGGAGCCGGTCGGCTCCCGAGTACATGTCGTCGATCAGGGGCTGGAAGGTCTTGGTGAGCGCGGATCGCTTGACCTTCTGCGTGGCCGTGAGCTCGCCGTCCTCGTGATCGAGGGCCTTGGTGAGCATCCGGAACTTGCGGATGTTCTCGACGCGGGCGGTGGCCTCGTTGACCTTGGCGACGATCCCCTGGACCAGCTTGAGGACCTCCTCCTTCTCGGAGAGGTCCCGGTACGTCGTGTAGGGGATCCGCTTGGCGCGGGCCCATTGACCCACCGTGTCCTCCTCGATGCCGATGAGTGCGGTGAGGTAGGGACGCTGGTCGCCGATAACGATGGCCTCGCGGATGAAGGGGGAGGACTTGAGGGCGTTCTCGAGCTCCGACGGCGAGATGTTCTTGCCTCCGGCCGTGATGATGATGTCCTTGATCCGGTCGACGATCTTGAGATGAGTGCCATCGACCCACTCGCCGACGTCACCGGTGTGGAGCCATCCCTCGGAGTCGATCGCCTCGGCCGTCGCCTCGGGCTTACCCCAGTAACCGGCGAAGGTGCCGGGGTGCCGCGTGAGGATCTCACCGGTGCCGTCCGCGAGGACCACCTCAACTCCCGGGTGCGGCTCGCCCACGGTGCCCAGCTTGATCCGACCTGCACGGTTGCTCGTGGCCACCGCGCTGTTCTCCGTCATCCCGTAGAGCTCGTTGATCACGACGCCCATCGTGAAGAAGAAGAAGAGCACGTCGGGGGAGATCGGAGCGGCCGCGGAGGCTGCGGCGCGGACCCGGCGCAGCCCCAGGCGCTCACGCAGCGCTCGATAGAGGAAGACGTAGCCGAGGCCGTAGCGGATCCGACTCCACAGCGTGTGCTTGCCGCCGTGGGCGAGCATCGTGGTGGCGATCCCCTGGCCGACCTTCATCCAGAGGACGTAGTTGAGCTTCTTAATCCTCGAGGCCGCCGCCATGCGCACCTCGACGGCCGCCTTGAGCTTCTCCCAGATGCGCGGCACGGCGAAGAACAGCGTCGGCTGCACCTCGCGGATGTTGACCGTGACCGTGTCGATGGACTCGGCGAAGTGGACGACCGCGCCGGAGATGGCGTTGGTCCAGGTGGTTACGGCGCGCTCGGCGACGTGGCACAGGGGGAGGTA
>Ga0181560_10005378_pt1 | contig 11472 bp, 10 predicted proteins | sample 011ome_20_FD_133751 | JGI IMG/M metagenome (GOLD analysis project Ga0181560, IMG submission 133751) | Coastal salt marsh microbial communities from the Groves Creek Marsh, Skidaway Island, Georgia - 011509CT metaG (megahit assembly) | ecosystem: Environmental > Aquatic > Marine > Intertidal...
ATCCTGCGGCGGTAAATACTCGGACGAGTGAAAGAGCAATCCCCAACTCCCGTTCGGATGAACGAATTGAATGTGACTCACTATCGGGGTTTTCAAAGTATCGGACTGTTGGCTCTCGAAGGTACGTAAACTTCCAGCTAGGGATAGCTTTCAGAATGAGTTCTGAATCTGGAAAAGCAGCGTTATGCCAGGTGATTGGAATCTGGCGCAGCATTTGAGTCCGAAAGCTCGCGCCTGAAAAAGGCAAGAAGTGATTCTGTAAGGTCATTAGAAAGGTGGCGGCTTCATCAACATCGTCGGGCATTAGCCAAGATAGCCTGGGGTAGGGAATCTCTGAACCGTTTGTCATATCCCAGGAGGTTGCCTCACTGCAAATTACTCCCAGATCTTTAGCCGCTGACTCGGCAGTTAGCCTGTGAAGTTGGCAGTGGTCCGAGCGATATTCGTCATCTTGGTGAAGAGTAGTCACCCACTCGTAGCCTTCCATCAAGTCCAAATTGAATACGAGGTTTCCATAACCTCCGAAATTGCGAGGGTTCTGGACCAAAGTGATCCGTCGGCACTTTATGTGCTCCAAATTTTCTTCAAACCACTTGAAAGTCTCATCCGTAGAGAGATTGTCGCAAATGTAGATATCACAGCCCTCTAAATCAATCTCCTTCAACCACCCCTTAATTCTGGGGATGTGCTGCATAGCATTGTAGACACCAATGAAGACGCAAAAGTCCGAGGCATTTCCCTCGGTGTTAGCCTTGATAACACGCTCTTTGCGTAGCTCAGAGATCAACGACAATTGGAAGCCAGCCTCCTCTTCGCATGGACGGCACATGGACATTCAATCGGCCCTCAATGATGGGAACAATAACCTTGGCACGATTCCCCGCCAAAAACGCCGCCCACCAGCTAAATGTGCTGTTGGAGCAAACGATAGTTGAGCACCGAGACATCAGAGCCAAATTTTGAAGGGGAGATTCAATGTCGGCGGCATCTAAGACTCGGGATGGATTGATAGCCCTTAGTATGTCTGAAGGGACAGCATTCTTATCTTCTGTAAATAGCCATAAATCTGCTCCGCGAGCCTTGGACATGGCAGCTTCAAAATAGTTAACAGTGAGCGAGCCATAGGTTTCATGGAGGGAGACGTAATCCCCCAACCTAAGGTGGACAGCAACTATGTCGCTCTCCTGCGCTTCCTCAAATCTCTTGCTGGCAAATGGTGACTCAGGTGCCACTTGAGAGAACATTTGTTCCAGTTCATCCTCAATTGAACTGGGGAAGCCTAGGGATGTGGCGTAAGTGTTTATTTGCCTTAATTTGAGAATGTCTTCTTCATCAGGGACGTAACCATTTTTCTCTCCTGCCCATATGCCTCTTCGAATTAGAAATTTAGGATGTTTATCACCAAGGAATCTTTGGATTTGAAGATACCTAGCAAAATTTGAAGCCTTATTTGATGGTTGATTTCGCCCTTGAATCGTTCCCTTATGGTTCAGGGCTCCCAAGGCAAAGGGCCATCTGCTTGCTCGCCCGACTGAATCGGGTTCACGGGGCAGTAAGGTCGTGTCTAGGACAAGGCGTTTTCCGGTTGTGCGGGATATCGATCTGCCTGCAGAATACTGGAAAAGCTGATTGCCGAGGCCTCCGCGAAGGTAAACACGTATCGCATCTTCTGGGCCAGTCAAGACCACTCCCTGGAACCCTCGAGATATCGACGGCAAGTATGAGAGAGGAGATCAATCGATGGTCGGACCGCGGAGTCAAGAGCTAGGCGGACGGACTCTTCGAAATTCAGCTGGGGAAACCAACCTAGGTGATTGTTTGCCAGTGTCGAATCCAAAGTTAGCGTATTGGTCTCTTTCCTGCCCGGCCTTTCCTCTATCTGCAAATCAATTTTGCCTAGCATCTGCTGACTGAGATTTACTACGTCCATAACCGATCTATCGTTCTCTCCGCGCGGTCCAAAATTTAAGACATTGGGGACTTCACGTTCACCTTGCAGTGAAATTTCGACGAAACTTAGGTAACCGCTGAGGCAGTCGAGCACATGTTGCCATGGGCGAATTGCATTGGGGTGACGCACCTTTAACGCTTGTTGACTTTGATAGGCGGAAATGATGTCAGGAATTATACGGTCACTTGCATCGTCATATGCACCAATAACATTTCCTGCTCTGGCGACCAGGTACTTTCGATTTGAATGGACTTTACCCCAGCTTTGAGTCAAGATATCTGCCATAGCTTTTGAGGCGCTGTAAGGATCATCTCCGCCCAGGGGAGATTCCTCGTGATATGGCGCCTTATCTAAATCACGATAAACCTTATCTGTCGTAATCACCAGGGCTAATTTGATTTTTTCGGAGCGCTCTACACTCGACAACACATTTTGAGTGCCTTGGACATTCGTCGAATAAGTCGTTTCTGGGTCGCGGTACGATTCCAAAACTAAGGGCTGTGCTGCGAAGTGAATCAGGACATCTGGATTGGATTTCCTGACCGCGCTATCAAGACTCGAGCTGTCTCTCACGTCGCCGAAGAAGTTGTTGGTTACGAGACGAGCGGCCTCAGTTTGAACAAACGCCGACCTGTCTCTGGGCGGTAGAGAGTAGCCGGAAACTTGATGGCCTAGCTCAGATAGAAGGTGCAGCAGCCAAGTTCCCTTGAAGCCAGTGTGGCCTGTGACCAGAAAATGCATGAAATCCAAACGACGTTTAGTATTTAGTGCCAAGCATACCGACTGCGACTCAGGAGGGAATCCTAAATGCTTCTAACCTTGGGTCTTCCTGTCTTTAATGACGTTGAAGGAGCTCGCCGAAGCATCCCCAGTCTCATCCAATGTGTCATAGATTCAAGGCACCAAGTTGAGCTGATCATTTCTGACAATTGTTCCGATGACGACGTGTTTGATGTGGCGACGAATTTTTGTGAGGGGATTTCTAATGCGATCGTGCTTCGCCAAGACGAAAACCTTGGCTTCAGAGGGAATCTCTTGGCTATAGCCCAGAGGGCACAAAGTGAGTACATTTGGTTTGTTGGAGCTGGGGAAATTATGGTGCCCGACGAGTTCCCGAGAGTATTGGATTTTCTCGAAACAAGTAAGTTGGATTGGGGCACGGTCGGAGGCATTATTGCTCCTGGTGTGGAGCTACTTGATCTAGATTCGATGCCCGAGGTCCAGCCAGCTACTCTGACTGCGTCGGATGGAGTTGAATCAGATCTTGAAGTCGTAAATCATCTGATCTCCCTCAACGTTTTTCGACGTGAGGTCATAGAGTTTCTGACCTGTCAGACAACGAGCAGTCAAGACGTCAAAAAAGACTATTGGCCTCATTTTGAGGCAATTCTTCAGTTCTGCCAACACTCAAAGGCAAACGGAAAAACCGTGACTTGGTTCAACCATCTCCCCCTTACCGTAGTCAGTCCAGGAAACCCGACTACAAAATCATGGGACATGAAGCAGGACGCGTTAGATGTTTTTTTTGAGTGGTACGAAATGTGCTCACGTCTTCTTCAGCCTTTGCCGAATTCAATGTGGCTGGAGAAGAAGACAAGGGCCCTAAGGGGTGAGCATTTGGCACGGTTTATTTTCATGTTGCGAAAGTTCAACGTGGTCTCGAGAAAAGTAGTCCAAGCAAAACTGAGGTCTTTCCACCCCTCTCCTTTCTGGTACTCGGTCAGCACAGCCTCGAACTTCATGCCTTTGTGGATTCGATTTACCTTGGCCTCCGTTCGTGGTTGGTTGGTACGCTTATTGGGCAAGACCTAGACTTTAGGTTTTTTTATTCCAACAGGAGGCAAAGAACAGCATGGAAACGCCTGGACAGAAGAAGGCCCTCGTGATGGGCGCTGGTGGCTTCATAGGAAGCCACATGGTGTCTCGTTTAGTTTCAGAGAATTATTTTGTGGTGGGTGTTGATCTCGTTGAGCCTAAGTTTGAGCCATCGACTGCTCAAATCTTTAGACTCGGAGATTGCTCGGAGCGGCCATTCATGCTGGATCTTCTGCGAGAGTTCCAGTTCAGCGAAATATATCAATTTGCTGCCGACATGGGCGGTGCCGGCTACATATTCACCGGCGAAAACGACTTCAATGTTATGGAGAACTCGGCAGGAATAAACATCGCCTTATGTGGAGCGTTGGTAGAACTATTCAAAGATAAGGGTTCGTATCCAAGAATTTTCTACTCTAGTTCAGCGTGTATTTACCCAGAGTCCATCCAGAAAGACGCAGATCATGTAGATCTCTCCGAAGAGAATGCCTATCCGGCAAATCCTGATAGTGATTACGGGTGGGAGAAGCTGTTTTCAGAGCGCTTATACATGGCCCTACACAGAAATGAGGGGGTTGAGGTTCGAATTGGTCGCTTCCACAACATTTATGGTCCGCTAGGTACTTGGCAGGGTGGAAAAGAAAAGGCTCCCGCAGCTATTTGTCGGAAAGTGATCAATTCCGAAGACGGCTCGGTCGAAATTTGGGGTGACGGTGAGCAAACTCGTTCTTTTCTTTACATAGACGACTGCATAGAGGCGGTTAGACGCTTTATGTCTATTCCAAACTTCATTGGACCGATGAACATTGGTTCCGAGGAAATGGTGACCATAAATCAATTAGTAAAGATCGCCTGTTCGGTAGGCGGCAAAGAGGTGAGAACGACACACATCAACGGACCAGTTGGCGTTCGAGGGCGCAATTCCAATAATGATCTGATTCGACAAAAACTGTCGTGGGACTATTCGTGGTCACTTGAGAAAGGTATTGCGGAGACCTACAGGTGGATCGAAAGCCAGGTGGCTCTAGAGGAGGGGCCTTAGTCCTTCAAGACTTGCTCTCATGAGAGGTTTTATTTTGAGATGAACTCGTGAATGATCTCACTCACGTAATCCAACATTTCGGTCGTCAGCCCTGGGTATACACCTAGCCAGAATGTATTTCTCATGACTAAATCCGAATTTTCGAGGTTGCCAATAACTCGGTGATCTATGCCGCGGTAGGCCGGCTGCTTAAGTAAGTTTCCCGCAAAAAGGAGCCGAGTGCCGATACGGTGCTGATCGAGATGGCGAAGAAGAGAAGTTCTGTCGATGTGACTGTCTGGGTGAATAGTAACGGGGAAGCCAAACCAAGATGGGTCCGAATTAGTGGTGGCCACTGGCATCAGGAGATCTGGAATGTCCCCTAACAGGTTGCTGAGGGTTGAAAAGTTTTCCTTGCGCGCCGCGACAAATCGATCGAGTTTCTTTAGCTGAGATACCCCCAACGCGGCTTGCATGTCTGTTGCCTTCAAGTTGTAGCCAATATGGCTATAGATGTACTTGTGATCATACCCCTTGGGTAAGTCTCCAAGTTGCCACTCGAATCTTTTGTGACAAGTGTTGTCCTGCCCCGTGGCGCAGTAACAGTCTCGTCCCCAATCTCGGAAAGACTCGACCTGTTTTCTTATAAGGGGCTTGTTTACAAAGACTGCCCCACCCTCGCCTGTTGTGATGTGATGGGCAGGGTAGAAGCTAACTGTCGCTGTATCACCAAAACTCCCAGTTTTCTTGCCATCATAGGTTGAGCCAAGGGCATCACACGAGTCCTCGACAAGCCACAAATCATGTTCTTGGCAGATCGATTTTATCTGGGCAACGTCAAAGGGGTTTCCGAGAGTGTGGGCCATCATGATGGCTCTTGTCCTAGGCGATATGGCTTCTTTTACTTGGTCGATAACGGCGTCGTAGGTACCGAGCTCAATATCAACAAAGACCGGAACCAACCCATTTTGAATAATTGGATTAACGGTAGTGGGAAAACCAGCGGCCACCGTAATCACCTCATCCCCGGGTTTGAGAGCTTTTTTTCCAAGCTTCGGGCTCGTGAGTGCAGAGAGTGCAACTAGATTTGCACTCGACCCACTGTTCACGAACACAGCGTTTCTAACGCCGACATACCTCGCTAGACCTCGTTCAAAATCCTCGTGAAACCGACCAGAGGTCAACCAACCCTCAAGCGATGAGTCGACAAGGTTGACAAAGTCATCCGCATCAAGAACTTTTCCCGATACCGGAACTGGAGATTCTCCGCGGATGAAGGAAGCCGTTGGTCGTGCTTGGGCATAATCGCGCACGGCATTAAGAATTGATTCGTATTCCATGGATTCCTCGGGTGTTTGGGAGCTCCATACTACGATAAAGAAAAGTCGGAGAACGGAGAGAGCTCTTGCAAGCAGTTATTTTGGCGGGTGGTCTTGGCACTCGAATGCGGGAAGAGACCGAGTACCGACCAAAACCCCTTGTCGAGATCGGCGGTAAGCCTGTCTTGTGGCACATCATGAAGAACCTCTCCGCCCAGGGGGTAAGTGAGTTCATAATTCTTACGGGTTATAAGGGTGAGATGATCCGTCGGTATTTCCTTGACTTACAAGCTTTGAATAACGACTTCACCATCTCCTACGCGCAAAACCGCCTTGAGTACCACAATGAACGTAAGGAGGAAGAGTGGACTGTTACGGTTCTGGAAACGGGGCCTGAAACCCTAACGGCTGGAAGACTCGCTTACGCTAAGGATTACATTAAGTCGTCACCATTTTTACTAACATACGGCGATGGCCTGGCGGATGTTGATCTTTCCAAACTTTCGGAAACTCATTACAGGCGGGGCCTTCCCTTTACCATCACTGTCGCTGTCCCTTCCAGCCGGTTTGGTGTCGTGCAGTTGGCTCCTAGCGGCTCGGTAGAGTCTTTCCTTGAGAAACCGAAAGGCTCTGAAAACGTAAACATCGGGTTCATGCTTTTGGAGTCGAAAATTTTTGATTATTTGAGTGCGGACGAGCCGCTGGAAACAGGCCCACTTCCTCGAATTGCGGCTCAAGGGCTTTTGGGAGCGTATGTGCACTCGGGCTTCTTCCACCCAATGGATACCGTTAGGGATCAACAAGAACTTGAAGCACTCTGGACAGGCGGAAATGCCCCTTGGGTCAAATGGACATCTTGAAGGTAGCTCGACTAATCCGCTTCCTCAAGCCAACCTATTCCATCGCAGATGGCATCATCGCCCAGACCAGAAATATCTCTCAAGTACTCCTGGCTGCCCGCAACCACTAGGCGAAGGGGGTCCACAGCAATTGACCTGAGCTGCGTTCTCCCGTTGTAGCTCTGGATCAGCTCACTGAGAATCGAAAAGAGGCCTGTTTGCTTGACATGTTCCTCAACCACGAGAATTCGCTTTTGGGATAGAACCAACTCCGTGAGCTCATCTGAAGGCGGCCATAGCTCTTCAATTGAATAAAAACTCGCAGAGGAAGCTACGTTTTCCATAGCTCTGATAACCCGGAGCCCTATCGACCCAGTTGACATTACTGCGCCAACCTTTGAACCTTCTGTAACCAACTGAAATGCAGTGTGCTTAGATGATGGCTCTGTCCCAAGGTCCACCTCCCCATTTTTACCCAGTCGCAAGTAAGTTGGAGATGGATTGGCAAGCGCGTCCTCAAGCGCCAACTTCGTCGCCATCGGACCTGATGGTGAAAGAATTCGCATGTTGGGCAGGGTTCGAAGCGCACCAATGTCCTCAATTGCGAAGTGTGATGTTCCAAGAGCACCATAAGCTAGGCCAGCTCCGACTGAACAGACAATCACGTGCCTATTTGGGTAGGCGATGTCATTTCGAATTTGCTCAAAGTTTCTGAGAGTCGGGAAGTTTGCAATTGAGTAGATTATGGGTATCCAGCCGACATCCGACAACCCGGCTGCCATGGACGTTAATGACTGCTCAGTGATTCCAGCGTTGAGGAACCGAGAACCGAACTCTGCCCTAAATTCATCAAATACCCCATACCCTAAATCTCCTGTGACCAAAATTGATTTGTACCTGGGAGCCGTTTCTCTAAGACTCTTTGCGAAAGCATCTCGCATTTCAATAAACCTCGAGCTCTGCCAGTGCGAGACGCATCTCACCCTCATTTGGAGGTTTATAGTGCCAGATGTTGTTATCTTCCATGAAGGAAACGCCTTTCCCTTTCGTCGTCTGAGCAAGGATTACCGTGGGTCTGCCATCGTCCGCGTGGTTCAGGGCATCGTTTAATTGCCCGAATGAGTGCCCATCTACCTCGATGACCTTCCATCCAAATGCCAACCACTTGTCCTTGAGGGGTTCCAGCGCGACTGTGTCTTCAGTCCTACCGATTGATTGGATGCCATTTCGATCAACAATTACAGTCAGGTTGGAAAGCCCGTGATGAGAGGCAAGAAGAGCAGACTCCCATGTTGTTCCTTCGTTTAGTTCCCCATCGGACATGACTACCAAAACGTTTCGTGTTTTCCCCATAAGTCCTGATCCAACCGCGAGACCCAAACCAAAGGGAAGTCCATGGCCAAGGGATCCTGTTGAGAACTGAATTCCGTATCCCGATTCTTTTGACACATGGCCAAAAAGAACACTTCCGTTTTGACCGTATGTTCGCAAAACTTCTTCTGGCAGAACCCCATTTGCGTGCAAGCTAGCGTAAAATCCAGCTGCAGCGTGGCCTTTGGAGATTATGAGTGAGTCTGGCTCATTAGTAAAATCTAGACTAGATATAAATATCTCGATGCATGAGAGAGACGAACCCAGATGAGCTGCCTTGGCACGGTAAACAGCCTCGATTAGGGTCCTTCTGGCAAGCAGAGCCTTCTTCTCTTGATTCTCTGTGACTGACACTTCAACTCTTTTCAATAAGTTCACGAACACCGAGATCGAGGCTGATCTCAGAACGCCATCCCGCGGCCAAAAGAGGCGCTAGATTCGGAACGCTATCTTGAGGAGCATCTCCCGGCTCAAAGCTTACTTTTAGACCTGGCAGCAAATCGCGCAAACCCTCAATTTGACATCTCAACGTTTCGCTAGCTTCACCTCCCAAATCGATGACATAATTTTCTATACTTCCCCTCACAACAAGCTCAATTGCTCTTGCGGCATCACTCACATGCAGAAATCCCCACATCTGCGAGCAAGGTCCTAATCGAAGCGGCAAGCCACTAGTTGAGGCCTCAACGAGCTTCGGTAAAAGCCACCGTTTGTCCATGCCATTGCCGTAAATGGAAAATAGTCGGACCCAATGTACTGGAATACCATAAGCAGTGGCTTTTTCCCGCAAGTACTTAGAAGCCGCAAGCTTTGCAGACCGATAGTCGAGAGAGTCTGGTTGCCCGGCAAACTTTCTGTACTCCGCTTGTGTCCCAATGCCAATAATCATGTCGGCTCCGGCTGCCAACCCTTCTGTCACTTGAGTCTTGAAGAGTTCGAGGCTCTCGGACTGCAGCTGTGAGTTTTCTTGCTCAGAGGTAAAGACGCCACCCCAGCCATTGAGGATGATCACCTTCTTGGTCGCACTTGAAGCTCTTAAGAGAGATGAAATTGAGTCTGCCTCAGATGAGCGTGCGATAGCTTTGCTCCCAAAACCCTCAACTTCGGAAAAATGTGCGAGTAAGTTCCTCCCCAAGAATCCGCTGGCTCCTGAGATGAATACCTCAACTTCCAAAATTCCCCGCCTATCCGGATTTGTGATGCTAAATGGGTGCTCTTTCAAGATTACTCGGCATTCTCATAACACGGGGCTATCCTCGACAGAGGGTGTTAGGCATTAGATTTGTTTTCTCGCGTCTGAAGCAGCCAAGGAGCACGTTCGATTAATGACACGAAATCTTCGTCCCAGAGTTTTAGTAGTGGGGATGTTTGACAGCATTCATTTTGTTCGATGGCTCGAGCAATTCAGCCGTGAAAAAATAGATTTTGAATTGATTCCTTCTTCGCCTCACCGACGAACACATGAAAGGCTTAGAAAGCTTCTAAAGCAAGGTGGGCCCGAAACGGCAAGCTTCACAATTCCAAGAGGAGTTCGGACCCTCTCTCTTCCGATCTGGGTTGCTGACCGAGTCCTAAGGGATGGCTTGCGCTCCCTGCTAATTCATTCGCGAATAAAGAGTCTAGAACCAGACTACTTGCATGCAATTGAAATTCAACATGCCGGTTACCCCTCTAGGAAAGCTCTCGAGCGGTTACCAGCTAGCGGAAGACCCGTCTTCGTGGTCACAAACTATGGAAGCGATATTTTTTGGTTCGCGAGACATCCAAGGCACGCAAAGGAAATTGCAGCAGTGCTAGCTATATGTGACAGGTACAGCGCTGAATGCTCTCGAGACATCGAGCTCGCCGAGTCACTCGGCTTTAGTGGAAAGAGCCTTCCAGTGCGACCAAATGCAGGTGGATTTGCAGCTGAGGTCCTTGAAAAGCCCCTTTTGGGAATCGAGCACCGACGAATCATCTTGGTGAAGGGGTACCATGGCTGGGTAGGAAGAGCCAAAGTCGCGCTTGCGGCTTTGGGTAGAATAAGCGAGCAAATCAGCGGTTATTCCATTGTCCTTTTCTCCTGCAACAAAACGACCATGAGAGCGGCAAGGAAATTGTCTCGGGAAACTGGTTTGAAGGTCCAGGCTTTTGGCAAAAAGAAGTTGAATCACTCCGAGATTTTGGATTTGCATGCGCAGGCGAGTATTTTTGTTGGCCTTTCGCTGAGCGACGGGATAAGCACCTCAATGCTCGAAGCCATGGCCATGGGGGCGATTCCCGTCCAGACCTCCACCGCATGTTGCGATGAGTGGTTTGCTCAGACAGGTGTCAAGGTAGAAGATATCAGCGTAGAAGAGGTAGCAAAAGCGATTCTCCGAGGCATGGAGCTTGCTAATGAGCCTTCGAATCGAATTATTAACAGAGAGACCATTCGATCTAAAGCTTTGGAAGAGTATGTAAGAGATGAAGCACTTGAGTTTTATCGGTAGACGACCGTGAACCTTGAAACTATCAGCTTCTCTGGATTTAAATCATTCGCAAGCCGCCAGTCGTTTTATCTGAGTGCTGGAATCACTGCGATTGTGGGGCCAAACGGTTCTGGCAAGTCGAACGTAGTCGACGCTCTTGCGTGGGTGATGGGTGAGCAGGGGCCTTCAAGCCTGCGTGGGTCGAAGATGGAAGATGTCATCTTTGCTGGCACTGCCAGCGCACCACCACTCGGCCGAGCTGAGGTTACGGTCAGCCTCGATAACTCATCGGGAAAACTTTCGAGCCAATACTCGGAAATCGCGCTATCGAGAGTTCTTTATCGCAACGGAGTTAGTGAGTACTCAATTAATGGAGAAAAGTGTCGACTTCTCGACGTGCAGGAGCTCTTGAGCGATGCGGGGCTTGGGAGAGCGATGCACTCAATCGTGGGACAAGGCCAGCTCGACAGCGTATTGAAGGCAACCCCTGTCGACCGCAGAGCCTTTATCGAAGAGGCCGCAGGTGTCCTCAAATACCGCAGAAGGCGCGAAAAGACTGAGCGCAAGCTTGAGGCGATGGAGGCCAACCTAATCAGGCTCCAGGATCTGATTGCAGAGGTGAAGCGGAATCTCAGGCCTCTTGGCAGGCAAGCAGAAACGGCCCAGCAGGCCAAGGAGATCGCAGCAGACATTCGCGATGCTAAAA
>Ga0181560_10005385_pt1 | contig 11466 bp, 10 predicted proteins | sample 011ome_20_FD_133751 | JGI IMG/M metagenome (GOLD analysis project Ga0181560, IMG submission 133751) | Coastal salt marsh microbial communities from the Groves Creek Marsh, Skidaway Island, Georgia - 011509CT metaG (megahit assembly) | ecosystem: Environmental > Aquatic > Marine > Intertidal...
GCTGCCAGCTTCAGGCACAGGGTCTGCTCCAGGCTCAGGGGAAAACCATCCGAGCTGATCAGGGTATCCAGTCCCTGGTCCATCTTGTTGATATGATCGGCCAGGCCGGCCATCTCCAGGGCAGTCCTGATTTCCTGCTGCCTGGCATGGGGGTTGGAAAATGCCAGGTAGTGGCGAATGCTGCCAGGGACCACCGTGGCGCGGTCCAGCACCTTGATTTTCTTGCGCAGTTCAAAGGCATTGATTTCCCGGGTTGCCAGCTTGCCGAAATAGATTTCGCCGCGCGGCGGGTAGATATTGCCGGCCACTGCATTTTTCACCAGGGAACGCACCCGCGGGTTGGTGGTGTGCACGCGCAGGATTTCACCGGGCAGAAGCTGGAAGTCCAGGGTGATGTCGCTGGCAGTGCCGGGCTTGCCAAAGCCGGCATTGGCAAAACGCAGGGGGGCCGCTTCATCATCCGGGTGGGCTGTCCTTTCCAGGTACACCGGTTCCTGCGGCAGGCCCTGGAATCGGCTGATTTCCTCTACCGCGGCACAGACGTCATAGAAATACTCCATGTAACCTGCCAGCAGGGGCAAGCCGGCAAAGATGCCCAGCATGATCAGTTCGGCAGCAACCAGCTGACCCAGGGTCAGTTCGCCCTGGATCACCAGCCAGCCACCCATGCCCAGTAGTACGGCACTGGCCAGGGCATTGATCAACAGGAGGGTGAGCAATTGCCTGATCAGAAAGGCAAAGTGCTTCTCCTGCTGATCCACATGGTGGTTCACCACCTCGTCAAATTCTTCCAGGATGTATTCAACATTCCCGGTATCCTTGAAATCCCGCAGGCTGATACTCAGGCTTTGCAACCAGTCGGCCGTTTCATACTTGGCCTCGGACAGGGCAAAAGCTGTGGTGATGGCACGCCAGCCCCAGATTTTCCAGACCAGCCAGATCAGGGTCACCAGAATGACCGCGAACAGGAAAAAATACAGGTGATAAAGGGACACCACGATGAACCCGATCAGGGACTACCGTAACTGGGAAAAGCCGTTGGTCAGGATCAGCGGCAGGTTTTTCTTCAATGTCATGATGTCAAAGAAGCGATTGAACAAGGCCAGGCGTTTCCTGTCGTCCATGCCGGATTCCCGGGCGGCCACAGCCCTCATGGCCATCTCGGAAGCAAGGCGAATGAAGATACGACGATTGAACAGCTCAAGCACGTACGCCCGCAGCGCAAACAGGATGCCGGAGAACAGCAACAACCCGAACAGGATCAGGGAAATGACCACGATGGCGCGCACCAGGCCAATGTTGGCAATGGTATCGATCAGTGCCTGCACGGAAATGGGAATGGCCAGCGTCAGCAGACTGATGGCAATACTGTAAACCAGTACCAGTTTGTAGAAACGATGTTCGGGCCCAAGCAGACGAAAAAACATCGGCCTGAACTCGGACAAGGTTGGTAAGTGATGGTCCTGTGTACTCATCAATGGACTCCGGCATATTGAATGCGGTGTAATGTAGTGCAAATATTAAATCGAATAAATTAACATTGTGATAATTAAAAACTATCACCTATGCCGGGCCAGTAACATGGACTGAACTTTTATCAGTGAATGATTAAAAGCCCGTGGTGCTGCCAGGGAGTTGATGTACCGAAACCAGAGTTCAACCAGCGCCGGGCGGCCCGGGGTCAGAGCTGGTGGTGCTTGAGCTCGAGGCCTTGTTCCTTGTACGTATTCCAGTGCTCGCGCAGATTGCTCTTGGCGCTTTCAGAGTTGGGCACGATTTCGGCAATGCGGGCAAAGCTGTTATGGAAGTCAGGGATATCGTGTCCCAGGTTGATCAGCAGGTCGGCCTTGCCGTCAAACTGGTCACTGCAGCCGATGAACACGGGAATGTCCTCGTCCTCGGTGAGTTCTTCGTCTATGCCGACGATGGCATGGGGAATGAAGCTTTCCGGTTTGAAGCTCCAGAGCAGGTCATCCATTTCCTGGGCGGCCTGGTCACTGGCCGTGTGAATATAGATTTTCAGTCCCTGTCCAAGGGCCTTTTCGCACAGCCGACAGGCAAAGAACAGGCGGTCCTGTTCTTCGGGCTGGCTCAGGATATAAAAATCGACTTGCGGCATCAGTTGTTAAGCAGGTAATCAACCAGCAGGGGGACGGGACGCCCGGTGGCTCCCTTGCTCTTGCCTTGCAGCCAGGCAGTCCCGGCTATATCAATATGAGCCCATGGATAGTTTTCCGTGAAACGGGACAGGAAACAACCGGCGGTAATGGTGCCGGCCTTGGGACCGCCGATGTTGGCGATATCGGCAAAGTTACTGTCCAGCTGGCTCTGGTAGTCATCATCCAGTGGCAGGCGCCAGACCGGGTCATTGACTGCCAGGCTGTGTTCACGCAGTTTGTCTGCCAGCTTGTCGTTGTTGCTCATCAGGCCGCTGTTCACCGAGCCCAGGGCTACGATACAGGCACCGGTGAGGGTGGCGATATCAATCACTGACTTGGGCTTGTAGCGTTCGACGTAGGTCAGGGCGTCACACAGGACCAGGCGACCTTCGGCATCGGTATTGAGTACTTCGATGGTCTTGCCGGACATGCTGGTGACAATATCACCAGGCTTGGTGGCACGGCCGCTGGGCATGTTCTCGGCACTGGCGATCACGCCAATGACATTGATTTTCGGTTTCAGGGTACACAGGGCCGTCATGGCACCCATGACACTGGCTGCACCGCACATATCGTATTTCATTTCGTCCATGGCAGCGCCGGGTTTGAGACTGATGCCGCCGGTATCAAAGGTAATGCCCTTGCCGACAATGATGTTGGGTTTCGTGTTGGCCGTGCTGCCGCGATATTCCATGATGATCAGTCGCGACCCTTCGTCGCTGCCATGACCTACCGACAAAAGGGAACCCATGCCCAGGCGTCTCATCTGGGCCTCGGTCAGTATTTTGGTTTTCAGTTCCTTGTGGCGTTTACCCAGGCTTACGGCCTGGTCGGCCAGGTAGGTCGGTGTACATATGTTGGCGGGCAGGTCACCCAGCTCCCTGGCCACCGCCATGCCGGTGGCAACGGCAGAACCGGTATCCAGACCTTTTTTCAGGGCACTACGCTGTGACTTGTCATCCAGGAAGACATCAATTTTTTTCAGGGCCGGTTTTTTGCCTTTCTTCGACTTGGTCTCGGCATACTTGTAGGTGCTGTTTTGCAGCCCGCGCGCCAGCAACTGTCCCAGGTTGCCAATATCGGCATTTTTAACCGACAGGTTTACCAGGGTGTCTGCGGCATCAGCCAGAGAGTATTTTTTCAGCGCCGTGGCGACACTGTTGACGACAGTGGCAAACTTTTTATTGGTGAGTTCGGATTTTTTCCCCAGGCCGACCAGCAGGATGCGCCTGGCGCGCACACCGTCAGGATTATGCACCAGGACGGTTTGCCCGAGAGAGCCGCTGATATCACCGGCATCAATGATCTTTGTGAGTTTTTTACGGGTCAGCTTGTCTGCCTGGGCGGTCAGCTCGGGCAGGGCCTTGTTCTGGAAAACGCCAAGGACAAGGCATGATGTGGAAAGATTCTGTAAGGAGGCGGCTTTGATCGTGAAATTCATATAAGGAGTTTTCCTGAAACTGGTCAGTCGGTTCATTAGGAAGGAGACAGGCGTGAAATTCTACTCCGGGCACAGGTATATATCAAAAGTCCGACCTGAAAGGATAAAGATTATTTACCGATGTCGTAGGTCGGAAATGGCCTGGAGGGCCATCTCCGAAATGATAGTTCGTCATGAATCGGGTTTGCCGGAGATTGCTGCGCAATTTCCGGCCTACAAAGATCAGGTTAGTTACCGGCAGCGTAGGTCGGAAATGGCCCAAAGGGTCATCTCCGACGTTGTGGCACCGGGATCAACCATGGCTTTCATTGGCTGGATTGGCAGTATTCCACTAGAATCCCTGCCATGATCATTTCCCGGTACCTGACACGCCAGATTTTACAGGTGACTGCCGCCACGACATTCATCCTGCTGGCTGTTGTCGTGCTTGGCCGTTTCCTGAAATACCTGGCACAGGCCTCCCAGGGTGAAATCGATCCCGGTGTACTGGCCCTGCTCATGTCCTACCGCATTCCGGAGTTCATCCAGCTGATTCTGCCATTGGCGCTGCTGCTCAGTATCCTGCTGGCTTACGGGCGCATGTATGCGGAAAACGAAATGACCGTGCTGTCGGCCTGCGGCCTGAGTACCCGCCGGTTGCTGGGCATCACCCTGGTTTCATCGGCCCTGGTGGCAGTGATGGTGGGCTCACTGAGTTTTCTGCTCACGCCCTGGGGGCTGGTCAATACGGATAGCCTGCTGGAAAGCCAAAAAGAGCTGAACGAATTCGACATCATGGTGCCGGGCCTTTTCCAGAATATCTCCCGTGGCCAGCGTACGACCTACACCGAGGTCATCGACAATAATGAAATGCAGAATGTGTTCATGCATGAAAGTGACAGCGGCCGGGTAACCGTGGCTGACACTGCCGTTCCCATAGAAGATGAAGACGGCTCGCGTTTTGTCCTGTTTAGCGATGGCTCCCTGTCTGAAAACGATGAGGGCGGTTATGTCCTGACGCAGTTCGAAGAACTTGGTGTGCGTATTCCGGCACGCAATATCAGTTTTGATCTCAATGTCGAGGAAAGGGCCATGACCACCAGTGCCCTGTGGCGCTCCGGTGAGCCTTCGCACAGTGCCGAACTGCAATGGCGGATTTCCCTGGTGTTGCTGATCCCGGTACTGACACTGCTGGCGGTACCGCTGAGTCGTGTCAGTCCGCGCCAGGGCCGGTTTGCCAAGCTGGTTCCGGCGGTGTTCCTGTACATTATTTATTTCGGTCTTTTGCTGGTCAGCCGCGACCTCACTGCCGCCGGGGAAATTCCGGTGATGCTTGGCCAGTGGTGGGTTCACCTGGTCTTCCTCGTGCTGGGATGGCTGTTATTTGCCGGGCGAGTACCGCGCTTGTCCTGGCCGGGGTTTTTGACACGATGACCCGCATAGACCGTTACCTGAACCGGCAAGTGCTGATGGCGATGGCCGTGGTGCTGCTTGTCCTGGCCGGACTGGACCTGGTGTTCACTCTGGTGGATGAGATCGGTGAAACCGAAGGGGCTTATGGCACAGCCGATGCGATCCGTTACGTGCTTTACGTCTTTCCCCGCCATATCTATGAGCTTCTGCCGATGACGGCATTGATCGGTTCCCTGGCCGGGCTCGGTGTCCTGGCCTCGGCCAATGAACTGGTGGTATTGCAGGCTGCCGGTGTCTGGGTGCTGCGTATTGTGTGGGCCGTCATGAAGCCGGCGATCCTGGTCATGGTGACCGGCCTTATTCTCGGTGAGTTTGTCGCGCCCCGCCTGGAGTTGCAGGGTGAGCTGGATCGTGCGCTGGCACGTGGCAAGCAGGTTGCCCTGTCACGCTACGGGCACTGGCAGCGCGATGACAACGAGTTCATGCATTTCAATGCCATTGATCCCGATGGTGAATTGCACGGCATCAGTATCTATCGTTTTGACGACCAGCAGCTTGCCGCCATCACCCGGGCGGAAAGTGCCTATTATGATGACAGTGAGGAAGGGGCAGGCTACTGGCTGTTACAAAATGGGTCACAAACTACCTTTCCTGCCGGGGGAGACCGGCAGGGTGACAGTTTTTCATTTCTCGAGCAGAGCTGGAATGTGGATCTGACACCCGACCTGTTGAAGGTGCTGATTATCGATCCGGACAAGATGTCCATGTCCGATCTGTACCGGTATGCCGGACGTTTTGAGAGCCAGGGCCAGGATGGCAGTGCCTATTTCCTGTCATTCTGGAAAAAAGCCCTGCAACCGTTGACTACTGCGGCCCTGGTGATCGTGGCCGTGTCCTTTATCTTCGGCCCGCTGCGCTCTGCCACCATGGGTTCCAAGGTGTTCACGGCTATCTGTTTCGGTGTTGTCTTCTACCTGGTACAGAACCTGATGAGCACTGTCAGCCTGGTGTACCAGCTCAATCCCTTGATGGCGGTGTCCGGACCGGTGGTGCTTTGCCTGGCGCTGGGGTTTCTCCTGTTGCGGCGTGCGGCTTGAGAAAATCGTCGGGGTCAGGACTTTCGGTTCCGGCCTTTTTCCATGAGCTCGACCAGAACCACACTTGAGCCTGACAACTTGTCATGGAAGGCTTCCTTGCGGGCATTAAACAGCAGCATCCAGTAGCCAAGACCTGCCGGGAGCATGGACACCAGTGCTCCCAGAAAACGAACGACGCTTTGTCTTGCTGAAATTGACGAACCGTCGGTATTTTCCACTCTTACCCGCCATGCCTGCATTCCCAGCGTCTGGCCGCTGTGTGTCCAGAACCAGGCAAAGAATGACCAGGCGCTCAGGATCATGGCGGCAAACAATATGTTTTTATAAAGCGGGTCCAGTGTGACCGCTTCGCCTTCCACTGTGCGGGCGTTATCGATGCCGAACAGTGACAGCACGATAAAGGCAACAACCATCCAGATTGCCATGATCAGTACACTGTCATAGGCCATGGCAGCAAGGCGGCGCCACAATGGGGCGGGTCTGGGGGCTTGAGTACTGGATTCAGTCATGGGGCTTTTCACTCGTGGTTGGTGAGGCGCTATTTTGGGCAATGAGCTTTTTCTCGGCAAGGATATTGATGAAATTTCCGGAAAACATGATGACAGCACCCACCATAACAAAAATATCCAGGCCTTCGGCGTACAGGAACCAGCCGACAATGGCGGCCAATGGCAGGCGCAGGAAATCCATGGGAATGACCACCATGGCATCGGTATAGGAAAAGGCGCGGGCGAAACTGTAGTGAGCCGTAATGGACACCACGCCCATCACGGCCATCCATAACCATTCTCGCGCCACCGGCGTGACCCAGACTTGTAGCGTAGGTATCAGTGTGATCAGGAACTGGATGGTGCAGACATAGAAAATAATATTCAGTGGTGAATTGTTCACGACCAGTTTCTTGGTGAGCACGTTGGCCATGGCAAAACACAGCGCACTGAAGATCACGATGAACATGGCCGGCTCCGGATTGCGAAAACCGGGCCTGAGAATAACCAGCACACCGATGACGCCCATGACCAGGGTCAGTACACGGAAGCGGTTGATCTTTTCACCCAGGACCAGGCTGGCAATGACTACTGACCATACCGGTCCGGTGAATTCCAGGGCAAAGACCTCCGTCATCGGGATCGTGGCCAGTCCGAAAATCCAGGCGTACTGGGCGACCAGGTGTGACACACTCCTGACCAGATGAGTCACAGGCTGCGTGGTTTTCAGCTGCTGCCACCCACTGGCCTGCAACAGCATGCAGATCAGGATAAAACTGAAGGCATTGCGCACGGTGATCATCTGCATGGTAGTAATCGTGTCGGACAACTCACGGGCAGCTATCGCCAGTGTCAGCAGCGAGGTCAGCGTGCCTGTCATCCAGAGGGCGGCAAGAATGACGGGGGAGGTTTCAGCGCGGGGCAAGGGGCAGCTTCTATTATTATGGTCAGGGCTGGATTGCGATGCAGGATACAGGAATCGGGATACAGGATACAGGATACAGAGTGCAGGTCGGATAAGGCAGGTAGTGCCGCCATCCGACAACTTCGAAGGGGTTTTTGATACAGGATACAGGATACAGGGGGTTGGCTGAGAGTTTCGGGAAATTTTTGGTGGCTGGGTAAAGGAGGGTCTGGCAAAGGACAACGGGGGCGAGTGGCTCAGAATCTGGAAAGTATCCCCTTGTATCCTGTATCCTGTATCTGTTTTCCCTTCTTCCTTTTTTCCCTTTTTCGGGATTCAGATCAGTGTAGTACTCGATGGACATAGAAGCCTATTTCAACCGCATCGGTTATGCCGGCACACCATCACCGACACTGGCCTGCCTGCGCGAGGTTCTGCATTGTCATCCCCTGGCCATTCCCTTTGAAAATATTGACAGCCTGGTCAGCGGCAAGGTCAGCCTGTCCCCCGATGCCGTGTTCAACAAGCTGGTGACACAGGGCAGGGGCGGCTACTGTTTCGAACAAAATCGTTTACTGGCTGATATGCTCACCGAGATCGGTTTTGAGGTATCGACCCATGCAGCCCGTGTGGTCTGGCATGGCATGGACAAGGCCTTGATGCCGCGTACCCATATGCTGCTGAAAATCGCGCTGGATGGCGATACCTATATCGCGGATGCCGGCTTTGGCGGTCTCACGATGACCGGCCCGGTGCGGCTCGAACCGGGTGTTGAACAGGACTCTCCCCACGAGGCCTTTCGCATTGACCAGGACGGTGATGACTACCGGATCTCGGCCAGGCTGGGCCAGCAGTGGAAGGCCATGTATTACTTCGACCTGTCCTCGTACATTTCACCCGATTTTGAGCTGGCCAACTACTACGTGTCCACCCATCCCGAGTCACGTTTTGTCAGCAACCTGGTCGTGGCACGTCCGTTCAGGAACGGTCGCCACGCCCTGCTGAATAACGCCTACACCAAATACAGCCGGGAAGGGGTGAAGACTGAGAAGACCATCAGCGATCCGGACGAGTTGATGACCCTGCTGACCGAAATTTTCAATATCCGCATGGAGGCCTCTGTGGATACACAAAAGTTGCGCGCGATATTGGCTGATTTGATTGCCGGGTCTACCGATGTAGTCACTTAATCGTTGTAGGCCGGAAATTGCGCAGCAATCTCCGGCAATCCGAAATTTTGCGTACTGGCTTGCCGGAGATGGCCCGTTGGGCCATTTCCGGCCTACATGATTACTTCCCACAGGTTCACAGTTAACCGTAGGAAGCGGCTTTAGCCGCGAATAATGGTGTCACTAATATTTACACTGCAACAGACCCAAACAGCCCGTTAACTTGACTTTACCGGGAAAACCCACGAGACTTCGCGCCATGAATACAGCCAACACAATTATCAAGGGCATTATTATCCATCGCTGAGCGCGGGTTGGGTCTTTGATTATTGTGTCCAGAAAAGATTTTGAAACCCGCCACCAGGCGGGTTTTTTGCTTTCAGGCCTCGCATAAAGCAGAAACAACGAACCACTAAAGTATGCAGGGAAACGCAGCACCAGAAAGAGTGATTGAACCTCGGAACGTCGTTTCAATCATGATCAAGATCGGAGAAAAGCAGTGACTGAACCAGTCGGTACCACGAACAAACCTGGCACCTTGCCGGACTATGTGACCCTGATGGACACCACCCTGCGTGATGGTGAACAGACCCAGGGTGTGTCCTTTGCTGCCGGCGAAAAACTCAATATTGCCCAGGCCATGCTGGAGTCCCTGGGTGTTGACCGTATCGAGGTAGCTTCGGCACGTGTCTCCGATGGAGAGCAGGAGGCTGTGCGCAGCATCATCGACTGGGCACAGGACCATGGCCTGGCAGACCGGGTGGAAGTCCTCGGCTTCGTCGATGGCGATCGCAGTGTCAACTGGATCAGGGAAGCCGGCGGGCAAGTGTTGAACTTGCTGGTCAAGGGCAGTGAAAAACATTGTGTCAGCCAATTGGGAAAAACCCTGGAAGAGCATGTGGCCGATATCCTGAAAACCGTTGCCTGTGCCAGTGAAAATGGCCTGCGGGTCAATGCCTACCTGGAAGACTGGTCCAATGGTTACAAGGACAACAAGAATTATGTGTTCAGCCTGATGGAAGCCATCAAGGACAGTGGTATCGAGCATTTCATGTTGCCCGATACCCTGGGAGTGATGAGCCCGGATGAGGTTTTTGCCGCATTAAGTGACATGCGTGAGCATTTTCCCCAACAGGTGTTTGATTTCCATCCCCACAATGACTATGGCCTGGCCACGGCAAACTGCATGGCCGCTGTCAGGGCCGGCATTGCCAACCTGCACTGCACCATGAACTGCCTGGGCGAGCGCGCCGGCAATGTCTCGCTGGCGGAACTGGCGGTGGTACTCAAGGACAAGATGGGTGTGGCCACCGGTATTGATGAGACTCACCTTCACGATATCAGCACCATGGTGGAACAGTTTTCCGGCAAGTACATTGCCGCCAACATGCCCATCCTGGGCCAGGATGTCTTTACCCAGACCGCCGGTATTCATGCCGATGGTGATGTCAAAGGCGGTCTTTATGAAACCCGGCTCAGCCCCGAGCGTTTTGACCGCAAGCGCACCTATGCACTGGGCAAACTCAGCGGCAAGGCGTCAGTGTTGAAAAATATCGAGGAACTGGGGATTACCCTGTCCGATGAAAACCTGAAGAAAGTGCTGCAGCGTGTTGTTTCCCTGGGTGACTCCAAGGAAACCATCACAGCTGACGATCTGCCTTTCATCATCGCCGATGTGCTGGAGAGTAATGACTACCAGCATGTTCGTCTGCTCGAATGCCAGATCACCAGCCAGCTGGGCACAGATTCCGAAGTCAACCTTGGCGTGGAAATCCAGGGGCAGTCCTACCAGGAAACCGGCCATGGCAACGGTGGCTTTGCCGCCTTCATCAATGCCCTGGAAAAAATCATGGCCACCGTGGAATTTGTCATGCCGGAACTGGTGGACTATGCCATCCGCATTCCCAAGGGCGGCAAAACCGGCGCCCTGACTGAATGTACCATCACCTGGGCCGGCGATGCCCGCGGCAACATCGGCCGCAATATGCGCACAAGAGGCGTACATGCGAACCAGGTTTATGCGGCAGTGGAGGCGACACTGCGGATGATTAATACGCGGATGCATACGGAAGCGGAATCGTAGGTCGGCATAGGGCGAAGCCCGTTTGCCGACGCAAGAAAGCGATAAAACGATAAAGCGATAAAACGATAAAGCGATAAAGCGATAAAGATCAGGTTCCTGTATGGCGCCGGTTGAAGGAAATAACAGAGACTTGGTTAGTGATTGTTAAAAGGTTTGCTGGATGCTCAGCACCAGATGTTTGCCCTTTATCCTTTTATCCCTTTATCGTTTTATCGAGTACAGAATTTATAAAGATTCACTGAAATATCCGGTTAAACCCATGATTGATTTGAGAAGTGATACTGTCACCAAACCCACTCCAGCAATGATCGAAGCCATGGCCGCGGCGCCCGTCGGTGATGATGTCTGGGGCGATGATCCCACGGTTAACCGGCTTGAAGCCCTGGCAGCTGACATGACAGGTATGGCAGCCTCCCTGTTCGTGCCCAGTGGCACCATGTCCAACCTGCTGGCCATCATGACCCATTGCCAGCGGGGTGAGGAATATATCGTGGGGCAGGATGCCCACACCTATAAATATGAAGGCGGTGGTGCTGCCGTGCTGGGTAGTGTGCAGCCGCAACCCCTGGAAGTGAATCGTGACGGGACCATTTCCCTGGACAAGGTGCGTGCAGCGATCAAACCGGATGATTTTCATTTTGCGATCACGCGCCTGTTGTGCCTGGAAAACACCATTGGAGGACAGGCCTTGTCCATGGACTACATGAGCCAGGCTGGTGCCGTGGCCCGGGAA
>Ga0181560_10005387_pt1 | contig 11466 bp, 8 predicted proteins | sample 011ome_20_FD_133751 | JGI IMG/M metagenome (GOLD analysis project Ga0181560, IMG submission 133751) | Coastal salt marsh microbial communities from the Groves Creek Marsh, Skidaway Island, Georgia - 011509CT metaG (megahit assembly) | ecosystem: Environmental > Aquatic > Marine > Intertidal zone...
ACGATGCAGTATTTGCACTGCGGGTACGGGCAGTGATTTTCCGAGGATGGTCTGCAGTTGTTCCAGCATTTGCCCACTTATCCAGTCATCTTCGTAATCTTGAAACTGCCTGGCCCAGTCATTGGCAGACTGTATTACCAGGCAGGGCTTGGGCTTACGTCCAGGTTTGGAAGAATTCACCATGACCCATTCAATGCCCATATGCTTGACCCTGGCTGCATCAAAATTCAAGGAGAGGTCGACATCAAACCCCAGCATCAGAGTGCAACAGGGGCTCATGTGCACCTGTTCCAGGCCGCTCGTACTGACTAGGTGGTCGTTCAATTGAGGGCGCATCAGTTCTATGGTCTGGTTGACAGGGGCTGTACTAATCACCCAATCAAAGGCTTCGGGGATACATGTATCGCCAGTATGGACTTGCCAGCGGAAAGAAGACTGTGGATCCCTCGTTATATCTGTTACGTGTGTATCGAGCCGGATATTCAAATTCCTACTGACGTATTTGCACAGTGCTGTCATGCCCGGCACGGCCACATAGTGGGTTTCAAACCAGTCGCGGATAGAGGGTTTCTCATCCGCTGCCAGGGTGACAACCCTTGGTTGCCACTCAGCGACCCTGCCATCTCTGATCAGCGGGGCTAAAAAAGCCTGAAAAATTCGATTTCGCGCCGTGAAAAACTGGGCTCCGTGATCAAATTCATAGTCTCCAACGCGGCGCGTGGCCATACGCCCCCCAACCCCTCGGGATTTTTCAAATAGGGAAACATTCGCAACATCACCAAGATATTTCGCTAGGGTCAGCCCCGCCAGGCCAGTGCCTATGACAGCTACACGCATCATGATAGTAGTGCCGTTATGCAAAGGCATGTAATCACGATACCCGTAATGACAGTCCTGGTGACAACGTAGGTGCGCGTGATAATGCTGTCACGGAATAATTGCCGATCAATAATAAGCATGATGACCAGAACAGCGACCACAAAAAAAAGGAAAGCAAAAACAGGCAAGATCAGCCAGCTGATCCAGATCAGTACAGCAATTACATTACTGGTAATAAATAGGTTGATGGGCATGTTTCCCCGCGAAAGATGTTGCCCCCAGTGTATACCAGTCAGAAAGACGGAGATGACCAGCGCATAGCTGGCGATGACATTTTCGGTATCACCGAGTCCCGGCAGTGAGCGTATTCCAGCCAGCAATAGCAATGTGCCAGCTACAAAAGGCAGAACACCAGCTATAACCAGCTGATGGGATAGGTTCTTGTATGCTGCTATGTTCATGTATGGATAAATTGACCCAAATATTTCTTTATGCTGATATATCTACTGATTTTGACTGGCGGCAGATCATCCCTTTAGCCCCAATGATCCTATTCGAAGATGGCCCTGTACTGATTCTTATCCCACTTTATGTTCATCCCTCTAATCCTATATTCAACTTCCCCCGCCTTCGCCATTATTCAAATCTCAACCCATTTTGGTCGGTTTTTTATAAGCTCCCGCTAGCCCCCCCGCGAACACGAGTGGAGCTCAGAGGAGGCTTGCGAACCGCGTTCTGCAGTCGTAATGCGAGAATCCTTGCCTGGAAAGTTCAAATATTCGGTGTATGTAAAGCTGATACATAACTTTTAACCCGATTCCATCGCCAGCTAATAGAAGAAAGCTTTGGTATTCCTCAATGTGCTGTTGACGGTTGCTTTGCTAAGCAGCTTAACAGTCTTTGAATTGCGACATCCAGATAGACATTTTTTAAACCCCTTGCCTGATTAATATAAAAGGCCTTGAAATCTTGCCATTTTGTATATTCTTCATACTGGCTTACGGCTTTCGCTACAGCATTCATTGAAGATTATCCAACCGCTTTGCTTCTTTAAAAAACTGACATATTTCCGCTTCATGCGTGCATTATCAGCGTGGTATTTTTCTTTATTGGTGCTATTACCTTAACTCACTGCTTATGGAAATATCATCCCGCTGTTTAGTTTTACACAATGGCCCCCGGCAAAAAATTGTGTATCTTAAATTTGGAAAACTTTGGGCAATTAGATTGTGCCAGCGACTTTCAGATGGCCTGCGAACAAGGCGTTCAGTAAATCAGTAGAGGGTTTTATATTTATTGTGAAATAGTCTATGACTGAATTTGGCTGGCAAGAAGAAAGGACTGCTGAACATGTCTCCCGTTAACCAGGCCAAAGGTAATTCAGGATGCAGCAAGAGACCAAAAAACGAGGACAAAAAAACGGCGGGCTAATGCCCGCCGTTCTTTTATTGCTACTTTCTTATCGTCAGATCATTAGAAAGAAGCCTTCACGCCCAGGAACATACGACGTCCAAGGGTGTCGTAATAACCGCCGTTGAATCCCCCTATAGATGGCAGGCTCGGCGAATTGGGGTTCTGACAACCCGGTGCGCTATTACATACCTGCAGACTTTCACTTGCAGGATAGCCCCTCTGAGTACCAACATTGGGTGGCTCCTCATCAAAGAGGTTGGTTATACCAGCACGAATGGTAATGCCCTCAGTGACGTTCCAGTTTGCTGCCAAATCGAACAGGTTATAGCTATCTGTATCGATCTCAGTACGAGGCGTGTAGGACAGGATAGATCCTGCTCCACCAGCAGATACTCGAGCATTATTGGCAATCAGAGCATCCTGCTGAGCCTGTGCTGCGGAAACAACCTCTGGCAGATGACGCCAGCGCAGAGTGACACTCCAGTTGTCTCTCATATAGCTGATGTTACCAAAAAGACGATAGTCATATGCGCCACCGTTTGTGCCAGACAGGTTCGGACCAAGTGAGCCTTTCCAGTCAACCGGCAGGTCAAACGACGCTGGCGACTCCCTGGTTAGATACTCGTTCAGGATCGTGGCATTTAGGCTCAGACCCAGGTTTCCTGACAGGCCAAACAGCTCCTGCAGGTCGCCGAACCAGTTTACCCCCACATCCATACCGGATGTTTCGATAGTAGCCTGATTGGTGTAGGACAACTGGGTGTTCAGCGCGTTGCCGTTGAACTGGTCGCGGGGAACCAGGGAGCACGCCACTGTTTGAGCCACGATAGCAGCCTCAGCAGGTGTGCTGACCTGGTTCGCACCAAAACAGCTGAATGCTGACTGGTCAATAGAATTTAGGGTAATGGCATCTTCAATTTCCACATTATAGTAGTCGAAAGAGAAGTTCAGGCCACGAGTCCAGGCATTGTCCCAAGGCGAGGAGATTACCGCACCCAATGTCCAAGTGTCCGCTGTTTCTGAGGTCAGGTCACGATTACCCCTCTGGATTACCCAGGCAAAACCACCACCAGCTCCCTGGTTGGTGAAGTCATTGCCGTTGTTGTAGTACTGAGTTACAGCGGGACTGCCTGGTCCACCCATCAAGGCCTGACAAATCAGCAAGGTGCTGTCGGCACCGGCCTGGGTTTGACCGGCAGCCAGGGCAGGTGGTGTTTCATCTGGTCCGGTAACCGGGTCTATGGCCAAAGTAGTACCACCAGCACCATAGGGTGCGTTGGCACGTGGAGAACAGGGATCGCCGAAGTTGCCACCACCGGTAAAGACTTCCTGCGGATTCAAGAACAACTCACCCACGTTGGGGGCACGGGTCGCGCGGTTAAAGCCACCACGAACACGAGCAAAATCGTTGATCTGCCAGTTGGCCAGGGCCTTCCAGGTAGTCTGTTCGTCCACTTCATTATAATCGGAGTAACGAGCACCGAGTTCCAGTTCCAGCATCTCAATGCCTGGGAGGTCAGCCACCACGGGAACCAGTAGCTCCATGTAGTAGTCTTTCACAGAAGTACTGGCATCAAGATAGCCGGTCGGGTAAACACCAACCACCTGATCGGTAAATGAGTCCTGCGACTGCAGGATGTCCGGTACGAACTGAGCTTCGTTGTCACGATCCTGGTAACCGGCGGCGAAGCGTGCTTCACCGGCAGGCAGTTCGATCAACGAACCCTGCACGTTGATTTCGATGATGTCCTGCTGATTGGACGCACGTGTCTGCAGGGTCGCATTAACGGCGTTAAAGCAGTCCTCGGACAGAGGCTGGTCGCCACTGAAGAAGGTGTCATAGAAACCTGATTCACAGGTGTAGTCACCAGCACCGAAGCTTGGACGTACCGTTCGTACGATACGGGCATCGGCTGCTGAGCTTCCTACAGCATAAAACAGGTTGCCAGTGCCGCTGGCACCACGACCATAGTCAGGCTGATTTACAACTGTACGATAGCGCGACAGCGAAAGGTTACCGGCGGCGTTATTGTAAGTCGCGGATTCACCGTGAGAATAGTAGACCTCACCAGTCCAGTCTTTGATTGGCAAGTCGATATCTAGACCAAATTCCAGTTGCCACACTTCATTGGTGTTGAAGGTGCTTCGAGGAGGCAGGCTGTTCAGCGGGTTCCAGTTGGGCTGCCAGACGCCGGAAGGGTCCGGACGGGCGTTCAGCATCAGAGCCAATTCCGGGGGTACCGGGAACTGGGCACCGGGTGTGCCGGTTGGTATAAAGCTTGGGTTCGGGAAAGCACCCGGATTGGCGGCTATACCGGCTAGAACCGCAGAATCAGTATAATCGAGATTCGGGTCTATCGGGCTATCTGTAGTGGGATTATAGGGAATATGGGCTTCCCATCCACTAATGGCGTTTGTACCGAACAGCAGGGTTTCAGTACGGCTTTGGGCAAAGGTCGCACGGCCAAAGGCGGTCACTTTGTCAGTAATATCAAAAGTACCGTTGGCAAAGAACGACCAGCGATCCTGTGGTGCAGAGGCAAAGGACTGGGTGTTGTTCCACTTCAGTACTTCATTGGTGGTCTGACCGGAAGGATCCTTATTGTTGTTCACAATTCGTGGCTGGTAATCCAAGCCACTGGTATCAATCTTGGCGCGGGATTCACCAACGGCATTGCCGGAAACAAATACCGTGCCGTCAGGGTTGAAGTTCATGTTGCCGGGGTTTGGTCCAAAGGAGCCGAAGAATGAACGGGGATCAACGCCGCCATACAGGGCTTTCAGGGCGTTAATGCTGGGGTAGTTTGGAAAGATAAAACCGGCTGAGTTGACACCCTGCAGGAAGAAGAAAGAACCTGCAGTCTGGGGATTCTGCCAGTAATCAGTGTAGTGATCACGATTTCTCTGCAGAGCTTCTCCTCTGCTGTACTGTTCCATACCCAGCGTCACGTTGCCGCGACCGTCGCCAAAGTTGCCACCTAGGATGGCTGACACACGGTATTCGTCACCGTCGTTGGCATCCTGAACACCATACTGCACGTCAAATTCAAAACCTTCGAAGTTGTTGCGCAGGATGAAGTTGGTAACACCGCCGATGGCGTCAGCACCATATACCGCCGAAGCACCGCCGGTAATAGTCTCAACACGCTCAACCAGAGCAGAGGGAACACCGTTAACGTCGGTGACCATCAGGGCGTTGATGGGGGTAGGACGTTTGCCGTTAACCAGTACCAGGCTTCGGTTGGGTCCAAAACCGCGCAGTGAGATGGAAGCGACACCTACCGAGTTAACCGGGGTAATCTGTACATCACCCTGGGTAGTTGTTGGTGAAGCAGCCGGATTGTATTCAGGCAACTGGTTCAGGTATGACTCAATGTTCATGCCTGTCTGGGTTTCAAAGTCCGCCTGGTCAACCGTAGTGATCGGGCTGTTGGATTCAAAGTCACGACGCACAATACGTGAACCTGTAACAACAATTTCTTCCAGCGACTCATCATCCTGGGCAAGAGCAAGATCCGCGTACGAAACACCGAAGGTCGTGAGCAGCGTGGACGCTACAACACCCAGTCGGAGTTTGCTAATGCGGGGTTTTGTGAATGCTTGATTCATAGGTAGTCCCCATATTTTTGGTGGAAATAGTATGTCTTTATGCATAGTTTATGCATAGAAGGAGAGTGCGATAAGGTCAGAGCAGGTGACCTAGCCTTCCCTTTGACTTGTGATTTTTTTTGCTTCACCAAGCAATAGGAAGAATAAGCCTATCGCTGCTGATTTCCCATTGTCATAGTTTTTGGTATTAGGTCAATAAGAAAAACTAAAAAAGCCTTGCTATGAAGCCAATTAAATAGGAGACACAACACCAAATCGTAACTCAAGGATACATAGTCAAAAGGAGATCATTACCACTCTTCACATCTTCCTCAAGAGGAAGTATACATGCATAGTTAGCCAATAGAAAACAATAGTTTACTGGCTTATTGCGACAAGAAACCGAGGTGTTTCCCGAATGTTCTCCCAGCCCTAAATTGGTGTGAATCACGACAGGAAGCTGTTTCGCTGTACCATCAGCTGGAATTGAATGCGCCGCAGAATGACAACGTCAGGAAAATCAGTTTCATGAAGTTAACTCCTCAAGCTGCTGAAAAAGATATATACGTGACTTTCAATTGGTATCGGGCGTGTGCAGTTTGTTGCTCATTTACGGACTCTGCGCCCAGACCGTTAGCTTTGAGGATTGCCGGCAAACAGGATAGCAAGAGCCGCTAACGCTGTTATCGTAAGAACTGCGAACGGCAATCTGCTTGTCAAACCAGTTATGTCCCAGATAATTGCAATCTTCGGGGCTGGCCAGCAGAGAGTCTCGGTGACAATTGCGGTTGTAACAAAATATATGAGTCTGTATGAACGGGGACTGAAGATTAGTGTATGTTAGCCTCAACAGGCCAATCATTCAGAATTTAACTAGATATGCCATCAAGTTATAGCCTGAAATCAGTCAATACGCCTGACCTGGATAAAACTTTTTAGGCGTTCATTGGAGAGACGATAATTATCACCCCAGAAGGCACTATAGATTCTGACTGTATCACCAGCTTTTAGCATGAAAGGCTTACTATCGGCTTGTCGCCAGACCTGACCACTCTCCAGGGTAATTTCCAGCTTGTTAATGACATAAAATCTAACCGAGACCACAGTATCTCTTAACTCCTGCTCTCCTTTGTCATTTTCTACAACCCGTGCAGACTGGCTATTGCCTCGACCAAAGGAATCCGTATCTGCGGTACCCTGCTCGACTTTATCTTTAACCGCAGGAGGCTCTTCCTGCATGACAACCTGTTCTTCGTCCTCACCACCAAAGGGCCAGATTCGTCGATATAAGGGCTTTTTATCCTGCCTACTTCTTACCACTGCCTCGACATTGCCGGGCTTATCAGAAGCCGGCATCGGCTCTGTTAATGGCTCGCTGGCAGAAGGAGTTGTATTTACAACCGGTTGCGGTCGGCTAATGACAGGCAAACGTTCGACAGATGTCTCTTCGCTGTCCTGCTCTAATTGATCATAACAGCGGTAACGGGCCTCCGTATTCTGAATTTGCCGGCAATCCTCAAAGGTTACGGTCTGGGCGGAGAGTCCGGAAACGAGCAACAAACTGCACATTCCCAATACCAAGCTGAAAGTCACGAACCTGGCTAAAGCGGAATATTGAGGAATTAACTTCATGAAGCCTATTTCCCTGACATTGTAATTATTGGATCCATTCTATCCCAGATGGTGGTTTAGCAAAACTAAGCCAGCTTAGTGCCGTAAATCTCACTATTTTCCTGCAGAACTCTAGAAACCTGGCCAGAACGAAACTAGCCACGTCATTTTAAACATTGGACCTTATCATCATGTTGCCGGCATTGGTCCATAAGCCCAGAGTCAAACTCAGCCGCCTTCAAGGAGCCTTAACCTCCAACAGCAAGTACGGTTAATCATCACCGAGTGTGATGCGTGCTAAGGGACCTGTGAAGATTATTGCCTGCAATTGTGGGCCCTCTGGTCATCAAGAAGATTCTGGATCATTTTAAAGCCTAAGAATCAGGGCAAGATACTCTGCCCACCAACCGCTGCCCGGCGGTACCCCCCCTTCTGACGGGATGTAATCAAACTCTTGTTGACTGGCAACCAGCAACATCACAGACGATGCGACAAAGGGGATTGCAGGAGAATGTTGGTGCCCAGTTCCATGACGAGCGGGCTTGATGAGCAAAGCGTTGGATTCATGGGACTCAAGAAGCAGCTTGAGAGCCATGTTCAGGCAGCGTAGCTAAATAACGGCTTCGTATCAGCCAGTTACCCTAATAGGTGAACTGCCTGCGATTAGCCGTTTACTCTACCTACTCATAGATTGTGGCACGCTAAGCATTGCTACCAAATAAAGAATTTATTTTTATTTTTCAGTGGGTTAAACGAAATATTCTATCTCTTGGTCCCACCAAACCCTAAAAAACCACCAGACCGTCGGTTTTTTATGGTTTGGCTGCGCAGTGCTTAGAATCGCGAAACGTCACTAGAAGGCCGATACAGATATAACTATCGACTTAGAGCAGAAACTCGTCACGGGTTCTGTGGCTGGCCTTGAAGGCGCCGCCCAGTGCAGTGGTCTGGGTCGCGGAGGCTGCATCCATCACGCCGCGTGATTTAACACAGTAGTGCGTAGCTTCGATACTGACGGCGACGTCGTCAGTTTTCAGTAATGTTTGCAGGGCTACCAGGATTTGTTGGGTCAGCCTTTCCTGCACCTGCGGTCGCTGAGCAAAGAAGCGAACGATGCGATTTATCTTGGAAAGTCCGATTATCTTGTCGCCCGGGATATAGGCTACCTTGGCCGCGCCGTCAATGGTCACAAAGTGATGCTCACAGGTACTGATCAGGCTGATCTCTTTGACCTTGACCATCTCGTCAACTTTCATCTTGTTTTCGATGACAGTTATTTTAGGGAACTGGGTGTAGTCGAGTCCGGAAAATATTTCATGGACGTACATCTTGGCAATGCGATGGGGCGTTTCCTGCAGACTGTCGTCCGACAAATCCAGGCCCAACGTTTTCATGATGGTCGCCACAGACTCTTTGATCTTTTCGTATTTCTGCTCGTTATCAATACTGTGTGGAACCATAGGCGTTTCCAATCCGTGCGCCACGAGGGCATCACGAACTAGCAGGGCCTCCAGACTGAAGCTGGAATTTGTAGATTTATGGGCTTTCACCAGTGCCTGGTTCATGATCTTTTCCTTTTCTGTTTATTTGCGTCTTGTTGCGTCTTATCGTGTTACGGGAAGAAAACGCGACCGGATTCACCCTGTTTTCAGTTGCCGGCCGCCATCAAGTGGCAGATTTCGCCCGGTGATGTATTTGCTGTTGAGCAGCAATTGGACAGCTTCGATTCCTTCCCGAGCACCCGGGCCGGGAGGTAACAGTGATTTTTTTACGACACGCTTTCTGTATTCCTCGTCATCTGATTCCCTGAACATCAGCAAGGCGGGAGCAATACTGTTGACCTTTACAGCGGGAGCCAGTTTGGTGGCAAAAGACAGCGTCATGTTGTGCAACGCGGCTTTGCTCGCCGCATAGGCAATGTGCTTGCTGCTGCCTCTTTCGGCAACGTAATCGGTGAGATGGATGATATCTGCCATACCGTACTGCTGAGCACCAGCTGCAAGCAGATTTTCAAAAGCCAGATTGATCAGGTAGGGCGCCTGCACATGCACTGCCCAGTTTGCTTCCAGCACCTCTGCAGGTGCATTTTCCTGCGACTCTGGCAGCCAGTCGGAGGCATTGTGAATAACAGCCCGCAGTGCAGAAAATTCGGCACATACCTTGTCAATGAAAGCAGACGTCCTGTCGGCACTGGAAAAGTCCGCCTGGATGCAGGTAATGCCAGCATCTGCCATTTCAGTCAGGCTGTCGCGCTGGCGCCGATAGGTGATAGTGACACTGTAGCCTGCATCATGCAGCGCGAAAGCAAGTGCCCGACCAAAACGCTGAGCGCCACCGGTAATAAGCACATTACCGGTCATCAGGGACGACTGGCAGAAAGGGTAACCGAGACAGAATCTGCAAACCGCAGGGCATGAGGTTTGTCGACCCTCACTTTTGCCCGGGTCGCCATGTCGTTTTCCATCAGGAACTGCAGCAGGTCCTCAGCCAGTTTTTCCAGCAGACGAAAACGTCCTTCCTCGACATGTCGAATAATCTGCTTGGTGATAATTTTGTAATTCAGGGCATTGGTTTCGTCATCGCTACTGCAGGCTTCATCGGCGCGATAGGCCAGCTCACAGTTAATGACAACGTCCTGCTGCTTGCTCAGCTCTTCTGGGTTAAACCCTATGTAGGTGCGCAGACGCAGATCGGTGATGTTGATGACCGCATCATCGCGTTTCCAGCTGCCATTAGGTTTTGTATGCAGCGGGGTATTTAAAGAATGTACATTAGGCACGAGTATCTCCTTTTTTGTTTTTTATACGGAGGTATTCACGATTCAGACTCATCCCGGCGATCTGCAGACAGTACCGAGCCGTAGAACAAAATGCAGATACAAGGAGAAACCATGCCGGAAGGTCCTGAGATCAGGCTCGCTGCAGACAAAGTGGAAAAAGCGCTTAAGGGGCAAGCACTTACTGAAGTTTTTTTTGCCTTTGAACATCTTCAGCATTTTGCTGAACAGTTTACAGGTGCAACAGTGACGGGACTGGAGACGCGGGGCAAGGCCCTGCTGACCCATACAGATCAGGGCCTCACCATTTACAGTCACAACCAGTTATACGGCCGCTGGATGGTCAGGAAATCCGGAGAGTTGCCAAACACCAGCCGGCAGCTGCGACTGGCACTGCATAACACTACCCATTCAGCCTACCTCTTCAGCGCCTCCGATATCGAGGTGCTGGAAACTGCAAATCTTTTACTGCATCCATTTCTGGCGCGCATAGGCCCGGATATCCTTGGGGCTGGTGCAGACGACATCAAAACGCAAATTCACGATCCAAGATTTGCGCGGCGTCGCCTAGGTCATTTACTGCTGGACCAGGCCTTTCTGGCAGGAATGGGTAATTACCTCAGGAGCGAAGCCCTGTTTGTGGCTGGCCTCGACCCGCTTAAGCGACCCGTGGATTGCAGTGATGAAGAGCTGGATAGCCTGGCAGAGACCGTTTGTAAACTGGCACGACAGTCTTATCGGCATGGGGGCATTACCAATGACCTGACGCTTGCCAGGCAGCTGAAAAGTGAGGGTGTGCCCAGAAGAGAATTCCGGCACTGGGTGTTTAGCCGGGAAGGCAAAGCCTGTCATCGCTGTGGTGATACTGTCAGAAAGATTTCAGTGGCGACGCGCCGGCTTTACTATTGTGGTCACTGCCAGCCGCCTGCCTGAAACCCGGTAAAGTGAACGCTGTCTGATACAGCGTTTTTTATGTCGGCAGCTTTTGCCGATCGATGATGGCAGCAGAGACTGAATCAGGGAGTCGAATCCGCCTGCAGTTGCTCCAGCAACTCGATCGTGTCTTCCTTGCGTGTCGGTCGCCGCGCGCCGGTCAGGACGCCATTGGCCCAGTCGATTGGTGTGCGGCCCTCATTGTCAGCGACCTCCAGCAGAGCACCGTTTTCCGCCAGGAAACGAATGATGTCGTTTGAACCGCGATTGGCGGCGCCGTGAATGGCGCGCAGGCCCATTTCGTTGACCGCGTTGATGTCATTGCC
>Ga0181560_10005388_pt1 | contig 11465 bp, 11 predicted proteins | sample 011ome_20_FD_133751 | JGI IMG/M metagenome (GOLD analysis project Ga0181560, IMG submission 133751) | Coastal salt marsh microbial communities from the Groves Creek Marsh, Skidaway Island, Georgia - 011509CT metaG (megahit assembly) | ecosystem: Environmental > Aquatic > Marine > Intertidal...
CCCTAGATGTTGCTGTGTTCGGCTTTGACAGTCGCGAAAGCCCAGTCGAGCCAGGGCATCAGTGCTGTCAGATCTTCTGCCTCGACGGTGGCACCGGCCCAGATACGCAGCCCGGCCGGCGCATCGCGATACGCCCCCACGTCGAAGGCCACGCCTTCCTTGTCGAGCAAGCCCGCGACCGCTTTCGCCGCGGCAGCCTGTTCGTCGTCAGACAGGGATTCGAACCAGGGGTCGGCGATCGTCAGACAGACACTCGTTGTCGAACGCATGGCCGGGTCCGCCGCCAGGAACCGCGCCCAGCTGGAAGATTCGACCCAGTCCGCGATGACCGCGAAGTTCTTGTTCGACCGGGCGATCAGGCCGTCGATACCACCGATCTCGCGCGACCAGTCGAGCGCATCGAGATGGTCCTCCACACAGAGCATCGACGGTGTGTTGATGGTGCTGCCCTCGAAGATGCTTTCGTTCAGCTTGCCACCCTTGGTCATGCGAAAAATCTTGGGCATCGGCCAGGGCGGTGTGTAGCTCTCCAGCCGCGCGACCGCGCGCGGGCTGAGAACCAGCATGCCGTGCTGGGCCTCACCACCGAGCACCTTCTGCCAGGACCAGGTCACGACATCCAGCTTGTCCCAGGGCAGGTTCATTGCAAAGGCGGCCGAGGTCGCATCGCACAGGGTCAGACCTTCCCGGTCGGCCGGGATCCAGTCGCCATCGGGAACCCGCACGCCGGAGGTCGTCCCGTTCCAGGTGAATACGACATCGCGGCTGAAATCCACCGAACCCAGATCGGGCAAGGCCCCGTAGGGGGCCTCAAGAACCCGGGTGTCCTCGAGCTTGAGCTGTTTGACGATATCGGTCACCCAGCCCTGTCCGAAGCTCTCCCAGGCCAGAATATCCAGCCCCCGCGCGCCGAGCATCGACCACATGGCCATCTCGAAAGCGCCTGTGTCGGAGGCCGGCACAATGCCGATACGGTAATCCTCGGGAATGCCGAGAATGGCCCGGCTGTCCTCGATCACACGCTGGAGTTTGGCTTTGGGGCCCTTGGCACGATGCGAACGCCCGATACTGGCATCATCGAGCACATCCAGCGACCAGCCGGGACGCTTGGCACAGGGTCCAGATGAAAACAGGGGGGATGCCGGACGTGCGTCCGGCCGGGTTACTGCGTCAGTCATGTCATGCGTTCCTTCCAGAACGTTGCACCCCGTTGGGGAGGTGTGGCCCGCTGGGGAAACTAGAAGGATTTCCGCGCAGGTCAACTGACGGTTTGTCGCAGCCCCAAAAAACTCAGGAAAGCCCGTAATACCAGGGCGCGACAAAGCTGAAGACCAGCCAGACAATGATCAGCAAGGGTGTCCCGACACGGATGAAATCCACGAATCGGTAATTTCCCGGCGCCATGACCAGCAAATTTGTCTGATAGCCGATGGGCGAGGCGAAAGAGCAGTTCGCCGCAAACACCACAGCCACGGCAAACGGCTCCACCGGCAGAGACAGGCCCTGGGCGATTCCCACCGCGATCGGCGTGAACAGCACCGCGGTCGCCTTGGTGCTGATCAGGTTGGCCAGAACGGCCACCAGCAGGAAGAACGCGGAGAGGATGATCGCCGGTGAGGGATCGCCCACAACACTCAGCAGCACACCCGCCAGAAATTCCGCGCCGCCCGTGGCCTGCAAGGCACTGCCCAGGGCGAGGGCCGCCGCAATCATCATCACGATGGTCCGGTCGATGGCCCGGGTCGCCTGCCGAATATTGAGAACGCCGGTAGCGAGCATCAGCCCGGCCCCGACAAGCGTTGCAATCTCGATCGGAAGAACACCCAGGGCCGCCGTGGCAATCACACCGACGAAAATCGCAAGCGTGCTGGCCGCATGGTGAACCGCCGGCATCTCGGTCGCCGTCCATTCGACAAGCAGAATATCCTGATCCCCACGCAACGCATCGACGTCGCTCTGGCGCCCCTGCACCAGCAGAACATCGCCCGGCTCGAGGCGAATCTCCGTCACCCGCGCGCGGATCATCTGGGAACGGCGCTGAATCCCCAGCACCACGCAGTGATACTTGTAGCGAAACCCGATCTGCACGAGGTTCTGCCCCACATGCCGTGACCCCGGCGTGACCATCGCTTCAGCCAGTATCTGATTGCCGACCTGCCAGCGCTGGGCCCCCTCTTCGGTTTCGAAACGCTCCCAATCGTCGCCCAGTTCGGGGTGGAACTGCTCGGGCTCCCCTTTCAGGGCCTCGGTAAGGGCGGACCGTGTCGCGGCCACCACGATCGTGTCGCCATCACCGACGACAAAGTCATCATCGAAAGGTGGAAAGAAGGATTCATCGTTCTGGATGACGACACGGACCGTCATGTCCTTCAGATCGGGAAAGAACCCACCGCGCGGCTGCAGGCCCTCGAACTTGGATCCGGCGCTCACATTAAGCTCGGCCATGAACTGCCGGCCGCCGCCGGCAATCGCGCTGGTCAGCAGCGCACGCTGGGGCAGCAGGCGCGGACAGACGAAGATCACGTAGAAAATGCCGATTCCGGCCAGTGCCATGCCCGGAATGGCGAACTGGAAGAAGGAAAAGCCATCCTCTGCCAGTTCGATCAGCATGCCCGAGACCAACAGGTTCGTGCTCGACCCGATCAGGGTCACCATGCCGCCCAGGATGGAAGCGAAGGAGAGTGGCATCATCAGGCGCGAGGGTGACTGCCCCAGCCGCGACGCGAGCGCCTGCATGATCGGGATGAAGATCACAACCACCGGCGTATTGTTCATGAACCCGCTGACCACGAGTACCGCCACAAAGGCCAGGCCTGTTGCCAGCGCTGTGTGCCCCCGTCCATAGCGGAAGAACATCTGGGCTCCGGCCTCCAGAATCCCTGTCCGTGCCAGACCCTCACCCATGACCAGCAAGGCGATCACGGTCAGCAGGGCCGGATTGGCAAACCCTGCCAGCAGCCGGGTGGGTGTCAGGAGGTTTTCACCCGACGCAGCGGGGACGGGATTGAAGTGGAAGAAGACGAGCAGAACACAAATCACGCCCAGTGAGGTGAGTTCCAGCGAGACCCGTTCGGCCGTGTAGAGGACGAGCACCACCGTGACGACCGCAAAGGTCACCCACATGCCAAGTTGCGCCGGGTCGAACCCGGAAACGAGTGCGGTCATCTTGTGTTTCTACGAATTGCCCCACACCAAAGGGAGCAGTTTATCACGCAGCCGCGTCGCCGCGCGTCTTTACGAACACCGTCGCATCGAACGTGGCAACAACGCCGTCTGCATTGCTGACCTCGAAGGCCAGGATCACCACTCCGCGGGTCGGGTCGGATTTGGAAACCCGGGATTCGGATACTTCCACCGTGGTGGACAGCGTATCGCACGGGCGCACAGGTGCCACCCAGCGCACATTGTCCAGGCCCGGTCCACCCAGACCGGTCCCCGCCACAGCACCGGTGCGGATGAACTGTCCGGTGGCAATCGCAACTGTCTGAAACCCGCTGCCGATCAGACCGCCGAAAACGGAGTCTCTCGCGGTTTCTTCATCGGTGTGGAAATGCTGCGGATCGTATTGCTTTGCGAACCATTTGATCTCGTCGGCGTCGAGCGTCACCGGTTGGGTTTCGATCCGTCGTCCTGTCGTGAAATCCTCGATATACCAGCCGGTCATGCGGCGTCCTCCGAAGGCGCGCGACGCAAAAACGTCGTCGTGTCGAAACTGGAGACGACAGCCCCGTCCACCGAGGTTCGGAACGCCATGCGGATCACGCCCCGATCCGGACGTGACTTGGACGGGCGAACATCCAACACTTCGGCTTCGGTCACCAGTGTGTCACCAGGCCGGACCGGCGCCAGCCAGCGGACATTGTCCATCGCCGGGCCGCCGAGCGAGTTTTCTCCGAACACGCCAATGCGGATGAACTGGGCAAAAGCCGTTCCGATGGTCTGATGGCCACTGGCGATCAACCCACCATAAAAGCTGTCCTTCGCAGCCTCCGCGTCGGTGTGAAACATCTGCGGATCGTACCGCTCGGCAAAGCCGATAATATCTTCTTCACTCAAGGTGACCGGCTCGGTCTCGAAGACCTGCCCCACCTCGAATTCGTCCAGATAGCGTGCCGCCATCATTCCACTCCATGAATTGCGGTGCGGACCCTAGCGGTTTGGCTATGGCGAATAAAGGGTTAGTGGGCCGCCTCGCGGGCTTCGGCCTGCGCGGCCTCCCAGGCGAGGATCACGCGTTTCGTCTCCTGCTCCCAGCGATAGCCGCTGATCGTCCCGCCACTGCGAATCACCCGGTGGCAGGGAACCAGCCACGAGACCGGGTTCCGGGCCACCGCGCCCGCCACCGCGCGCGCCGAACCTGGTGATCCGATCCGGGCTGCGAGATCCGCGTAGGACAGCACGCACCCGGACGGGATACGCATCAGCGCTTCCCAGACCTTGAGCTGGAACGGCGTCCCGCGCAGCACGAGGTGCAGATCCCCTCCCCCAAATGCCGAGTCGGCGTAGGACGTTGTGGCTTCGAAATCCTCGATCAGACTTGCTTCACCCAGGCTGGTGGCGAGTTCAGCCAGCGAGGCCGCCCGGTCATCCATGCCGTTGAAGGCAAGCCCGCAAACGCCGCGTGCCGTCGCTGCGATCAGGCATTCTCCGAACGGGCTGTCATGCCAGCCATAGCGGACTTCCAACCCCTCGCCATGGCGTTTCCATTCACCCGGTGTCAGCGCCTCGTGAGACACAAACAGATCATGCAGGCGACCGGGGCCGGACAGCCCCGTATCGAACGCGACATCGAGCACACTGCGGGATTCATCCAGCGCCCGCTTGGCATGGTCGAGGGTCAGGTACTGCACGTATTTTTTGGGGCTGACACCGACATACCGGGTGAAGAGCCGCTGAACATGATAGGGGCTCATCCCGGCTTCCCGGGCAATCGCCTCGAGGCTCGGCTGTTCGCGATAGTGCTCGGACAGCCAGGCCAGCAGCCGACCGACCAGAGCGAAGCCATAGTCGTCGGAGCCTTCAACTTCTCGCTGATTCAGAGTGTCCGTCATGGTCATGGCTCAAGTCCTTTCTATACCCGCCAGAATGGTTTTTGCGATTCCTTCTCCGCATCCCCGGGATTCAACCCGATATCCCGCAACCCATGACCGTCCAGCCGGGCAAGCTGCTTGCGCGTCGTCCGGAGTCGTGCCGAACGAATCAGAAATTTTGCAAGCGCTCCGCAGGCGCTGCGGACCGCCTGGCCATGCAGAGCACGCCCCCGTTTGACACCCTGCCGGATGGCAGAATCCATAGAATCGGTATGGCAGGCTATAGTTCTCAAATCGCGTCGGTGATCCATGGAAAGAACCTAGTTTTTCCATCCTGCGGTCCCCACCCGGTTCTTGCGCATTCGACCCACGCCTTATTGGGACCCAGATTTGCACGGATTCTGGAACAATCGTTCAACGCTGCTCCGGGATCGTTCATGTCAAACACACGACATATAACGGGCCTCGCTGCCACTTGCCTTTTGCTGGGGTCTGCCGTTGCGCTCTTAGGCCACGCAGCCGACGCCGACCAGACATTCGATAACGGAATCGCTCAACTTCGGCTCACCTGCGATGGCGTGCCGTCCATAGCCTGCTCCAAAGCGGTTCACGAGTTCCTCGACACCAACCGCGACAGCCGCATTACCCTGAGCGAGGTACAGGCAACCAGAAGCCGTGCCACAAGTGCCGTACAGGATCGCGAGAACAGTCTGACAGCCGAGGAACGCATGCTGGTCGGACTCGCCCTGATCGGCATGAAATCCGCCGGTGAGGCGCAGGTGTTTGAGAATTTCGATGTCGATGGGGATGGTGGCCTTTCCCACGACGAACTGTTTGCCGATGTGCAACTCGACAAGCGGCCTTTCGCGGTACTCGTCAACGATCCCGATGGGGTGAACTGGCAGATGCTAGCAGGCCGGTTTGGAACTTTCGGGCGATCCCTCGTGGGAATGTTGCCGGCGAACGAGACCGGACCGCGTGGTCCTAGCCCCGCTCCCGCTGCACCAGAATGACCCCGGACAGGATAATCGCAGTCGCAATGGCGAGGGGCAGCGTGATCGGTTCTGTGAGCAGCACAGCCGCCAACGCAATCCCGACCACGGGCTGCAACAATTGCAGCGCGCCGATTCGGGCGACGCCGCCATCGGCAAGCGCGCGGTTCCAGAACAGGTAGGCCAGAATGGTCGAGCCCCAGCCAAGCGCCAGAATAGCCATCCAGGCTTCACGCTCAATGGCGATGACCGTCTCCACGCGGGAATAAACGATCACCAGCGGCACAAGAACCACGATCGCGACAATAATCGACCACATGGTTACCGCCGTAGCCCCGATATCCTGGGTCAGGCGCGCACCCGCAATGTAGCCGACAACCCCCATGAACATGCCCAGAAAGACCAGCGTGTCGCCCTGCCAGCTGACGCCTTGCGCTTCCAGCCCGACCGCCTCCCAGATCAGCAACAGGGCTCCGCCCGTTCCGGTGGCAATCCCGATCCACCAGGGCCAGCCCGGCAATCGCCGGTTGATGATCGCAGCCAGCGCCCCGGCCATCAACGCCCCGAAGGCAGTGCCCGCCGCAGCATGGCCCGCCGTGGTCAGCTGAACACCCCAGCTGAACAGGACCGGGAACAGGACAAGACCACCCAGGCCCGAGACGACCAGAAGATAGATGGAACGGCGGCGGAGCGGGATGCGGTGCTGCCCCAACACGATCACCAGGATCGCCAGCGGCGCAGCGACCACGGCGCGAAGAGCACCCACAGTGATACCGTCCACCGTCCCCGTCGCAATCTTCGTAAAGGCAGCCGTGGCGCCATAGATGAACACGGCCATCAACGCAAAGACATAGACGCGAACAAGGCTGGTCTGGGTCATTCGGCCTTTGGGGAGTTATGAGTTAGCGACGCTGAACCAGCGCGACACCGAGCAGAATGACGACCGTGGCGATGATGAGCATCGGGGTCAATGGTTCGGCCAGGAAGATCGCGGCCGCGGCAATCCCGACAACCGGGGAGGCATACTGCCAGGCCACCATCCGGCTGATGCCGCCGCGGGTCAGGGCGTAAATCCAGGTGATGTAAGCCAGAATGGACGCACCAACCGAAAGATAGAGGATGGCAAGCCAGCCGGTCAGTGTGATGCTGGCGAGAGCCAGCGCATCGAGACGCATGGTCAGAAACGGCAGCAGCAGGATACCGGCAACGACAACGCTCCACATGGTCACCGAAACCGAGCCGTAGCGGGGCACCAGGCGGGAGGCGAAGATAAAGCTCAGGGCCGCGGAAAACGAACCCGAGATGACGATCAGATCGCCCTGCCAGGTGGCACCGGTGGCCGTCACACCAATGGCTTCGGCGATCAGTATCACCGCGCCACCAAACGCCACCGTGATGCCCACCCACCACTTGAGAGCAGGCCAGCGACGATTGTCGAGGGCTTCGAGCAACCCGGCAAACAACGGCATGGCCGTTTGTGCCACCGCAGCATGGCCCGCGGTCGTATGCGACACACCAAGTGTGAAGAGCACCGGGAACCCGATCAGCCCGGTGACCGCCATACCGAGCAAATGGAACTTGTCACGCCCCCGCCAGGGCAATTTCCCGCGCACCATCCAGATGATCGCCAGCGCAAAGGGAACGGACGCAACCGTGCGCAGGATGGCCAGCGTGAAGCTGTCCACCGACAGGATGCCCAGCTTGGTCACAAGCGACGATGCACCCCAGATCGCGATCGCAAAAACCGCCGCCGCGGTTGCGAGAGAGAAGAATGAGACGGTGTTGTCGGGTTGTGCCGCCGCCTTGTCGGTGCGTGGCATCCGCTAACCGGCCAGTCGCGACGGGTCGAAGGTCACCGAATGATCGAGCGGTCCATGCCCGCCGCCATAGCCCGGCGCCGAGGCAATGGCCGCGCGCACATAGTTGCGGGCCCGCGCCACAGCATCCCGGAGCGGCAAGTCCTGGGCGATTCCGGTAGCGATGGATGAGGCGAGCGTGCATCCGGTGCCATGGGTGTTCACACTGTCGATCCGCGGATCGGCAAACCGGATCGTTTCATCGGGCGTGACCAGAAGATCAACCACCTCGGCGCCATCGACATGCCCCCCTTTGACCAGAACGGCTTTCGCTCCGAGCTTCAGCAGCGCCTCACTGGCGCGTTGCTGGCCGGCCTCGTCCTCGACCGCAATGCCGCTCAGGGCTGCTGCTTCCGGTGCATTGGGCGTCAGTACCGTCGCCAGCGGCAGCAGGCAGGAGACCAGCGCGGCATGGGCGCTGTCATCAAGCAGTTTGGCGCCGCCCTTGGCGACCATCACCGGATCGGCGACCAGCGGTACACCTTCGGCCTTCGCGCGCAGGGTCGCGGCCACGGTCTCAATGACCTCGACACTGTGAAGCATGCCCGTCTTGATGCAGTCCGCGCCGAGATCGTCGAGCACGACTTGCATCTGCTGGGCGACGAAATTGGTCTCGACGGGGTGGATGCCGTGCACGCCATGGGTGTTCTGAGCGGTCAGCGCGGTGATCGCGGTCATCGCGAACCCGCCAAGCGCCGTAACGGCCTTGATATCGGCCTGAATACCGGCCCCTCCGCCGGAATCCGAACCGGCCACGATCAGAACGCGCCCTTCCATCACAAATCCCCGGTTTCAGGCCGCCGCCGCGATCGCCACGACAATGTCGTCCACAACAGCGGTGACAAGGTCTTCATCGAGCCCCTCGGCCATGACACGGATCAGCGGTTCGGTGCCCGACGGGCGGATCAGCACCCGGCCATCATCACCGAGCTTTTCCTCGCCGGCGACCACCGCGGATTTCACATCGGGGGCGTCCATCGCCGCGCGATCCTTGACGCGCACGTTCTTGAGCAGTTGCGGGAACGGGGTGAAGACCTGCGCAAAGTCGCTCATCGGGGCGTCCGCGGCCACCTTGGCGGCGAGCACCTGCAGCGCGGCGATAAGACCGTCACCGGTGGTGGAGTATTCGCTCAGGATGAGATGACCCGACTGTTCGCCGCCGAGATTGAAACCGCCGGCCCGCATCTGCTCGAGCACATAACGATCCCCGACCGAGGCTCGCACCAGGTTCAGGTCGATGGATTCGAGATACTTCTCCAGCCCCAGATTGGACATCACGGTGGCAACAATGCCGCCGCCGGCAATCCGGCCCGCGCTTTGCCAGGAGCGCGCGATCATCGCCATCACCTGATCGCCGTCCACAACGGTGCCGTGCTCGTCACACAAAATGACACGGTCGGCGTCACCATCGAGCGCCACGCCCAGATCCGCACCATGGGCCACCACCTGTTCCTGCAGCGCCGCCGTGGCGGTGGCGCCACAATCCCGGTTGATGTTCGTACCATCCGGCTCGATCGCCATGGGGACGACATCGGCACCCAGTTCGTGGAACACCCGGGGCGCGACCTTGTAAGCGGCACCGTTCGCGCAATCGACTATGATCTTCAGCCCGTCGAGGCGCAGATTGCGCGGAAAACTGTGCTTCACGAATTCGATATACCGCCCCTGGGCGTCTTCCAGTCGGCGTGCGCGGCCCAGTTTGTCCGACGCCGCTAGATGATCGACCAGCCCGTTCTCGATCAACGCCTCGATCTCTTCCTCGACCTCGTCGGAGAGCTTGTAGCCATCCGGACCGAACAGTTTGATCCCGTTGTCTTCGAACGGATTGTGGGAGGCCGAAATCATCACGCCCAGATCGGCACGCAGCGAAAGCGTGAGCATCGCCACGGCCGGAGTCGGCATCGGCCCGACCAGCACCACATCCATCCCCATGGCCGTAAAACCGGCCTGCAGGGCCGGCTCGATCATGTAGTTGCTCAGACGGGTATCCTTACCGATCACCACCAGGTGACGGTGATCGCCACGGGTGAACCGGTGTCCGGCCGCCATTGCCACCCGCAACGCCGTTTCCGCGGTCATGGGCTCCAGGTTGGCCTTGCCGCGTATGCCGTCTGTGCCAAAAAGTTTACGTGCCATATCGCTTCCCGCGCAGTCTCTGTAACGACTTATAGCACCGCGTGCGTGACCGTTAACAAGGCTGTCACACAACCGCTCACAGCAACGCCCGGGTCCGGGCATGCCAGACATCCAGTGCGTCGCGGGTCTCCGCCACATCGTGCACCCGGACGATCTGCGCGCCCTGGCCCACAGCGGAAAGTGCGGCCGCCACAGAGCCGGTGACACGACGGGCCGGATCGTCTTCGCCGGTCCACGCCCCGATGAAACTCTTGCGCGAGAGACCCACCGCAACCGGACAGCCCAGCCCCTGGAATAGGCCCAGGCGCGCGAGCAGGGCCGCGTTGTGATCGACGGTCTTGCCGAAGCCGAATCCTGGGTCCACGGCCAGACGATCGAGGGAAATGCCCGCGGTCCGGCAGGACTGAACACGTTCGGACAGCCAATCATAGATATCCGTGACCACGTCACGATACTGCGGATTGGCCTGCATATCGCGCGGGGTCCCCTGCATGTGCATCAGGATTACGGAGGCCTGCGAGGCGGCAACCGTCTCCAGGGTTCCCGGACCTGTGAGCGCGGCCACATCGTTGACGATCCGCGCACCCGCATCGAGTGCGGCCTGCATCACCCCGGCATGGCGCGTGTCGATTGAGACGACAAGCCCATCCGCAGCGAGCGCTTCAACCACGGGAACCACCCGTGCACATTCTTCATCCTCGGAGACCGGTTGGGCGCCGGGACGGGTGGATTCACCTCCCACATCGATAATGTCTGCCCCCGCCGCGGCCAGTTCCCGGCCAAAGGTGATCGCGGCGGCCGGATCGGCATGTTCGCCACCATCGGAAAAACTGTCCGGCGTGACATTGCAGACCCCCATGAGGCGGGGCCGGGCCTGCGCGCCCGACAGCGCCAGCCCGGCAAAGGCAGGGCGCGGCCGTGTCACTGCTTCCAGGGCTGCGGTCAGCGCGCCGTCCTCGTCCATGTCCTCATGCATCGCCCGGCGGCGCAGGGCCTCGGCGTTCAGCAGATCACCCCGCCAGCGGGCATGGGTAAAGGCGAGCGGCCCGCCGGCCATGGCAAAGGCCCATCCCGCCTCGCACATGTCCAGCGCGATCCGTCCCGAGACAAAGCCCAGAGGTTCAAGCGCTTCGGGTCGGTCGGATGGGTCAGGTTCGGTCATGCACGGCGCATCGGTGTGGGTTGATGAAAAAGGGCCCCCGCAGATCGGCGAGAGCCCTTTTGAATTCCGGTGCGACTGAATTCGGGACGGACTGCCGCCGAAACCGTGTCAGCCCTGGGGCTGGGGTTCCGGCTCCATGCCGCCACTCGGCCGGTCCTTCTTGTTCGCCGAACCGCTGGTGGGCACGGAGGAACGCGGTCGATCGGAGGAGTCGCTCTCATCGCTGTCAGACCGGTCGATGGGCTTGCCTTTCAGCAGATTGTCCACTTCCTCAGCCGAAAGCGTTTCG
>Ga0181560_10005389_pt1 | contig 11464 bp, 1 predicted proteins | sample 011ome_20_FD_133751 | JGI IMG/M metagenome (GOLD analysis project Ga0181560, IMG submission 133751) | Coastal salt marsh microbial communities from the Groves Creek Marsh, Skidaway Island, Georgia - 011509CT metaG (megahit assembly) | ecosystem: Environmental > Aquatic > Marine > Intertidal zone...
CAGGAGCGCGCCGTGCGCGAGAACCTCTCCATGCCGAGAAAGGTTCCGAACGTCTCGTCAAACGCGCGCGAGAGCGAGCCGGTCAGGTAGAGGGAGAGTCGCGATACACACGGCGCGGTAGATAGAGTAGAGCTACTATACCGCGGTAAAATATGTATGCTACATATCCTATATTTGGAAAAAGGGTACACGTAGCCATCACACGAGAGCATCACGGCGTGTTTGTAGCTCTCCTGATCGTACTCGCGCGCGACCGCGCGGAAGCCGCGCGTACGGTACATCGTCGACGCGACGTCTGTCTCATCGTCTGTCGGGCGAGTGCGCGCGGTCGCGCCGGGTCCGCCGGCTGGCCGGCGCGCGCTCGGCAGCGCGCCAGCTGACGCGCGCGTCGCACACCACCGGGAAGTGGTCGCTCGCCCAGACTCCGCGCTCGCCGCACGTGCACGCGCGTGTCGACATCGGCGGACCCCTCGTGTATCCGCGTCCTTCGACGAATTCGTCGCGTTCGATTTCGTCGTTCGCGGCGTCGCGAACGAACGTCGCCTCGCCCGCGCGTCGCGCCGCGCCGGCAAACCCGCACGCGCAGAGGGACTCGCCGCGCGCGCGCACGTCCGCGCTGGCGCAGTCCGTCACGACACGCGCGCGCGCGATGCGCACGCGCACCTGCACGTCCTCCCGGGACGAGTCGCGCACGCCGTCGCCGCGAGCGACGTACACGTGGTCGATGTGGCGCTGGTGGCCCACCGCGCCGCGCGCGCGTCTCGCGCCCGCCTCAGAGCCGAAGCGCCCGCCGATCGATCCGCCGAACCCGCCGCCGAAGAGCGCCTCTCCGGGTTTATTCGCCCGCGAACGCGCGAACGAACTTCCGGAAGTTCTTTTGCCTTCTCGTATCGACGGTTCGTTCGTTCGCGCCTCGCCGCCCATCTCCGATATCTCCGATATCTCCGCGCGGTCGAAAAACGTGAGCTGCGAGTGGTGCTTCCCCTGCTTCGCCATCGCGGACGAGATCATGCACGCCCAGTCGGGGCCGCGCCAGCTGTGCCAGGTGGTGCCTCGGTGTCCGCCGGAGCGCACGCCCTTGTCCAGCGCGTCGAACCGCGCGCAGGGGTTATCATCGGTGAGCGCGTCGAAGACGTCCACCAAGTCCCGGCGGCGCTCGCCGTCGAAAGACTCCGCGAGGAGAGCTTCCGTGAAACGTCGCGAGTCGTCGCCGAAGGCGTCGTCGTCGCCGGAAGGGGAGGAGCCAGCCGGCGACCGCCCGCCGGGCGAAGACGACGAAGCGCTTTGATCGCGTGTCATCGAACGCCGACGGGTTTTTTCCGACTCGAAGCCCTTCGTTGGAAGCGCCGTCGTCGCGCTCTTCGCGCGCGCGCGCGCTTTCGCCGCGTCGTCCAGCTTGAGCCCCCGGGCGATCCCGGCGCCTTCGCCGGTGAGGAGCCGCCGGTGCAGCTGCGTTTTTTGCGCGTTGAAGTCCCCAGCGACGAACACGGGGACGCGCTCGCCGAACCGGCGCTGCAGCAGACCCACCGCCGCGCGCACGCACCGCGCGCTGTCCCGCTTCGCGGGGCAATCCTCCGTCCAGTCGTGGCCCGCCTCGAGGTGCGCGCTGCACACGATCACGGACAGAGGGTTTTTTTTTCGCCCACCCTCGTCGCGGTCCTCGTCGGCCGACGCCCCCACACACGGGTCGACCGCCTCGAGCTTGACCCAGGTGAACGGGATCATGCGCGCGCCCCATCGATGGGCCTCACCGTTCACGCGCGCGCGGAGCGTTCGGCCGTCCACCCACTCGAACTGGCCACCGTCCGCGAACGCGAACGCGTCCGCGTCCCACCACACCGAGCACTGCTCCCACCGGCGGCTTCGCGACTCGCGCGCGATTCGCGTCGCGAGCGCCCCCGGGCGATCGCAAAACGGGAAATCGTCGTTCGCCTCCAGGAGCGTCGCCGGAGAACCGTGATCGCCGGAGTCGTCGCCCGGAGTCGTCGCGGGCGTGGGGAAACACGCATACCGGACCGGAGTCGTTCGCGAGTCGTACGCGTCGTCGGTCTCGCCGGCGCAGACGCGGAGCAGCTCGCGGCGATCCCGCGCCCCGACCATCTCCTCCGCGCAGAGCAGCTCGCGGTTCATGGCGCGCGTGTCCTCCTGCAGACACAGGAAGTGCGGCTTTTCCCTCTGAATCACGCGCGCCACCAAAGGCACGCGGACGTGCCAGTGCCACCCCCCGGCTTCCTCGCCCGCGCCCGGCTGCTTCGCGAACCGACACGCCGGGTCGGGGTCGTCGAACTTAAGGTTCCAGGTCATCACCCGCGCCGCGCGCAGCGCCGGCGGCGGGGGCGACCCGCCGGGCCCGCGCGCGCGTCCCCAACGCGCGCGCGAAAACGCACGCGACGCCCCCGTCGGAAGAGAAGGCCCGAGCGCGGCTTTCGCGAGGCGCCTGCACGTCGCCGCGACCGCGAGCGTGTCCAGCAGCGACAGATCCCGAACGCACGCGGCCAGGAGCTCGTCGGGCAAATCCAACAAGGAGGTTTTTCGTTCCCGCCGCGCCTCCGCTTCGGCGCCGTCGTCTCGCACCGAAAACGCGTCGCTCCCGTCGCTCTCCGCGAAGGACGCCTCCGACTCCGAAACCCGCTTAACCCGCTTCGTACGCGTATCGCGACGCGGCTCGTGCGCGTCGCGTTCCGCGCGCGCCGGAAACGTCTCCTCCTCTAGGATCCGCCGCGCCGCGTGCGTGCGGCCGACCAAGCCGGGGAAACCCTCGGCGGCGAAGTCGCGAAACGCCTCGCGGGTCACCGCGTCGTCGCCGCCGCCGTCGCGCTTTTCTTTTCGCCACCGCTCGAGCGAGCGGCGCGCGATCCGGAGCTCCATCGCGAGACACGCCTCGGACGTGCCATACGGCGCGGAGAAAATATCCAAAATACCCGTTTCGCGATCCTCTCCGCCTCCGTCGCCTCGCGCGTCCGATTCCGCACGCTCCGCCGCCCCGCGGACATCTTCCTCCGACGCGGAGTCGCTGACCAAAAAGTCACTGATTTTGAACGCACGCTCGAGCGGCAGCGCCCTCTTGCGCTTGGCGCTCTGCACGAACCAGTCCTTTTCGATGACGGCCGGCTCGGGAAACCCGGGGCGCGCCCGGCATGCCTTGGGCAGCGCCGCGAGGGCCGCCGCGAGCGCCTGCTTCGACGCGGGGAGGTCCACGATCACGACGTGCGTCACCCTCGGCCCCTCCCACTTGGCCTGCGACGCGAGGATCACCGCGCCCCCGTGCGCCCTGGCGAAGTCGGTCCACGCCTTCTGCGCGGTCGGCGAGACTCGCCGCCCCACGAGCGCGAACACGAGCCCATCCAGGGACGTGCTCGAGGACGCGCGCGCCGTGGGAGGCATGGAGGCGCGCGGTGCCACGATTGGTGCCACGATCGAAAAGGGAAGGTGTGCCTACATTGATAAAACTCGCCGAGGTGCTCGATACCAGATACGCGGCCCGCCGTTTGGCATCGACATCATTTATATTTTCAAACACTTGCGACTAAATAGTCAATTCATCACTGGAGAAATGTGAAGCCGCGCCGCGCGTTTTTTTCGGCAAAGCTTGCTAAGCTTACGAACGGCACTTTTGTTTTCCGACCCTTCCGAGCGCGACGCCCCACGCGCGCGACACACCCGACGAGCGCGGCGAATCCGCCACGCGTTCGCGACGTGCTTTTCCCGCCTAACGGGAGAAACGCGCGAGTCGGAAGAGTCGATTCGGGCCCTCGCGGCAGGTCTCGGAGCGTTGGTGCATTGCCCCGAGCGGCGGTCTCGGCGGAATCCACTCTCGGAGACGCACATCCAACGTTTCTCCGACGTCGCGCGCGCGGGCGTTGACGCCGGCGCGCGGAAGATGTCCGACCACGCGCGAGGCGAGCGCGCGCGCTCGCGCGGTGCGCGCATGAATAGAAGAGGAACGCGCGCGTCGCGTCCCATGGCCGCGCTCGCGCTGTGGACGCTGGCGTGCCTCGCCTCGCTGGGCTCCGCGGAGCAGCCCCTGGACGACGATACCACGCGCATCAGCGACTTTCCCAAGCTCGCGGAGACCCCGTTGCCTCCCGCGTCGACGCTGGGCGAGCTGACGTACAATTTCACGCACGACGAAGCGGTCGCGCAGGCACACGACGGCTCTTTGACGGACGCGAGCGCGTTCGCGCGGGGCGTGTACCGCGGGTACGCGGCGGTGGTCAGGCACGACGCCGTCGATTTGACCGTCACCGCCGAGGCGATGGCTGCGGGGAGCACGTTCCGGTTCCGCAGTTTCGGATACAACGAGACGCGGACGTCCTGGGTCAACGCGACGTACAACGCGACGACGAACGTCACGACGTACGAGACGATACATGAGGTGATTCAGGAGTACACCACGGAGGACACCGCGGGAAGTTGGATCACGGGGTCGCTCAACGCGGCGCGGTGGATCACGGGGTCGCTCAACGCCACCGGCGACGCGAGCGAACCGCGCGCCTGGTATAGCGCGACTGTCGGTTTGGTGCCCCTCTCGCGATTCAACGTGACCACCGTCGAGGTGGAGATCACGTCCGGAACCGACTCGAGCTGGGCCAGCCAGACGTACCAGATCGCGGTCACCCGAAACAACGTGACGTACGGCTGCCCCGGCGCCACCTCCGCGACGCACGGGTGCGTGTCGCACCTGTCCACAGTGTCGGCGGTGCCCGCGGTTCTGACGCAGCGGCGCACGGCGGCGGTGGTGGTGACCGGCTACGATAACCTGGGTCGCAAGCGCGAGTACCACGGCGAAGCCGCCGGGATCGTAGCCACGATCCGAAAGCTGGACGGCGGCGACGACGTGCAGACCGCCACCGTGGAGGACTTGGGCACGGGGAACTACGTCGCGTCGTTTGCGCCGGGCCGCACCGGAAGGTACGCCTTCTCGGTGGCGTTCTGGGGCGACGACGGGACGTACGACGCGGACGATCACTACTCAGAGTTCTGGGTGAACCCCAAGACCGCGCTGGCGGATGACTTCGCGGTTCTGCCGGACGTGGACAAAGTGGCGCTCGGGGCGTCCACCGGCGTTGTCACCGCCGGGCACATCCTGGATTTCACGGTGACTTCGTCGCCGACGCTCCCGAGCGACCTCGAGTCGAGCGCGGCGATCGCGGCGGACGCGCAGTACTTCGGCGCGAACGGCATCTCGGACCATGATTGGCTCACCACCATGGGGTACATCAACATCCACGACGTGTACGTGCCCCCCACGCCGACGCCGCTGGAGGTGACGCGCGACGCGCTGCGGCGCGAGCGGTACTTCTGGTTCTCCGAGACGCTCGCCGGCCGGTACAAGATCCGCGTTCGGCTCGGGGAGGACCACCTCGGCGGGTCGACGTACGCGATAAACGTCGCCGGCGGCGCCGCGGTGAACCACGTCGTCGCGAACGCCACGGAGGCGTTCGCGAACGGAAAGCGGGGATGGACCGGCTTGGGCTCGCTGCCGTTCGCCACCGACGGCGGCGCCGGCGCGCCTCCCGCGGCGGAGGACCAGCTGGGGGCGTGGACGGCTGCGGCGACGACATTCGTCGCCGGCGCCGAGCTCGCGCTTGAATTCGACTTCCGCGACGCGTTCGGGAACGTCGCCGAGATCGACCACGACGACGTCGAGCTGCTCGTCAAGTTCACCAACACCGCGACCTCGAGGCGCGCGGGCGCGGGTGAAGTGGTCACCGCGGTCGCGACGCGCGTCCTGGAGGCGCGGGCCCCGGGAAGGGGGCACCGCGCGACGGCGACGCTGCCTCGCGCGGGGACGTACGACGTGACGGCGACTCTCGGAGGCGTTCCCGTGTGCGTCGCCGCGAGCGACCCGACGGAGACCACGTGCATCCCCCCCGTGGTCATCGAGGCCGGGCCCGCGCACGCGAGCGCGTCGCTCGTGCTCGGCACGGGTGTCCTGCCCGAGCGCGCGGCGAACGCGACGACGGCGCTCACCGTCATCCCGGTGGACTTGGCGGGGAACGCCGTCGGCGAAGCCGCCGCGGGGAACGGTTACGCCGTCACCGTCGCGTGCGTCGCCACGGCGGACGCTACGCGCATCGCGATCGGGGACACGCCCGAGGCGGGCACTGTCGCGACATACGACTCGGACGCGAACGACGGGTCGTTTTCCTTCGACCTGGCCCCGCTGACGTTCGCGGGGACGTACACGTTCACGGTGACGCAGACGGCGCCCGCCGCGACGGGCGGGACGGTGGCGAAACCCTTTAACGTGACGGTTACGCCGGGCGAGCCGATGACGATCGTTTTCGCCGCGACGCGCGAGACGGTCGCGGTCGGCGCGGACGGAACGACCGTGTTTGGCGTCTACGACGCGCACACGAACCTCGTCACCGCGGATTTACGAACCGATATCCTCGCGACGATGGTTCCCGACGACGCCAACGTCGTGCGGCGCGCCTTCTCTTCCGACCCGGACGAGGGGAGCGCGTCCTTCGGGCCCCTGCGCGTCGCGCGCGACGACGCCACCGGGAAGTACGCGCTGGCGTACAACGTGCCCGTCGCGGGCACGTACGCGGTCGCGAGCGTCTCGATCGGAGGCATCACGATCGGCGCGACCGAGACCCTCACGCTGGTCGCGGCGACGGGCAAGGCCACCGCGGCGACCACCGCGGCGCTCGGCGGCGGCGCGCGCCGCGCCGTCGCCGGCGCGGCGACGACGTTCCCGGTGATCGTCGCCGATCGCTACGGCAACGCGCTCGCGGACGAAGAGCCGGGCCTGACGGTTATTGTCGAGGCGGCGATCGTGACGGGCGGCTCGGACGCGACGTGCGAGAGCGGGAAGGTGACCGCGATCGCCGCCGCGGACGCCACCGCGGCGTGGAACGCCACCGCCGGGCGGTACGAGGCGACGTACACGTCCGACGTCGCCGGGACGCTCGGCGTGCGCGTCGAGCTGAGCGGCGGCGCCGCCGCGGACATGGGCCCCATCTCCGGGAGCCCCTACTTCGCGAGGGTGGCGCCCGCGGCGACGGACGCCACCAACTCCGAGCTCACGGTGACGTCTGTCATCGAGACGGTGGGCCAACCCGCGACGTTCCGCGTGACGGCGAAGGATGCGTTCGGGAACGCGCGCGAGAACGGGGGTGACTCGTTTTTCGTCGCCGTCGTCGACGCCGCCGGCGTCGTAGACGCGCCCTCGGTCGCGCTGACCGATCACGGCGACGGCACGTACACCGGCGCGTGGACGCCCGCCACCGCCGCGTCGACGTACGAGATCCGCGTGTTGCTTCGCGGGACGCACGTCTCCGGGTCGCCGATGTCGGGCGTCGAGGCGGTCGCGGCGTCCTCGGTGGGCGCGTTCGCCGCCGCCGCCGCCGAGTTGGACGGCGCGGGGTTGCGCGAGGCGACGGCTGGCGCGATGGCGCGTTTCGCCGTATACGCCAACGACGCGAACGGCGCGCGCGTGCACGTGGGCGGCGCCGCGCTGGACGCGACGCTCACGCCCAGCGGGTCTACCGGCGGGTCCACGATCGCGTTCTCCAGGCTCGCGAAGACCGACGCCGGCGCCTCGGGCGAGACCCTCAGCGCCGGCGAGGGCGTGGTCGTTGACCAGGCGAACGGCACGTACTCCGCGTTTTACGTGGTTGAGCGATCCGGGACGTACGACCTGGACGTGCGCGTGGGCGGGTCGCGCATCGGCGGGCTCAGCGCCGCGATGTCCGTCACCGCGTACGCCGGCGCCACCGCCGCGTCTGCGACCACGATGCAGGTCTCCACGGATCCGCACGTCTTCCCGTCCGCCTCGGCTGCGGGCGCGACGGTGACCACGCGCGTCACGGCGCTGGACGCGCTCAATAACGCGCGGTGCTACGCGGATGCCGGCGACGGCGCCGACTTCTTCGACGTCGCCGTCACCGTGGACGGCGTCGAAGTCACCGGCTCGGACGTTTCGTTGGCGATGACGCAGACCAAGGCGAGCGGCGTCGTCGACGTCGCGCTCACGCCGAAAACGGCGGGGACGCACGTCGTCGCCGTGACGCTGCGCGGCGAGCACGTCCAGGGGTCGCCGGCGACGGTGGCGGTATCCGCCGGCGCCGCGGACGCCGCCGCCTCCGGCGCGACGCTCGTCGGCGGCGCGTTGTTCGGCGGGCGCGTCGGCGTCGAGCGCACGGCGACCATCTCCGCGAGAGACGCGCACGGGAACCTCGTCACTTCGGGTCTCTCGGACGCGACGTGCGATGCGAGCCTCGCCGCGGCGTTTTCCGTGACGGACGCGAACGGGAACGCCGTCGCCGCCAACGCGTCCGCCTCGTGCGTTTTGCGAAGCGCGGACGAGGGAACCTTCGAGGTATCCGTCAAAGCGTACGACGCCGGCGCGTACACGCTCGAGGTCACCATCGACGGAAACGTCGCGGCGACCCGCGGCGGAATCAAGTTCGTGCCCTCGCGATCGCGCGCGGACAAGTCGGCGGCGGCGGGCGGCGGCGTCCAGACGGTCGAGGCGGGCGCGACGGGCGCCTTCGTCGTGACGTCGCGCGACGCGTTCGGGAACGACCGCGACGTCGGCGGCGACGCCGTCGTCGTGCGCGTCGTTCCCGACGCGTCGAGCACGGCCGGCGTGATTCCGGAGTCCTACGGCGTTGTTCAGGATAACGGAAACGGTACGTACGCGGTGACCTACGTCGCGCCCCCAGTGGTGGGCGCGTTCGACCTGGAGGTGACCCTCGGCGGCGAGCGCGTCTCCGGCTCGCTGTTTTCCGTCGACGCGACGCGCGCCGCGACGGACGGCGCTTTGTCGTACGTGCGCGGCGGCGCCGCGAGCGTCGCCGGGGTCGCGGGCGCCACGAACTGGTTCGTCGTCGTCCCGGTGAACGTCCACGGCGCGGATCAGCCAGCCCACAACGGTACATACGCGGAGACTTCCGACGACGTCTTCGCGTCGATGGTCGGGGAGTTCGACTACGCCATCTCGCCCGCGAACGACTCGTACGGATCCTTCCCGGACGTCGCGAGCGTCGTCCCCGCGGCGAACGCGACGGGGTTCAACGTGACCTGGCGCGCGGACCGCGTGTTGTTCAACTCGGACGGCTCCCCGCGCGCGTACACGCTGAGCGTCACCCGCGGGGGCACGCACATCCGCGGCTCGCCGTTTTCGGCGCCGCTCGTCGCCGGCGCGGCGAACGCCACGAACTCCGTCGTCTTCTCGACGGGCGGCTCGATGTTGCGTCACGCGAGCGCCGCCGACTTCGAGCCCGCCGCGGCGGTCGCCGGCGCGGACTCGCTGTTCGTGTTCCAGACGCGCGACTCCTGGAACAACGACGCGTCGTACGACCCGTTCAAGCCCTCCACCGTACACGTGTCGCTGCTCGCCACGCCGGACGCCGACCTCGCCGAGGCGAAGCGGCCGAACGCCGCCAACCGCGACCTGGGCGTCGGCGAGGTTCGGCGCGTGGACGTGACGGTGCGTAACCTGCTGGACGGCACGTTCCGCCTTTCCTTCGCGGCGAACGTCGCGGGCACGTACGACCTGCGGCTGAAACTGGACGAACAGCCGGTGGGCCCGAACGCGGACGCGCTCGGGAACGCCATCGACTCGACGCCGATGCGCCTGGAGGTGGCGCCCGGGCCTCTGAGCCCGGCGCATTTCAAGGTTTTCGGCGCGGGCGTCGAGTTCCCGGCGGCGGTGAACGAGGACAACGTGATGCGCATCCAGACGCGCGACCGGTTCGGGAACGACCGCGTGGACGACGGCGCGCTTCTGACGCTCGAGCGCAGGCTCGTTCGCGACGAGTACAGCACGATCAAAATGCGCGAGACGATTGCAGGGTACGTCTTCGACGTCGCCGTGCACGTGCGCGTCGGCGAGAAGTGGGAGAGCTCCACGCGCACGCACGCCGCCGAGTTCGTCAACGTCTCCTTCGTGCCTCTGGGCGGCGTCGACGCCAACGTCAACCAGCGCTACACCAACGGCACGTACGCCATGAAATTCCGCGTCGCGCACGCGGGCGTCACCGTCGCGAGACTCCTTCTGAACCAGACGTACGAGGCGCGCGAGAGGTCGACCAACCGCATCTTGAACGTGAACGTGACGCACGTCGTCGGCGAGAGCGTGTTCGAACAGGACACCGGCCGCACGAACGCGACGCGCGCGGAGTTTTCCGGGTACGGCACCGAGGACGGCGCCGCCGCGCGCGTCGACCTGCCCGTCATCGTGACCCCGCGGGACGACAACGGCAACGTCGCGCTCGTGGACGACCCCTCGCGATTCGCGTTGTCCGTGAGCCCGGAGAGCCGCGCCAAGCTGGTGGACGAGGGCGCGTTCGTCGGCCCGGCGGCCGACGGCACGTACACCGCTCTGTGGCGCGGTGTCGCGCCCGGGAGCGTGGACGTGTCCATCACGTTCGACGGCGCGCACGTCCTGGGCTCGCCCAAGCAGATCTCCATCCTGATCAACCCCCTGTACATGAACATCAACCCGCTCCTGTCCAGAGCGGAGGGCCCCGCGCTCCGCGGCGCCACCGCTGGCGCGCCGAGCGTCTTCACCGTCTCGCTCGTCACGGACTCGGGCGCGGGCTACCCCACGTCCGCGGATTACCGGTGGGACGGGTCTTCGCCATGCGTCGCGGGCGGGGTGGCGCTCGGGTACGTCAACGTCACGCTGGACGGCGAGCGCCTCTCGGCGACGAACAGAGCCGTCGGCCGCGTGGTGGATAACTGCGACGGGACGTACGACGCGGAGGTGACGCAGTTCGAGGCGGGGTACCACACGTTCTACGTGTCGATGGGCCCCGACGACGAGAACCTGAACTTCGTGGACGGCGAGATCCGCGGCGTGGGCGGGTTCGGCGCCAACGCGGGGTACTACGAGGTGTTCGTGTACTCGGGGCCCACCGCGGACGTGCAAGTGGAGTACCTCGGCAAAGCCGCCGAGGGCGTCGCGCGCGTCGGCGAGACGCTTAAGATGCGCGTCTTCCCGACGGACGCGCACGGCAACAAGCAGGACTACCACGTCTTTGCGGAGGACGGCTTGCGCGTCGTCGCGACCGTGAACCGTCTGTACGACGCCGAGTTCACGTTGACGCCTTTCGTGGACGCATCCACGAACCCCGAAACGGTGTACTACGAGGCGGAGTTAGTGCCGACGGAAGCCGGCGCGTACGTCGTGCGGGTCGAGTTCGAGGGGGCGGACGGCGCGACGGCCGAGGCGTCCGCCGGGCGCAAAGAGATGGAGTTGCTCGCGTCCACGGCGTCCAGGGAGACGTCGGTGGTTTCCGGCCAGGGCGTGTCCCGCGCCAAGACGGGCCAGACGTCGTACTTCCGCGTCGAACTGAAAGACGCGCACGGCAACTACGCCGGCGACGGGTCGTTCGTCGACCCGACGGACGCGGCGTCGCTCCCCGAGCACAGGGCGACGTACGCGCACGGCGAAGCCGTGCCGGTGATTCTGGAGGCGCGGCTGGTGCCCTTCGACAAGAACTGGACC
>Ga0181560_10005391_pt1 | contig 11462 bp, 10 predicted proteins | sample 011ome_20_FD_133751 | JGI IMG/M metagenome (GOLD analysis project Ga0181560, IMG submission 133751) | Coastal salt marsh microbial communities from the Groves Creek Marsh, Skidaway Island, Georgia - 011509CT metaG (megahit assembly) | ecosystem: Environmental > Aquatic > Marine > Intertidal...
GAGCGGCGGCGGGCTCGGGCACGGCAGCCGCAAAGCCGAGGAGGAGGACACGGACGACGACGACGACGACGACGACGACGATGACGACGACGACGATGACGACAGCGACGACGACGACGACGACAGCGACGCCGACGACAGCGACAGCGACGACGACGGCGGGCGAGGGCGCGGCGGCGCCGACGACGAGGAGACGGAGCACGCGTTTCTCGCGCGCTACGCTGCCGAGGCGCGCAAGCTCGCGGGCGCGGGACCGGAGGACCCCGACGCCGGCGACGTCGACGACGCGGACGACGGCAGCGAGCTCGAGCTCGACGGTATCGTCCTCGGCCCGCCCGGCGCGGAGGCGACCGCGCTGCTGCGTTGGCTGCAGTCGAGCGCGACGGCGGCGGATTTAGGCGCGCTCGCGGCGACGTTGGCGGCGCACCCGGTGGCCGGGTTGGAGGCGGTGGGCGATCTGCAGAGCGTGTTGTCGTCCATGGGGTGCGCGCCGGGGTCGGCGCACGGCGGCGGCGGCGGCGGCGGCGGCGGGTGGATCGGGAACGCGGGTTCCGCGAGCCCGGGGGGGTCGCAGGGATCCGCGGGGAACATCGACTTCGGCGGGCTGAGGTTGTGAAGTGTCGCGACGCGTCGCTCGTCGTCCGGCTGATGAGATGGGGCCTATCACGCGTAGCCTAAGTTATTATTACAGTCTACGACGCGAACGCGTCCGTCCGTCGGAGACGCAGACGGACGACGGGCATCGAGCTCGGCGATCGCCGACGCCCGCTGGGGGCGTCTCGCGGCGTTTCATCGCGCGGCCGTCACTCTCCGTCGTCTCGTCTCGTCTCGCCGTCTCTCGCGGATCGCGTTCGTTTCGCTCGCTCGCTCGCGTCTGCGTCCGCGTCTCCCATCCCGACGAGAAGACTATCCAGCGTTGATCGGCTGCGTCCTGACCGTCGTCCGGTCCGCCTCGCCGGACTTCGAGAACGCGGCGAACGCGTTCACGTCGTTCGCCCGCCGCACGCCGCCTCCTCCTCCAAAACCGCCGTCGTCGTCGGTCTTTCGAAACCCGCGCTCGCTGAGCGTCTCCCGCACCTTCCGTATCCCCCAGTCCTCCACGTTCTCGCGCATCACCTCCGTCTTCCCGTCGTCGCCGTACACCACGAGCGTCACCGGGTGCCCGTGCTCCCACTTCACCGTCACGTCGTCGCCCCACGCGCCCGCCTCGACCTCGTCCTTCATGAGCCGCTTGAGCTCGGGGAAGCGCTTCAGTCGTCAGCTCGGACAGCTGACGAAGACCGCGCGCGCGCCGGCGGCGGCGGGGACGTCCGCGGCGCGGAGGGATCGCGCGGCGTCCGCGGCGGCGGGCGCGGTCGCGACCGCGACCAGGAGGAACCCGAGGAGCGTCGCGAGGACGCGCGCGGAGGACGACGCCATCGTGCGACGACGACTGTTCGACGCGAGAAGACGCACGCGCACGCGCACGCCGCGCCGGAGGATTCCACCCGAGTCAACTTTTGATCGGCTCTTGCGATGAAAAAAACCCTTTCGGCATTTTTGATCGGATAACCCCCGATCGAGGACCTAGATACTAGACCTGAACGAAAGCTGACTCTGCGCTGCGGCGTTCAAAATATTCATCGGACAGCCCGACGAGTGCCATCACTCGCCGGCGCGACGCCCCGCGCGCCCGCGATGACGGACGCGTCCTCCGCGTGGCGCGCGTACCTCGCCGCGTCCGCCGCCGGGACGTACGGCGCCGAGTGCGCCTCCTTGCGAGACGTCGCGGACGTCGTCGAGTGCCACTTCCTCGACGCGCGCGACGACGACTTCGCGTCGACGCACCTCCCGCGCCTGCGCGACGCCCTCTCGCGCGCGGACGCCGCTTCCGCGGCTCCCGGGACGATCGACGACGCGGACGACGACGCGACGCACGGATGGGTCGACGCCGCCGTCCCCGCGGCCGTGGACGCGTTCGCGCGAGCGATCGCGGACGCGCGCGCGCGAGCCGCGAATCTCGCGACCGCGCTGCACGCCTCGGATCCGCGCGCCGCGGAGCACGCGCGCGCGCGGCTGGACGCCGAGCTCGCCGCGCGCGTCGGCGCGGGCGTCGCCACGCGCGGGCCCGCGCGCTTATCCTCCGTCGTCGCGACGTACTTCTCGCGAAGGCTGACGGAGTTCGAGAGAGCGCTCGCGGCGCTCCGCGGGAGGGACCCGGACGGGGACGACGACGCCGCGTCCGACGACGACGCCGCCGCCGCCGCCGCCGGCGCGACGATGGATCTCGACCGACCGACGCCGCCGATCTTCTCGTGTAAAGACGCGCTCGGGGCGCCGTGGGCGGACGCGGTCGCCGCGGTCGCCACCGGGGTCGGTGGCGGGAGGGAGTGGACGGAACGGCACGAGGCGAGGGACGACGGCGGGTGCGCGCTCGGCGCCGTCGCGGAAGCCGCCGTCGCGAAAGCGCTCGAGCTGTCCGTGCGGAAGACGGTCAGCGCGAAAGCGAAGGGCGTCTTCGATCGAAGAGCGCTGCCGCGGCTGTTGCGATGGTTAGACGCGGTGCCGCTGCAGTTCTTGGCGACGACGCTGGGGATGACCCACGGCGCGGGAGGACCGAGCGGGAGGACTGACGCCGCCGCGACCGCGTCGAAGCTCGCCGAGTGGCGCTCGCGACTCGAGTACGCCATCCACGAGCACCTCGGCGCGCTTCGCGTGAGCGAGTTCTTCGACGTCATCGTCGAGTTCCCGGACTCCGTGCCCGCGGTGAGAGACCTGCGCGCATGCCTGCGACGGACGACGCTGCACGCGCAGCTCGTGCGCCGGCTTCGGAGCGCGATGCAATCGCGTCTGCTCGTCGCGGGCGCGCCGACGGCGGACATCATCGAGCAGTACCGGCTCACGATCCGCGCGCTGAGGGCGTTAGACCCGTCCGGGGTGGTGCTCAGGGTCGTGTCCGGCCCGCTGAAGGAGTATCTGCGCGAGCGGAAGGACACGATTCGGTGCGTGGTGACGATGTTGATGGGCGGCGGCGGGGGGGGGGGCGACGGCGACGGCGGCGACGACGTCGACGCGTTGCTCGGCGCGGACGGCGACGACGCCGTCGAGGGGTCCGACGACGAGATCGACCGCGACGACGTGGGCGCGGGATGGGAGGGACCCGGCGGCGACGGGGGCGGAGGATCAGCGCGCGGCGGGCCGAGGCGCGCGATGGAGGCGTGGGAGAACGACCCGGAGTTCACGGTGGATCTTCCCGGCGGCGTCGGCGGCGCGGGGAGACCGGAGGCGGGCGCCGCCGCGACCGCGACCCCCGCCGCGACCGCGACCCCCGCCGCGACCGCCGCCCCCGAGGCGCCGAAGACGCCGGCATCGAAACCCCCTGGCGGCCACGGGTGGGACGAGTGGGAGCCCGAGCCCGTGGAGTCCGAGGCGGCGAGCAGCCGCGGCCGCCGACGACGCGCCGCCGACGAGCTCGGCCACCTCATCGGCATCTACGGCTCGAAGGAGCTCCTCGTCAACGAGTACCGGAACATGCTCGCGGAGCGGCTGCTAAGCAAGGTGGGGTACGACGTCGACCGCGAGATGCATACGCTCGAGCTTCTGAAGCTGCGGTTCGGCGAGAGCTCGCTGCACAAGTGCGAGGTGATGCTGAAGGACGTGTTGGGTGCGTTCTACTATACGCTGGTTCACGTGCGACCGCGTCGGCGCGGCGCGCGCCGTTCCTCGAGGATTTTCTCTTCCCGGCGTCTCTCTCCGCCCATCACTCGGTTTCGATCCCGACACACCGCGACGCCTTTCAACTCCATATCTGACGCACCCCTGAACGCCACCCCGACATTCGTCGCTTTGAACGATGGACCCTCGACCCTCAGACAGCAAGCGGATCAACGCCAACGTCAAGGCGCCGCCCGCGCCCGGCACGCCCGCGGCGGCGGACGTCGAGTCCTCGAACCTCCTCCGCGAGTCCCCGCTCGACGCGACGATCGTCAGCGCGCTGTTCTGGCCACCGTTCGCGTGCGAGGCGCCGGAGTTTAAACCCCCGCCGACGATGCAGAGCATGATGGACGCGTACGGGAAGAGGTATCATCACCTCAAGGCGCCACGGCAGATGCGGTGGAAGCCGACGTTGGGCACCGTGGTCGTGGAAGTCATGCGCGGGGACATCGAGATCGAGCTGAGCGTCTCCCCGATCGAGGCCGCGGTGCTGACGCAGTTTCAAACGAAAGAACGGTGGGGGATGGACGAGCTCGCGGCCGAGCTCGGGATCACGAAAGCGACGTTGCGGCGAAAGACGGTGGTCTGGGTGAACCGCGGGCTCGTCGCGGAGGAAAAAGCCCCCGGCGCCGTCGGGGGCTCCGAGACGTCGTACTACGTCCTCACCTCCGGGAAGGACGGCGGCGACAACAAGTTCGGCGCCGCGGCCGCGGACGACGAGGGCGGCGGCGGCGGCGCCGTCGCGAGCGCGGAGGACCAGGCCGCGGCGGGGATGAAAGTCTACGAGCAGTACGTGGTGGGGATGTTGACGAATTTCCCTTCGTTGCCGTTGGATCGGATACACAACATGCTGAAGATGTTCGTCAGCGAGCCGCCGTACGATAAGAGCATCGACCAGCTCGAGGCCTTCCTGACGCAGCTCGTGGGGGAGGATAAGCTCGTGTTGGAGGGGACGCAGTACCGCCGGCGGACGAGCGCGTGAACGCATTCACGCGTTTTCTTTCGATAGACTGCGGTTATTACTTCGCGGCGCTACGCACAAAACAGGCGGCAACTACTGATACATCGCGCGACTTCCACTTCGCCTCCTCCTCCTCCTCCACCACCTCCTCGCTTCGCTTCACTTATTATCCAGGAACGGGAACCCCGTCGTGTTCTTCAGCTGCTCCTTCTGCTCGTCCGAGAGGTTCTCTTTGATGGACCGCCCGAGGCTCGTGGACTCGAACGCGGTGTCCAAATTCCACTCGCTCACCGGCGGCTTCTCGTTCACGGACTTAGGCATCTTCTCTAACATGACCTCGTACAGCTTCTTCCCGTCCATGATGATCGGGAAGAAGTGCGGCTGCCCCTCCGCTTTCGTTTGGTTCTCTTTGTAGTACACGAGCACGGGGAACCCCGGGAACCAGAACTCCCAGTTGACGACCGAATCGAAGCTCCACTTGTTCGCGCCGCCGCCCTGAAGCTTGTTGTCCCCGCTGCTGTCCGTGTCCAAACTCGCCGCGGTGGCGTCGTCCGCCCCGGGCTCGATGAACACGACGTCGAGGTCGGTGTCGGAGAACCGGAATCGCACGCGCGAGGCTTGGAACGCGAGGAACCCGCCCAAGAGCCCGTGCACGCCGAACTGCGTCCATAGGTGGCACACCGGTCCGAGGAACATCGCGACGGAGAGCAGGACGCCGCCGATGCGGTAATCGCCCGGGATGACGTCGATCGCGCCCGCGGCGGCGCCGACGAACCCTCGCGCGCCGGCCGAGGACGCGGAAGACGCGCCTCGGAGCGACTTGGGCGGCCGCGCGGGCTCCGGGATCGAGACGCCGTCGAATTCCGTCGCGTGCGTCGACACGATCGACGCTCGGTGACGCGCGACGACAGGGACGACGGCGGCGGTTCTCGCCGAGGAGACGCGCGCGCTCCTCGCGGCCACCTTAAGCGACGCTCCGACGCGCGCGGGCGCGGGGGCGGTGACGAGGTTGTGCATGATGCGGGACGCCGTGCGTGGATCGGTGATCGCGCGCGCGCGCGTTTTTTTGGCGCGTCGTCGCGCGTCGCAGTAGATTTTTTGAGGATTTTTCTTGGCACCCCTCGAGCGGAAACGACGGTCTGTTCTCGAGTCAATCGCTCCGGTTGCCCCCGCGGAATCCCGGACAGGAGACAAGACTGGATCCCAGAAAATGCAGTTCCGACACGATCGATATCCTCGTCGACGCGCGCGCCCTCCACGCCAGTCCCGCGTGCGATGGCGTCGTCCACCTCGCTCGCGACCGCGACGCTCGCGCGCTGCCCTCACGCCCATCGCCGCGCTCGCGTCGCCGCGCGTCGCGTCCGCGCCTCCCCGCGCCCGTCGTCGACGTCCCCGGTCGTCGCGCGGAACGCGCTCGGTGGAAGAAGATCCCTTCCGATGGCTTCGTCGTCGTCGTCGACGACGACGACGACGGCGACCCCGCGCCGCGCGGCCGGCGTCGCCGCCCGCGCCGCCGCGGCAGACGCCGCCGCCGCGACCGATCCGAAGAAGAAAAAGGTCCTGGTCCCGATCGCGGACGGCAGCGAAGAGATCGAGGCGGTCACCGTCGTCGACGTCTTGCGAAGAGCCGGCGCGGAGGTCGTCGTGATGTCCGTCGAGGACGACAGGAACGAGGTCGTCTGCAGCCGCGGCGTCCGCATCGTCGCGGACAAGAACGTGAGAGAGCTCGCGGGACGCGGCGCGCCGTCGGACTGGGACCTGATCGCGGTGCCGGGCGGGATGCCGGGCGCGGAACGAATCGCGGACCACGTCAAGTTTCACGCGGTGCTAGAGAAGCACTTCAGAGCGGGGAAGCTTCTCGCGGCGATATGTGCGGCGCCGGCGGTGTGTTTCGAGCCGAAGGGTTTCCTGGAGGGGTTCGCCGCGACCGCGCACCCCGCGTTCGTGGACGAGCTCGGCGGGTCTCTGCTCGAGAAGGAGGCGCACGCTCAGGCGCGTCTATTGCACACTGGTCCCCATACGACCGCGTTCGCGTGGTGAACGCCGATCCTTAAGGACTTTTCCCGGCGCATCTCTCCGTCCAGGGTCCCTCGCTTTCAATCCCCGTCCTCGACGCGTTTCAACTCCAACTGACGCCTTTCAACTCCACCCCGACGTTCGCTCAGAGCCGCGTCGTCGTGGACCAGCACGTCGTGACGTCGAGGGGACCGGGGACGGCGTTGGAGTGGGCGTTGTGTCTGGTCGAGCAGCTGTTCGGGGAGGACAAGGCGAAGGAGGTGGCGGGGCCGATGGTCGTGCAGCCCGCGAACGCGAGGCTTCGGCGGAACTTGGAGTGGAGGCTGGACGAGACGCCGGCGAAGTGAGTTAGGTGGGGCCCTGGTGCCTGGTAGCCTGATAAGTAGAACACCTGAGCGTGATTTGAGCAGGATTTGAGAGGAAAAGAGAGACCGCGACCGCGACTGGTGCAAATATTATTCTCGGGACGATCGATATTTTGAAACTGGGTGTGCCCACATCGGTTCACTTCGCGCCGCGCTCGATACGCGATATACAGGATGGCGCCTCCTTCGCAGTACGGCGGGAACGCGCGCGGGGCGATGATGGCGCGCATGGCCGGCGCGACGGCGAGCGGGGGATCGGGAACCGCGCCGGTGCGTGCCTTCGGTCGCCCGCCCGAAATCTCGTCTCGCGCCTTGATTATTTCTCGCGCACTTCTTGGCACCGCGACCGCGTCGCGCGCGATCGTCCCTCCTCGACCCCGTGCGTCGCCGCGGGATCGAATCGCCGCCTCACCGCGCGCGTCGTCCCGCGCCGACGGCGCTCTCGGGATCTCCTCGCCGTCGCCGGAGGTCCCGCCACCGCGTCGACCGCGTCGACCGCTCCCCGCCGTCGCGAGCGGGAACTCACCTCCCGCCTCGATCCCTCGTTTCAAAATCGTTCGCTCGCTCGCAGTTGACGCCCGTGGACGTGAATCGCGTCGTCGCGAGCGGTGAGGCGGAGCCGACGGCGAAACGCGCGCGCGCGGACGCGGACGTCGTCGTCGAGGACGCGCGCGCGAAGGCGTCGACGCGAGAAGAGGACGAGACGACGCGCGCGTCCACGGCGACGACGACGGCGACGACGACGACGACGGCGACGACGGCGACGGCCGTCCCCGCGCCCGCCCGCTGGCACTCGTCCCTCCCGCTCCCGCCGAAGTACGAAGTCCTGGACGACGCCTTCGTCGCGCTCGCGCAGATCGGGCCGCTGCTCCGCAAGCGCGGGCAGGCGTCCACCGCGGACAACGTGTGCGAGAATGTGGAGGCGACGACGCGACGCCGATGCACGCTGAAGACGTTGCGCGAGGTCGAAGGCGTCCTCCCGGGGACCGTCGGGTTGTCCACGCGCGCGCCGGTTCACGACGGCGGCGCGCTCGACCCTCGGCGCGTGCGCGTGGACGTCGAGGAGGGCGCGCCGGGGGCGAGAGCGCCGGGCGCGGGCGCGGGCGCGTCGAGGAAGACCGGAAGCGGATGGTTCGACGACAGGAGGAAGAAGTTCCGAGCGGCGCTGCTCGAACTCGTCGGCGCGCACCACGACGCGTTCGTCGCGGGGCTCGACGACGACGACGACGACGGCGGCGGCGGCGGCGGCGGCGGCGTGGAGGTGGACGCCGACGGCGTCGTGACGTCGTGGCACCCGAAGTACGACCCGACGACCGCGCCGGACCCGCCCGCGGCGCGCGTCGTCGGCGCGGAGTCCGCGGTCGTCGGCGTCGATCCCGCCGGCGCCGGCGCGGGCGTCGCCGAGGGCGCGGCGCTGCCCCCCGCCGCGGCCGCGACGCGCGACACCATGCGCTCGGGGAACGGCACCGCGTTCTCCGCGGGCTGGAAGCGCGACCGCTCGGAGATGGACGCCAGGGAGCTCGAGGTGAGACTGCTTCCCATACGACCCCGTTCGCGATGTGAACGCCGTTCCTTAAGGACTTTTCCCGTCGTCACTCTTCACCCGCGCTCCCCTTTCAACGTTCGTTTGACCGGTAAGACGTTCGACTGACCGATCGCTTCACCCACGCAGGCGGACGACCTCTCGCGCGTCGAGATCGACGCTGAGGCGATCGCGGCGCGAAAAGCGACGCTCGGCGAAGGCGCGGAGGCGATCGACGACGCGGATCTCGCGACGGTCATGAAGCGTGAGATGATGGCGAGACACGAGAACGACCCGGCGACGCGGGCGGAGCGCGCGAGGCGTCGGCTGTACGACCTCCTCCCCGGGTTGTTCGACGCGGTGAGGTCGTGGTTCGCGACGCGAGACAAGAAGACGGCGCCGTTCGCGGATATCGTGGAGCAGATCTTGCGGACGACGACGAAGCAGTGCGCGTCGCGGGAGGAGACGGAGAGGGGGCTCAGGGTACTCGCGAATAACGCGGAGGAGTGGTGCGTTTTGTGGGTCAGCGAGTTCACCGGCGAGGAGTTGTGGAGAGTGAAAAAAGTGGACACCACCAAGGTGCGGTTCGTCAGGGAGAAGCTCGTCGCGCTGAAAGAGGACCGGCTGTGAGAGCGGCGTAGCGAGCGGTGGCGTAGATAGATCACGCGATGCGCGCGCGCGCGCGTCATGAGGACGACGTCCGCGACGTACACGACGCGTCGCGCGCGCGCTCCCTCCCGCTGCTTTTTCGAGCAGAAAACTTCGAGCTGCACCAGCTTCTAGGCGGTTCGGTTAGCGGTGTGCATCGGGTCCGCAGCGGTTCTCGCGCGCGGTCATCCGCGCGTGTTTTCCCACCACGAAGCATTCGCCGGCGCGCGATCACGTCCCCACCGATCACGCGGCCATGGATCCCCTGCGCTTGATCCGCGACTACTACGTCAAGGGGTTGCTCGAGAAGTGCGTCTCTTCTCCCCGGCCGCGCGCGCTGTCGCCACGACGCGCGGCGTCGCGATCGCGCGAACCCCTAAATCAATCAATCCCGGGCGGATTATGGATGGATCCTTCTTCTCGCCCGCCCGTCTCTCGTCGTCGCGCCCTCTCACGCCGATCCGTCCCACCCCGCGCCGCAGATCCACGCACGATGACACGCACGTGCACCTCGACGAGCTCAACTCGTTCCCGCGCAAGGGCGTGACCAACTACAAAGCGAAGATGGGGAAGGGATACCTCACGGTGGAGGCGATCTGGTTCTTCGCGCGCGCGCACGCGCTGAACCCGAAGGAGGCCCATCCGCAGTACATGGCCGCCGCGCTGAAAGCGAAATTCGATCGCGTGTCGCTCATCGAGCGCAAGGATCTCTTGGAGTACATCACCGGGAAGGTGGACGTCTCCGCGAACGTGGACGTGACCGCGCCGGCGCTGACGGCGCCGGAGGATGAAGACGCCGACGCGAGGGGGGGGAGGAAACGCGGCGCGGCGGGAGACGCGATGGACGTCGACGACGACGAGAACAGAGCGCCGATCGCGCGCACGATGCACACGCGGAACAGCGTTTTGCAGTGCGATAAGGACTTCAGCGTCGTGCTCGGTTTTTTCGGCGCCGCGGCGGGCGGCGGCGGCGGCGGCGACGCGACCGGGGACGGCAAGAAGTCGTCGTCGAAGAGAGCGAAGAAACCGGAGAACATCGCGCCCATCAAGAGCAATCGGTTCGGGGACGTGAAGCAGGACGAGTTCATGAAAGAACACCTGGGCGAGGGGTTCGCGGACCTTGGGATCGACGTCAACGCGTCGTTCTTGGACTCGAAGAAGCCGAGTCGATTGGCGAGCGTGACGGGCGGCGGCGGCGGCGGCGCCTCGGGGCTGGGGGCGGCGTCGGTCAGGGGCGCGGCGGCGCTCGCGGCGGACGCGCGGAGAGCCGCGGGGGCGCCCGCGGCGCGGGGCTCCTCCCGCGCGGCGCCGAGCGTGGGATCCGGGAAGACGCGAAGAGACCCGAGCGAGGGCGCGATGCCGCTGATCATCGTCCCCGCCGGGTACGGCAAGGCGCTGTTTAACATGTACAACGTGGCGGAGTTTTTGGCCAACGAGAAGCTCGTGACCTGGGACAGCGTGCACAAGAGCGGGGGGAAGAAACACTCGAACATCGTGTTCAAGCGGCGATACAAGCGCGACCGGTCGATCAAGTACGAGGTCACGGACAAGGCGCCGGACAAGAGAAGCCCGGACTGGGCGCGCGTCGTCGCGGTGTTCGTGTCCGGGAAGGAGTGGCAGTTTAAGAATTGGCCGTTCAAGGGCGCGGACGACGGCGACCTCGTCGACTGCTTTCAAAAAGTGAAAGGGTTCTACGCGCAGTACGACACGGACAAGGCGGAGGACATCATTAAGAAGTGGAACGTCAAGACGCTGCGGTTCCAGAAGAACGTTCGGCACGGCGACCGCGCGCAGTTCGAGGCGTTCTGGGCGGACGTGGACGCGCACTTAGAGCTGCGAAGGAGCAAGCTCGCGTATTAATGAAATCAGCTCTCGTTCTTAGCCAAAAAAGCGACCTTCATCGTTCATCACTCGCGCTCTGCACCACGAGGTCGGCTAGTTTAGATTGACGCGGGCGAGGCGAGGCGAGGCGAGTGATGCGTGAATGATGAGAGCGGAGTAGGTCGTAGCCTCCTCCGCCGTACAGATAGATTTCTCGCAGAGAGGTGGTGATTATTTATCACCATTGTTTCGTCGCCGAAGCGCCGGTTAGTTTTTGATGTTGTTGAAGACCATAGAAGGAGTCGTCGCTTAAGCGCGCTCACCACGGATGCGGCGGGCGAGCTGGATGTCCTTGGGCATGATCGTGACACGCTTGGCGTGGATCGCGCAGAGGTTCGTGTCCTCGAAGAGGCCGACGAGGTACGCCTCGGACGCC
>Ga0181560_10005393_pt1 | contig 11462 bp, 9 predicted proteins | sample 011ome_20_FD_133751 | JGI IMG/M metagenome (GOLD analysis project Ga0181560, IMG submission 133751) | Coastal salt marsh microbial communities from the Groves Creek Marsh, Skidaway Island, Georgia - 011509CT metaG (megahit assembly) | ecosystem: Environmental > Aquatic > Marine > Intertidal zone...
GCGCCCGATATTAAGGACGTCCGCGGGGGGGGGGCGCCCTACGGCCCGGCCGGGGGGGGGGGGCCCCCCCGGGGCGGCGGGCCCCCCGGGGCTCGGGGGCCGGGACCGTCCGACCCCCCCCCCCCCCGCGCGCGCCTCGACCGTCCCAGAGACATCGAGCGCGTCATGGCCGCGCCCGCCGCCGCGTCGCGCGCGTGTTTGGCGCGGACGCTGCTGCGGCACCATGGACGTCGTCGTTCGGACCGCGCGGACGACGCGAGCCGTCCCCTCGCGGCGACCGCACGCGCGTGCCGTTCGAACCGCCGCCGCGGCGCGACGTGGACGACGGTCAGGTACGCCCCCGCGGCGCTTCTCCGCGCGATTCCCCGCGCGCGCTCCCCCCGCGCGCGCGGCGACGACCGCGCGCTGGGACACGTCACGCGCGTCTTCCCGCCATCAACGGCCGCGCTGACGCCTCCTCCTCCTCCTCCTCCTCCTCCTCCCTCCGCGTCGTCCCTCTCCGTCCGCAGGGCGTCGTCGTCGGACGCGCACGAATCGCCGCGGAGCGTCGTCCTGGAGCCCGCGAAGTGCGAGCTGCTCGGGAACGAGAACGGGAAGTACTCCCTCGTCGGCGAGATGGTCTTGGACTCGGACGCGGACTCGCTGTACGCGATGCTGACGGACTACGCGGCGTCTCCGAAAATATTCGCCACCGTGGACGCGTGCGACGTCTCGAGCTTACCCGACGGCAAGCTGCTCGTGTCGCAGTCGTGCCGGTGGAAGTTCATGGGCGTGTTCGGCGGCGCGTTCCCGTGCCACCTCGCGGTGTTGGAGACCCCGACGGAGCGGTACATGGAGGTGGAGTTGCACGAGCGGGGGTTCATTCGCGAGTTCGAGGGGAGTTGGCGCGTCTCGGAGGAGCCGGGCGGGGGGGTGAGGGTCAGGCACACGCTCGCGCTGCGACCGGCGCTGACGCCGCCGTACGCGCACAAGATTTTCTTGAAACAGATCGGGGACATCTTGACCGACGTCGAGCGCGAGGTGGCGTCGTGGGGGGGGGAGGAGTACGTCGGGACGAGGAAAAAAGCCGGCGAGGGCGCGGGGGACGCGGAGCCGTTACCCGCGGCGAGGTGACGACGAGACGACTCCCGCGTCGTCTCGTGTTCCGTCGATCGGATCGCATCGTAGTATCGCGCGTTTTGAATTACAGTAGAGCTGTTTTTGGTTGGTTTGGTATTATCATCAGTCTACAAAGCCTCGTCCTCGCTCACGCCTTGGCCTCGCACGTCGCGATGGACTGCTGCGCGAAGAACCGGACGTCCGCGTCCGCGTCCCCGCCGAGCTCGTTCAAGATCGGCTTGATCTCCCCCTCCACGACGCCTCGGTCTAACGCGCTCGCGATGTCCCCGAACGCCTTCGCGACGGAGAACCGAACGTTCGGGACGCGATCCTTCGCCGCGGCTTTCAGCGCGGGCAAAATCTCCGTCATGCACAGCTCCTGACCGACGCACCCGGCGAGAAGCGTCATCGTCTTGATCACGCTCATCCTGTACAGATAGTGCGGGTTCGCCATGAGCTCCATGACCTTGGGCATGATGTGCGTCTTCGCCCACTCCGCGCCGAACACCTCCGCGAGTTTCTGTAAGTTCACCGCCGCCGCCTCGCGGATGCTGTACACCCTGTCTGAGAGCCACTGAAGGCACAACGCGTTGAGCTGATCCCCGCCGTCGGCTTCGGACTTTTGAAACAAAAACGAAGTCCCCATCTGCGACGCGAGGAGCGGGATGTACTCGATGATCGCCAACCGCACGCGCCAGTGAATGTCCTCCGCGAGGTCTTTGATCGCGGGCAGGAGCTCCTGCGAGAGCAAGTCAACGCCGATGACGTGGTTCACCTGGTCCAGCTTCGCGATGATGTTCAGGCGCACCTCCGGGAACTCATCCTTGAGGAGCGTGAGGAAGATGGGCAAGAGCTGCTCGATCGTCTGGTCCTTCCCCATCGTCTGCGCGAGCCCCATGATGACGCTCGCGAGCGCCGCGCGGACGTGCTGCGACCCGTCCGACGCGAGCTCCTTCACCCTCGGTATGATCTTCTCCCCCGCGGCGGCGGCGCCGACGAGCGCGCAAAACGACGACACCCCGCCCGCGCTCGCGATCCTCACCTCAGCCTCGCCGTCCATCAGCAGCTGCTCGTACGACGGCAATAATTCCTCTCGCGCGATTTCCGCGCCGATGCTCTCGCACAGCTCGTACAGCTGCTGCGCGACCATGTACCGCACGCGCCACGACTTGTCCGCGGCGAATTTTTTCACGACGGGGACGACATCCGCGACGCACTCCTCCCTCGGCAAGATCTTCCCGAGCTTCGCGCAATCCTCCACGGCCAACAACCGCACCGAGTCCTGCTCGTCCGTCGTGAGCTGCTTAAACAACGTCATGATCTCGCCCCGCACGTGCTCCGGCTCGATCTCGCCCGCGAACGCGCCGAGATGCTGCGCCGCGGCGCGTCTCGTCATCGGCGTCTCGTCCGCGCACAGCTGCGCGTACGTCTTCCGCAGATCGCTCCTCACGCCCGCGTCCGCCACCTTCCTGTACGCCACCGCGAACATGCCGCACGCGCTCACGCGCGCGGTGAACCAGTCCCCGTTCGCGAGGCGCTGCACGCACGGGACGTAGTGCGTCGTCGCGCCCTCCGACGTCATCGCCTCGCCCACGGCGCACGCGGCGGCGACGGCTTTGTCTCGCACCACCGTCTCCTCCACCGTCGCGAGATTCTCCAGCGGCGCGAGGAGCACGTGCGCGTGCTCGGGGCCGCCGACTTTGGGTATCAGGTTCGCGAGCTCCTCCGCGATCGCGAGGAGGCACTCGTCCTCGTCGTCGTTCGAGTCCGTGAGGAAAGGGACGAGCTCGGTTCGCGTGCGCTCCGGCCCGAGCGCGGTCGCGATCGTCGCGAGGCGTCGGATGCTATTCAGCCGGAGCTGGACGTTCTCGTTCTGCATCGCGCGGACGGGGAGGGGACGGCGCGTCAGTGGACGTTCGCGTCGAGCGACGGCGGCGTGGAAACGGGGGGGTTCGGCGGTCGACGGCGTCGCGGGCGCGCGATCTCCGCGCGCGTCTCCGCTCGCGGGTATTTTTTTTCGCGTCAAACCCTTCGCGAGCGCGCGAGACGGGTCGCGGAAAACGCGCGTCGCGTCGCGGGTTCCGAGGCGCGCGCACCTTGAGCTCGTCGATGAGCATCGCCACGCTGAAGAGATCATTTTCATCCCCCATCTTGTGCGGTGGTGACCTGTCGTGCGCGCGCACGCAGTGCGATCGCCGCGTCCGCGCGACGGTTTACGACCGCGGTTTGAAACGTTGCTTGAGAGCGCCCGCTTGAACGACACGGCTGGTTCGGGTATCGGGCACGCGCGGACTGGACGGGAGTGAGCACCGCGCTGGCGCGCGAGCGCGCGCGTTCTGTTGTTCTTCTAAGCGTGATTCAAATTACACGCGCGTCCGCCTCCGCGTCCGCGCTGTCTTCCGCTACGTTTCCTAAACCCGCGCCGCGCGTCTCCTCGACCGCGCCGCGCGCGCCCGCCCCTCCGTCCGTCGCCCGCCCCCCGCTCGACGCGACGATCGCTTCTCTCTAATTTAATTATTGCTGATTCGCCCGGAACGAGTCGACCTCGTCGACGAACTTTTGCGAGATGTCCGTGATCTCCGTCCGCAAGCAGTCCACCGCCTCGGTCATCGCCTGCATCGGGGATGAGTTCTTCGTCGTGTGCACCTGTGGACGCGAGGGAGGAGGACGAGCGGTGAGCGCGAGCGGGTCGCGGGTTCGGACGGCGGAGAGAAAAAGAAACCCTAAGCTCTGAGCGCTCGCGGCGCGCACCTTGATGACGATGCGGTTGTCCGAGGGGTGCGGGACCTGGTACCCAGAAAACACGACCTCGGGGTCGCGGTGCAGTTGCCTGGGCGGGCGCGCGCGAGAGAGGGGGGGGCGGAGGGTCAGCGACGGCGTTCCATCGATCGCTCGCTCGCTCGCTCGATCGTCGAGCGATCGCTCGTCGGATCCGCGGACGTTGGATCGAGCGAGCGTCCGACCGCGCGGGCGTTCGGCCGCGCGCGGCGGCGGCGTCCGCGACCCGCGGTCGCGGTCGCGTTCGCGGACGACGGACGGCGACGAAACGAGCGAAGCGACGACGACGCGACGCGAAGGACGATCGATCGATCTGCGCACATTCGGACAGCGTTGCCGAGGGTGTGGTCCTCCTTCTGCACGACGAACGTCCCCGCGTTCGCCACCTTCGTGTCGCGCGTGAACGTGAGCTTCCGAACGCCGTCGGGGAGGACGAACTTCTCCGCGCGCGACGGTTGGTTCATGGTCGCGGCGCGTGCGACGCGCGGGCGCGTGTGCAACTTTTTTTAGTGGGGCGCGCGGGCTGCGGCTGGGACATCGAAGATGATGACGGCTCAGCCATCCTCACTAAAAAAAGGTTCATCGGTCAGTTGAAAGTGGACGCGATCAAATGTTGAAACCGAGCGGTGGGTGAACAAGCGCGTTCGAAAACACCTGAAAAAAAATCTTACTCTCGAGTGGAAGGAATGGCAACAACGCGTCCATCATTCTCGCTCTCGCGCAACCCTACCCCCCACGTTCATGAGCGCGCAGATGAAAGCTCCACGGGCGGTGGAAGCGGTCCATCCGCAGGCGGCCGAGGGCGCGCTTCGACCGTCCTGCCCCGGGCTGTACACCACGACGCCGTGCGCCGAGGGGCCGCACGCGGGGGAGTATTTCTACAACGCCGCGGTGTGCGACTCCATTCGCTTCGACGTGGAGTGCCACCTCTCCACCGGGTTCGTCACGTGCACGTCGCGGTGGACCGTCCCGAAGGCGCTCCTGAACGGGAAAGCGTCCGGCTCGTGCCTGTTCGCGATGCCGCTCGCGAACGGCCTGACCGTGACCGGGATCACCGCGCGGTCGTCGAAGAAGTGCGTCACGAGCGCGATCGTCCCTCTGGAGGACACGACGAACTTCAAAGGGAAATCCTTCGGGAGGAACACGACGGAGCACGCGCCGGAGCATCCGGACGTCTTCTGCATGACGGTGCCGAACGTCGCCGCGGACGAAGTCGTCGACGTGTGCGTGACGTACTTCCACCCGCTCGAGTTCGAGAACGGCGCGTACGCGTTCACGGCGCCGAGCACGATGCCGGAGGCGTCGCTGCCGTGGGATAAAGACCACGTCGGCGTGTGCTCCTTCACCGTCGCGATTCGAAGCGCGTACGAAGGCGACGTCGCCGTCGCGTCGACGTCGCACCCGCTCCAGATCATTCAACAACAGTCCGGGTTCAAGAAAGTGCGCGCGAGCGCGGCGATGGGGGGATGGAAGAACGCGGACTTCAAGCTCACGATGCCGACGTGGGCGGAGCACATCGTCGCCGCGTGCGTGCAGCAGAGGCCGACGCACATTCTCGGGCAGCCGCCGCCGAGGGACCCGCGGAGCTCGTTCGTCGTCGCGCTCGCGCCGCCGAAACCGGAGAGATGCCTCGCGTTCGGTCGGTCCGTCGTCTTCGTGATCGACCGCTCGGGGTCCATGAACGGCGAGCCCATGGAGGCGGCGAACGAGGCGCTCACGACTGGACTGCGGTCGCTCACGGAGCACGATTACTTCAACATCTGCGCGTTCGACGACGGGCAGGAGTACTTCGACGCGAACGCCATGACGCAGGCGACGCCGAAGAACGTCGAGCGCGCGATGGCGTGGATGAACGAGCACTGCGTCGCGCGCTATACGACGGATATCTACACGCCGCTCAGCGAGGCGCTGAAGCTCCTCGCCGGGTGCGCCGGGAACGGTGCGTTCTATACACTGGTCCCCATACGACCGCGTTGGCGATGTGAACGCCGATCCTTAAGGACTTTGCCCGTCGCATCTCTCCGCCCATCCCTCGCTTTCAATACCCGCACTCGGCGCCTTTCAACTCCAACTGACGCCTTTCAACTCCACCCCGACTTTCGCTTGTAGGCACGGTGCCGTTCGTGTTCCTCATCACCGACGGCGCCGTGTCGGACGAGAAAGAGATCTGCAAGATGTTGATGGCGGAGTCGCAGCAAAAGGGCGAGGCGCTCCCGCGCGTGTGCACGTTTGGGATCGGGCAGTACTGCAACCACTACTTCCTTAAGATGCTCGCGAACATCGGGCGAGGTTTATTCGACGCCGCATTCACGAACGATAAGATCGCGACGCAGATGTCGAAGATGCTCACCGCCGCGCGGTCGCCGGTGTTGACCAACATCGAGATCGGCGTCGGGGTCGGGTCCGAGGTGGAGCTGTACCCGTTCCCGGTGCCGGATCTGTACCTCGCGACGCCGGTGATGGTGAGCGGGAAGGTGATGGGCGTGCTGCCGCCGACGATTTCGATTCGCGGCCGAACCGCGGACGGCGGCGTGTGGGAGCAGACGGTGGCGGTGCAAAACGACGACGCGATCGACACGCTCACCGTGCCTCTGGAGAAGGTGTTCGTCAAGCAGCGGATCGACCTCCTCGTCGCCAAGGCGTGGCTTTACGACGATAAGAAGCTCGAGAAGGAGATCATCGACATTTCCGTGGAGCACGACGTCGCGTGTCCGTACACGAAGCTGTGCGCGTTTGAAGTCACGCCCGCGAACGAGGAAAAGATGAAAAAAGACAAGGCGAAGGGTAAGAAGAGCAAGATAGCGATGTACGCCGTCGGCGGCGCGGCGGGGATCTTAGTCCTCGGCGCCGCCGGGGCGATGATCGGGTTCGGGAACATCGCCGGGACGCTCGCGAACGGCGCGGGCGTCGTCGGCTCCGCGGGAGAGGCCCTCGCCGGGGTCATCGGCAACGCCGGGTCGCAGATCGGCGAAGGGTGCTGCACCGTCTGCGACGTCTGCGGTGACACGTGCGGCGACGCGTGCGGCTTCGCGACTGGACTGTGTCAGCCGTGCCTCGACGCGTGCGCGCCGATCACCGGGGTGGTCGGCGACGCGTGCGGGTCGATTTGCGGTGCGTGCCAGGGGTTGCCCGACTGCCTCAGCGGCGCTTGCGGGAGCGTCGTGCCGCTGCTGAACGGGTGCTGCGAGAACTGCGGCGAGTGCTTCGGGGCGGTCGGGCCCTTGATCGGGGACTGCTGCAAAGAGTGCGGCAGCGTGATCGAGCCGCTCGGGAAGTGTCTCCTCGGCATTGTAATCAGCGTGTTGGAGGCGTTGAAGTGACGGCGGACGAGCGCGGAGTTCACGTGGCAAGTACCAGCCGGTTTCGTCGTTCGTACATCAAGTGTGTGTTAGTACGTGTACATTAAGTGTGTGTTCTATATACTAATTTATTCCATATTGTACAAAGCGCATCATCATACAGTACGCGTACACGTATCTTTACAACAATCTCGGCGTCGTCAGTACCCGTACGTCTCCTCTCTGCGAACGACGTCGAGAATCCGTGAGAGCGTCTCGCCCGCGACCGCGCGCACTTTCAAATCCGCGACGTCGTCGACGCGCGTGTCGCCGTTGGTGAGTATCGCCACCGGGGCGCCTCTCGTGACCGCCTCCTTCACGAGCTTGTACGCGCTGAACGTGGACACGGACGACCCGACGACGAGCACCGCGTCCGCGCGCTCGCTCCACGCTTTCGCGACGCTCGCGTCTTTCGCCGGGACGCAGTCGCCGAAAAACACGACTTTCGGCTTCAGCGTCCCGGTCCCGCACTTCAAACACGTCGGGAGTTTAAACGTCTTCTCGACGCCGCCGTCGAGCTCGACGTCGCCGTCCGGGTTCTGTCTCTTCACGACGTCCTCCGCGTCGCGAAGGGTGCTCCCTAAAAACGTCGGATTGAGCTCGATCAGCCGTCGTTGCATCCGCGTCCGCGGCGTGACGTCGTCGCAGTTCAAACAGATCACCTCGTGCGTCGTCCCGTGCAGCTCCAGCGCGTCCTCGCTCCCGGCGGCGTGATGTAACCTGTCCACGTTCTGTGTGATGAGCCGCCACACGTGGCCTTCGCGCTGGAGCGCGGCGAGCGCGACGTGCGCGCGGTTCGGCGACGTCCCCTCCGCGAATTTTTTCCACCCGACGAACGACCGCGCCCAGTAGCGCTTGCGGTTGCCGTCGGCGCGGAGGAAATCTTGATGCGTCATCGGCTTGAACCCGGTCGAGTACGCGCCCTTGGGGGAGCGGTAGTCCGGGATCGCGCTCTCGGTGGAGCACCCGGCGCCGGTGATGACGAGGAGGCGCTCCGCCGCGGTGATGAACGACGCGAGCGCGCGCACTGAAGGAAGAGAAGGTTCGATCGATCGTTCGCGCGGTGAGATCGCGGGTGCCGCGATGTTGACTAGTGTGAGTGAGAGAGCCCTTAGTCGGTAGAGTTGTACACCGACAACACTTCACGAGTCGTGACGACGAGACGCGGGAGAGGCGCGAGCGCGCGTCGTCGCACCTTCTTCCGCGGACGCCGGCGGCGCGTCCGGGACCGTCTCCGGGAGCTTCCGTCGGAACGGCACGACGTTGTTCGACGCCGTGGCGACGTCGACGTTTTCGCGTCGCGCGTCCTCGGATCTCGTCGTCGCGCCGCCCCGGTGCGGCTCCGGGACCGCGAGCGCGGCGCGCGCGGCGCTCATCCGCCGCACGCGCGCGCGCCCGCGCGCGGCGGCGAGGAACATCGCGCGCTGCGGGTAGCGCGGGCACAGGTGCGCCATCGCGAGTGACGAGGTTATTATCCGCATTTCAAACTCGCAAACGGTTTAGGCACCCTGCCCCGTTGGCACGTCCAACGATCGCAACGGCACTTCGCCGCGCGCGTCGAGGATGTCGTCCTCGAGCGACGGCGACAGCTCGAGCGACAGCGACGACGCGCTCGTGTTCAAGCGTCCGAGGCAGGTCGTGTGGTCGGACGAGGAGGACGAGAACGCCGGCGCCGCGGGCGGCGCGTTCGGCGGAGGAGGCGACGACCTCGACGACACCTTCGAAATCTCCCCGTCGAAGCGAAGGCGAACGTCCATCGGCTCGCGCGCGGATGTAGCCGCCGGGACGTCCGCCGCCGCCTCCGCGGCGGCGACGATCACGAGCGAGCTCCTCGCGCCGCCGCCGCCGCCGGCGTCGAACGCGGCCGCGCGAGGGGGGAACCTCGACGCGGAGGCGAGAGAGACGCTGCGACGAAACCGAGAAGCGATGGACGAGCTGAGACGCGCGGCGACGGAGACGTCCGCTCCGGAGCCGTTCGTGGACGACGACGACCTGGAGATCATCGGCGAGGCGGCCGCGGGAGGCGCAGTGGGAGGAGGAGGAGGAGGAGGAGGAGGAGGAGGAGGAAGAGACGACGATGGCCACGCGCTGTGCGTCGTGATGCAGACGAGCGACGGGAAGAAGTACGACTTCACGTGCTTCGACGGGCAGACGTTCGCGAGGATCCTCACCGACTGGCTCGCGACGGAGGACGGCGCGAAAGCCAAGTCGAAGCTCGGGAACCCGCCGGTCGTGAAGTTCGACGGCGACGTCGTGGACATACGCGTCAAGAGGCCGAAAGACTACGACATGGAGGACGACGACGTCGTGGATTTGAGTTGACGGAGGGAGCCGCCGCGAGGTACCAGTAATATTATTCCGCGAGCGCAAGCTGTCGTCACTCGCCCTCGTTCGCCGCTCGTCGACGACGCGCCGTCGCCGCGGCTTTCGCGACGACGGTGTCGTACTTCTCGTCGTAGTCCGCGTCCTCGGCGATGATCCCCCCTTGCCGCATCACGAGCGCCATCGCGAACGAGACGACCACCGCGACCGCGGTCGCGACGGAGAGCTCCGTGACCCCGCCCGCTGTGAACCTTCGCCACGCGACGACGAAAAATCCAAGCGTCGCGGCGAGGAACACCGTCACGCCCAGCCCTCCCACGGCCCACCGCTTCCGGTCTCTCTCCGCGTCTTCTCTCGTCTTCCGCGTGAACACGAACAGCGACCCGCGGCTGCCTCTCCCGAGCCGTATTCGCTCGTCCAGATACGTCGTCGAGAGCACGACGCTGCTCTTCGGGCCGACTGAAAACGCGGGGAACCCGCCGAATTTTATCTTCGGCGGCGCGAAAAACGCGCGGACGGTCATCCCGTCGTCGACGCCGTAGCCCTTCTTCACGACCACCTCGCGCTCGTACGCCTTCTCCTTCTCCTTCTCCTTCTCGCCGCCGCCGCCGCCTTCGGCGTCGTTGGGTGGCGTCGATTCACCTTCTCCCGGTGACGTATCAGTTCCCCCCGCGCCGTCCCGCGTCTCCGTCGTCTCCTCCTCCTCCTCCGCCGCCGGCTGCGCGTTCGGGTCCGCGAGGTCCTCCGTCATCGCCTCGAACGTCCCGTCCAAGACGACCTCGCCCGGGATCAACCCGAAGACGAGGAACGCGACGCGGTTCACGACGACGTTCGGCTCGTACAGGTTCTGCTCCAGACCGATCGTTCGGAACAGCATCGCGCCTATCCCGCCCCGGAACCGCCCGCCCGCGGGGTTGCCAATCTGCGCGCGCCCCGTGGAGACGTAGGACACGTCGTAGTCGCCGTAGACGCGCGGATCGGTCAGCGTCCGCGCGCCGTCGCCGCCGTTCGCGTCGGACGCGATCTTCGCGAGCGCGACGATGTCGGCGTCCACGGCCTCGCGGACGGCGTCGGTGACGTCACGTCCCGAGTCCGTGTCCGCGATGGCGTCGAGGACGCGATCGACGATCGCGTCGGCGTCCGCGGAGGAGGAGGAGGAGGAGGACGACGCCGTCGCGTCGTCGCCGTCGTCCGCCGCCGCGGTGGACGCCGCGGATTCCTCCCTCGCGCCGGGCGCGATCGCGGTCGTCCATCGCGTCTGCGCCGCGCGGCCGCGGCCGCGTCGCGCGGTCCATCGCGCGGGCGCGGAGGACGCGGACGCGCGTCGGCCGAGCGCTGTCGCGGAGATCGACCGGACGACGCGACGTCGATGATCGCTCGTCAGCGAACCGGCGCGACCGCGCGCCGCGCCGCGAGGAGGGCTCCCGCGCGGTGCGGTCGCGTTCGCGATCACGCCGGACCGGGCGAGGCGCGCGGCGGGCGGCATCGCGGCGACGGACATCGCGTCGCGGACCGAGCGGACGCGCGCGTCGCTGTGGCGCGCGCGCGCGACGCGACGTCGACGGAAACTCTCAGAAGTCGAAGACGAAGAGCTCGTCGTCAACAGAACGTTTCGCGAAGCGCAGATCGAAGCGCCCGGAGGAAGGGAAGGGCGTCTCCGCGCGAGAGGAAGGGAGCGGCGAGTCCCTTCGCGCGTCCGTCATGTCCATCTCCATGGCAGACTTCGACGACCCGTCGTTCGACGTCAAGGCGTGGGTGAACGCCGCGTGCGCGGGGTGCGTCTCGTCTCGGCAGCGCGCGCGCGGATGAATTTCTCCCCTCCTCCTCGTCCTCGTCTTTCTCCTCCTCCTTCCCCCCCCCCCCCGCGCCCCTTGCAGCTCCCGCCGTGGCTCCCCCTCCCAACCCCCCCCCCCCGGGCCCCACGCA
>Ga0181560_10005394_pt1 | contig 11462 bp, 5 predicted proteins | sample 011ome_20_FD_133751 | JGI IMG/M metagenome (GOLD analysis project Ga0181560, IMG submission 133751) | Coastal salt marsh microbial communities from the Groves Creek Marsh, Skidaway Island, Georgia - 011509CT metaG (megahit assembly) | ecosystem: Environmental > Aquatic > Marine > Intertidal zone...
CGGCGGATACAGCCACCTTCTCCGGGGCGAGCGCTTTCTGCATCTCTGGCTCGACAAACATGGATACGAGTACGATGTCGTCACGGATCGTGACCTCGACCGCAATCCGCAGATCTTGAAGGGATATAAAGCGGTCTTGGTGAACGGGCACAGCGAGTATTGGTCCGCCCGTGCTTACGACGGGCTGGATGACTACCTCAAGGCGGGCGGAGCAGCCGTGGTCATGTCCGGCAACACCATGTTCTGGCGGGGGAGCTTCGACGAGACCGACGAGGTCATGGAGTGTCGCAAGTTCGGCGGTGGTATCGGCGGCCGAAAATTGGCCAAAATAGGCGAGCTCTACCATAGCCATGACTTCAAGCGTGGAAGCCTGATGCGATTTTGTGGATACCCGGCCTGGAAGCTGGTCGGTTTGGAATGCATCGGATGGGGCGGAGGGAACTTTGCGAATTATCAAGTCGACCTGCCGGATCACTTCCTTTTCCAGCAACCCCACAAGATCGAGTTGAAAAAGGGAGACCCATTCGGGTTCACCAATACGAAAAAGGGCGCCGTCGGACACGAGTACGACGTGCGGCTTTCGACCTTGCTCCGGGCGACCAAGAACCCCGCCCTGAAGGGTCTGGTCGAACCGGAGGGGATCGTCACCATAGCGAGAGGCAAGAGCAAAAGGAACGTTCTCGATTTCAATGCCCAGGGGCATCGGCCGAGGGTAGGGGGCGAGCAAACCATTGCGGAGATCATTTATTGGGAACGTCCCGAGGGCGGCCGGGTTTTTCATACCGGGTCCATCGCCACCGCATGGGCCATGTACTATGACGAATCCCTGAGCAACTTGGTCCGTAACGTCCTCCACCACTTCAAGGTGAAGCCGAAGAAGTAATCCCCCCATTGACCCGTCCGAAGGAAATCGTGGTCGTGACAACATCGGTTTTACTAACCTTGAGAAATACTTGAATGGCCTGACGCAGAAATGAATTGGCTCTGGTTACCTAGAAGTTGAAGCGTAATGACGATATCACTACTAGGGGAATCCTTGACCTAAACTTCGTGGCCAAATCCGTATCTTAAAAAGTCGTTGACTCAGTGTTCCAACAGTGTACAAACACATGCATGTTGGATGTTCTGATATCGATTCCTCAAAATGACCTTGCCCCAAAGCCTCGTCGAATTTTCGTCGAATTACGCTCAGACCTACTCTCTGGCAATCTCCGGCCTGGGAATCGATTATCGCTTCGACCTTTGGCGAAACGCTTTGAAGTTGGGATCAATACCGTGGCCATGGCACTTCGAGCTCTTGAGAGCGAGGGCTTCGTCGAATTCGAAGCTGGAGTCGGGGCCCGTGTTAGTGTTCGTGATTTGGCCATGATTCGCTCTGATTTCATCTTGCGTATGGCACTCGAAACGGAAGTTGTCCGGCAATGTGCGGCACGATTTTCTGAAAGTCACGCTCGGCTCCTCGGCCAGTTGGCTGATGCCGCAGACGATCTGGCGAAGGATGAAGATTTGGATGCCGCACGCGAGGCAGACCAGCGCTTTCATCTCACCTTGGCTCGGTTGGCCGAAGTCCCTTCGCTGGAGCGAGCTTTGGGTACCTTGCTCCTGCGGTTGGTGGTTCTTGAGCACGGAGATTCGTCAAGCCGAGAAGGTAACCCACTCACGCATCGAAACATTGTGGAAGCTCTCGGCAAGAGCGAATCGAAGGCCATTTCAGCCATCCGAGAGCATATACTTGACGCGCAGGAATGGGCCATAGGTCAGCACCTTTCCGAATCCTGACACCCACTCGAAGCACATTACAGCAAAATGCTGGCTGATCTAAAGCAGTAGATCACGCGCCGCTAACCCAACATGGAGAAAAAGAAGTTATGACCACACCGCGCGCAGGGATGATGACCGGGCGGCACCAGGTGCGTTTCGGGATCGAGGGCAACCCACCTATCAAGGAACGCAACTACCACGCCCAGAACGCCGAACCGCATGTGCGGCCACCGCTAGTGAAGTAGGGAAACCAATAGAATTAAAGGAAAAATAACAATGAAACGAAGCACAACCATAATCGCGGTCTTATTGTTGGGGTTAATCTGTCTGACCCCCGGTAAAGTTACTGCAGATACAAATGCCTTGGAGCCACAGGTGTTCAATGTCCTCGACTACGGTGCCGTCGGCGACGACAAAACGGACAACACGGCAGCGTTTTCGGCGTGTATTAAGGCGATAATCGATGCCGGAGGCGGGCGAATGTATATTCCCGACGGAGTCTATCGCGGCCGAATTATTGTCCCCGGAACTAAAAAGTGGATCACGTTAGAAATTGTGGGCGAGAGCAAGCCCACACCTATATTTGGTACAATCGGATCATTTCCGCTCCCGAAAAACGGCACAATTCTCAAGTGCCTGGATAAATCGGGACCCGCTGTTATTTACGCCGATAACAAGCCTGAGAAATTGTACATGTCATTCTCCGGGGTCTATGTGATCATCAAAAATCTGGAGGTCCGCACCTACGACAACCCGGGGATCAGTGGTATCGACTTGCTGAACGCGGCACAATGCAAACTCGAGAATGTATACGTCAACACCGACATCTACAACGTACAGGCCTCCAAACCAACCCATGGCACCAGCGGCGTCATTACACCGGCCCGCAGCAATGCCGCATGGACGGTCCTGCGCAACCTGGTCGTCACCGGTTATAACAACGGGATTGTGGTCAACGAGCACACCGACGGGGACAGCATCGTGGTGGCTGGCAATGTCAACGGCCTGAACTTCGTCCAGGCTCATCATGCCTCCCGCTTTGCACGGGTGGGCACCTACCGCAATACACATCATGTAACGGTTTCCGGCAAACACGGTTTCTCAATCGATCAACTGAACACGGAGATGCCAGGTAGAGGACAGACAAACGCAGCAAATGCCTGGCAAACGCTTGTCAGCGACATCAACGATCCCAAAAACCTGGGCATCGGCGACATCAACTACTGGGTCGTCGAGGGCGGTGTCGGAGCGGTGGACAAGTTCACCAAGAATGGCGGAGAACACATTAGGGCCCGGCGGATAGGTTCTCCTCCTGTTGCAAAACCAACCCATGAACAATGATGAATCCCGCCCAACAAGAAACGTGCACAAGAAACAAAGAACAGAAGTATAGAACAATGAAGAAACTATCAAACACTTTGACGTTCGGCATGAGAAAGAAGACTATCACGGTACTGACGTGGCTGCTTCTGCTGACTAGTCCGGGACGTGGTCTGACAGATGAGAAGAACATGAACAAGAGATCGCCTTTGACGTCTCACGGACAGCAGGCATGGTGCAAGGTCGTGAATGATGGCGACTATGCAGGCATTGCTCGGGCATACAGCGATTACATGATCACGTATGGCCGTGACCGCTATGGCAAGGTGCACTCGCCGCTCTTCATGACCGTGTTGAATCGTAAGACGGGTAAGCCTTTGAGAGCGCCCTATCCGCATGTTATTACCAAACCTTACGCGCCGGGATTGCGGCGCGACCACAAGATGCGTCCTTATGATCGCACCTATGCAGGCAGTAATCCTTTGCAAGACCTGCCGTTGTACGGATTGCTGTACCGCCTGAGCGAAGTGACCGGCAACAAGCACTACGGCGAAGAGGCCGACAAGAGCATCGCTTGGTTCCTGGCCAATACGCAGGCCGATTCGGGGCTCTTTCCCTGGGGCAGTCACATGTTCTACCACGTCGAGAAGGACCAAGGTGTCTTCTCGGACGGCCGATACGGGGAGCACGAGTACAACTTCGTCTGGCCATACTGGGAGCAGAACCCCGAGGCGTTGAAACGCTTTGCCCACGGGGTGTGGAACAAGCACATCCGGAACAAGAAAACCGGCCACTTCAACCGACACTCCAATGCCGGAGGCTCGGGCATGGAATTCCCGGGAACCGGCTCCTGTTTCATAGAAGTTTGGGCGCGCGAGTATGGTCGCAGCGCCGACCCGGAGATGAAACAGCATATTCAGACGCTTCTGAAGCTCTATCGCTCCATGCGCAATCCGAAAACCGGCGCCATGGCGTGGTGCACCGCCAGTGGTGCCGATCGGCGGGAGGTGGCAAACGTTCAAATGAACCTATCCATGGCCTCTAGGCTGCAGAATGCCGCGGACCATGTAGAGAAACGTGATCCGGCCCTTGCCAAGGAGATGCGCGCCTTTGCCAGACACATTGATGACGAATACCTTTCGAACGAATACGACAAGATCCTGGACGTAGCTGGTAAGGGCATTCTGGGCTGGTACACTCTGGAGGAACGCATCTGCATGCCCAAGGGGTTTACGCCGCCTGCCGCCGGCATTGATACAGCGGTCGGATTTCCGCTTACGTCGCCTGACGGCAAACCTGCCGCATCGCTCTACTACATGACGCCCTGGTTCCCGGGACGCTCCTACGCCAAGTTCGGAATCAAGTTGAAAGACCGTCACGAACGCTGCGACGATAAGCACAAGGCGACCTATCGCCGAGCTCTGCTGGACATCGCCGATATCTACATGACTATCGGACCGGAAGTGCAGTTCGCGCAGTACCCGGACAACATCTCCGACGTGGTCGAGTTGCTGCGCTATGTCTACAAGTTGACCGACGAGGTGGCCTACCTGCATCGGGCAGACCAGATGATGCAGATGGGAGTGCGCCTCTTCTTCGACGAGACGTCGCCGCTGCCGAAGATCACCAACTTTGACGACTGGTATGAATCGAGTTCCAAGAACGAATCGTCCGTAGAGATTCTGAGGCAGATGCTTGAGTTGTCGATTGACCTCAAGAGACTTCCCGAAGAGCAACGCACCGCGCCGACGGTAATTGCTGAAAGACGTGATGGTGCATGGCATGCCAAGGTGGAGGAATTCACCTCAGACATGGTTCTTCGATACGGCCCCGAGAATGAGCACGGCCTCTACTTGACGCAGAGCAAGAACGCAAAAGCGATGAGGATCACCCTTTCCGACACCATTACCCGCATTCCGACCGCCGCCGAAGCGGACAAGCTGAACGGCAGAATGCGGGACTTCACAGGCAAGGGGTTCACCAGAGACAGCATTGCCTATGGCGGCTTCAAGGATGTTCCACGTCAAGTGACGCTGGTGATCCGCAATTCCGGCGAGGAAGCGGCCCGGGTGCAGGTCACAGCCACTCTACATGACACCTATCACGATAACGGGCAGATACAATGCGAGAAGAGCCTCAAGCCGGGTGAAGAAGGCATTCGTGCTCGACGCACCGGCGAAGAAGTGGATCCGGCATCTCGCGCTAACGGGCGGCACGAAGGGTGCGGGACTACGTCTGGAGCAGGTTGGGGTTGCACTGATCCCGCGCAATGCACTGGAGAGCAGGTGACTGGTTGGCGCCGAACTGGAACACTCCGAGTATTTGCCGTGCGTCGTGGCAGAGCAGACCTATGGTTTACAGCCTGGGTTGTTACAGGGAGACAGGCTAAGGAGCTGGATGCCGAACAAGCTCCTGCAGGCGACGCCCTAACGGCCGCACCTGAGGAGTAACGTTGGGCAAAGGAGAATTTATGAGACATCGAAAACTTTTGCTATTAGCAGGATTAATGATCTGCAGCATGTGCACCGTGACGCATGCTGGCGATCTCCATTATTATCGACAGGTCGAGCCCGGGAAACCGAAGCAAATCGAGTGCGATGTCGTCGCTTACGGCGGCACGCCGGCCAGCTTTGCTGCGACGCTTCAGGCAGCACGCATGGGAAAACGGGCTATCTTGGTCTCGAACAACGGGTTTGTAGGTGGCCTGACCAGCGGCGGCCTGACGGCAGTCGATTGGGGTGCCAAACGTACGATCGGGGGGATCGCCCGAGAGTTCTTTGACCGGGCCCGGCCCTTGAATCCCTCAGTGGCAGAGAGGACATTTCTGAAGATGCTGGCGGAAGCCGGCGTTGAGGTCCTCCTGGATCGCTTCCTGACGGCGGTCGAGATGAAAGAGGGGAAGCTGGTCTCGATCACCCTCGAGACGGGTGAGACGATCACGGCAAAGGTGTTCGTGGACGGAACCTATGAGGGCGATCTCCTGGCTGCCGCCAATGTCTCTTATACCGTCGGCCGCGAACCGCGGAGTGCCTACAATGAATCGCTGGGTGGGCAGTGGCAGCAGGTGTCGTGGAAGGGTGTCTACCAGTTCTGTGGCTTACCCATCAGTCCTTACGTCAAGCCCGGTGATCCGAAGTCCGGACTGCTTCCGGAGATCTCCTCAGAACCCTACGGCAAACCGGGCGAAGGTGATCATCGCGTCCAGGCCTATAACTTCCGAATGCATTTGACGAAAGCACGCGACAAGATCGCTTTTCCAAAGCCTGATGGCTATGATGCGGATCGCTATGCTCTCCTGGCACGGTTCCTAAACATTGACCCGAGGCCCAGGTGGACCCTGAATTACACAACAAAACCAATGACTGACGGCCCTGTGCAAATGCGCAACGGGGACAGCAACAACGCCGGGAGTTTCTCCAGTGATTATGTGGGTGGTTGTCATCGTTGGCCCGATGGCACCTATTCTCCGGAAAACTTTTCCACGCTTCGTCCGCCACGCCGCGGTCTGCCAGTTCCATTGCACGAGTTGTATGAACTGCGGGAGAGGATTTATCAGGACCATGTCGCCTACCAGCAGGGGCTGATGTACTTCCTGGCCAACGACAAGCAGGTGCCGAAGAAATTGCAGGTCCGGGTCAATGCATGGGGGCTTCCCCCGGGTGAATTCAAGGGTAGCGGTCATTGGCCGCATCACCTCTATGTGCGGGAGGGACGGCGCATGGTCTCAGATTACGTGATGGTTCAAGCCAATTGCGAGAACAAGCGCATGGTCAAGGACTCGGTGGGTATTGCCTCCTATGCGATGGACTCTCATTTCTGTCAACGAGTCGTTGTTCAGAAAAATGGTGTCACCACGGTTCGCAACGAGGGCGGTTTTGGACACCATGTGAAGCCTTATGCCGTTTCTTATCGCTCGATCGTCCCAAGGGAAGAAGAATGCAGAAATCTGCTTGTACCCCTTTGTCTGTCGTCTTCACATGTCGCCTACGGTTCAATACGCATGGAACCGGTCTTCATGATCCTTGGTCAAAGTGCCGGCACCGCCGCAGTCATGGCCATTGATGAAGGCATCGTTGTTCAGGACGTGGATTACACCAAGCTGAAGGCAAGACTGCTTGCTGATAAACAGAAACTGTAGAAATAATGACATCCAACCCCCCTATCTTCCCCCTCTCCGATCTCCACAACAACGTCCTCAAGGACACAACAGAACAGACAAATGACACAACAAAAAAGCAATTACCTAGCAGTAACATGCTAGTCAGAATATACCTTCTTGCCCTGGTTTCAACGGCATTGCTGAGCGCGACGGCCCAGGCCGAACCGGCAATGGTCAATCCGGCTGTACGTACACCATTGCAGGAAGTGATTTCCCTGCGCGGCGAGTGGACATTCGCCAAGGACCCAAATGGAATCGGGCGAAATGAGGGCTGGATGCACCCCGGAGCGGTCTGGCCGGAAACACGGACAATCCAGGTCCCCGGCTGTTGGGAGGCGCAAGGTGTAGGAGAGCCAGGAATCAGCCAACCGTGGGATATGAAGGATCGCGCACCTTATCCGCTGCGTCATGTCTACATGGGAACGGCCTGGTACCACCGCAATGCAACTATTCCCCCGACATGGAAAGACAAACGCGTCTGGCTGAAAATCGGCGGAGTGAGGTCGCAGGGCTGGTTCTGGGTAAACGGGAAACCGGTAGCGCATGACTACGCCTACTGCGGCGTCTACAAATACGACATCACCGACTGTATCGTTCCGGGACAGGATGTTTCTATCGTTGCATGCGTTCGAAACGACGTGCCGAGCCGTAAAGGGATGGCAAGCTGGAGACATCGTGCGGGCGGCCTGATTCGCGACGTGGAACTCGAAGCAACACCCGACATGCATATCTCTAACGCGTGGGTGCAGGGTGACTTTGATAAACGTGAAGCCATCGTTCATACGACGGTTGCATACATCTCAAAAGCCGAACGGTTGAAGAATCCAGTTCTACGTGTTGCTATTTCGCCATGGCATGACAAGCGATCTGCATCTGGAAAGCAGGCGGGCTCTAACGAATCATCCGTTGTATTTACTGAAGGCAGCCGGAAAACCGAAGTGAATATACGTGTACGACTTGACCCATTCCGTCCCTGGTCACCACAGCATCCGAACCTTTATGTGGCAGAAATTTCGCTGTGCGATGGTGACACACCGGTGCACAGATGGACGGAACGGTTCGGTGTACGGAAACTAGAAGTCCGGGGCAATCGGTTCTTCTTAAACAACAAACCTTTTTTTGCTCGGGGATACGGGGACGATCACATCTACCCCATAAAACTGACCTCCCCTGCATCGAAAGATGAGCACCTGCATCGTCTTAGAATCGCGCGTGCCGCAGGATTCAACTATGTGCGTCTACATACCCACTGCGAACTGCCTGAATTCTTCGAAGCCGCCGACGAGGCGGGAATGCTAGTCCAGGCGGAGCTGCCTTACAACCATGCCAAGCCAGGTGAAGCATTCCCGTCCGACCCGAAACGCGATCTGACGGAACTGATTACTCACTATCAGCGGTACGTATCGCTAGCTACATGCTGTATGGGAAATGAGGGAGGCTTCACATCACCATTGGACACTGAATTATATAAACTGTCCAAACACCTCAATCCCTCGTTGCTGGTATTGCATCACGACGGTGGTGGAAAAAACACGCGCGCAAACTCGGATTTCAGGTCAGGTCCGATTCGTCCCTGGACGCCTGCAAAGTCACCGGCACCCAACGATGTCCCGTATATTGCACATGAATATCTCAATCTTTCAGTCAAGGCTGACCCGCGGCTGGCTTACCGGTTTACGGGAGCATATCTGGCATCCCTAACCTCGCTGGATCTGGATAAAGAAGGCTTCAGAAAAGTACAGGCGCAGTTCCCGCCACATGTGTCAGATGCAGACAGCGCTCCCCGCGACATGAAAAGCATCGAGGCGGAACTGAAAATACTGCAACTGGGGCCGGAGTGGGGAAGCGCATGTCAGGATTCCGCACATGCGATTCAGCGCTACTATCAAAAACAAGGCATCGAAGCGGCTCGACGCGATCCGACCTGTGACGGTTACAGTTTCTGGACAATTGTCGATGTTCTCTATCAGGCGCAGGGGCTCTTCAACGTATTCTGGGAAGCGAAATCCGGCGGAGCCACAGCAGAGGACTTCCGAATAATGAATGGTCCGACAGTGATCCTCATAGAAGATTCAGGTCACTCCCCCATAGCAGTGTCGGGAGAGACCTTGACGCATTCCCTGTGGATTTCGCATTTCGGGGAAGCTCATTTGAAGGATACGCGAGTGAAGTGGACTTTGCAGACAGGCAAAAAGACCTTGGTATCAGGCAATTTCAAAGCCGGTGATATAGCGGTCGGCGAGGTTCGTGAACTTGGTCCGTGTACGTTCACAATCCCCCCACTAAAACAACCGGTCCATGCAATCCTGAAAGCAACATTAACAGGAGGAGAAAGCCCTGTCACAAACCAGTGGAATCTCTGGCTCTTCCCTGAACGTATGCCAGAAGAGGCATCAGGAATAGCGGCGACACGTCAAATCTTTCCGGTTCTGGTATCCCGTTTCCCCGGCCTTACCCTTGCAGGCACACCTGAGGGCGATGCCGCAAAAGTCCTCATAGCAGCGGAAGGAGATCCCGACGCACTGACGGCAATCGAATCCGGTCGACGCGTCGTATTGCTGGACCGCTGCAAGGCGCCCGGCAATTCGAAACTCGGTTGGTGGTTATTCAGCAACCAGACGGGTACGGCAATGGCTCACCATCCGGTGTATGGAAATTTTCCTCACGACGGTTTGATGTCACCCCTCTGGTTCCGAATCGTTAAACGCCCAGAGCTTCTGCAACCAGACAACGGTTTCTGCGGTGCCGAACCTCTGATGGTTGGCGAGGGCATTCATGGATATTCGCTTTATCTATGTCAGGCGCGGGTGGGAGAGAGCCGCCTGATACGTTCCTGCGGCCTGGACATGCTGACAGATACCCCCGAGGGAAATTATCTTCTCGATTCGATACTGGCGTATGCTCAGTCAGAGGACTTTGCACCGCAAGCCTCACTCGATCCTGCCACGCTGTCGGCCTGGTGGCAACGGACACAGAAGGGTTTTGACGCTCTCAACGGTTGGGGAGAAAGCCTTAACAACACAGGCCATCGCGTCGATCATTATTTCTTCGGCACCGCGCGAAGTAACATGACGAGAGGAGGAAAAAAACACCTGGAGTGGAAAACCCTGCCTCCAGTAACAAGCGACTCCGGCTCATCTGTTACGTACCGCTGGCTTCAAGAGACGCGTTTAGATGTGTGGGGTCCAAAAGCAACGGCTCCGGTCTCGCTGAGTCTGAATGGAAAAAGATGTCTCACCTATACGGCTGACATCCTTCGGAGGAAATGGACTGAGCGAAAGAACAACACGTCGCTCAGCTACTATGGTTTGGACTTTACACAGAATTCTATGACCGGCCTGATGGAGTTAACTGTACCACGATCATGGGTAGACGCAGACACTTCCTCTGTTATCAAACTGGAATGCGGGAACACCCGTCTGTCAACCGGAGTTGTGGAGATCAACTCCACCACCTTTTCCTCAGAATATAATGGTTGGCTGCGGACAATTGAGGCTGGAGACCGTGTGAACCTAAAGTTTCCTCCGAAATACAGACAACTAAATGTGGCGAGAGCATTAAAAGGCAAAAATACGCTGGCCTGGGAAACGTATCCTGCCCCGGCAGATATCCGCACAAAGAAGGAGTATGAGATTGTCTGGCTCGGAGGCATGGGATATTTCTCCGAACCACAGGGAAGCTTCACACTTTTCGTAAACGACGAAAAAGTTATCGACATTCAGGAAATCAGCCAGAGGGACACGGAATGGCAGAACAATGACGGCACTGTGCAACTGAGTTATATGCGGGATCTGTCAACTGCCGAGTATGGAATCCTGACCTTGACCTTACCATCTTCGAAAGTGATACCAGGCAAACCGCTCCGCTTGAAAATTGTCGGCAGCGAATCGAACAGTCGCCGATGGATGGGTGTTTTCGAGACATGGTAAACATGCTAGTCAGAATATGCCTTCTTTCCCTGGTTTCAACGGCATTGCTGAGTGCGACGGCAGGCCGACGAACTTAAAGACGGCCGACGAATGACCTTTATGCAGCATTACGATCCCCAGTTCCTCAAGGGGCTCGAAAAGCACGGCTTTCCCACCGACCACGGTTACCGTTTGGGCAACACGGGTTTCATGGTTTCGCCGTTCGGACCTCGTTGGATCAATTCGCCCAAGCTTGCCAAGGCCAAGGCCGAACAAGGCACTGCAGCGGACACGGACGAGCCGCGCCGCTGAGC
>Ga0181560_10005398_pt1 | contig 11455 bp, 6 predicted proteins | sample 011ome_20_FD_133751 | JGI IMG/M metagenome (GOLD analysis project Ga0181560, IMG submission 133751) | Coastal salt marsh microbial communities from the Groves Creek Marsh, Skidaway Island, Georgia - 011509CT metaG (megahit assembly) | ecosystem: Environmental > Aquatic > Marine > Intertidal zone...
CGTCAAGTTCCTCGACGACCAGAACCGCCAGATCATGCGTAACGTGAAGGGCCCGGTCCGGGAGGGGGACATCCTCACTCTCATGGAGTCTGAGCGCGAGGCGCGCCGCCTGCGCTAAAGCGCGACTTGGCGAGCGCTTCGAGCGCTTCGAGCGCGAGCGCGAGCGCGACGTTGTGATACGCGGAATACCCCTAAGGTTACATACGTGACGCTCGCATCTCGCATCGCGTGTCCCCTAACGCGTCGTTTCGTCGGCGTCGCGACGCGACGCCGCGCTCCCGCTCGCCCATCCCGGATCCAGCTCGTCGAGCCGCGCGAAAACCCGGCGCGAAAACTCGTCGAACCCGGCCCCCGCGCCGAGACAAAGCACCACGACCTGCTTCTTTCCATGAAAGTCGTTTTTTTCTTCGCGGCGTGTCGCGCGCGTCTTTGCGCTCGTCGTCGCGTCGCGAACCGCGTCGACGACGGCGTCGACGGCTTCCGCCTCGGTCGCCGCGAACGCGCCGCCGGCGCGCGCCGCCAGGCGCGCGGCGAGGTCCGCGCCGCTCGCCTCCGCGCCGCTCGCCTGGTCCTCGCTTCCCCGGTTCCGCCCCTGTCGCTCCGGGCGCGCGTCGAACACCGGCGTCACGATGAGAAAGTCCACCCCGCCGAGCGCGTCGGCGAACGCGTCGAACATCGCCTCCGTCCGGGAACGCGTGTGCGGCTGGAACGCGACGGCCAAAAACGCCCCCGCGTGCCGCTCTTTGATCGCCGCCGTCGCCAGACGCGCCGCCGTCGGGTGGTGCGCGTAATCGTCGTACACAGCGACGCGCTCCGTCGCGCCGATCATCTGCATACGCCGCGCGACGCCCTCGTGCGTCGCTAAGGATTCGGCGAGCGACCGAACGGTCGCGGCGTCGGTCGCGGCGCCGCGCGGCGCCGCGCGGCGAAGAATCTCCAACCCGGCGACGAACGCCGCCAACGCGTTGAGCGCGGCGTACGCGCCCGTCCCCGGGACGGACATCTCCGACACGAACGCGCCTTCGTGCGTGACGGTGAACGAACACCCGCCCGTGCGCGCGTCCGCGCGCAGATCCACCGCGCGCCACGCGTTGGCGGCGCCGAACCCGAAGGTCACGCACGAAACCGCCTCCGGGTCGCTTTCTGTAAAACGATCGTTTTCTGTAAAACGATTTTCTGGAAGATCGTTCCGAACCGCGAGCGTCGCGACGAGCGCGCGGACGTTCGCGTCGTCCCCGCACGCCACGACGAGCCCACCGGGTTTGACTCGGCGCACGAACTGTGCGAACATGGCCACCACTGCGCGCTCGTCTTCGAACATGTCCGGGTGGTCGTGCTCCACGTTCAGCAACACCGCGGTCGCGGGTTCGAGCCCGAGAAACGCGCCGTCGTACTCGTCCGCCTCGACGACGAAGACGTCGTCGCCGCCGCCGACGGCGTTGCGCCCGCCCGGGAACTGCGGGACGTTGCCCCCGACCACCGCGCTCACGTCCAGCCCGGCCGAGCGCAGCGCGACGGCCAGCGCCGCGGACGTGGAGGTCTTGCCGTGCGTGCCCGCCACCGCCGCCACCGCGCGACCGCGCGTGACGCGCGCCAGCCACTGCGCGCGCGAAAACACGGGGATGCCGGCGCGTCTCGCGAACGCCACCTCGACGTTGTCCCCGGGGACGGCGCTGGACACCACGACCAAATCCGGCGGGTCGACGAGGGTCAGCGCCTCGTCGTCGCGCGCGTCGTCGTGCGCGTCGCTCCCGCCGACGTGTCTCGCGTCGTGCCCGACGAAGCACGTGGCTCCGGCTTCGCGGACGGCGTCGAGCTGCGCGCCGGCCCTCGCGTCGGAGCCGGACACGCGGTAGCCCTGCGACAGCGCGATGATCGCCAGCGCGGACATCCCCGCGCCCCCAATGCCGAGGAAATGCACCTTCGGCGCGAGGCCCGGCGGTTCCGCCTCATTCGTCGCCGCGCTTCGCGCGCGGAGACGAGACGCTCGCGCGGGCGCGCGACGCGATGCTCCGGCCCGTCCGAGAGACGCACGAGGACCCGCTCGAACGAGCGCCTCTCTTATGACGCACGCCATGTCCGCTCAAAACATGGTCCGCGCGCGCGTAGCGATGATGCCGAGACGCGGCGGTCGAGACGCGAGCGCCTGGAGAACGTGCCCCCCCCCCGGGGTCGCGCGCTGCGTTGTGACGGGACGATCGACCATAAAGACTACCTTACACTTTTGTTAACAACCCTCCTCAGTGACTCCGTCCGGCCGCCGGAACGCCCGGCGCGCCCGGAAGAGAGTCACACTTTCGGCGACGCGGGCGGTCCCCTCCCCTGCAGCTCCACCGCGTCCTCTTCCTCGCGTTTGATCCATCTCGCCAGGAACGCGAACCGCAACAAGTACGGCGTGCACCGGAACATCGCGGGCGTCGCGACGAGCGACAGCGCCGTCGTCCCCAGGAGCAGCAGGTACAGTTTCCTCTGCACTAAGCCCAGGTTGGAGGCCCGGCTGAGGAGCACGAAGGAGAACTCACCGACTTGCGCCAGGGACACGCCCACGGTGAAGGACGTGCGCGTGCTGTACCCGAACGCGCGCACGACCAGGGTGACGAGCGAGCACTTGAACGCGATCACGATGAGCAGCGTGGCGACGAGGACGTCGAGGTGCACCCACAGGAAGAAAGGGTTCATGATCATGCCGATGGACGCGACGAAGAGCGCGGCGAACACGTTGCGCACCGGCTCGACGTGCTTCAGCGTCTGCTCCGCGAACGGGGTCGCGCTCACCATCACGCCCGCCACGAACGCGCCGAGCTCGATGGACAGCCCCAGTTTCTCGCTGCACCACGCCACCGTCAAGCAGAACGCGATGGTCACCATCTGGTACAGCTCGGGCTCGACGCCGCGCGCGGACACCGCGCGGAACAGCCGCCCGACGATTGATTTGCTGAGCCCGACGGCGGCGGCGAAAAAGAGGCACATCAGCACACCGACGCGCAGCATCGCCACCACGCCCTCGCCCACGCCGTTCGTGCCCCCGAGCACGGGCAGCAGCGCGAAGAGCAAACCCACCGTGCAGTCCTGCAGGATGAGCGTGCCGATGGTGATCTGGCCGTGCAGGGTCTGCGCGCCGCCGCGCTCGGCGAGGAGCTTGATCACCACCGCGGTGCTGGACATGGAGAGGAACGCGCCCACGAAGACGCCCTCCTTGCTGGGCGCGCCCGTGAAGTCCGAGATGACCCCGCACACCAGCATCATGAGCGCGATCTGCATGGACCCGCCGAACACCGCCACGGACTGCACGTGCCGCAGCTGCGCGAAGGAAAACTCGACGCCGAGCGCGAAGAGCAGGAAGATGATCCCGAACTGCGCCAGCGTCTCCACCTGCACGAGCTCCACGACGAGCCCGAAGCCGCCCGGCCCGACGAGAGAGCCCGCGATGAGGTACCCGGTGATCAGCGGCTGGCCAATCAGCGTGAACACCGCCGCGCCCGCCGCGGACGCGACCAGGATGATCACGAGGTCGCTGATCAGACGCAGGTCTTGTTGCAACTCCATCGTGCCGGACTTGGGGTTGGAGATGACAAACTCGTTGTCCCTGGAGTCCACCAAACGCTCGACGTCATCATCCGCGTCCTTGCCCCCGAGCGCGCGGTCGATGTCCTTCGCCTTCGACTCCAGGCGCTCGAACAGCGACTCCGCGCGGCGGTCCGCGTCGCCGGTGGCGTTCGGACGAGCTCCGTCGCCGCCGCCGCCGCCGACATCGAAGTCCGTCTCCACCACCTCGTGCGCGACACCCCCGCCGCCCGTTCGCGAAACGCGCACGACCGTCTCCAGCCGGCCGGCGGCTTTGGTCTCGTTGAACGACCGGCCCGCGCCCTCGCCCAAGACGCCGCTCTGCTCCTCGTCCGCCTTGTCGAACTCCTTGTCCAGCGCTTTTTCGATCTGCGCCGCGAGCGTCTTCTCGAAGTGCGCGTCCGACTCCGAGCTCGACGCGGGCTCGTCCTCCGCGCGCGAGGCGTCGAGAACGTCGTCACCCGTGCCGGCGAAATCCGCGTCCTGCGACAACGTTCGACGTTGGGAACGCGCCGGGAGGTCAGAGAACTGGAACGACGGCGGTCGTTTCGATGAGGGAACGCGTTCCGAAGACGATGGGGTGGCACGCACCCGGCGGTCCTCGGCGTCGAACTCGTCCCCGGCGACGACGGCGACGCACGCGGGGGTCAGCAGTAACACCGCGAGCAGGAGCGCCCGATTCAGGCGGCGCTGTCCCGCCATCGCGCGCGATTCGTCCGGTGAAGGCCCGCGCGCGAAGGGAACTGGCGAGAGGGCCTCAGCGTATCTTCGCGCAACGGCAGACGCCCAGAAGGCCCAGTCTGGCGCGTTTCAAAAACGTCGGTGCCCACGTCGGTGCCACTTCGCCAGTCTTCTTGGCACCTTCCTCGTCACTTCACGACGACCCGCTCGGTAGCAGGAGCGCGTGTCGCGAGGATGCACGCTTAGAGCGTTCTTCAGAGCACGCCACGGCCACCATGAAGGCTGAGATCCGGACGGGCCGGACGCGGAGCGCGGTGTCCGCCCCCTTTCCCGAGACGGAGCCTTCCTCGTCGCATCAGGCGCTCGCGCCTCTCACGCTGTCTCGCGTGCTGGCCTTCTCGCTCCCCGCGCTGGGCGCCGCGCTCGCGGACCCGCTGATGAGCCTGGTGGACACCGCCTTCGTGGGGCAGGTGAGCGCCATCGGCCTCGCCGCGCTCGGGCCCAACACCGCGGTCTTCGGGTTCGTCTCCATGGTGTTCCAGTTCTTCACCGTCTCCACCACCGCGATGGTGTCCCGCGCGCACGACGACCGAAACGACGTCGCGAAAAAGTCGCGTTGCGTCTCGGACGCGCTCTCGCTCGCGCTGCTGTGCGGCGCGCTCTGCGCGATCGGTCTGATAGCGTTCGGCGGGCACATCCTTCGGCTCCTGTACACCCCCGATGAGCTCATGGCCCCCGCGCGCGCGTACCTGACCATCCGCGCCGCCGCCGTGCCCGCCGCGCTCGTCACGCTCGTCGGCACCGCGGCGAGCCTCGGCGCGCGCGACGCTCGCGCGCCGCTGCGCGTGGCGGCGGCGACGTCGTCGCTGAACGCGCTCGTGAACGCGTACCTGGTGCTCGGCCCGCCCGCGCTGGGCATCGCGGGGAGCGCCATAGGCACGTGCCTGTCCCAGTACGTGGGCGCGGCGCTGTTCGTGCGGCACATGACCTCGAAAAAAAGCGAGCTGAGACTGCGCCTGCTTTTGCCCACCTGGCGCCGCGCCGCGCCTTTCGTCTCCAGCGGCGCCGCGCTCACCACGCGCTCGGTGTGCGTGATGACCGCGTACTCGCTGGCCACCGCGGCGGCGAGCGCCATGGGCACGCTCACGGTCGCCGCGCACCAGGTTCTGGTGGGTGTCGTGACCGTCGCGCAGTTCTGCCCCGAGCCGCTCTCCGCCTGCGCGCAGAGCGAGCTCGCCTCCGTCGCGTCGAAACGAAAAGGCGGTTATGGAAAAAACACTCAAACGCGCGCCGAGCGTCGTTTCGCCAAGCGGAGCGCGCGGCTTTTGCTGTGCTGCGGCGGCGCGCTGGGCGGCGGCGTGGCGGGTCTGTGCTACGTCGCGCTGGTGTACTTTCCGCACGTCTTCTCCGCGGACGTGCACGTGGCGATGGCGGTCGCCGCGATGGCGCCCATCGTGTGCGTCGCGACTTTCGCGTACGCGCTGGTGTGCGTGATGGACGGGCTCATCTTCGCCTCGGGGCGGATGGTTTTCGCCGCCGGCGCGAGCATCGCCAACCTGCCGCTGGCGGCGGCGTTCGTCGCGCGCGCCTCGGGGGGGGGCTTCGGGCTCATGGGAACGTGGTACGCGCTGCTGGCGCTGTTCCTAGTGCGGCTCGTCGAGAACGGGATCGCCGTGGGCGTGGACTACGGCGTGTTCGAGTGGGACGGGAAAGAAACGTCCAAAGCGTCGAGGCGGCGGTGACGGTATGTAATATTCGCGCCATCGTCGTACGTACGCGCGCGTAGCCATTAATAGAGTAACTAGTTACGTGTATACCCACGCGGCGGTTACGACTCGAGCCTGGTCTGGTCCATGTCGATACTACCACCCGCGCATCACCTCGTCTCGCCATAATCGCACATCACACCTTGGACAGCTCCTCCTCTTTGGTCTTGATCAGGCCGTCGACTTGCTTGACCATCTCGCCCGTGAGCTTTTCGATCTGGTCCTCGAAGGATTTGATTTCGTCCTCGCCGACGCCCTCCAGCTTCCCGATGGACTTCAGCGCGTCCCGGCGGACGTTCCGAATGGCCACCTTGCCGTCCTCGCCTAGCTTCGAGACCAGCTTCGCGAGTTCTTTCCTCCGGTCCGCGGTCAGGGAGGGGATGTTGAGGCGTATCGCGTTTCCGTCGTTGCCGGGGGTGAGCCCGAGATCGGACATCATGAGCGCGCGCTCGATGTCGTTGATGGCGCCCTTGTCGAAGGGCTGGATCAGGATGGTCTGCGCGTCGGGGGTGGTGGCGTTGGCGATCGACTTCAGCGGCGTCATCGCACCGTAGTACTCCACCTCGACGCGATCGAGGATCGCCGCGTTCGCGCGGCCCGTGCGCACGGTGTTGAAGTTGGTGCGGATCGAGTCGATGGATTTCTCCATGCGCTCCTCCATGTCCAACATCACCTCGTCGGGGTCAATCTCCTCGCCGTCCGCGCGCACCACGAACGAGCGCTGCGCGCGGGGCGCCACGCACCGCTCGCGGCGCTGGGGACGAGCGCGGAAGGCGCTCGGGACGGCCGGGGTGAACGTGAGGGCGTGCATGACGTTATGCGCGGCGCCCGAGGTTTTTCGGGACGCGTTATCCCGAGTTCCCGACACGTCGGAAAGCGTCGGTTTCGGCGTTTCGGGGATCTCCGCCGAAAAGCGCAGTGATGACAAACGGCCCGCGCGAGTTTTCAAGTGGAGGACGTCGAGACTCGCCGACGCGCGCGCCTTCCGTTGATACCGACCGGTTTCTTCATCGGAGGTTCCACACGCGAGACGCGATACGATACGAAACAAACCGTGTCTGTCTCACAGCTCCCACTCTCCCGCGAGGAACTTCTCCCTGAACGCCGTGCCCTTCGCGACGACGTACACGATGGGGTGGCCGGGCACCACGCACGCCTCCTCGGCGAGCACCTCCCCCAGCGTTTTGCTCTCGTCGATACGCACCATCTTCTGGTCCCTCGGGTCGATCGAGGGCTTCTGCCACGGCTCGGCTTTTTCTTTTTCTTCTTTTCGGTCACCCGCGTTCTCCTCCGCGGCGTCGCCGCCGTATCCCTGCATCACGCGCGCCTCCAAAACCTCGGGCGGGTACGCCGGCGCCGCGTGCGACTGGTAGTAAAACTCGATTCTGTCCCGGGCGTAGTGCCCGGCGCCGTCCCACGGCAGCGGCGGCGCGCCCGCGCCGAACATCTCGTCCGCCTGCTCCCCCAGCGTCGCGCGCTCGTCGAAGCGCTCGATGACGTCCGTCTGCATGCTCTCCGGGTACACGAAGAGCGTCCAGTACGTCGCCGCTTCGTCCGTCTCTTCGATCTTCGGGAAGTGCTCGCCCGCGCCCACGACGGGAGGGCCGAGCTTGACGCCGCGCGCGCGAACGCGCGCCAGATACGCTTTGGTCTCCGCCCTTACGCGCGTTAAGCGCGCCTCTCTCTCTTCTCTTCTCACCAACGCTCTCTTCGCCGATTTTAAGATGGCTTTTATGTCTGTGTTGTCGGGCTCGAGCGCCAAACCGTTTTCGCAGTGCGCGGCGCACTCGCGAAGCCGCGCCAGCGCGTACGACGCCTTCGCCGCGCGGAACCACCCCTTGACGTTTTGCGGGTCGAGCGCGACGCACGCCTCGGCGTCCTCCAACGCCTTACCGTCGTTCCCGAGAAGCAGCGCGGCGTGCGCTCTGTTGCCGTGAACGACGGCGCGCAGTTTCGAATCCTCGAACGTCTCGAGGAGCGCGAGCGTGTACTGCTGCACCGCCTTGCGAACGTACAGCTTGTTTTGCTTGTACTTGAGCGCGTCGTTGCCTTTCCGCTTGTACTCCTCCGCGCGCTCCGTGGGGGTGGAATCGTCGTACTTCAGGCTCTGCAGCGCCGCGAAATCCGCGCAGTTATCCTCGTTGATCCAGTCCTCGGACCCGTCCCAGAACAGAGCCGGCAAAAGCTCCTCCTCCTGTTCCTTCGTGGGGGCGCTCGGCTTCGTCTCGGCGCTCATCACGCCGACCGAAATCGATCACGACGCGCTTTTTCAGCCGGGTCGTGGTCTCGCGCGACCCACTCGTGCCCGGCGATGCCGCGCGAACGCAAACCCCGCGCCGCGCCTGCGTGTTTGCGAGCGCGCCAGTCCGGATACCGCGGTGGGCGTGCGGAAAGACCTCCAACGCGCACCGCTCTGTGGCCCGAAGGTGTCTAGGCCGAGTCGAGGAATGGTGGCACGATCGCGAGCGACGCCAGAAAGACTCGAGTTGATTTTTGCGGCGGCGGCGGCGGAACCGAAAACGCGCTCGTTTCCGCGTGCCGTCCTCACTCCGACGCGGCGCGGCAGATACGTCTCTGGAGTCCTCGTGTCTGGCGATGTCGGAATCGAAGAAGAAGAAACAGAAGACTGCCGAGGGCGTGGATGACGGCGCGGGGGGGGTCAATCCGTGGACCGGGCGTCCGTACACGCCCAAGTACTACGAGATTCTGTCAAAACGAAAGGGCCTGCCTGTGTGGCAGCAGCAGAAGGAATTCACGGAGACGCTGGCGAAGAACCAGACGTTGATCCTGGTCGGCGAGACGGGTTCCGGCAAGACCACGCAGATCCCACAGTTCGTGGTGGAGGCGGGGTACACCAATGACGGCAAGATGTGCGTCTGCACGCAGCCCCGCCGCGTCGCCGCGATGTCCGTGGCGAGGCGCGTCGCGGACGAGATGGACGTGAACATCGGCGAAGAGGTTGGCTACTCCATCCGCTTCGAGGAGGCCACCGGCCCGAAGACGTTCATGAAGTACTCCACCGACGGTATGCTCCTGCGCGAGGCCATGACCGACCCGCTTCTGTCGCGATACAGCGTCATCGTCATCGACGAGGCGCACGAGCGCACGCTCGCCACGGACGTGCTCTTCGGCCTCCTCAAGGAGGTGCTGCTGAAACGAGAGGACCTCAAGGTTGTCGTGATGTCGGCGACGCTCGAGGCGGAGAAGTTCCAGGGGTACTTCCTGGAGGCGCCGCTCATGCGCGTGCCCGGGCGCCTGCACCCCGTGGAGATCTTCTACACGCAGGACCCCGAGCGCGATTATCTGGAGGCGGCCATCCGCACCGCCGTGCAGATCCACGCGTGCGAGCCGCCGGGCGACATCCTCATCTTCCTCACCGGCGAGGAGGAGATTGAGGACGCGTGCATGAAGATCCGGCGCGAGATTGGCAACGCGGGGGACAAGGTCGGGGACGTCAAAGTCGTTCCTCTGTACGCGTCTCTGCCTCCGCAGCAGCAGCAGAGGATCTTCGACGAGGCGCCGCCGCCGCGCAACGGCATCGCCGGGAGAAAGATCGTCGTCTCCACGAACATCGCCGAGACGTCCCTCACCATCGACGGCATCGTGTACGTGATGGACCCCGGGTTTTCCAAGCAGAAGGTGTACAACCCGCGCATCCGCGTCGAGTCGCTGCTGGTGTCGCCCATCTCGCGCGCCTCCGCGCACCAAAGGGCCGGGCGCGCGGGGCGCACGCGGCCGGGGAAGTGTTTCCGCCTGTACACGGAGGCGTCGTTCAAGAAGGACCTGCAGGAGCAGACGTACCCGGAGATTCTGCGCTCGAATTTAGGATCGGTGGTGCTCCAGCTGAAGAAGCTCGGCATCGACGACTTGGTGCACTTCGACTTCATGGACCCGCCCGCGCCCGAGACGCTGATGCGCGCGCTGGAGCTCCTGAACTACCTCGGCGCGCTGGACGACGACGGGAACCTCACGCAGGTGGGCACGGTGATGTCCGAGTTTCCGTTAGATCCGCAACTGGCGAAGATGGTGTGCGTCTCGCCGCAGTTCAAGTGCGCCAACGAGATCCTCACCATCACCGCCATGCTGTCGGTGCCGAATCCGTTCATCCGGCCGCGCGACCAGCAGAAGGAGGCGGACGACGCGAAGGCGCAGTTCTCGCACGTGGAGGGGGACCACCTGACCTTGCTGAACGCGTACCACGCGTTCAAGCAGAACGGTGAGGACAGCCAGTGGGCCTGGAACAACTACCTGAACTTCCGGGCGATGAAATCCGCGGACAACGTCCGCTCGCAGCTCATGCGCATCGCGAACCGGTACAACATGAACCTGCAGAGCACGGAGTTCACCAGCCGGGATTACTACCTGAACATCCGCAAGGCGATTCTCTCGGGGTACTTCATGCAGGTGGCGCACCTGGAGCGCAAGGGGAGCTACCTCACCGTGAAGGATAACCAGGAGGTGTCCCTGCATCCGTCGACGTGCCTGGACAACAAGCCGCAGTGGGTGGTGTACAACGAGTTTGTGCTGACGACGAAGAACTACATTCGGACGTGCACGACGGTGGAGGGGGCGTGGCTGATCGAGATCGCGCCGCATTATTTTGACCTCAGCAACTTCCCGGCGTGCGAGGCGTTGCAAGTGCTGCAGCGGCTCTACGCCAAGAAGAAGTGACGAGTACGCGTGGTCGGTGGTAGAAAGTAATACGTTCTTCTTCTCTTCGTCGTCGCGCGATAAATAAATAAAGTCACGGCGCGCGCTCGTTCACCGTCGCCGCCTCGTTCACTTTCGCCGCCTTCGTTTCCGCGCCGCGCGGCTCTATCCTGAGCGCGTGCTTCAGCAGGCCGGGGATATGCACCGACGACAGGTACTCGCGCCAGTCCAGCGCCTCGAGCTCGAACGGGAACGCGCGCGCGTCCTCGGGGGACAAGCTCTCCCGCAGCGTCACGACGTTTGTCGACGAAAACCGCGCGGCGTACTTTGTGTACGGAGCGTACAGCTCGCCCATGCCTCTGAGCTGCTCCAAGGTTTTTTCCGCCACCGCCATCCGGCGCCGGTCCGCCCTGGACATCGTCCCGGGCTTCAGCTTCTCCAGCAGCGACACGCCCGCGAGCCGCACGCCACCCTGCCGCAGCCACGTGTCCACCTCGAAAGCGAGCCGCGTGGAGAAGACGGAGATGTCGGCGCTCGGGACGATGGACGCGCCGCTCCGCTTGTCCGCCAGCGGGCGCTCCGCGAAGTGCCCGGAGACGATGCGCAGGAACTCGGAGAAGTTCAGGGGGTTCAACGTGCTCGTCGCGACGTGGTACACGGTCACGTCGTCGATTTCGTCCTTCTCGTCGTCGTCGTCTGCCGGATCCGCGTTCGACGCGCGTTCGTGCCTCGCCTCGTTCGAGGCGCGATCCTCCGAGCTCATCGCGCTTCTCGCCAGCGCCGCGAGCATGACG
>Ga0181560_10005400_pt1 | contig 11455 bp, 8 predicted proteins | sample 011ome_20_FD_133751 | JGI IMG/M metagenome (GOLD analysis project Ga0181560, IMG submission 133751) | Coastal salt marsh microbial communities from the Groves Creek Marsh, Skidaway Island, Georgia - 011509CT metaG (megahit assembly) | ecosystem: Environmental > Aquatic > Marine > Intertidal zone...
GGCGCGCAGAAGCGCCACATGATGCTGGGCGGAGTTGTCTACTATCAGGGAGAGCAGACCCAACAGGATGATCTGGACCTGCAGGCGGTATCTTCGGATTTTGGCTTCGAACTGGATTACGCCCCTGACACGATCACGCCGCGTTTGATTTATGAGAACATTCTGCTGTCGCGTGAAAAGTATTTCGATGCCTTCGGGGCCTCTGTGGACTGGAACCGCGACCTGTCAAACACCTGGGCGATCTTCGGGTCTGCCCGGGTGAAGTATCAGACGTACCAGAACATCACGAGCAGCACGACGGCGACCCAACGCAGTGGGCGTAACGTGCAGCTCAAATTTGGTACGTCCCAGGTGCTGGACCCGACCCAGCGTATTCGTGTGAGTCTTGAGCGCACCCGAAACAGTGCCGCGCGCCGATTTTATTCGTACAACCGCACTGAGCTGGCGGCCACCCATACGCTTCTGTTCGGGTCGGGCGATTTTCTTTTGAGCTCACTGGCCCTCACCCATGACGCCTATGACGGGAACGATCCGACAATCAGCCCCCAAACTCGTAGAGACGAGGCAGGGCGCTTTCGCCTGACCTATGGTGTGCCGTTTGAGGCTTTCTCCGATGAGGTGCCCGACTTGTTCAAGGGCCTTACGCTGACTGTGAGTGGGGAGGCTTATCGGCAGATTTCCAACATCACCAACTACACCTACAACAACTATCGTCTTTCTTTCGGGGTGAATCGTCGTTGGGAATTCTAGTCTCTTGGCTGTATTGGCGATCGGCGAAGAAAAGCGGCCGGTCTCGATGGAGCCGGCCGCAAGTCCAGGTATGGAGGTTGGGATCAGTGCGAAATTCACTGAGTGGAAGCTAGAACCCGCTGGTCAGGGTCAATTCGACAATCACCAGGGTGATCGGTAAGGCCAGAAACAGCGCGGTCTTGTTGATCTGTGACTGTCGTTTCATAAAACTCTCCGCTTCCCTTCAATGTGTGGCGATATCCCGTCGCCACACACATAACTTAAGGCGCGGAGCTCTGTTCCCCAGTGACGTGCGTCACAGAGATGGAAGTTTTTTCAAAAATATATTGAAAGCAGAGGGTTAGAAGTCGCGGACGTCGTCGACGAGGTCTTCCAGACGTTCCAGATCAACCACGACAAGTGCATCCTTCTCGCGTTTGACCAGATTTTGCTTGGCCAGATCACTGAGGACGCGGGCCACCGTTTCACGTGTGGTGCTCACCCGCGCTGCAATATCGGCATGCACAGGAATGGTGGAGATGCGGGCTTCGTTGGCGTCATCTTCGGCGCAGAGGCGGGCCTCGCGCAGGATTTCAGAGTGCACCCGGTTGTGCGCCCCCAGTGTGCTGAGGTCCATAATCCTGCCGGTTGAGGCGCGCACGATCTTGGCAAGTTCCTGCATCAGGCTGATGGCCATATCCGGGTGATCGCGGAGCATATTCAGGAAGGTATCGGGAGAGGCCGCCGCGAGTAGCGTGTCGGTCAGAGATACCACGCCTGCTGAGCGGGGCTGCCCGTCCAGCGCCGCCAATTCACCGAACACGCCGCCTTCATCCATTTCGTCGAAGGTCACTTCACGGCCCGACAGTGAGAAATTCACGACCCGGACGCGCCCTTTGACCACGAAATACACGTCCCTGGAGTCGCTTTCCCGGTCGATGATCGTCTCGCTGGGCTTGTGACGCAGCCAGCGGGCGCGTTGTTCCAATGACTTCCGCGCCGGCTCATCGAGCGGCGCGAGAAACGGAATATTTGCCAAACTGTGTTCAGAACCGGTCATAACCCCACCATCGTAGAACGCGTCTACAGCAATTGCGAGTGGGCTATTCTGCGGGTGAAATCACCGACTCAGCAGGCGCATTCTTGCTGCGTTCCTTCCAGCCGACTGTGATGGACATCATAGGCGGCACGACGGCCAGCGTCAGGACGGCGGACAAGGATAAGCCACCGAGAACCACTGACCCCAATCCACGATAGAGTTCTGATCCCGCACCGGGGAAGACCACCAGCGGCAGCATCCCGAAGACCGATGTTAGCGTCGACATGAAAATCGGTCGGACGCGGTTCTGGGTCGCTTGCATGATGGCATCATCGGCAGACATCCCGTCTTCGCGGATATGATAGAGGGTCTGATGTACCAGCAGGATCGCATTGTTGACCACAATGCCGGTCAGAATGACGAATCCCAGCATTGTCAGCATGTCGAGCGGCTGGTTCGTCCAGAAGTTTAGCGCCACGAGACCCGCAATTCCGCCCGCCGCCGCGATGGGCACCGTGAGGAGAATGATAAGCGGGTAGATGAAGCTTTCGAACAGAACGGCCATCACCAGATAAACGATGACAACAGCCAATAGCAGATCAATGACCATCTCGTTCCAGGTCTCGATCAGCTTGTCGGCTGTTCCGGTCAGGTGGAACGAGATTCCATCCGGAAGGCCTTCGGCTTCCATTGGCCCGACGACCTCTTCCTCAATCATCTCAAGCGCGGCCTGAAGGGGGGTTTGCGCATTTGGAGTGATCTGGAGGGTGACGGTTCGTGCCCGGTCTGCGCGTCGTATCTCCGTCGGGCCCGACGTGATCCGAACATTTGCAAGACCTTCCACAGGAACGATCCGGCCGTCACGGGTCACCACCGGAAGGGCGCCAATGCCCTGGGTTTCGTCCACCATGTCCTGCGGCCCCATCAAAGTCAGGTCGATCCGCTTGCCCTCGACCGTAATCTCGGCAATTCGGACACCGTCGTTGAACGCATCGACCGACTGACCGAGTGAGCGCGCTGACAGACCATTGTCAGCAAGCCGGGTGCGATCTGGTTCCACCCGCACTTCGGGCGCAGACAAGGTAAGGCTGGGGATGGGTCGGGTGCGATGCCCCTCGCTGAATGGCACCACCTGTTGCAGACGCCGAAAGACGTCACCGGCTGTGTCGTAGATTGTTTGCAGGTCGTTGCCGCGAATATCCAGATCGATTGTCCGCCCGCTGCCGATCGAACGGCCGAACAGAGATGGCTGTCGTGCAAATGCCCGGGTTCCTGGTTCCTGTGCCGCAGCCTCCTCGATAATGGGGCCCAGCTCGGCCGCGCGATTTGGATCAACCGCTGTGCCCCCGACAAAGGCACGGCCGGAAAATGGCACGCGCATGAAGCGCTCAAATTTGGGAGAGCCGTCTGCGGCGGGCTCGGGTCCGGAAACAGGAGCCCAGAGATCACGGGTGCGCGCGGCAATCCGTTCGGTAATGGCGCTCACCTCATCGAGATTGTAACCCGGAGGCACATTGACGAAGCCGAAGACAAAATTGCGGTTGCCGGTTGGCAGATAGTCGAGCTTTGGCGCGAAAATGGCGGTGAATGCGCCCGCCGCGATGGTGATCACAGCGACAACCGCTATGGCGCGCAGCTTCGAGCGCACGACCATGCGTGTGAAGCCCTGCCAGAAGGCGACAAATTTGTGTGCGAAATCATCAACAATGGGCAGCTTGAAGACATTGTTGCCTTCGGCCGCACTGCCGACGAGCAAACGACTTGCAAGCGCCGGAATGACGGTGACGGAAACGAGCAGAGACAACATGACCGAGACCGAAATCGCGACCGCGATATCGCGGAAGAGCTGTCCGGCTTCGAGCTCCATGATAAGGATTGGAATGAACACCATCACGGTTGTCAGGGATGAGACGAGAACCGCCGGCCAGACCTGGGCCGCGCCCTTGTGGGCGGCTTCGGACCGTGACAGGCCTTCCTGGCGCAAACGGTAGATGTTTTCGAGCACAACAATCGCGGCATCGACAACCATGCCAACGGCAAACGCAATTCCGGCGAGACTGATGACATTGAGCGAACGTCCAAGCGCCGCCATGGCCACAAAGGACCCAATCACCGAGACCGGGATCGCCAACGAGACGACAAGGGTTGGTCGCCAGGATCGCAGGAAGAGCATCAACACGGCAGCCGCAAGCAGGCCGCCGATCAGAATGTTCTGTTGGACGAGGTTGATGGCGGAATTGACGTAGAGAGTCTCGTCGTAAACGTTCTCGACCATAAGGCCCACATTGCGCAGGGCGCCGTCCGCAAGGTCTCTGATTGTGGCATGCACCTGTTCCATGACCACGAGGACATTGGCACCCTGTTCGCGGGTCATGTTGAAGGCCATGGCCCGGTCATCAAATTTGTGCGGGAGCGCTTGTGCCTTTTTGTAATCGAGCTCGACCAGCGCAATATCACGCACCGTGACACGCCCGATTCGTCCGTCTCCCAGATCGGCATCAGACCGCAGGACAATGTCGTAGACCTGATCAACATTGGTGAAGTCGCCCTCCGTCCGGACCACGTAGCGCCGCTTGCCTTCCTCGACATCACCGCCGGATATCGAGGCGTTCTCAGCGCGCAGGCGGTCAACGACATCACTCACGGTCAGTCGGAACTGCGCGAGGCGTTCAGGGTCCACGATGATGCGCATTTCGCGCTCGGTCTCACCGAATATGTTGACGCCGGAAATTCCGGGAATGCGTTCGATCCGTTCCTGCACGACATCTTCAAGGAAGTCGCCATAGGTGATCATGTCGCGTTCATTGCCTTTTGCGCGGGTCAGAATGAACCAGGCAATCGCGTTGTCATCCGTACCCGAGGTGCGCAGTGTCGGTTCGTCGGCTTCTTCGGGGTATCCGCTGACCCGGTCGAGGCGGTTGGCCACGAGCAACAATGCCCGGTCCATGTTCTGGCTCGGGCTGAATTCCAGAGTGACATCGGATCGTCCAGTCCGTGCCCGGCTTTCAATCTTTCGAACACGTTCGATACCCTTGAGAACATCTTCCTGCCGGTTGACGATCTCGCGCTCCACCTCAAGCGGAGACGCACCCGGCCATGACGTGTCTACGATGATCACGGGCTGGCGCACATCGGGCGTCATCTGGATAGGAATACGCTGGAGCGCGACCCACCCGAACATGATGACCATGACGACGACCGCGATAACGGCGATGGGGCGATGAATCGAAGCCTGAATGAGGTTCATGACTTGCTAGCCCTTGGTTTTGTCGTTCGCTGAGGATTTGCCCTGATCAATAATGATCAGTCGCTGTCCGGGGCGCAGTCCTTCATTGCCGCGAATGACGACCTTGTCGCCGGGTTTCAGGCCACTGCGTACGATGAAGCGGTTGCCGGTGCCGTCGCCGACCGTGACGGGCGTGGGCGCAGCTGCGCCATTGCGGACCACAAAAACAGACATCTGTCCGCCGCGTTCGATAATGGCGTCCTTGGCGACAGTGACGGCGGTTCGCAGCTCACCCACGGGAATAAGCACGGTGACACTCTGATTGTCGGCAAGGGTCTTGCCGAGATCGGCAAGTTTGGGTGTGAACCGGACCGGTTGGGTGCGTGTGCGAGAGTTTTCGTTGGGAATGATCGCGCGGAGTTTCGCTGTTGTCTTCGTACCATCATCGAGGCGGATACCGACGGTGGATCCGTTTGTCAGGCCGGCCAGTCGGTTGGTCGGCACGTCGGCCTCCACGTCCAGATCGATGTCATTGATGATTGTCACGACGGGATTGCCGACAGAAAGATAGGCGCCGACTTCGGTGTGGGTGGCGCTGACGACCCCGGGGAAGGGTGCGCGAATTTCTGCGTCCATCAGATCGCGTTCGGCGCGTTTGAACTGGGTCTCGGCTTGCACGAGCTGTGCGCGTGTTTCGGCAACCTGTCCGCGCTGTGACGCGACATCCTGAATCATGTCTTCGTAGCGGGCCTGCGAGAATGCTGCCGATTTGCGGATCGCCTCCAGGCGTTTGAGTTCGTTTTGCCGTTTGCCCAGGTCGGCTCGTGCAGCAGTGAGGTTTGCATTTTGCTGGGTGACGATGGCGCCATACCGCTCGCGTTCCAGTTCCAGACGCTCCTTATCGAGCACGGCCAGCAGAGCTCCTTGCGTCACGCGGTCACCGACATCGACATTCATTTTAAGCACCGGCCCACCGATACGGGCAGCGATCGGCCCTGACTGGAGCGCTACAAAACGTCCTACGACCGGCGTGGTCTGCCCGATGGGTTCTTCGATTACGGCATCGACCACGACCGTTGCGGGTGGGCCGGCTGATTGTCCGGGTCCGCCGCCAAAGAAGGCACGAATTTCTGCGCCGTCGAGTGTTCCGTTCTTGTCTGAATCAATGGTGTCAAAATTTGCGGCAACGGGACCGCCGGCCTCGAACCGTTCAAGGACACCGTTGCCGTTGGCATCACGGTCCTTGGCGATACCCGATAGCTCCTTCGACTGCGCCTGCACAGGTGAGAATGGCGCGACCAAGAGGACCGCCAGAACGGAGCCGGAAAGCGCCAGAATTCTCGAACTACTCATCAAACCAACTCTCAACACGCTTCTTCTCCTGCCCTCGTCGGCCTCGTCAGCGAAGTACAATCCGCCCGCGAGGAGAACACGCCGAATTCCAATGTCTGTCAATTCCCAAACGCGTGAGTTTCGGCATGGATCGCTTGCATAAGGATGATCCGCGATGCTCTGTGGTTTGCATGTTGAATCGTCGTGTCGATCCGGGCGCTGCGGTCTATACTGAATTGATATATTCGCGCGAATGAAAGCCCGCCATGTCGACCCGATATTACTTTCATCCTGTATGCATCGAGCATGAACCCTCGCCGCAACACCCGGAATCGCCTGACCGTCTGCGCACGATTTCTCAGGTGCTTTCCACCGAGGAATTCGCGCCACTCGAGCGGCATACGCCCTCCGAGGCCGAACGCGCGCATATCATACGGGTGCATCCCGAGGCCTATGTGGACCAGGTTTTTGATCTCATTCCGGAAACCGGATACGCCCGGATCGATGCAGACACGATTGTTTCACCCAAATCCGGTGAAGCGGCATTGCGTGCTGCGGGCGCATTGATCGACGCAGTGGATGCCGTCATGTCAGGCGCGACAGACAATGCCTTCTGCGCGATCCGACCGCCGGGGCATCACGCGGAAATTGAACGCGGAATGGGGTTTTGCCTGTTCAATAATGTCGCCATCGGGGCCGAGCATGCCCGCGCCGCACATGGCGCAGAGCGTGTTGTGGTGATGGATTTCGACGTTCATCATGGCAACGGCACGCAGGCGTGTTTCTGGAACGAGCCAAACCTGTTCTACGCATCCACCCACCAATGGCCGCTTTATCCGGGCACGGGCGACAAATCCGAGACTGGCGGGCACGGGAACATCGTCAACGCGCCACTTTGGGCGGGTGCGGGATCGGATGAATTTCGCACGGCCATGTGCGAAGTGGTGTTGCCAGCGATGGAAAATTTTGGTCCAGACTTGGTCATGATCTCCGCCGGTTTTGATGCCCATCGTCGTGATCCGCTCGCACAACTTGAACTTGAAACCGAGGATTTTGTCTGGGCCACAGAGGAAATCCGCAAAATCGCCGAGAAAAAATGCGATGGACGCCTCATTTCCACTCTTGAAGGAGGGTATGACCTTCAGGCACTTGGGGATTCGGCAGCCGCCCACACACGGGTCCTGATGAGCTAGGGCGTATGCCCGCGCGGAGTGTTTGACGGCAGCCGCTCTCACAGATACACCGAACAAGAAATCGACACGCGGCATTCTGGAGGATCGAACAATGGCAAACGAAAAATCAGGTTCGGAGATTCCATCCGATATTGCTGCGCTGTCCTTCGAGGATGCGTTGGCGCAATTGGAGGGCATTGTTCGGAGTCTCGAAGGCGGGGACAGTGCGCTTGATGATGCGATCGCTGCTTATGAGCGTGGTGCGGCCCTGAAACAGCATTGTGAAAACAAGCTGCGACAGGCGCAGGCGCGTGTTGAGAAAATTTCACTTGGTGCAGACGGCAGTCCCGAAACCACACCAGCAGACGCGGGATAGCGTTTTACAGTTACGGTTCAACAAACATTCTGTTCCAAACCATGTCATCCGAGACTTACACGACGGCTCTTGCACAGACAGCCGCTGAATTCGATGCCGCGCTCGTCGGACTTCTGGCTAATCAGGATAATGACGTGCCGCGTATCTGGGACGCGATGCGCTATGCAGCCCTGGCGGGTGGCAAGCGTTTGCGTCCGTTCCTTGTTCTGATTTCTTCTGATGTATGCGGTGGATCACGGGCTTCGGCGCTACGCGTCGCGGCGGCTGTTGAGATGATGCACACCTATTCGCTGGTCCATGATGATCTGCCCGCGATGGACGATGATGAGTTGCGGCGTGGGCTCCCGACATTGCACCGTCAGTTTGATGAAGCAACCGCCATATTGGCTGGTGATGCCCTGCTGACGCTTGCCTTCGAGGTTCTGGCCGATCCTGCAACCCATGCAGATGGGCAAATCCGAGCAGAGTTGGTTTTGGGCCTCGCACGTGCAGGCGGCGCGCGCGGTATGGCTGGTGGTCAGATGCTCGATCTTGAGGCTGAGAACAGAGCGGTGGCGAATGCGAACGAAGTTATTCGGCTTGAATCCATGAAAACCGGGGCATTGTTTGCATGGTCTTGTGAGGCTGGCGCGGTCGTTGCGGGTGCGGGGCAGGCCGAGCGTGCGAAATTGCGCGCCTTTGGCGCTGAATTCGGCATGGCGTTTCAGATTACCGATGACATTCTCGATGAGACTGGGGACGCCTCGGAAGTCGGAAAAGCCGTAGGCAAGGACAGTGAGCGGGGAAAAGCGACCCTCGTGTCACTGCGCGGGCTCAAGGGCGCGCGTGATGCGGCATTGGAGCACGCACAAAGAGCGGTGGAAAACCTTGATTTCTTTGGGGAAAAGGCAGATTTATTGCGCGCCGCCGCGACGCAGTTGATCGACAGGCGGGTATGATTGTATTCACCGATCGGAGCGGGGCCGATCCCGAACGGGAAATTCTGTGAGCGATAGTAGCAAAACACCTCTTCTCGACACTGTCCGCATACCGGCGGATATGCACGATTTCACACCCGAGCAGCTCAAGCAGCTCGCCGATGAATTGCGCAGCGAGACCATTGATGCCGTATCGATCACCGGCGGCCATCTGGGCGCGGGTCTGGGTGTCGTCGAGCTGACGGTTGCGCTTCATCATGTGTTCAAGGCCCCCGAAGATCGCCTGATCTGGGATGTCAGCCATCAGTGCTATCCCCACAAGATACTGACCGACCGGCGTGATCGCATTCGCACTCTGCGTCAGGGCGGCGGCCTGTCCGGTTTCACGCGACGAGTCGAAAGTGAATACGATCCTTTTGGCGCGGCCCATAGCTCAACTTCGATCTCCGCGGGTCTCGGCATGGCCGTGGCCCGCGATCTGGCAGAGAAAGACAATAATGTTGTCGCGGTGATCGGTGATGGCTCCATGAGCGCGGGCATGGCCTATGAGGCGATGAACAACGCGGGCTCAATGGATACCCGCCTGGTGGTTGTGCTCAACGACAATGATATGTCGATTGCACCGGCAGTCGGGGCGATGAGCGCCTATCTCTCGCGACTGATTTCGTCGAAGAGCTATCGCTCCTTGCGGCAGATCGCCAAGGATATGGCCCATAAGTTCCCCAAGAGCTTCGAAGAGGCGGCACGCCGTGCGGAGGAGCATGCACGTGGCTTTGTGACGGGCGGAACGCTGTTTGAGGAGTTGGGCTTTTATTACATCGGGCCGATCGATGGTCACAACATCGATCATTTGTTGCCGGTTTTGAAAAACGTCCGCGACAGCAAGCAGAATGTGCCGGTGCTCGTCCATGTGGTCACCCAAAAGGGCAAGGGCTTTGAATCCGACAAGGGTGGCGATGAGAAATATCACGCGGTGTCCAAGTTCGATGTGGTCACGGGCGCGCAGGTAAAAGCCAAATCCAATGCGCCCAGCTATACGCGGGTCTTCGCCGATAGCCTCGTCAAGGAAGCCGAAAAAGACGAGAAGATTGTCGCGATCACAGCAGCGATGCCATCGGGAACCGGCCTCGATATTTTTGGGAAGGCCTTTCCGGACCGGTGTTTTGATGTGGCAATCGCCGAACAGCACGGCGTGACCTTTGCTGCCGGTCTGGCATCGGAAGGCTTCAAGCCTTTTACGGCGATCTATTCCACATTCCTGCAGCGCGGTTATGATCAGGTTGTGCACGATGTCGCAATCCAGAGCCTGCCTGTGCGGTTCGCGATTGACCGGGCGGGTCTTGTCGGTGCGGATGGTGCAACCCATCACGGATCTTTCGACGTTGCCTATCTTGGTTGTCTGCCCGGCTTTGTCCTGATGGCGGCTGCTGATGAGGCGGAACTTGTAAATATGGTCGCGACGGCGGCGCAGATTGATGATCGCCCATCGGCCTTCCGGTATCCCCGGGGTGAAGGTGTTGGCGTTGATATGCCCGATATCGGCGTGCCGCTTGAGATCGGCAAAGGACGTGTTGTGCGCGAAGGCACGACAGTTGCGTTGTTGTCCTATGGCGGGCGCTTGCAGGAATGTCTGCACGCGGCCGAGGATCTGGCCGCACACGGTCTGAGTGCAACTGTCGCCGATGCGCGATTTGCCAAGCCTCTCGACACGGATCTGATCCGGCGCCTTGCACGGGAGCACGAGGTGCTGATCACGATCGAGGAAGGTTCAATTGGCGGGTTCGCCACCCAGGTGATGACGGATCTTGCAAATACGGGCTTGCTCGATGGCGGATTGAAGTTCCGGCCAATGACCTTGCCGGATATCTTCATTGATCATGAGAAGCCTGAGATTCAATATGAGCAGGCGGGTCTGACGGCATCGCATATTGTCGCCAATGTTCTCGCGGTCCTCGGGCGAGATGTTGACGCGGACAGCGTGCGGGCTTAGGGCGCGCTGGTTTCGGGGGGGCACATCGGATGGAAGCCCCGACATTTCTGATCCTGGCGCTGGTATTGCTTGGCTTCGGTCTTGTTTCGGCACGCTTGTCCCGAACGGTTCTCACGGCGCCCATTCTGTTTGTTGTGTTCGGTCTGCTGATCGGTCCGCTCGGCGTGGGTGTGGTGCAGATCGACTTCGCCGGCAACACACTGAAAATAATCGCAGAATTCACGCTGGTTCTGGTGCTGTACACCGACGCCGCGCGGATCAATGTCAGGACCCTGTGGCGCTATCACAGCCTGCCGACCCGCATGCTTGTTGTCGGTCTGCCGCTGACGATTCTGGCGGGAACCATCACGGGCATGGTCGTCTTCCCCGAACTGCTGTTTTTTGAAGCCGCCCTTCTGGCGGCCATTCTGGCTCCGACCGATGCCGCATTGGGGCAGGCCGTGGTGACGAATGGCAATGTTCCGGTGCGTATCCGGCAGACACTGAATGCGGAAAGTGGTCTCAATGACGGCATCGCCCTGCCGGTTGTGTTGCTTTTCGCCAGTTTCGTCCTGGCCACGGAAGGCCCGGCCCAGGACGCCGCAGGCTGGATCGAGTTTGGATTGCTTCAGGTTACGTTGGGTCCTTTGGCCGGGTTGCTGATCGGCTATATCGGCGGGCATCTGATCGACAAA
>Ga0181560_10005401_pt1 | contig 11453 bp, 7 predicted proteins | sample 011ome_20_FD_133751 | JGI IMG/M metagenome (GOLD analysis project Ga0181560, IMG submission 133751) | Coastal salt marsh microbial communities from the Groves Creek Marsh, Skidaway Island, Georgia - 011509CT metaG (megahit assembly) | ecosystem: Environmental > Aquatic > Marine > Intertidal zone...
CGCCTCACGACGCCTCACGACATTCGCTCACTCACGACCTGGCCTTCATGGCGTCGTTCCTGTAGTCCACGGGCACGCGGTCCTCCGGCGCGTTGAGCAGCAGCCAGTCCAGCGCGGCCACCTGCCGCGCCTTGTTGAACGCCGTCTGCCCCTCCGCCGCCGCGCCCGCCGTCGCCTCCGCCGTCGCCGCGAGCGCGGTTTCGACATCCGGCCCCTCCCAGCCCCACTTGCCCAGGGTGGTCTTGGCCTTCTTCTCGCCCTTCGCCGGGTCAGCCGGGTCGACCGCGGCGGGCGCCTCCGCGACCGCCTCCTTCTTCTTCTTCTCCTGCGCGACGATCACCACGGGCGCGGCGGCGGCGAAATCGCCCGAGCCGACGTCCGGCCAGTCGCCGTCGTCCATCGAGAACGCCCCGGCGTCGCCGAGGACGTCCCCGAAATTCGTGTTCCCTCCTTTCCACGCCTGCATAGGGGGCTCGAAGCCATCGCCGTCGCCGCCGTCCAGCGAGCTGCCGATGTCCAGCGAGCTGCCGATCGCGCCAGCCTCCACCTTTCCGGGCTTCTGCTTAATCAGGCGGGAGACGTCCCCGGCGATGGGCGGGAGCTCATCCTCCGCGTACTTGGTCTTCTTCGCGCGCTTCGCCGCGCCCTTCTTGCCCTTCTTGCCGCCGCCGCCGCCGCCGGCCCCGAACGAGCCGGAGCCGGAGCCGGAGCCGTCCGCGGAACCGAACTCGTCGTCGTAGTCATCGTAGTCGTCCGCGTAGTCGTCCGCGTAGTCGTCGTACCCGCCTCCCTTTTTCGCGCGCGCCAGCGCGGATCGGCCGGACGCGGAGAAGCTCGCGGGCGTCCGCGTCGCCGCGGGCCGCCCGGCGGCCTGCGCCCGGCGCGCGCGCGCGCCGAGCGAGAGCGCGGTGGACCCGAAGGTCGAGACGAGGGCGGAAACGGACATTGCGGGGTACGTGTCTCGGCGCGCCTCGCGATGGAGGGGGGGCGCTCGATCGGCAACCTATCCGGCTCACGCGGAAAAAAGGACGCACCGGGACGCCGGGTTCGCCAACTCAGCGAGCCGGATCCAGCTGGCTCTTCTAGCGCGGAAATTCGCCGGATGAGATGTTTCAAGTGTCACGATAATGTAGGAAAGGATGGTCTGTGAACCCTCTTTTTCCCCGATTATTTTGTGACGAGCGCGTGTTTCCTTTTCCGTTGGAGGGACCGTTTTTTCCGGTCGGTCCGAGACGCGCGCGACCTCACCTTTCACGGCGCGAGGAGGCGACGGGCTCGAGGCGGCGCGCGCGACGGAGACGACCGCGTCGCGAGCACGTCATGTCCGGCGCGAAGCTGCGAACGGAGAAGGCGGTGAACTCGGTGATGGCGGACCAGACCATCGAGACTGAGCTCGCGCAGCTGGTCTCGGAGTACCTGCAGCACCACCGATGCGAGCGCGCGTACGAGGTACGACCCTTCGGGACGCGCGCCTTTCCCGAGCGGAGGCAGTCGAGCGTTCGCGCACGTCCAGCGCTCGCACGTCCCGTATCTTTCGAAGACGCGCAGAGCGAGTGACGGGACCGCGTAGCGCCGTCACGTGTCTCGCTCCGCGGCGGGGACTCGCGTTCGCGCGCGCGAGCGCGGGTCGTTGACCGATCGAAACCGAATCCGAACGCGTTCGTCCCTCGTCGCGCCCGCGTCCGGCATCTCCTGACACGTGACCCCCCACCTGGGTGCGCCCTGAAACCTCTTCCGCCACTCACTAACAGGCGTTCCAGCGCGAGCGTGAGCGCGCGGAGAAGCCCCGCGACGTCTCCGGCGCGGGCTCGAGGCACAAGCCGAGCGGGGACTTGTTTTTCGAGCTCATGGCGTTTTTCGAGGATGGCGACCGGCTCAACTTCTACCGGCTGTTCGACCGGTGCATTCCCGAGCAGTACCGCCTCACGGACCTGGACGCGCAGAAAGTCGAGTTCTGGCTGCAGATCTACTTCGCCGTCTTCCCGGCGCTGCCCGCGGCGGGAGGGAAGAAGGGCGCGCTGCCCGAGCAGGGCGCCAAGAAGCTCCCCCGCGGGCGAGAAGAGGGCGTGGACCTTTCGCCCGGGATGGCGCGTCTGCGCGCCTTCATCGAGACGCGCGGCGCGGACGCGGCGCGCACGGAGGAGTTTCTGCCGTACTACGCGCTGCCGTTCGTGCCGCGCCCGCAGAAACACCCCGCGTTCTCCAAGTTGTTCGAGCCCAAGTGGACCATCGACATGCGGGGCATGCTGGAGCGCTTCGTCGCCAACGCGCCGTCAGAGACGCCGCCGCCGCGCGTGCACAGCATCCTGCTGCACTACTACGGCCTCGACGCCGAGGGCGCCGCGCCGTCGCCGCCGCGGAAGGTGTCGGACGCGGGCGCGCGGCGGGACACGCCGCAGGCTCCCGCGGGCGCCGACGAGGGAGGCTCTGGACGGCCTCCCGGCGCGGGCGCGCTGCGGAGCCGCCCGGGCTCGAGGGGAGGCGAGCCTCCGGGGAGGCTCCCCGCGTTCCGGCGCGCGGCGCCGACGCCGATGACGAGCGCCGGGTTCGGCGGCCCGCTGCCGACGGCGGCGTCGCACGGCCCGCGCGGCATCACGCCTCTGCTCGAGGGACGCATCGAGCTCTCGGCGTTTTACCCCGAGCCGGACTACTCGGACCTCGGCGCGGAGGTGCTCACGCTGGACTCGCTCAAGGCGCAGGTGCGGAGGCTGGAGCCGCCCACGCCCGAGTCCGACTCGCCGCCCGAGAAGCGCGCCGCCGCCGGCGGCGACGAAGGCGGCGCGCGGCGTGACGAGGACGCGGCGCTCGACGAAGGAGAAAGCCTCGAAGAGGGCTCCGTGTCGACGAAGCGCGCGCGCCGCCCGAGAGCGCCGCGTCCGCGCGCGAGCGCCGGCGGCGCGGGAGCGCTCCCGCGCGACTCGGGCGACGAGACGTCCGGGTCCGAGACGGGCTCGGTGAAGCGCCCGCTGGAGGCGAAGTATCTGGAGGCGCAGGCGCGCGACGCGGGGCGCGCGCCGCCGGCGTACGCCGAAAACCTGACGCTCGTGCGCCTGGACTACCGCGAGGTGATTCTGGAGTTCCGGTCGGGCGTCGAGCGCCTGCTGATGACGGACGCGACCGGCCCGGAGGAGGAGGAGGCGGAGAGCCGGGTGAGCCGCCTGACGCAGGCGCTCCGCTGGCGCGTCTCGCGCGCGCCGGAGGGTTCCGTGCTGAAAGTGGAGGCGGTGCGCACGATGGTGCGCGGCGACGCGTTGGCGCTGCGGTCGAAACGCGAGTCCGAGCGCGGCTCGGGGTCGCTGGTGGACGCGATGCTGCTGGGCTGCCGCGGGCGCGTGCGCGCGGAGACCCTCCGGCTGGTGAACGCGCTGGCGGCCGCCGGGGACGGACGGCGGTACCTGCTGTCCCCGGGGAGCCGGGTCGTCGCCGCGCTCGCCTCCACCGTGAACGCGAACGAGCAGGACACGCGCGCGCGGAGGCACCTGCTCGGCGCGATGCAGAAGCTGTCGTTCCACGCGGTGGCGGCGCGGCGCATGTGCGCGCTGGGCGTGATGGGCTGGGTCACCCGCACGCTGCTGGGCGTGGTCACCACGGGCGAGGTCACCGCCGAGCGCACGCGCCGCTCGCGCGAGGGCCTCGAGCACCTCTCGGAGTACGACGCCGAGCACGGCGCCGCGTTGCTCATGAACCTGTCGCTCGTGCCACAGGGCAGGCGGCTCGCCGCGCGCGCCGCCGCCGCCGCGCGCCGCCGCGAGCACGACGATGTCGTCCACCCCGAGGAGGACATCCTGGAGGTGACGCGCATGCTGCTTCAGTCCCCGAGCGAGAACGTGCGCGTGTACGCAAACGGCGCGCTGTACAGCCTTTTGCGCGCGGAGGACTTCCGCGCCGCCGCGATCGCCGCGGGGTTCGAGAGCCTGCTGGAGGAGCTCCGGGAACACTCGGACCCGACGTTCTACCGCCAGCTCTCGCACCTGCTGGGCGCGCTCCGCGAAGTCGGAGACGACGCGGCGCGCGCGGCGCCGGAGGACGACCCGGGCGCGCCGTTCGAGGGCTACGGCGCGATGTCGCCGGAGCCCTTCGAGGACGTCGCGGCGCTGGACTCCGCCGCCGGCGCAGGCATCGACGAGGAGGACGAGGAGCTTCTGCCGGCCTCGGGAGCCTTCGCCTCGGGAGCCTTCGCGGAGTTCGCGGAGTTCGCCTCGGGCGCGTTCGCGCCCGTGGGCGTCGCGGGCGCCGGAGGCATCTCGTCTCCTCTCGTCGGCGAGGCCCTGCTGCGCGAGGAGTACGCCGCCGAGGAGGGCGTCGACACCGACTCGGGCGACGAGCCGCCGCTCGCGCCGGACGCGAGCCCGTTCGCAGGCGGCGCGCCGTTCTCCCCCCTCCGCGGCGCGACCATCCCCGAGGACCCCGAGGCGGAGGACGGGCCCGCGGCGTCCCCGGGCGGGTCCCCGTCCCCGGTTTCAGGCGTCCCGACGCGCCTGTACCGCGACCCCGACGCGGCCGGGGCGGAGGCGGAGGAGGCGTACGCCAGCCCCGGGGAAGAGGAGGACGCGGAGGTGGACGCCGCGCGGTTCGCGGGAGAGGCTGACGCCGACGAGAGGGGCGCCTCGCCCGGCGCTTCGCCCGGGGAGGTGGACCCGCGCGACGACGTTCTCGTCGACGCCGCGCGGTTCGCCGCGGACCCTCCTCGCGTCTACGAGTCTTCCGTCGCGAACGCCGCGGCGGACGCCGACGCGGACGAGACGCTCGAGGAGACGCTCGAGGAGACGCTCGAGGAGATGCTCGATGAGACGCTCGACCGATCGGACGAGGCGGACGAGGCGGACGAGGCGGACGAGGCGGACGAGGCGGACGAGGCGCGCGGGTTCGTCGGCGAGGAGACCTTGGAGCGGTCGGGCGGGTTCGGCGCGGAGACGGCGGGACCGGACGAGCTCGCGGTTTCGACGCGGGACGGCGCCGCGCGGACGGACGCGGACGGACGGACGCTTTCATCCGCGGAGGCGGAAGCGTTCGTCCGCGGAGACGGCTTCGAGAGCGACGCCCCGCGAGTCGTCGAGAGCTCGGCGGACATCGACGACGAGGCCCCCGCGGCGAGCTCGGCGGACGTCGACGACGACGCCCCGCGAGTCGTCGAGAGCTCGGCGGAGCCCATCAGCTCATCCTCGTTCGACGAGGCCCCGCAAGTCGTCGAGAGCTCCGCGGAGCCGATCAGCTCTTCCTCGATCGAGGATGCCATCGTGGCGGCGGCGAGCTCGGAGCTCACCGACGCGATCGACGAGGAGGACGAGGACGCGTTCGACGAGACGTTCGATGACGGCGCGGACTTGCCGGTGAGCGCGGCGAACGAGCCCGAGCCGCCGGACCCGCTGCTCGGCCCGGACGCGGAAGCCGCGGGGGAAGACAAGGACGCGTAGGCGACGCCCCGAACGCAGAAACGGTTCGTGACATACATATACACGTACCCTCTCAATACGTATGCGTCTCGACTCGTCGCCTGTAGTACCGCGTTCACGAGGTCACGGACGTTCGTCTCTCCCGCCCGCGCCCTTGATTTTAAACCCCTGTACGTACGGAAATATCCATTCCGACGCCTGCGCTTCACAGTGATACAGGGATGAGAAGAGAACGCGCCGAACGTCAATCACACGATCGCGCGCGCGATGGCGACGGACGACCTGTCGTTCCTGTCCGACCGCGTCCGGCAGGCGCTCTCGGCGGACGAGCAGGTGCTGGCGCAGCTCCGCCGGTTCGATGACGAGTACGCGGACTTACAGCGCGTGGTGCGCGAGTTGCCCGAGAAGACGAGCCACGATATCATGGTGCCCTTCACCGACGTCGCGTTCTTCCCCGGGCGGCTGATACACACGAACGAGCTCACGGTTCTACTCGGGTCGGACCTGTACGCGGAGCGCTCGGCGTCGCAGACGCTGGAGATCATCGAGCGCAGACGGGAGATGCTGCGCGAGAAGATCAGCGGCGCGGACGCCGGCGTGGACGCCATGGGCGCGCGTCTGGGGGCTCTCGACGCGGTGGCTGCCGCCGACGGCGAGGGCGCGTCCACCTCGGGCGGCGGGGCGTTCGCCACCAGGAAAGAGGGCCGCGCGTTCCTGACGAGCAAACCTGACGGCACCGTGGAGATCACGGAGAGCTACGAGGACGACGAGCCCCTGGACGCGTTCGACGACGGCGCCCATCGCGGTCCCTCCGCCTTTGCCCGAACCGCCGGGGAGGAATCCCGACAGCTTGACGATTTCATCGCTCGCCTGGAAGCGCTCGAGACGCGGGCGGAGGGGAGCGACGGGGAGGAGGCGGAGGGTATGGGAGGCGGGGACTCGGACGATGACTCTGACTACGACGAGCGCGAGGCGCTGGAGACGGACGCCGCGGCATCCGGCGCGGGCGCGAACCGTCTGGCGCGGTGGAAAGCCGAGCAAGCCGCGCTCTTAGCGGCGAAAAAACAAAAAAACGTCGCCGCCGCGTCCTCCTCCGCGCGCCGCGCGGCGGTGGGGGAGGTGACGGAGCGGCTCGGTCATCGCGATCGCGATCGCGAACCCGAACGGGACCTTTCGGGCGCGAACGCGCGTCCGATGTCCAAGTTCAAAATGCGCTCGCTGGGAATAGAACCCGACGAGTGACGCGCGAGGCTGTTTCGTAGACTAACTCGTAGTAGACAGTCGTAGCTACTACTATAGCTCTAGCTCACGTATACGACCGCTTAACCCGCGCCGCGTCAGAAAGCCCCCCCCTCATCGCACGCGAACGCGTGTTCCTCGGCGTCGTAGAAGACCTCCCCCGCGTCGTCGTCGGCATAGATACGCTCGTCTGCGCGAAACCGCGCGTCGTCGTTTTTTCCATCTTCGCCGTTCCGGCGCGCCGCCGCGAGCAAAACGCCGCGCGTCGCCGCGCCCGCCTCGGCGTGCGCGAGCGCCGCGCGGCGCGCGGCGACGCACGCCGGGCCCGCGATGAACGACGCGCACCCGCGAATGTCGTGGCCGGGGACGCTGCGACACACCGGCTCGTTGTTTTCGTCGAGAGGCACGTCCGTCGAGCTGCTTTTTTTGTTTGAGATGGTCTTTTTCGTACTCGTAGACGACCGCCCCGTCTCGACGTCGCGCGCGTGCTGCCACCCGTGCCTGGTCCCGTCGCCCAGCAGCGCGGCGGCGAGCCAGCTCTTGTGCTTGGCGCGCGTTCGCCACGCCGCGCGGTTCTCGCGCATCTCCGTCTCCAGCCACGCCTTGGTCTCGGCGTCGAAGAGCTCGTCCATGACCGAGTCCCAGCTTTTGCCGCCGCCGCCGCCGTCGGGCGCGCGCGCGAAGCGCACCTTGCGCACGGTGACCGGGTCGGCGAAGGCGCACACCGCGCGGTAGAGCCCGTTGAACAGGACGGGCGCGCCGACCAGGATCATGCCCCCCAGGCGCTCCGGGTAGCTCCGCCCGAACAGACCGAGGCACGCGCCCGCGACTTTCGGGGACATGTCCGCGACGCCGAACTTGTGGAAGTCCACCACCCAGACGTACTGGTCGTTGGGGAACGGGCGCAGGTGCGGCTCGAGGAGCTCGAGCACCTGCGTGCAGTGCTCGGCGTTTTTCTCCGGCGACTTGTCCCGGGCCATGCCGATGTCGGAGTACACCAGCGCGCGCCCGAGCCTGTCCCAGCCCACGTGCTGCATGTAGTGCGACCGCAGGTCCGAGGAAAGGCACGCCGTGCACATCCGGGTCTCCGGCCGGACCTCCAGGCGCCACCGCAGCGTCGCGCGCAGACGCTTGGTGGCTTTGTCCAGGTGGCCGCGATCGGCGCGCAGGAACCGCTCGACGTTCGCGCGCGTGCACCACGCCCTCAGCGCGGGATCAGAGTCCGCCAGCGGGCGCACCGCCTCGGCCAGCGCGTCCACGGCGACCGGGTCCAGGTTGGGCATCGCGCGCGTCACCAGGCACGCCGACTCGTCGTGCGCGGCCATCGCGGCGACGGGACCCCCCGAAGATCGAAAAAGGCCGACCGAGAGAGGAGACGAGGCGCCGAGAGCGGACGCGGGGAGACGACGCGGCCTCGAGCTCCCGCGGCGACCGCGGGTCGTCACGAGACCGCGACCGCGAAGACGCGGAGACGCGAGCGCGCGCGCGCGCCTCTGACGCGGGAGAGGAGGAGCCTCGTCGGTGCCCGGCGGGTCTCGAACTGTCCGACGCTTCGCTCCGCCGACGCCGCTTTGCCTTTTGTTTTCGGTCGGAGCCGTGGTGGAGCGGTCCGCGCCTTTTCGCCGGTCCGCGCCAGACTTTTCCCACGTCACACTTCGCAGATCGCGTCTCTCATCGCACTTCGATCAGACGAAGCTTTTCGGGATTTTGAAGACTGTTTGATGCTGAGAAAAAATTCACCGTGACAACCTGTCACCTGCAACGCTCGGCGCTTCACATTTTTTTGTGTTTCCGTGCCTCGGACGCTGAGTTGGCGGTTTTGCTCGCTCGTTTTCGGTTCGCGACGCTCCGACGCGGTGCTCGCCCGCCACTCTCGCACTCGCACCACACCACCTTCCACACGAAAAGGAACAATGGCTGCTTTCGCCGCTACCACCCCCTCCCTCAAGGTGCGTCTCCGAGAACTTGGGCGGCCGCGTGGCGTCGCGCCGGCCCGGACGCGCCGCGGCCGGTCCCGATTGGCGCAATCGCGCTCCGAAACACGCGAGAAAAAAAGCCCTATCCGCTCCGATCGCGCCCGGGAACGCGCGCCCGCGGCCGCGAGCGACGCCGCGACGCTGAAACGAACGTCACCGCTCGACGCGCGCTAACCTTCTGTCCCGTCGACGCGTTTACAGGTTGAGTTCCGCGGCAAGACCGCCGGCCTCAAGCGCGGCAAGGCCGTCAAGGTGCGTCGTGGCATCGGCATCTCTCCCACTTTGCACTCGACACGAGCGACCCGCGTTCCGGATCGTGCGCTCGCCCGCGTCCTCGACGCTCACCGTTCTCCCCGCCCACCTCCACGCACAGGCCGCCGCCGTCAACACCACCACCGAGGCTGCGGTGAAGGTCGCCATCAACGGTTTCGGCCGCATCGGTACGTCTCCCTCGCGCCATCGACCGGGACGCTCGATAACTCATCGAAGCTGCGTCTCGGCATAATATCTCGTTCGTCGCGAAACCGCTGAGCGACGCGCGTGTCGAGGCGTTGGCTTTTTTCGTGCGTTTTTTTTTCCATCGCCCGCTCGCCGCGCTCGAAGCTCCCGCGCGGGCGACTCACCGTGAACGCACTCCCTCTTCTCCTTGCCTCCGCGCGCGCAGGCCGCAACTTCGTCCGCTGCTGGATGTCCCGCGGCGCGGACTCCCCCCTCGAGGTCGTGTGCGTGAACCAGTCCGGCGGTGCCAAGCCCGCCGCGCACCTGCTCAAGTACGACTCCATCCTCGGCACCTTCGACGCCGACGTCAAGGTTGTCGACGACGCGACCATCTCCGTCAACGGCAAGATCATTAAGGTCGTGTCCGACCGCGACCCCCTGAACCTCCCCTGGAAGGAGATGGAGATCGACATCGTCATCGAGGGCACCGGCGTGTTCCTCGACGGCCCCGGCGCCGGCAAGCACATCACCGCGGGTGCCAAGAAGGTCGTCATCACCGCCCCCGCCAAGGGCAACGACATCCCCACCTACGTCGTCGGCGTGAACGCGGACCAGTACGACGCCTCCGCCAACATCGTGTCCAACGCGTCCTGCACCACCAACTGCCTCGCGCCCTTCGCTAAGGTGCTCGACGAGAAGTTCGGCATCGTCAAGGGTACCATGACCACCTGCCACTCCTACACCGGTGACCAGCGCATCCTCGACGCGTCCCACCGCGACCTCCGCCGCGCCCGCGCCGCCGCGCTCAACATCGTGCCCACCTCCACCGGTGCGGCCAAGGCTGTCGCGCTCGTGCTTCCCCAGCTCAAGGGCAAGCTCAACGGCATCGCGCTCCGCGTGCCCACCCCCAACGTGTCCATCGTCGACCTCGTCGTCAACGTCGAGAAGAAGGGTGTCACCGCCGAGGAGGTGAACGCCGCGTTCAAGGAGGCGTCCGAGGGCGCCATGAAGGGTGTCCTCGCCATCACCGAGACCCCCCTCGTGTCCGTCGACTTCCGCTGCTCCGACGTGTCCACCACCATCGACGCCGCGCTCACCATGGTGATGGGCGATGACATGGTCAAGGTTGTCGCTTGGTACGACAACGAGTGGGGCTACACCCAGCGTGTCGTCGACCTCACCCACATTGTCGCCGCCGGCCTCATTGAGGGCGGCCAGGCGTCCTCCGACCCCATGGACATCCTCTGCGACGAGGACCCCTCCGCGGACGAGTGCAAGGTGTTCGATTAAGCGTCGTATTATCGATGAAGCGTGCCGTCCATGTTCATTCGTTCGTGAGTGGTTTTAATATGTCAGCACAGAGATCACTCTCGCGGCGCGCGACGGCGCGCTTTCGTCTCGCGAAAAAAAAACGAAAGGACTCACCGGAAAATGAACCCTGATTCACAGACCTTCAGACCGTTTGTTCCAAGCGCGTGCGCGGTTCGTTGATGACGCACCACGCGGCGTTGGATCACAAGGCGCGCGCGCGGTGCGGACGGGGCGTCGCACGGAGATGGGGTCGGGCGCGCGGAAAGAGGAAGAGGCCGGGGGGATGCTCGAGATGACCATGGCCGCGTGGCCGCGACCCGTGGAAGATGCGGAGTCGGACGAGGACGAGGACGATTTCAGCATGTGTCCTCTCTTCACCGCCGATGGCGACGAATCTTTCCCAAAACGCAACTTGGACGCTTTGTTCGCGTCCACCCCAACGTTGCCGAAGAAGCGGTCCATGCCGAACGTGTCGGTGGACGAAGAAGAGTCCGGCGGTGAACCACGACCGCTTCCGACCGCTCGTTCGGGTCCGGGCGGAGCGACCGCCGCGGAGCTCGCGTGGGAACGCACGGCGCAGGTATGTTCCTTGCTCTTTTTTCCTTCGTCCCATCTCTCTCCGAGAGACGCGCCCGGAACGCGCCCGGAACGCATCGCGCATCCAGCACACCGAAACCCGCCGAGGGCTGACCCCGACACACCCGACACCTCCCTGTGACACTCTCCTCCATCGCGCGCCGCTCAGATGATGCTCCGCGGCGAGGCACCTTCGTCACGACCCGCCGGACCCGACGGTTCACAACGTCTCGGGTCCGATGGCGTCTTCTCGCCCGAGCCGGCGCGCGCGCTCGCGACCCGAAGCGGCGGCTTCGACGATACCGATTCCGAGTCCGAGTCCGACTTCGAGGATGTCTGTTCTTCGGACGACGAGGACGATTCGCGCGGGCGGCACGGCGACGAAGCGGAGACCGGAGGGACGAGCGTCGAGGGACGAGCGTCGAGGGACTCGGCGCGACGCGAAGAGTCGTTTTCGGCGCGCGTCGCCGAGGCGTTGCGGGAGATGCGGTTCCAACGAAACGCCGTCGCGACGGACGCC
>Ga0181560_10005402_pt1 | contig 11452 bp, 10 predicted proteins | sample 011ome_20_FD_133751 | JGI IMG/M metagenome (GOLD analysis project Ga0181560, IMG submission 133751) | Coastal salt marsh microbial communities from the Groves Creek Marsh, Skidaway Island, Georgia - 011509CT metaG (megahit assembly) | ecosystem: Environmental > Aquatic > Marine > Intertidal...
CAACGCCGCGACGCCCGCCGCCGCCTCCGCCAGCGTGCACTCCGCCGTCCACCGCTCGCCGTTCACCCACTTCATCTCCGGCACCGAAAACAGTTCGTAGCTCACGAGCTCGCGTCCCCCGAACGCAAATTTGTGCACGACCGGGGTCAGGATCGCGCTCATCGCCACGACGCCGAGCATCCCAAAGTACGCCGTCGCGCACACGTCGAGCACGTTTTTGGGCAAAAACTTGAACGCCAGAAACGCCCCGAACAGCACGCACGACCCGAGCAGAGGGAACTTTTGCGCGTCTTCCTTGGTCATGACCTCTCCCGAGCCCTCGCTCGCCGGTCGCACGCTTCGGTACGCGCCGGCGACGACGCTCAGCGTGCTCACGGCGACGATCTGGGCGTTGGGATCGACGACCGCGACGGTCGGCGCGAGCGCGCAGAGCAGCAGGGCGACGTGCGCGAGCGGCGCGGCGATCGGGTCGGCGCCGACCATCGTCGGACGCGCGCTCGAGGGCATGGCGACGTCGCGCGGGTGAGTGACGAGACGACGAGCGCGCGCGAGGGGAAGACGAGACGACGCTCCGATACAAACTTACGACGATGACGTCGTCTACGAGCGCACCTCCCTCGCGGTGCGCGCGGTGACTACTCTATCAGCGCGTCCGCTCGCCGCGGGCGCGTCGGCTTGCTGCTGTAACTGCGCCTCGGTCGCCTTGGCGAGCGCGTCGTTCGCGTACCGTCGCGCGAACCGCCGCGCGGCGGCGAGCGCCGCGCCCCCGTGCGTCCCGACGCGCTCGAACGTCGTCGCCAGCGCGTGATCGACGCGCGACTCGTTCGCGACCAAGATCGGCGCTAAGAACCTATCGTACACGTACAGCGCGCCCTGAAACCTCGGATGCCAGAGATAGACGCTAAACGCCACCTGCGCCGCGCGCGTCAGTCCTTCGATATTCGAATCCTCCGCGCGCGTCCGCGCGTCGCGCGCGTCCCGTCCCGTCCCGGCGGTCACCGGCGCACCTTACACTCCCAATACATCACCGCTCGTCCCCCGAACGCGCGATCCAGCGCCGGCTGCGCCGCCATCCACGCGCTCGCGACGACCCAGTACACGCACCACCCGCGCGCGTTGTCCGCGCGCTTGCGGTCGTGCTCGAGCGTCTTGTACGTCAGGTACCCCGGGTAGAGCAGGACGACGACGCGGAGCACCGCGTCGGCGATCGCCGCGCGCGGCATCGCGCGCGCGCGTCGGCGACTCGCGCGTCGGCGCGATCGGTCGTCGACCGCACCTCGGTCGGTCGCCGCGGTCGCGTCGTGATTTTCGGAGCGTTTTTTTAGTAACGGTCGCCGCGAAGAGGCTGCGCGCGCGCGTCGAAGGCGCGACGGCGCGCGACGACGCGCGGGAGACGGCGACGCATGGCGAAGACGTGGACGCCGTTCGAGCGCGCGCGCGTCATGCGCGCGGGACGCGCGAAACACGTCGCGGGGAGCGAGGCGTACGGAAGGGGGGATTACGGCGAAGCGATTGCGTGCTTCACGCGCGCGCTGGAGATCGACGCGCGGAATCAGTTTGCGCTGTGTAATCGAGCGCTGGCGCGGTTGCGACGGGGTGAGGACGGCGACGCGGCGCGAGCGCTGGAAGACGCGAGGGCGTGCGTGAGGAACGCGCCGACGTGGCATAAGGCGTGGTTTCGGTTGGGGCAAGCGCGCGCGGCGAGCGGGGCGGAGGTGGAGGCGCTGAGCGCGTACGCCGAGGCGATTCGATGCGACGAGTGCGGACAAGATCGGGATGAGTGCGAAGCCGTGATGAAGAAATTGCGCGCGCGCGTGGAACTGGACGAGCGGAAGGCTGCGGAAGCGGCTGAGGCTGAGGCGCGGCGCGCGGTCGAGGTCGCGGAGGAAGACGACGAGATTGAACGCCGCCGCGCGAGACGCGAGGCGAAATTGGAAGCGAAACGCGCGAGACACAAAGTCGCGGAAGAAAGGCTGAGCAAACAACTGGGATATCCCGAAGGTATGAATGCGGTGGATGTGAACGCGTACGCGGATGAGTCTGATGATAGCGACGATAGCGCGCTGGAGACGTATGACGCGTGCGGGCGGGCGATGTTCATCGAGCGGAAAATTACAGACTTTGTCAGCATCGCGAGGCGCCTTCGAACGAGCGTGGGCGCGACGAAAACGATGGACATGATGTGCGAGTTGCGTCGGTACGGATGCTGCCAGATTTCGCTCGGGGCCGCGGTCGGGGCGACGGCGAAATTTAAAGTCGCCGCCGACGCGGCGGATCGATGCGCGCTGCCGTACGTCGTCATCCCGGCGTGGCGGGAAGCGTCGACGCCGTGGCCGATGTCGCTCGCGCAGTCGCACCAAGACGTTCAGGATGTGATGTGGCTCATGGAAACAGTCGCTCGCGTGACCACGGGAGCGATATATGAAGACGCAGGAAAATCTGAAGCCGAGCTCGACCGCGCGCTCGATTCGCCTCTCAGCGCGGGCGTTCTCGAAAGCGCGCCGTCCATCGACGAAGTTTCTCTTTCGGCGCTCGTCTTCGCGAATGACGAATCATTTCTTCGCGCTTACGCTGAGAAGAACTCGGCGCTCGTGCGCTTGGATTGGCTCGAGGCGTACGAAGAGGAAGACGCCGAGGCGGATGGAGATTCGACGCTCGTGGAGCTCTTCGTGGGCGCCGAGTTGACGCGCCGACTCGATGACGAATTTATCACCGTGGACGAGCTCGACCCACGCGATCGCGACGGGCACGGACCCGATGGCACGAGTTTCGCGTGTCCTAGGGCAAAGCGTCCCGCCGATCGCACGCGCGTTTCATTTTTTCTTTGCCCGAAGAATTCGAATAGCCATTTTTAGCGCCAGTCGCCTCATTCTTTGACTCTTCCCCACAACACCGCATGGATCGCGAACTCGCGCTCGTCGACGACAAAGCATCGAATGTACTCGATGTAATCACCCGGCTTCGCTCGGACTTGCGCTCGATCGACGCGTGTCGCCGTGACGCGTCTCGCGCAGACGCCTGCGCGTCGTTTCGACGACGCGAGCTCAAGGCGCAAACCGCGGCGTGGATGCTCAAACGGCGCAAACTCATGAAAAAGACGCTCGGCGAACGTAAACGTGCGCAACTTCGTGAACTTTTCGATGCGCTCGACGCCGACGGTGGCGGTGAGGTTGAATTCTCAGAGTTCGTCACGACGTGGCAGATGATTGGCGGTCGAGACGCGGCGTCGATGCGAGTCGCCCGCGAGCTCTTCGCCGCGATAGACGTTGATGGCTCGCAATCCATGGACTTTGACGAATTCGCGCTGCTGATGAGCGATCTCGACAGTCGGCACGTTCTCGGCGGCGGCGCGAACGACGACCGAGGAGCGTTGTTTCGGCAGGCGGCGGCGGCGCTGCAGACGCGCCGAGCGATATCAGACTTCATCTCGTTTTGGGGCACCGCATCGGGCGGCGCGCACCGGTGCTGAACCGATGCGATCGAACTGTCTTTCGTCGCCGCGTTCGCGGCTCTGTCGATCGCTGCGTTTCATCGTCGCGTTCGCCGCGGAGCGTTCGCCGACGACGTCACTGCGCGACTCTCGAGTCGTCGCTCGGATGCCCACCGACGCCGCCCCGCGCTGCGTCGCGTACGACGACACTCGCACGGCGTGCGTTGTCGGCACCGCCGCGGGAGAGATCGTCTTCCGCGAGCGCGCATCGTCCGCGAGCGCGCTCGACGCCGCGGCGGTTGAAGATCATTCAAAACCGTCGGCGTCGCCCTGGACGCGTCAGGCCTCCGCGCGCGCCGCGGACGATACGTCCGCGATCGTTGACATCGCGCTGAGCGATGCCGCGCACGGGCGCGTGATCGCGGCGGCCACGGCGAGCGGAGAGGTGTCGTTTTGGCGCGCGAGCGCGAGCGGCGACTCGAACGGGACGCCGCGCGTCGAACGCGTCGGTCTCGTGCGCGTCGAGGGTGGCGCCAAAGCGCGGTGCGTCGCGTTCGCGCCCTCGCACGATGCGCTGACGCTCGCGGCGGCGTGCGATGATGGCGTGGTGCGGTTCTACGAACCTCGAGAAAAATTGACGGCGACGGCTTGGGAGTCGACGCTGGAATTCGAGGGGAAAAAGCCGGGCGGCGACGCCACGGCGTTGGCGTGGCGACGCTCGAGCGAGCGAACGAGTGCGGTGAACGTTCCCATTTTAGCTGTCGGTACGACGTGGACGAGCGAGGCGCGGCACGGTGTGAGTGTCTTGGCGTACGACGAGAAGTTCCGACGATGGAACGTCGTCACGGAGATGGAGGATGGATTGACGACGAGCGCGAGACATTTGGCGTGGAGCGCGACGACGACGGCGCGCGGGGCGTTGAACTTAGTCGTCGCGAGTGGTTCGAAGTGCCTGGTGTACGAGTTCACGGGCGTCGTCGTGAGAGGTGTGGAGGACGCGAAGCAAATAGGTCGATTGGATCATCCGTGCGAGGTGAACAGCGCGGAATGGAACGCGAGCGGAAGCGTCATCGCCACCGCCGCCGCGGACGGCGTCGTTCGTTTGTGGAGCGCGAACTTGAAAGATGGAACTTGGCGCGAACAGACGATGGGACAGACGATGCAATAACATAACTACACGAATTAGTCGACGCGTAACGAGACGCTCGCGCCCGTCTCGTCGAATCGCGCAAACGCGTTTTCGGTTTCGTCGTCGCCGATTCCGGCGTCTCGCACGCACTCGAACATCTTTTTGCCCGCCTCTCGCGCGGTTCGCACGTGTACCTTGAGATCGTCGACGTCTTGCGGGGGGTACGCTCCCGCTCCGATTTCTTCGACACAATTTTGAAACTCCAAGCACGCGTCGACGATTGGCTCGAGCGCTTCCAGCCGCGCCGTCTTCTCTTTCACCGTCGGTAAAATCAAAGCCTTCAACAGCGCGACGCACTCCTTGACGAACACGCGCAGAGCCTTCGCGTTCGCCATCTCCGTCTCGCTGAAATCGTCGTCGCAAAATCTCAAATCATCCTCGTCCGTTCGCGTCGAAGCCGCCGCGCCTTCCTCGTCCTCGCCGAGCGCGCGCATCTCGTCGTCCACGTCCTTGACGAACCTCGCGCACGTCATCAAACGCGCCGCCACCGCGCGCACCGCATCTTTCGGCGCCTTTGCGAACGCTTTCGACGCCTCCCAAACGGCGCCCACGCCTCGTCGCACGTTCGCCGCGCGCCCTTCCCTCGCCCTCGCGCACGCCGCTCGAATCGTCGCCTTCGTCGCCTCGCAGCTCGCCCGCGCGAGATTCGATATCTCCTCTCGAAAGCACCGCCCCGCGTTTCCGCGCGCCTCGAGCGTCTTCGCCGTCTCCAGCGTCAGCGCCGCGTGCGCGTCGCGCAGCGCCGCGAGCACCGACCGCGCCGCGTCGTCGTCCTCGTCGAACGCGTCGTCGTCGTCGTTAAAGTACACCCCGACTGCGTCGCCGTCGCGCGCGCGTCCGTCGTCAGTCCGAATCCGTCGTCGTCGCTCGCGCGACGCGTCGTCTCGCGCGCGTCGCACCTTTCGCCGCCTCGGCGTCGAGTCGCGCGCACGCCGCGACGCACGCGCGCGTCGTCGCCGCGCCTTCGTCGTCGCCGCGCTCGCGCGCGCGCGCGTCGCGCGCGCGCGTCGTCGCCGCGTCCGCCGCCGGGACGCCCTTCGTCGCGCCTTCGTCGTCGCCGCGCGCGCGCGCGCGCGCGGTGGACGCGCCCGCGTCGCACGCGCGCGCGAGCTCTTCGCCGTACGCCTCGAGATCGCGCGCGCGCGGCATGGCGACGCGCGCGCGCGTCGACGTCCGCGGCGTCGCGCGTCGAATCATTCGCATCGCATCGCATCGCATCGTCTCGCGTCGCCCCGCGCGTGCCGTCGCGTCTTCGCTCGCCGCTCCATCGTTCCAAATCGTCTCCGTCTACGTCTCGCGTCGATTCGCGTCGCGCGCGGCGCGTCGTCGCGCGCTTCGATTCGTCCGCGTCGCCGTCGCGCGCGCGTCGTCGTCCTCGCGCGCGTCGACCGCCTCGCGCGTCTCCATCGCCGCGCGCTGGCTCGGCGTCATCCGCGTCGTTTTGACTCTATTTTTTCTCGCGAGTGTTCCCTCGTTCGCCGCCGTCACGCGTCGTCGTCGCGCGTCGTCCTCGCGCGCGTCGGCTTCGTCGCGTCGGTCGAGCGCCTCGCGCGCGGCGATGTACGCCATCCCGCCCGTGATGACGACGAGCAGCGCCGCGGCGACGCCGAAGCCGAGGCCGACGAGCGTTGAGCTCGACGTCGCGGCGTTCGCGGCGTCGAGCGCGGCGTCGTTCGCGCCGCGGCGCGCGACGTCGCGGATTCGCGCGCGCGCGGATTCGCGCGACGCCGTGTCGCGCGCGTCGACGGACGCGCGCGCGATCCGCGGCGTCGCGCGACGCGACGCGCGAATCCGCGTCCGCGGACGCCGCGCCGCGACGTCGCGGGACGTCGCGACGGCGACGCGCGCGATGGATGCGCGCGGCATGGCGTCGAGTGACGACGACGCGGCATCCGCGCATCGCGACGCGCGCGCGCGCGACGCGTCGGCGCCGCGCGGCGACGGCGCGATGCCGCGCGCGCGCGCGGACGCGACGCGGGACGCGCGTCGGCGCGCGCGCGACGCGGGACGCGCGACGACGCCGACGGCGCGAAATCCGCGACGGCGCGCGCGACGGCGCGCGAGCGCGCCGAAGCGACGCGCGAGCGCCGAGCGCGTCGCGGAGACGGGCGCGAAGAACGCGTACTTCGCGCGCGTCGACGCGACGGCGCTGGCGGAGGAGGAGGCGCGCGACGACGACGACGCGAAGACGACGCGACGAAGACGCGACGAAGACGACGCGACGGGCGACGCGGCGACGCTCCCGCCGGTGTTCGCGGCGGTGACGCGCGCGACGGTGACGGCGATGACGACGGCGAAGGCGCGGCGACGGGCGAGCGATCCCGCGGGCGCGGTGCGGAGGATCTTTGACGAACGACGCGCGAGACGGGCGGCGGCGACGATTCGGACGACGACGACGACGAACGCGGGACGAAGGACGAGCGAGCCGACGCCGGCGCGCGCGCGATTCGCACGCGCGTTGGATGGCGCTTTGGACGACGCTTTGGACGACGCGGACGCGAGCGGAGGGGCGAGCGCGCGGGATGGGGACGACGACGCGAGCGACGGGGCGTACGGGTTGTTGCTTCGCGCGGCGCGAGACGAACGCGCGGCGAGAGACGCGTCGTTGCCCGAGGAGTACTCGTTGCAGGAGGTGCGAGACGGCGGCGCGGCGTGCGAAGATTTGGTCGCGCTGTCCGTCGCGTTCGAGCGCGAGGACGCGCGCGTCGGGTCGCTCGCCGGCGGTTTGGGGGGCGCGGTGGCGCACGTCTTGCGAACCGCCTCGGGCGAAGCCGTCGGGTACACGTTGACGTACGAAAACCGCGCCCCGGAGTGGGACCGCGCGCGCGCCGTCGTTCTTCCTCCGCGACTCGCGCACGTGTTCATTCGTCGAGATCACCGCATGCGAGGACTCGGAACGGGTTTGGTGAATTGGTGGCGACGTCGATTCGCGCTGCGATGCGCTTTTTTCGCCGTCGATTCGCCCAACGACTCGATGACGCGAACGTTGCTTCGCGTCGAATGCGCGCCGGCCACGACGCGTTCGGGTCACGGCGCGTCTAGTGTACATTACATAGCTCCAGTCGCGGCGTCTTCGTGAGCCGAGAGGTTTCACGAGCGCGCGGCGCGCGTTGTAAATTTCTATTCCAGCCGGGCGGGACCTCGGTCCGCCGTCGCGGCGATGTACTTACCAGTCTTTCTGCAGCGGTCGACGTCGTACCCACCGACGAGTTTCGCGCGAATACGATCGGGTAGCTTGAGCGACGCCTCGACGTCAGCCTTCGTCGCCCCGCGGCCGAGCAAGCGTTCCATGTGCTCGCGGCGCACGCCGTTTTCGAGCACGTCGCGCGTCTCCACGCCGCTCTCGTGACTGTCCCATCGAACGCGCTCTTGAAGTTCTTCGTGCATCGCGCGCAAGACGGCCTGCGCCAACGCGAGCTGACCTTGCGTCTCGGTTATCTTGGATTTGAGGTCTTCGGCGTCGCAATCTTCCAAGTCGTCAAAGTACACGCCGCATTCGCGTACGTTGTACGATTCCCCGGTGACTTGGCTCGTGAGCGTCAAACCTTCGTGCAAGCGATCGATGAGATCGGCATCGACGACGCGACGCGTGAAACAGTCTTCGGGAATGACGCCGCACGATCCAACCTCGAGACCGCGACGTATTTCTTCTAGATGCGCGATTCGCAAGTGTAGCGCGGCGACGCGACGATCGCGTTCGGCGATCTTTCGCACCAAAGGTTCCGCCTCGCTTTGGAGCCCTCTGTATCGGCCGAACTCTTCCGCGAACTTCCCCTCCCCGCTCCACGCGAATTCGTACTTGGTCTTTCCCTTCTCGTACCCCTCGTCGCCCTCTTCTAATTTCCGCGGCGTCCACACCTCGGGATTCTTCCCGACGCTCGCCGCGCGCGTCCCGAGCGACCGCGCGCCTTCGGCCACGACTTCACACATCGCACTCGCGCACGCTTCCATCGCTGGATGTAACGGGTCGATCGTCAACGCTCCGTCCAACACTTCGCACGTCCCTCGACCGTCGTCATCTCTCGCGTTACCGAATCGAAGCTGCACCGCCGCGCCGCGTTCCGCCAACGTCCCGAGCTGTCGCTGCGCCACCTCTCGCGCGTCTACGATCTTCGTCAGCCTCGGTTCGATCGATCGCGTGAACCTCACGCCGTGAATTTCGATCAAGCACGTATCGCACGCGCGCGACACGCGCCCGTCGCCGTCCTCAACGCGCGTCAAGCGCGTCATGTGCCCGGTCGTCCCAGTCGTCGTCGCGCGCACGAGTTTCGAGCGTTTCGTGCGGTCGAAGCGGAACGCGATCGTCTTCGCTCGAACGGTGGCGTCGGCGGACGAGGTAAACATGACGCGCACGTCGTGCGCGACGTCGACGTCGGTCATCGCGCGATGGCGTGCGCGAGTGCGGACGGCGTCAGCGTTTCGGTTCGCGGTTCTTCGAGCGTTTCTCTTCGAGCGTTTTTATTCATTTGCTAATCTACGTATGTCTATCGTCGCGGCGCGCGAAAATCTCTATCACGACGTCGGCGGCGGTGGCGGGCGTGAGTCCACACGCCACGACGGGAACGACGATGATAGGCACGTCGTACAAGCGCCGAATCGCCGACGCGAGAGTCTCACTGAGCGCCGAATCGACGCTTAAATTATGATACAGTCGGCATGTGGACACATGCGACGCGGTCAGCTCGGCTTCGCCTAAATACAGTGCGATTCGTGCCAAGATGTGCCCGTTGGTGAGCTCATCACTTTTCAAGACGGCTCGTTTGACGCTGATTGAACACTGGAGGAATCGCCCTGGGCGGCGAACGCTCGTCGATTCCATCACGTCGCAAGCCGAGTCGCCTCGCACAGACTCGCGCACGAGCGTTTCCTCGCCATCGAACGATTCTTCGTCGCCGAGAGGTCCTGTGCCGACGAGCAACGTGGGAGCGATCTCACCGATGGCGTTCTTTGGAAGATCGGTGACGGTGAGGTACGTCGTCGTCGGGCGCCATAGAAATCTTCGTCCACTCTGCGCGACGACGCGTTCGAAGGACGCCGACATCACGTTCGCTGGATGCACGCCCTCTGCTTCGTAGTCTGCGTTGTACTTCGCACTAGTGTAGAACGTCACCGCCAGCGCTCGTTCACCAAGTGGCGCACCCGTGACGTCTGCGACAGCGACGGCGCTCGCCATCGCGCGGTCGAGTTGGGCAACTATTCCGGGCACCAAGTCTAACGTTGTCGGCTCCATACCGATTTGCCCGGCCACGTACGCCAGGCCGTTCACACGAATCGACTGACCGTACGGCCCGATGCACGCGGGAGCCCACGACGACAGTGACTGCACGTGTAGTGATTTTCGTTCGTTACCGCCGTCGAGGATGAACAAGCAATCAATCTGAACCTTGGCGTCGCCGGGCAAGCACGTGGCGACGCACGCGCGGGCGCTGGGCGCGACGGGCGGCATGTATCTAGAATACACGCCATTAACCGTTGCGAACTGGCTCATATCATCTAGATAAACGTGCGTCATGGCGACATTACGCCACGCCTCAGTCGCCCCGTCCTCGCCGAGTTTTTCGGCGACGAGAGCGCGCATCGTCTGAAAAATAGCCTCCGCACACGTTTCGTGCGTCTCGCTCGCTGGATCTGCGGCGCGCAAAGACACCGAAAGTATCGAACCCACTAAGCCCATCGTGTGATGCACACGGCAGGTCGTACCTGTGACTGCAACGCAACCTTCGGTTTCGGCCGTGAACTCCAACGTCGCGGACGCCGTCGCCGACGCTCTCACGCGAGGCGCGTCGTCTTCGACCCAAATCACCCTCCCGGGCGCGATTTCACCCCCCTTCTCTTTGAGCACGACGTCAAACGCGTCGATGACCAAGTGACCGCTCGGCGCGAATGGATCTTCGCTCGTCTTCACCGTCCTCGTCTCCGTAATCGCCAAACTCGCGCGAGCGAACATCGGACAATCCACCACGAGCGTCTCAAACTCCCCGCCTTCGCCCGCGCAGTGCGACCCGTACTCATCTTCAACCCTAATCAGCGTCTCCCTCGCGTCCGCGATGGACATCCCCAAGTGTTTCCCCGGATCCAATCCCATCGCCGCCACCTTGACCAGACGCGCGTCGACGCCCTCCGCCTCCACCCGCCGTAAAACCTCTCGCTGTTCCACGCGCCACAGCGGCGCCAACGACGTCAGCCCCAGGCTCGCGCACACCGCTTCCACCCGCAACCGCTGATAATCGCTCAGTATCGCCCCCGAGCACACGCTATTCACATCCGGTCGCTCGCGTTTCGCCGCCGCCAACGCCGCGCGCAAATCCTCCACCTCGTCCCCCTCCTCTCCGTCCCCGTACTCCAGCCCCAGCGCCTTCGACCGCCCCTCGATCCGTCGGCGGTACACGTCCAACCCCGCGCACGCCGCGAACGCCCCCACGCACTCGTGCGCGACCGTCTGAAAGCAGTGCGAGTCCGTCTCATGCGTCGCCGCGTCCCTCGGGCACAGGTTGACGAGGCACGCCACCGTCGCGTCCGCGCGCCTCGACGTCTCGATCGCCGCCAGGACGCCGTCCTTGCCGCCGGACACGAGCGCCGCGCAGTTGTAACGCCGCTCGGGCATCGCTTATGCGCTGTGACGCGCGTCGACGCCGAGTGGCGTCGACATGAGCGCGTCGTCGACGCCGCCTTATCCGCGCCGCACACGTCGACGCCGCGCGCGAGCGACGCGAACGCAGAGCGCGCGTGCGACGAGCGCTCTGACGATGGCGATGACGACCGCGCGAGGGGCGATGGCGACGCGCGCGCGCGCGAAGACGACGACGATCGGCGAAAAGAAGAGGGATGGCGAG
>Ga0181560_10005404_pt1 | contig 11450 bp, 12 predicted proteins | sample 011ome_20_FD_133751 | JGI IMG/M metagenome (GOLD analysis project Ga0181560, IMG submission 133751) | Coastal salt marsh microbial communities from the Groves Creek Marsh, Skidaway Island, Georgia - 011509CT metaG (megahit assembly) | ecosystem: Environmental > Aquatic > Marine > Intertidal...
AAGATGCCGGGCATCCTGTGGAAATTGGCATTTTCATGCCCATGGGTGCAGGAAAAACCAAAGCGGGCCTCATTGATATTCGCATCTTTGCCGTAGAGCCAGAAATTGGGGGCGCGCTCGCGCAGCATGTTTTAAGTGGTCAGCATGACCGCGCGGCGATGGGTGCTATGCAATCGTTTATTGAGTCCGTTGAGCTGGACACCTTTGAGGATTGTAAGCAGGTTTTTGAGGCGGAATGATGCGGTGGTCTAGGAGAGTTCGGTTGCCGAGCTCTCCTCTTCCGATCCATCGCGCTTCACCGGCACGATGATCTCGTTGCGCCGCAAAAACGGCAGTGTCCATGGGGGGTTGTATTGATTGAGCGTGGGTTCTCCAACGATCTCGATACCTTCTCTGATCAAAAAGCCCCTCAACTTTTGCCAATGCTCGTCCGCTTTTTCTGCGTTGGCCCAGCCACTGAAGCGAATGACTGCTGCGGTGTAGGCCGGTGCCTGTCTGAATGCGACCCGCTCATCGTTGGGCGTGGGCAACTCGTCTAATGCAAACTCTGAGGGCATCATAAAGGCCATTTCTGCCGGCCCGCTCATCGTTTGCTGTACCGGGGCCGTCATGGCTATTTCTTGTTCACGCGTGTTCCCGCCGAATATGTACCCGGCGAGCACTCTGAATCCATCGTTCTCGCGTCCCGCCATTTCGGTGACGGCCATGACGCGCGGCGCATACTGGCGAATCTCAATTTGTTCCGCTTCCCAACTCTGTTGCACTTCAAAGGCGGGCTCTTCTATTGCCTGCGCGGTCATGGGGTTGGTAATAATCGCTATGAGCCAAAAAAACTTGATGGCGGGCACGATGCCGGCTGCTAATCGCTGCATGGGTCTTAAGCCTTTCGCTATGGTGCAGTTGGATACGCCGGTGACGGCTAACGGATCAACCTTCCACCGCGATAGCTTCGATCTCGATCATCAGTTCGGGGAGCGCCAGTGCCTTCACTTCAACAATGGTGTCCGCCGGATAGGGCTCAGAAAACCATTCCCCGCGGAGCGCCACAATCTCTTCAAAGTGAGACATGTCGGTGAGGTAAATGGTGACCTTGATGACTTTCGACAGGTCGGAGCCACCTGCTAGTAAGGTGCGCTGCAGCGACTCAAAGGTGGCTTTGGCTTGGGCCTCGAAATCACCTATGCCCACCAGCTCACCCGATTCGCTGATGGCGGCGTGGCCGGAGAGGTACAACATGCCATTGACTTTAAAGCCGGGCGAGATGCGATACGGTGCCAGCGGGTCCGGATCGAGCAGGATGGGTTCGGGTTTCATGAGGGTCTCGCCAGCACCGCAGTGGGTGTAGATGCCGCCATCGCCCACTCGTCTTCTGTCATTTCAGCCTCAATGTCGGCAAAGAGCGGCGTAGAGAGGTAGCGCTCGCCGGTATCGGGCAGGGTACACAGAATGACTGATCCCTCGGGTGCCCGCGCCGCGACATCAAGCGCGGCTGCAAAAGTCGCACCACAGGAGATCCCGCAAAAGACACCCTCTTTTTGTGCCAGTGCTTGCGCTGTGGCGAAAGAGATGTCGGCAGATACAGGAATCACCTCGTCGATATAGCCTTTGTCGATCGACTCCTGCGCTACCAGAGGAATAAAGTCGGGCGTCCATCCCTGAATCATATGTGGCGCCCAGGCGGGGTGACTCCCGCTCGCAGAACCATCGGTATTGCGCTCCTGCGCGCGTCCGTCTAAGAGGAGCGCGGCGCCGTCGGGCTCGGTCGTAATGATCTTGGTATCGGGGCGTTCGGCCCTGAGCACGCGCGCGACACCGGTGATGGTACCGCCCGTTCCGTAGCCCGAGACAAAATAATCTAGCCGCTCACCATCGAAGGCCTCCATGATTTCCCGCGCGGTGGTGCGTTCGTGAACATCGGCATTGGCGGGGTTTTCGAATTGCCGTGCCATAAACCAGCCGTTCGCCTCTGCCAACTCGCGCGCTTTGGCGACCATGCCCATGCCCTTGGCTTCTTTTGGTGTGAGTATCACCTTGGCGCCCAGAAAGCGCATGAGCTTTCGGCGTTCAACCGAGAAGGTTTCCACCATCACCGAGACAAACGGGTAGCCCTTGGCCGCGCAGACCATGGCAAGGCCGATACCGGTGTTGCCCGACGTGGCCTCAATCACCGTCTGGCCGGGTTTGAGCTCTCCCGATTTTTCTGCGGCTTCGATGATGCCCATGGCGAGTCTGTCCTTGACTGAGCCTAGGGGATTAAAGGCCTCGATCTTTGCCCACATGGTGACGTGGTCTGGAGCGAGCTGATTGATTTTGACGATGGGTGTATCGCCCACCGTTTCTACGATGTTGTTGAATTTTCCACGCGCCATAATTGATGTTGTCTTGGGTTGTGAGTTGGGAAGAGAACGCTACCCCAACCAGAGCAATGCAACAAGAGAAATGGAGTTGGTGCTTGTCGAGGGCGTGCCCATCATGCCTTGCGCTTGTTATGGTGAGGTCAGACACCATGCCCCTTGCGAATTGGCTTATCGCCATGGAAGCGCTACGGCGCTGCATCACGCCATACAGAGGTTTTTCGAGGATTCTGGTACCTGCGCGTGCCTTGTCAGGGCAATGGCACCGAATCTCTATCCATCAGCTGTGCCCAAAACAGGCTGAGCTCCTCAGCACCGGTTTCGCGTTGCACCGTCCACTCGACGTGTTCGGTCTCGGCCTTCTCTGGCCGCACCTTAATACCCCACAGCCCTTTGATTGCATTCGGTATTTGGGAGTAACGCATATCGACGATCATTGCCACGTCTTCATTATCGAGCGCTAACCAGTCATCCGAGAACCAGCGAAAGCGCTCGATATCTTTGGCTTGCTGCGACGTCGGTGCGAGAAACGGAAAATCGCGGGCCACATTGAATTTGGCCGCCGATTCGCCCGGGAAATAGGTCGGTATGACCCCCACCCGCACAGCGTCGACGTAATAGCGGTCCTCATATTCGTACAGGGCCTTCCAGACCAGCAAGTTGGCAAAGCCCGGCTTCACTTCAAGCCGAATCGGGCTGTGTTGGCGGTGGCTCACGATGCTTTCTGCGACGGATAGCGCGCGTTGATGTTGCACCAGACCAAAACCCAGATAACTCATCGCCCAGCACAAGCCATAGACCGCGAGCCTCGGCTGCCGCCGAGCAGCAGACATCAGCAAAAACATCAGTAAAGGCAGGGTAAACAGGGGGTCGATCACTGACACGTTGTGCCACGCAAAGCGCGCGTCGGTCAGGGGCCAAAGTAATTGCGTGCCATAAGTGGTGCACGCATCCAGCAAGCCATGGGTACCGTAGCCCAGCGCCGCCAAAGCCCAAACGCTTTTAAAGTTCAGATGCTTCCTTGCCAAAGGGTAAAAAACGCATGCACAGATCAGCGCACCGACAGGGACAAAGAACAGCGAGTGAGTGAATTGCCGGTGGTATTCCAGCGCCAGCAAGGGGTCGGTATCGGATTGAATCAACACATCCAGATCGGGGGCCATCCCGGCAAGCGCACCGATCCAAAGGGCGTGGCGGAGGGTGCTGACTTTGCTACCCGACTGCGCTGCGGCAGCGCCAATCGCGGCCTGACTGAGTGGGTCCATAAATGTTCCGTCATTGCGTTGCGCCCCAAATAGGCGACGCCGGGTGTCTTATTCGAAAGTGCACGCCGGGCACATTGGGGCGCGCTGAGGGCGAACGATATCAAACCTCGGGAAAACGCCCCAGTGGCGTGATCCGACGTGCGCGAGGGGTGCTTGGGGTAACATCATCCGGTGTGGAAATGGGTCTGGCGAGACACTTTTTCGATCGGAGGTGATAGATGAGATTAAACGCTGCGCGTATTGCGCCATTGGCTGAAGCGGATATGGCACCCGAATTGCTCGCGTTGCTGGGACCTCGATTCAAGGCGATCCCGGTGCTGAACATTTTTCGTACACTGGCCCACGCACCCAAGGCCTTCAAGCGTTTTATGGCTTGGGGCGGTTATATCTTGTCGGATGCCAACAGTCTCAGCCCCCGAGACCGCGAGCTGGTGATCCTGCGGACGGGCTTCAATTGGAAATCGGGTTACGAGTGGGCGCAGCATGTGCGCATCGGTCTCGACTGTGGCCTCACGGAGCCTGAAATTGAACGCATCAAGTCGGGCCCCGATGCGCCGGACTGGCATGATTCAGACCGCGCCTTATTGCGGGCGACAGATGAACTCACAAGCGATGCGTTTATTTCTGATGCGACTTGGGCGGCGCTCGGAGGATACTCAGAAAAACAGCGCATGGACCTGGTAATGACCGTCGCCCAATACACGCAGGTATCAATGATGTTGAATACCTTCGGTGTTCAGTTGGACGAGGACCTGACATTGGATCCGGATCTGGGCGACACTGGCACCACGTAAAACGAGGAACAAAGACCATGCAAAGGGGATATAAACAGCTGGTGGCGGCGGCGATATTGCTGATGGGTTCATTATGGGGGATCGTCGCCGTGGTCTCTGCGGACGACCATCTGCCCTCTGATTGTGATACGGCCCGGGACCGGGCCAAGAGCAAATACGGCGCTGTACGACATTACTTTGATACCTTTAATCGCTGTGTTTCCAACGCCAAGCAAGATCTGACCCAGTGCCGCGCCGAACTCAATGACCAGCAGTCCGCGCTGGGCGATTTTATTTTCGCGCAACGAGTGGCCCAGGATATTTGCGGGGCTGCAGGACAATCGGGTGATCTCGCCCAATAAATCAGGATGGACCGGTTATGGGGCTCAGACCTGAAGTGGGCTTTAGCCCCATCGGATAGCGCCCGCGGGCATTGGCACCGGCCGGGTTGCTTCGGCTTGGGTCACCGAAGGCTTTAGTCCAGTATTGCCAGCACGTTCTCTGGTGGCCGCCCCAGCGCAGCGCGATTTTTGTGAATCACCACGGGGCGTTCAATCAGAATAGGGTGCTGGCTCATTGCGTTGATCAAGGTCGCATCGTCGCTGTCTTTGCTGAGCCCCAGTTCCTTGAAGATTTTTTCACCCCTGCGAAGCAAATCCCAAGGCTGTATGCCCAGTTGGGTCACAACCGATGCCAGCTCCGTTGGTGAGGGCACATCGTCCAAGTAGAGTCTCACGGTAGGCTTGATCTGATGTTCTTCCAGAAGCGCCAGCGTGAGGCGAGACTTGGAGCACCTCGGGTTGTGCCAGATGGTGGTTGTCATGGATTGGCCCTGCAAAAATTGAAAGTATGACGCGCTTGGCAGACACTTGCGAGAGACGAACATCCGAGTGCCAGTAATGAGACCTGAACAAGCGTTCGACCGTACGGTGTTTCAGCACGGCGATCTCAGATTCTCGGCACGGGAGATGGGGGAGGGCCCCGTGGTGCTGTGCCTGCATGGCTTCCCCGACAACTTAGATTCTTTTCGTTATCAGCTGCCAGCGATTGCCAAAATTGGCTATCGCGGTATTTCGATGGCCCTGCGAGGCTACGAACCCGGATCAATTCCTGCTAACGGGGACTACACCGTTGGGGCGATCGCGACTGATGTTATCGCTGTTTTGGATCAGCTGGGCTGCGATAAGGCCCATTTGATCGGGCATGACTGGGGAGCCGCGGTCGCCTACACAGCCGCGGCCGCTGCGCCTGAGCGGTTCGAGAGCCTGATTGCGATGGCGGTACCGCACCCCGGGCGTTTTGCACGCGAGGGTCTGCGGATTCCGAGGCAATTGAAAAACTCATGGTACATGGGCTTTTTCAATATCCCGTGGCTGTCGGACTGGGCCGTACGCAGACGTGATTATGCGTTTATCCAAAAGCTCTGGCGTGACTGGAGTCCGGGCTGGACGCCCGAAGCTCATGTGCTAGAGGGTGTCATCCGTAGCTTGTCACAACCTGGGGTGTTATCTGCCAGTTTAGGGTATTACCGCGCCGCGCTCTCGTTGCAGGCGCTGACCATGCGTGCTGACGACGCCCACTATCCAGTGCCAGTGGCCACACTGGCGCTAACGGGCGAGCTTGATGGCTGCATCGACTCCGGGGTATTCGAGGCCCTTGCGGAGTCCGAAGATTTCCCAAGGGGCCTGAAGCTCGAGCGCGTCGTGGGTGCGGGCCACTTTTTACATCAGGAGCGGCCCGAAGTGGTTAACGAACTCATTATTCAATGGTTGCTCAATCGTCATGCCATGCTGGACTGAGCAGGACCCCCGTCATCGCCACGGTCAGGCGGGCAGGCTTTTCGATGCTCTTTTGGGTGGCAGGGGAAAGACCGTCTACGAGGCCGTCGCCTGTGACGGATAGCGCCCTCATGCGCCGGGCGCGGGTCGCGGATTTACCGTTAGTCCTCGAGCTGGTGGCCGAGTTTTGTATGACCGACCACCACACTTTCGATGCGGACCGCGTCGCTTGCGCGTTGATCCCGCTACTGGAGAGTGACGACCACGGTGTGGTGTATCTCATCGACAATGCTCAGGGCTATTTAGTGGTGACCTGGGGTTACAGTCTGGAGTCCGGTGGCCGTGAAGCACTGATTGACGAGATTTACTTGCGGAGACGTGGCGAGGGCATGGGAAGCACTGTGATGAATGCGCTGTTTGAGGAGATGGCGGCTCGCGGCGTGGTCAAAATGTTTCTCGAGACGGAGACACACAATACTCGGACGCGCGGCTTCTATGCCCGCAACGGATTTGCCGCAGACGACTCGATATGGATGTCTCGGGATATCTAACGAAGCGAATGAGCGGCTGGTCATATAGAGCGGAGACTTGACGATGCATTACGGATTCATTGGCTTGGGAAACCTTGGCGGGAAACTGACCCAGCGTCTGATCGGCGCTGGATTCACAGTGACCGTCTTTGATCTCGATGTAGCGCACATGGAACACATGGTGTCCGAGGGGGCGCATCGGGCAGACAGCGCGGCGAGTTTGGCGGAGGCGGTTGATCATGTGATCACCTGTTTGCCTTCTCCCGAGATCTCAAGAGCCGTTCTTGGCGAGATTTTGGGCGCTATGAGGCCGGGTGCGAGCCTGATCGAGATGTCGACCATCAGCCGCGAGGATGCCCTGCAATTTTCAGAGATGGCGGCCTCGGCAGGTGTTGGGTTTCTTGAATTACCCGGCACCGGTGGGGTCCATTTGGCGGCGCGAGGTGAGCTCACCTTGTTGGCCGGAGGGCCCGAGGCGCTACTGGATATCCATCGCCCTGCTTTGAATGCCATGGGGAATACCCTTTTTCATATGGGCGCTGTGGGTTCCGCATCGCTCATTAAAGTCATCACCAATATGCTGGCCTTCATTCACCTGCAGGCCTGCGGCGAGGCACTGATGTTGGCGGCAAGAGGTGGGCTGGATTTGGGGGACAGCTGGCGCGCGATTGCGGCGTCATCGGGCACATCTTTCGTGCATGAAACCGAGGGGCAACTTATCTTAAATGGTAGCTACGATATCGGGTTCACCATGGATTTGGCGCTTAAAGATCTGGGCTTTGCCAAGAAGTTTGGGGAGGCCTTGGGCGTTTCACTCGATCTGGCGGGTGCCACACTTGCGCGCTTCGAAGAGGCCAAGGCGGCCTATGGGGGTGGCGCGCAATCACCCATGATCGTCAAGCTGCTGGAAGATGCCCTTGCGACACCGCTGCGAGCCTCAGGCTTCCCGGCTTCTCTGAACTGAATAAAATCATCGGTAATGTGCTTGTCGTAAAGTCTGGCTTTACCTGCGATATGATTTGCACTCGGTTGACTGGGTAGGTGGGTAGATCAATGGGTTTACGCTTGTTCAGAGCGGTCATTTGGCTCACGTGCGCGGCGTTCACTGCGTGTTTGCAGGCGGCGCCTTACAAAGTGACCGTTTTGGCCACCAATATCGCTGACTATGGCGGGCTCGGTGAATGGAGTTTTGCCGCCCTGTTTCAGAGTGAGCAGGACGCCGTTTTATTTGATACCGGATTTAAACGTGACACCGTCCTCCATAATGTGCAGCACCTCAATGTGGACCTGTCTCAGGTCGAAAAGGTCGTGCTCAGCCACTTTCACAGCGATCATACGGGTGGCTTGTTGGTGCTTCGTGAGCACTTTCGCGCCGCAAATGAAAGCGCCTTGAGTCGGGTTTATGTCGCGAAGGGTTTTTTTGACCAGCGAGTGACCGCAGCGGGCGTGAACGTGGGCCCCGGAGAGTTCGCCAGCGCCCTGAGGTTCAAGGAGGCAGCGGAAGCGTTGGGAATCCGCTTCTTTGAGATTGAGCGGCCCACAAAAATAGCACCCCAGCTGTGGTTGACCGGGCCGGTCCCTCGCGTAGAGGAGCGTTACAACGGCCCGGCTGGGTTATTTATAAGCCGGGACGGGGAATTGGAGCCCGACATCATCATGGATGATCAGTCGCTGGGTTACCTCACCGAAAAAGGTTGGTTAGTGACCTCGGGGTGCGGCCATTCGGGTTTGGTCAATACTGGCAAAGTGTTGCAGTCGATTAAAGATGAGCCGATTTATTCGATCCTCGGCGGGTTCCATTTGTGGCAGGCGGATAATAAGACGCTGGATCGCACGGCGCGCTGGCTGGATGAGCATGGTTTGGGGCTGATGATGGGTGGCCACTGCACTGGTATTGCCGCAGCAGAGACCATTGCCAATCGCCTCAACCTCCCTCGCTCTCAAATTTCTCACGCTGCGATCGGCTCCGTGATTACGCCGGACCTGGCAATCATCCGCAGCTCGGTCGAGTAGGGGGTGTCGCGGAGTGTGCGCCGTCGCATAATGATGGGTTGCGATCTGGTAAGGTTTGCGCCAACCGTATTTTTGGGGGTGGTTTTGTGATCGATATCAGTCAGTCTATTGAGGCATGCGCCAGTCACTACGGCGAGCAGTCGGACGCAATGCGCACTTATTTGTTGGAAGGGCAGGCGCGTGCCGTCGATTTACCCAATAGGGGGCCTTTGAGGTTTGCCGAGTGTGGGGCGCTGGCCGAGGATATTCGAGCTGCGTATTCAGAATACGGGTTTTATATCTTTGAAAATGTGTTGAGCGCCGAAGAGCTCGACGATATCAAGTCTGATCTCGATGCGATGCGCGCGCAGTTCCCCACGGGGCCGGAAAGTCAGGTGAATGCGGCAGGGGAGCCCGCATTGGGCGCCGATGCCAAAGCCTTGACGCTGGTGTGGTCGAAGCCCCTCGGCGACCCTCTGGGCGGCACCGAGCTGGCCAACGGCCGGCATCAAGTCAAAATGTTTGAACCAGAAGCGGGTGCGGAGGCGCCGCCAGCGGCGCCCTTTATCCTGCTCGGGTCGTTGCAGTTTTCCGACGCCTGTCTGAGAACCTATGCCCACCCTGAATTACTCAGAGTGACGGAATCGATTAATGGCCCGGACTTTGCGCCGTTTAACGAGGCGCTGTTTATTAAAGAGCCTGGCATCGGAGCGGCCGTATCCTGGCATCAAGATGGCGTCACCCACTGGGACAGCCCTGATTTTGATGAGGATATTCACGGCTTTAATTTTATGGCCCAAGTGTATGGGAGCACCGCGGTGAATGGCGTCTGGGTTTTGCCCGGTACCCACAAGCAGGGCAAGCTGGATATCAAGGCGCTGGTAGCCGAGGCGGGCAGTGAGCGCCTAGAGGGGGCGGTGCCGATTGTTTGTAACCCCGGTGACGTGGTGATCTGTAATCGTCAGCTTTTGCATGGGTCGTTCCCCAATTGCGGCTTTGAGCCGCGAATTACCGTGAACTTCGGCTTTCACAAGCGCTCCTCTGTGCTGGGCGTGATGGGCGGCGGTATCCACAGCGACGCACAGGTCTTCGACGAGGCCATCGTTGCGCGCCGATCACGCGCCATCGGCTATGCCATTGATGCGCGCAAGCGGCGGTTTCCTGACGAGACGCCCTATGAGTACCAGCCATTTCTCGCGTCGGGCGATGTTTACCAGTGGGACGCAGACGCCCGTGGCCAGCTGAAAGACTACAACCTCGATGATCTGAGTATTTAGCATTGCCGATAGCGCCGGGTGGTCCCAATCAGGGGAATGGCCGGTGAGTTCCCGGAAACTCTCCATAGACTGCCGATGACCAAACCAGTTGGCCCAACAGATGCCTAGCGCACTCAACACTACCCAGCCTGACAAGGCGGCGCTCGTCGAAGGCGACCGCGTGGTTACCTATGCCGAGGTTAATTCGCGGGTAGCCCAGTTCGCTTGTGGACTGCTGGCAGGTGCGTCGGATCTCGCCGAGGCGCGAGTCGCTTTTCTGATTCCGGCAAGCGTCGATTATGTCACGGCGCTCCATGGTGTCTGGCGCGCGGGGGGGGTCGCGATTCCTCTCAATGTCATGTCGGCAGAATCCGAGTGGGAACATTGTTTGACGAATACGGGTGTGACCCGGGTTATTGCTGCCGAGCCCCAATTAAGCGCTATCCGAGCGTTGTGTAAGCGCTTGTCGATCGATGTGAATACGGTGAGCGACCTACTGAGCGAGGCCGACTCCCCGCTACCAGCAGTGTCAGCCGATCGCAAAGCGCTGATCGTATTTACCAGCGGCACAACCAGTAAACCGAAAGGGGTCGTAACGACCCACGCCAACGTGAGTGCCCAGATCAGCACCTTGATCGACGCCTGGGAATGGCAAGCGGGCGATGTGATTCCTCTGTTTTTGCCGCTGCATCATGTACACGGCATCATTAACGTACTGAGCTGCGCGCTATGGGCTGGGGCCACGGTTCACATGATGCCCAAGCTTGATCTCGAGACGCTATGCGCCCAGGTCGCTGAGGACACCTTTAGCGTCTTCATGGCGGTTCCTACCATTTACGTGAAACTGATTGATCATTTGCAAGCGCTCAATCTGCAGCAGGCAGCCCTTATCTGTGAGGGCTTTGCCAATATGCGCCTCAATGTCTCAGGGTCGGCAGCCTGTCCTGTCGAAGTCTTTGAAGTCTGGCGCGATCTTACGGGACAGATATTGCTGGAGCGCTACGGTATGACCGAAATCGGTATGGCGCTCTCCAACCCTTATCGGGGTGAGCGGCGTTCGGGCTACGTTGGGCAGGCACTGCCCAATGTTCAGGTGCAACTGGTTGATGAGGCTGGCGGCGTCGTGACGGAAGAAGGTACCTCTGGCGAAATTCGGATTCAAAGTCCGACGGTATTTTTGGAGTACTGGGATAACCCGGCAGCGACTGAAGCAAGTTTTGCTGACGGTTGGTTCCGCACAGGGGACATAGCAGTTGTCGAGGATGGTTACTACCGCATCATGGGGCGGTCGTCGGTCGATATCATCAAGTCCGGGGGCTACAAGCTCTCAGCGCTGGAAATAGAGAACAAACTGCTCGCGCATCCAGACATCGCGGAGGTCGCAGTGATAGGGGTTGAGGACCGCACCTGGGGTGAAGCGGTGGCGGCAGTGGTGGTGCTCAAGGGCGCGGCAGAGATGACGCAGGCTTCTTTGAAGGTTTGGTGCGAGGGGAAATTATCAG
>Ga0181560_10005425_pt1 | contig 11419 bp, 6 predicted proteins | sample 011ome_20_FD_133751 | JGI IMG/M metagenome (GOLD analysis project Ga0181560, IMG submission 133751) | Coastal salt marsh microbial communities from the Groves Creek Marsh, Skidaway Island, Georgia - 011509CT metaG (megahit assembly) | ecosystem: Environmental > Aquatic > Marine > Intertidal zone...
GATAGTGCGGGTTGGGTATTAGTTGATCGGGGAAATGGTCACCAAGTCTTCCCCCGCACCGATGCGGCCATCATCGTATTAATTACGGACAAAGACGATCGAATTGTGCTGGGGAGTAATGCCCTCTGGGAATCCCAGCGCTATTCACTTCTCGCAGGGTTTGTCGAGCCGGGAGAATCACTCGAAGCGGCTGTTGCGCGCGAAGTGTTTGAAGAGTCGGGCCTTCGAGTAATGAACCCCACCTATATGGGAAGCCAGCCGTGGCCGTTTCCCGCCTCATTGATGGTGGGTTTCCACGCCGAGCTCGATCATGACGCATCTGGTGAGCTCACCCCTGATGGAACAGAAATCGTGGACCTTCGGTGGTTTAGCCGAGACGAGCTCACTGAAGCTCTCGGGGAGATCAGTCTGCCCGGAAAAACTTCAATCGCTCGGGCAATGATTGAGCACTGGTATGGCGCACCCATTGATGACGGAGACAGTTGATGACGCAAGGCCTTCTCACTGGTCTCAACGAGCGCCAACGCCTCGTTGCAACAAGTTTTGACACCCCAGTCTGCGTGATGGCGGGCGCGGGTACGGGAAAAACGAGGGCCATTACCCACCGCATCGCCTATGGAGTCAACACCGGACGCTACGAGGCAGAAAATGTCCTCGCTCTGACATTCACCCAAAAAGCGGCCCAAGAGATGGCGAGTCGAGTGCGCTCACTCGGTGTTGATCAGGTCGAAGCGCGTACGTTCCACTCGGCGGCTCTTCGTCAGCTTCAATATTTTTGGCCCCAACTCACTGACGGCTACCTCCCCGACATCATTGCCAGCAAGGCAGGAGTGGTCTCGCATGTGTTGGAAGGGCTGAGGATTTCTGTTGACCAGGCAGTGCTTCGCGAGCTCTCGGGCGAGATTGAGTGGCGAAAAGTTAAGGCGTACACACTGGAGGACTACCAGCAGGTAATTTCTGCTGAAGGACGCCCCCTGCCCGCAGGAATTGACGCCGCCACCATGATCACCATCATGCAGCGCTACGAACAAGTCAAAGACGAGCGACGCCGAATCGACTTTGAAGACGTCTTGTTGGCGGCAGCAGGAATGCTGGAAAGTGAGCCGGCAATCGCCAGTCGTATTCGCGCTCGCTATCGACATTTCGTAGTCGATGAATACCAAGACGTGTCACCCATTCAGCAGCGACTCTTGGATGTCTGGCTGGGTGAATCTGAGGACATTTGTGTTGTCGGGGATGCCAGCCAGACGATCTATAGCTTCGCCGGTGCAACGAGCGATTACCTCGTTCACTTTCACGACGCGTTCCCCACAGCGCGAGTTATTCAGCTGGAACAAAATTACCGCTCCACCCCAGACATCATTCGCGCGGCAAACATCACCGTTCACGGGATGCCAGGTGCCCTTGCACTTCAGCCCCAAGAATCAGAGACTGCTCCGATTCTCGCGGGCCACCTCGACACCGACGAAGACGAAGCGCAGTGGGTCGCGGAGCGTATCGGCGCGTTGATTGCGTCGGGAACATCCGCATCGGACATTGCTGTGCTCCATCGCTTCAGCGCGCAAACGCTCCTGACCGAGGGTGCGTTGAAGTCCGCCGGGGTGAGTGTTCGTGTTCAAGGGGGAACCCGTTTCTTTGATCAGCCCCATGTGAAGCGGGCCGTGATGGAAATTAGGGGAGCTGCCGTGGCAGGCACGACAGGGCCGCTCCTTCGTGCCGTCGATGATGTGCTCTACGGCTTGGGCTACACCGAACGCGCGCCGGACCACCAGGGTGCAAGCCGCACCACCTGGGAGGACCTTCGCGCGATTAGAGAACTTGCCGAGTTGGCTCCAGAAGGACAGAGCCTGCGCGAGTTTTCAGAAGAGTTGGTCAAACGTGCAGAGGCCCACGATGAACCTTCGCTGGAATCTGTCACCTTGGCGACTGTCCACTCAGCAAAAGGTCAAGAGTGGCCCGTGGTCTTTGTGATTGGAATGAGTACGGGTCAATTCCCTATTTCCTATGCCGAAACCGACGACGAAATTGCCGAAGAGCGCAGGTTGTTCTATGTGGCGATCACTCGGGCGAGGAAGAAGCTCGCGCTGAGTTGGGCAAAGCGCCATAAGCCTGGTGTCAACGCGTCTCGCCAGCTCAGCCCCTTCATGGAGGCAATCGGAATTACCGAGGCTTAAAGCGCGCGGCACCTGCAGTCTGGATGAAATTCCACCTGGTGTTTCGTCGTGTCGCTGGTATCGAACCTTGTGGTCAGACAAAGACCAGGGGTGTGGGTGAGTAATCCGGGCGACCCCATAAGTCCCAGTAAGAGTGCACACAGCGCTGCGGCGTGGTGGGCGCCCTGTGCATGGGCGGTGGGTGCGGGAGTAGTCCACAGCTGACTGCCCACGGAGAGCCATTCGGGTTCGTCGTCTCGATGCCACAGCTCCATGCAAGCAAGACACGGAGTTTCCCCGGGAACGATCAACGGGCCGGCAGTAATCGATAAGTCAGAAAACAGCACTGGCAGGTGCGGGGTAGAGGTGTGGGTTAAATGAGGGTTCCAGCTTGGGTCGGCGAGAAATTCTCCAACCAACACCACGACTCCGGCGTCTTCGGGGAGTGGAAATGATGTCAGGTGAGTAGAGGCAGCGCCCCATTGCGAGAGCAAACTGGCGAGGGCGGAACTGATTCGAGAGGTGCCGAGGACAGTGGTGATTGGCTGGGCGGGTGAAGGGTCGTCGTCGAAACCAGGCGAGCAGGCGCGAACGATTTCATCTGCCTCGGCGCGTGTGAGCCCCACTTGTTTGGCGAGCAGGCCGACTCCCTCCTGGCTGATTCCATCACGCAACGCGTGGATCAGAGGGGAAGCGTTTTCTGGGATGTTGTCGATTACGAGACGGGGCTCGTCGATTCCAATTTGAATACTGTGCGGTGTGCGCCAAATGAGTGGACGCGTGGAGCGAATGCGATACACCGTCTGGTTCATGCAGACAGCTTGGGCGGTGTCGAAAAATCTCAGCCGGAATTATCCACAACGGCTACGACTCTGGGTCCGGCTCTCCGGGTGCGTCGCTAAAGAGGTCATCGAGGAATTTGTCGACGTCGCTCTCGCCCTGGGGGGCACCAGAGAGTCGCTGAAGGAAGCCCTCTGGGTTGTCCAAGTCGTCTTCGGTGGGCAAATGGTCGGGGTGGCTCCACAGGTCGTCTCTCGCGTCGGTCCCCACGGCGCTATGAATCGACGCCCACAACGATGATGCTTCTCGAAGGCGCCTAGGTCGAAGCTCCAACCCCACGAGCGTCTTGAATGCGTGTTCTGCGGGTCCTCCCGTTGCGCGGCGGCGCCGAATGGCTTCCGCAATTTTTGCGGCATTGGGGAGGCGGTGGGCGGTGACGTCGGTGATGTGATCGACCCAGCCCTCAATGAGGGCGAGCATCGTTTCTAAGCGCACCAGTGCCCGTTCTTGTGCTTCAGTGCGCTCCGGGAGCAGGGCGCCACTGGAGAGCAAATGAGAGATTTCGTCTGGGTTCGACGGATTGATGGATTCGGCTAAGTCCATGATTTTGTCGCCGTCAATATGAATACCGCGGGCGAAGTCGCCCACGAGAGAGAGGACGTGGGTGCGAAGCCACCTCGCGTGACGGAACAGGCGCTGGTGGGCAAGTTCCCTAATTGCCAGGTAGTAGTCCACTTCTTCCGGTGGAACGCCAAGGCCGTCAGAAAATACGGCCATGTTTTGGGGGACCAGGCCGGAGCGCACGTCGGAGTCCGTTCCAGCGTGCATCAGAGGAATGCCAATATCGCCCGCGGAAAGGACCTCTTTGGATAGCGCGCCTACCACTTGGGCGAGCTGAAGTTTGAACAAACCCGTGGTCATTGACACGAGCACAGATGAGTCACCTAAGAGCCCACCAATTTCGTCGGGGACTTGATCTTTCATCAGCGACGCTATTGCCTCACCCAGTGCTTTTGCGACCGGTTCAGCCATTTCCTGCCAAACCGGAAGTGTTGCCCGAGCCCACTCTTGCCGAGTCATCAGCAGGGGCCGACCTTCAGGCTCTGCGATGTCGGTCGCCTCGTTTAGCCACAACGCCGCCGTGCTGAGCATGAGGGCGAGTGCTTCAGCGCGGGCGGGATCGACCGGCACCGCGCCTTGGGCGGCGACGCTCACGGCGTGGTCTCTTGCGGACGTTTCTGAATTTTGCATGGCGTGACCAAGCCCCTGAGCGAAGCTTTCCACCATGGCCTGCAGTTGGGCGGGGTCGCCAGAAAAGCCCGCCGCTTTGGCAAGTTCTGCGGGGTCAAAGCCCTGATCGCCGTCAAACATTCGACGCACCGCGTCTCGAATCCACTCCTCAGGGTTCGGAGTGTCGTCAGGGTTGTCGGACTCAGCCATGGACACACGCTACCCGCCATTTCCCCTAAAACCGTGGTTGTTCGCCAGGGGCTTGCCCATAGATTGCCTCACTACACTGGGGCGCTATGACCAGCAGGAGGTGGGGCCAATGGTGATGTTTTCGTCTCCAGACCCCACTCGTTCCGTGCGATCTGGTTCTCGCAGGGCGGGATGGGCGCTCCTGCTTGTCACGGTGTTTGCCGCCGCGGGTGTGAGTTTGGTACCTGCCCCCTACGTCATCAACCAACCAGGGCCGACCTACGACACGTTGGGCGATGTCCAGGTGGACGACCACGAAGTCCCGTTGATCACTGTTCATGGTGAACCTGAGCACCCCGAGCTCGCTGAAATCAGAATGACGACGGTCACCAGGCTGGGCAGCCCTGAGAGTTTGCCGAGCTGGGGTGAAGTGATTGCTGCTTGGCTTTCCCCAGAAAGAGCAATCTTGCCGGTGGAACAAGCCTTTCCCCCGGGGCTTACCTACGAGCAAACGCGCGAAGCTGCCCGAATCGACATGCAAAATTCCCAGCAGGAAGCAATTGCCGCAGCCTTGGGATATCTCGATATTCCCTATGACAGCTTCCTCGTCGTCGTCCAGGCGATGGAGGGTGGCCCCAGTGAGGGTGTATTTGAGCCAGGCGACATCGTGTTGCGTGCCGGTGGTGTGGAAGTTCGAGATGTCACCAAGCTCCGCGCCCTTATTGCAGACAACGGAACTCAAACTCCGATCGACATCGTGGTCGATCGAGACGGGGTCGAGCTCGACTTGCAAGTCTTGCCCAAAATGTCCGATGGCCCAGAGCCTTTTCCTGCTGTGGGAGTGTTGGTATCGGGTCAATACAGCTTCCCGGTGGATGTAGAAATTCAACTGAGCAATGTGGGGGGGCCATCGGCTGGCCTTCCGTTTGCTCTGGGGATTATTGAGCGCATGACCGACGAGTTGATTGCTGATTCGCTGATGATTTCTGCGACGGGGACGATTTCGGCGGACGGTACCGTCGGTGGAGTTGGCGGAGTGCTCCAGAAGGCGTACGGAGCTTCCGCCGCAGGCTCGGAATACTTCCTCATTCCCCGCAGCAATTGCGATCTTGTCCCGCAAGAAAGTGTCCGAGGCACGCGAATTGTTCCGGTGAACTCGCTTTCTGAGGCGATCGACGTTTTGGACAAGATCCAGCAGGGCGAATCCTTGCCTAGTTGCACACAGCCTCAAGGCGCTTCACCCTCAGAGGAATCCCAGGGGGTCGGTACGAAGGGTTTGTAGACTGGCGCGGTACTTAGCGGACAACACGCGGGAGATTCTGTGTCACAAACCACTCGTCCAGGTCAGAACCGATCCAGACTGACTTTCGGTATCACTGCGGGTATTCTCGCCGCGCTCGTTGCGCTGTTCTTTACCTTTGCGTCGTTGTACACGGAGGTGTTGTGGTTTGACCACGCGGGTTTCCTCAACGTCCTGCTGACTCAATGGTTTGCCACTGCGGCGATGTTTGTCGTGGGTTTCTTGGGAATGGCTCTTCCCGTGGGAATCAGCATCGATGTTGCCTATCGATTCCGACCGGTCTATGCCCGGTTATCCAACGAACTTGATCGCTACCGGCAGCTGATTGACCCGCTCCGCCGCCTCGCGATGCTCGCCGTTCCTGCGGTCCTCGGACTCTTCGCGGGACTTGCCGCAGCTAACTCGTGGCCGCAGTATTTGTTGTGGCTTAACCGCAAGGAATTCGGGGTAGCCGATCCAGAATTTGGTCAAGACGTCGCCTTCTATGTCTTCGACTTGCCAGTGTTCATGTCGGTGGTTGGCTTTGCCAGTTCGGTAATCATCACCTCGGCTATTGCCGCGGCCGCGACGGGCTTCCTCTACGGTGCTATTTCGGTAGACGGCCGTGAGTTCCGGATTTCTCGCGTCATGCGAATCCACCTCGCCGTACTAGGTGGTCTCTACTTCCTGACCCAAATATTGGGCCTCTGGCTGCAGCAATACGACGCACTCATCACTCCGAGTTCTGGATTCTTGCCGTTTGGTGCCGGTTTCACTGAGGCCAACGCGACGATTCCATCGCGCGCAATCCTCGCGGGAATTGCTGCGTTAGTGGCGATTGCCTTCATCATTACCGCCGTGATTGGCCGCTGGCGCCCCGCCATTGTCGGTACGGCTCTTTTCGTAGTCTCTTCGCTCCTGATCGGTCAGGCCTACCCGTGGGTCATCCAGCGATTCCAGGTAGACCCCAGTGCGAGAACTCTGGAGTCGAGCTTCATTGAGCGAAACATCCAAGCCACCCGTGACGCCTACGGCTTAAGCGACGTCGTCGAGATTCCTTACCAGGCAGAAACCGAAGCCTCCGCTGGAGCATTGCGGGCAGACGCAGTCACCACTGCCAACATCCGCATTATTGACCCTGCTTTGGTGACTGACGCGTTTAGCCAGTTGGAGCAGTTCCGTCAGTACTATCGCTTCCCGACCTACCTTGATGTGGGACGCTACGACGTCGATGGCCAATCCACCGACACCGTTCTGGCTGCACGCGAGTTGAACCTTGATGGTTTGAACTCACAAACCTGGTACAACAACACGGTTGTGTACACCCATGGTTACGGCCTGGTTGCTGCGTATGGAAACCGTCGCACGGAGGATGGCCAGCCGACCTTCATCGAGTCGGGTATTCCGGTATCGGAAACCCTTGGGGAATACGAACCTCGTATTTATTTTGGTGAGAATTCGCCCGAATACTCCATCGTGGGTGGCCCCGAGGGCTCTCCCGCGCTCGAGCTTGACTACCCATCCGGCGGTGAGGGAAGCGACGCAAACGCGACCTATACCTATGCCGGTAATGGTGGACCGTCGATCGGATCGCTCTTTAGCCGACTTCTCTATGCGCTGAAGTTCCAGTCCGAGCAAATCATCCTGTCGGATGCGGTGAACTCAGAATCTCAGATTCTCTATGACCGTCACCCTGCCCTTCGCGTGCAGAAAGTGGCGCCGTATTTGACGCTCGACAACGACCCGTATCCCGCGGTCGTTGACGGCCGTATTGTTTGGATTATTGATGGTTTCACCACCACGGCCGACTACCCGTATTCGACCCCGGTCAACGTGTCAGAAGCAATCGCCGACACCTACCGTCCCGCACCTGATTTCGCCTTCGACACCGTCAACTATGTGCGCAACTCGGTGAAAGCCACCGTTGATGCCTACTCGGGTGAGGTCACCCTTTACGCGTGGGATGCCGAGGACCCGCTTCTTCAGGCATGGAGCGGCGTATTCCCGACCACGATTAAGAGTAAAGACGAGATGAGTGAGGGTCTGCTCGCTCACGTTCGCTATCCGTCTGACTTGTTCAAGATTCAGCGCAGTGTGTTGGGCGCGTATCACGTGAGCGACCCCGGCACCTTCTACTCGTCGGAAGACGAATGGGTGACGCCAAACGACCCCGTGTCGAACCCCGCTGCGCCACGCCTGCAGCCCCCGTACTACTTGACCATGCAGGTACCAGGCTCTGATAAGCCTGCCTTCTCGCTGTATTCGACGTTCATCCCCCAAGCCACCGGTGACGCAACCAGAAACGTGATTTATGGCTATCTGGCTGTGAACGCAGATGCCGGCGAGGATTACGGAAAGCTCACCTTGTTGACGCTGCCCAAGCAGACCACGGTCCCTGGGCCCGGACAGGTTCAAGCACAGTTCGACTCTGATGCCGAAGTGGGTCAGCAGTTGAACCTGCTACGCCAAGGCCAAACTGAAGTGATTTCTGGAAACCTGTTGACGCTTCCGGTGGGTGGCGGCCTTCTCTATGTTCAGCCGGTGTATGTGCGCTCAACCGGTGAAACGAGCTACCCGCTGCTGAGGAAAATTCTTGTCTCATTCGGTGACAAGATCGCCTTCGAAGACACTTTGGATGAAGCCCTCGACAGTCTCTTCGGTGGGGACTCGGGCGCCCAGGCGGGCGACGGTGTGGGCACTGACACTGCTGTAGTTGTGCCTGAACCACAGGCGCCGGTTGCCGAAGAACCGACGGCACCTGCAGAGCCTGACCAGGCACCCGACCAGGGAACGGTTATCCAAGAAGGACTTGACCAGGCTCTACGTGACGCTGCGTCAGCTCTTCAAGACCGAGAAGCTGCCTACCGCGCCAACGATTTGGTCGCTGCGGCAGAGGCTGATCAGCGTTTGACCGATGCGTTGGAGCGCGCCCTGGCCTTTAGTCAATAGGCACGAGTTTCAGGGTTCGAAGCCCCGTGGTAAAGTAGTGGATACGCCGCGGGGTGGAGCAGTTCGGTAGCTCGCTGGGCTCATAACCCAGAGGTCGTAGGTTCAAATCCTGCCCCCGCAACCACGTGAAGGCGCATCGAGAACACTCCATTCTCGATGCGCCTTTAACTTTTCTTCCCTAACCTGGAGAGTGCTGCGCTGAAGGAGAGAAGATGTCCCGTTACGTTTTGGCCATTGATCAGGGAACGACGAGCACGCGCGCAATAGTGTTCGACCACGACGGTGTCGTGGTGAGCTCGGGCCAGATGGAACATCGCCAAATATTTCCGCAGGCCGGGTGGGTAGAACACGACCCTCTTGAGATTTGGGCCAATACTCGTGAAGTCATAGGTCTCGCCCTGTCTCGGGCAGAGATTACCCGCCACGATATTGCAGGCGTAGGAATCACTAATCAACGCGAGACAACAATCGTGTGGGACAAGCAGACTGGACACCCCGTCTACAACGCCATCGTCTGGCAGGACACGAGAACTCAAGACATCATCGACGCTGTTGCGGGGGATGTGGGACCCGATCGGTTCCGCGATAAGACGGGACTTCCGCTAGCTACCTATTTTTCGGCCAGCAAAATCGCATGGATTTTGAAAAACGTTGAGGGTGCTCGAGACAAGGCTCTGGCGGGGCAGTTATTGTTCGGCACGGTCGACACCTGGTTGTTGTGGAACCTCACGGGCGGTGTTGACGGGGGTGTGCACACTACCGATGTCACCAACGCATCCAGGACGCTCCTTGCCGACATTTCGACCATGGCCTGGGACCTGGAGCTTCTCGACGCCTTTGATGTTCCGCCCTCCATGCTTCCCGACATTAGGAGCTCTTCCGAGGTCTATGGAATTGTGTCGGGATCGAGTTTGCTCCGCGAAGTGCCTGTCGCGGGAATTCTTGGCGACCAGCAGGCCGCAACATTTGGGCAAGCTGCCTTTGACGCCGGGGAGTCGAAGAACACCTACGGCACGGGCAACTTCCTCATTGTCAACACCGGCACGACCCTGGTGCGCTCTGATAATGGTTTGCTCACTACCCCCGCATACCAACTGGGTGATGACCCAATCCATTACGCCCTAGAAGGCTCCATCGCGGTGACCGGCTCGCTCATCCAGTGGCTTCGCGACAACTTAGGAATGATCGAAAGTGCTGGTGAGGTGGAGGAACTGGCGAGAAGTGTCGACGACTGTGGCGGGGCATATTTTGTCCCCGCATTTAGCGGATTATTTGCACCCCATTGGCGCCCAGACGCCCGTGGGGTCTTGGTGGGACTCACCCGTTACGTCACCAAAGCCCACATCGCTCGCGCCGCACTCGAGGCCACAGCTTTCCAAACTCGAGAGGTTGTGGACGCTGTCGCCGACGATACGGGTAAGGCGCTGGCCGAGCTGAGGGTCGACGGCGGCATGACGGGAAACAGCTTGCTGATGCAGTTTCAGGCAGACATTTTGGGGATTCCCGTTGTTACGCCCAAGGTGGTTGAAACAACTGCTCTCGGTGCCGCTTATGCAGCGGGGCTCGCTACCGGAGTGTGGTCGGGGCGTGAGGAGCTCCGAGCAAAATGGCAGGAGGGTTCCCGCTTTGAGCCTGCAATCACTGACGCTGAGCGCGCGGAGCGCATGCGCTGGTGGGCGAAGGCAGTATCCAAGTCGTTGGACTGGGTGGACTAGATCGACGCGACCTGTTTCTTCTGAGCCGCTGCAGACCATCCGCGCAACGCCCCCACTACTGCGGCGAGTTCTTTCGTGACACTTTCTGGTGCTTGCCCACTGAAAGCAAGGGGTGTTCTCCGTTTCACAAGATCCGACAGCGTTTCCACCCACTCGTGTTGAACGAGCCACTCAATTTCTTGTCGACTGTATGAAGGCAGTGCCGTGAGAGGGTCGTCTCCGTGACGGTTCAGCTCGGCAAGAATGTCCGTGCACACCGTCCCGTAGCGATCAAGAAGCACTTCTGCGCGCTCGTGGGCAATCGACCCACGGTGTTGATCGAGGAACTGCCGTCTCGCGGAGTTGGTGCGAGGGAAGTTTTTTCCTCCGCCAATGGCCATGTTTTCTGTGGAGGGTCCGGCTGAAACATTCATCAGCTCCCGGGCTGTCGCAGCGAGGTGCTCGCCGAGTGCTCGGAAGGTGGTCCATTTTCCGCCCACAAGACTCAACACCTCAGTCTCCCCAGCAGAATCCTTCACAATCCGGTAGTCGCGGGATACCACTCCAGGCGTGAGATCTCCTGCTGCGGGGAGAGGGCGCACACCTGTGTAGCGGTAAACAATTTGGGAGCGGTCAACGGGAATGCCGGGGAACACATGGGCGGTGAGCTCAATGAAATAGTCAATTTCTTCTTCAGTGCATTCGGCCTCATCGGGGTGGGCAACGGGAATATCGGTGGTGCCGATGAGTACTCGTCCCAGAATGGGCAGAATCAACACGATGCGCCCATCGTCGTTTTCAAAAAACACTTCGCGACCTTTACACGCGTCGAAGAGTTCTTGATTATCAACCACGATGTGGGAGCCCTTATTTCCGCCCATGTAGGACGAAGCAATGCCTAAAGCCTCGTTGGTGCGATCGACCCATGGTCCCGTTGCGTTGATGATGAGACCAGCCTGGAGAGAAAACTCTCTACCGCTTATGGTGTCGCGCAGCTGCACCGCTCCGTCGTGATGCCCGACTGCTTCCATGTAGTTAACGGCACGGATGTGGTCTCCGGCGCTTAGCGCGTCGCGAAGCACATCAATGGCGAGACGTTCTGGCTGCTCCACACACGCGTCTGAATAGTGGGCGGTGTAGGCCAC
>Ga0181560_10005428_pt1 | contig 11415 bp, 11 predicted proteins | sample 011ome_20_FD_133751 | JGI IMG/M metagenome (GOLD analysis project Ga0181560, IMG submission 133751) | Coastal salt marsh microbial communities from the Groves Creek Marsh, Skidaway Island, Georgia - 011509CT metaG (megahit assembly) | ecosystem: Environmental > Aquatic > Marine > Intertidal...
CCGATCGCGTCGGTTCGCAGGCTGCCCAGATACAGATTACCACCGCACGGGGTTGCCCCCGTAATATAGTGAAAGGGATTGTTCTGGTCCTGAAGATTGTGGACTACTTCGCCTTCCAGATTGACCCCAATGACGAAGGTAGCCGGCTGCGCTGCCGCCTCCAGCAAGGGCAATGGCAGTAGCGACAACACGGCCCGCAACCGGGGCAGCGTTGCCAGTGCATCGATTGAGGCTCGCAGCGAGGGCATAGCGATCCAGAAGGTATCGACGCCGTCAAAACGAATGTTGTCGGGGGTGCCCGGCAGCGCATCTACAAAGATGTCTCGCTCCCCGGCCCGCTCTCCTGTGATCCACAGACGATGAACGCGCCCCATGCCCGTTTCATTTACCAGGACATAGTCCTCGTTGGGCCCCAATGTCACGCCATTGGCAAAAAACAGGCCGCTCATCATCACGTCGATCTGGTTAGTCACCGGGTCGTACCGCAAAAGCCGGCCCGTTCGGCTGCCTTCAAAAAAATCTAGCGCGACTTGCCGATAGTCAAATCGCTCGCTGGCATCAGAGAACCAGATCTGCCCGTTTTGCTGCACATCGAGGTCGTCAACAAAGCGAAGGGGCTCCTCCCCGATGGCGTCTGCGAGTATGGTGACCCTGCCCTCGGGTGTCATGTGCAAAAGGCCTTTAATCGAGTCGGCTATCCAGAGCCCTCCTTGCTCATCTGCCCTGATGCCCAGAGGCCTGCCGGCGGTCGTGCCGACGCGGGTCCACTCGCCAGCATCATTGCGCTGCATGATGTCGCCGCCCTCGAGGCCGGTGTACAACGCGCCACTGGCGTTACAGGCCACGTGTTCTGGCGCGGGGCCTACCGGCAATGGCGTCAGTGCGGCGAGCGCCTGATTCGGCGCATAAGCCCCCGAGAGACCGGGGTTAAGGGGTGGGCTCCAGCTCTCTGCCTCCACAGGAGCCCATTTTGGCAAAATCCAAGCGCCGGTCAGCGTCAGCGTTATTAGCGCGATTATGCCTTTACTGAAGGCACTCACGAGCCGTCAGCAGACGCTCCTATGACGTCATCCATGGCAGCCCGCAGACGAGACGACCAATCTTTTAACATGCGATCAGCCGCTTGGCGGTTCGTGATCTTGTTGGCGTAATTGACCATGGTGTCCGGATCGGCCTTGCTGTCGTAAGCGCGCACGAGCACGTCAGAAGTCTCGGCATCGATGAGCTCCAGATACATGGTCATTGAGCCTGCCGAGGCGGAGTAGGTCCGACTCATGTTGGGGCTCTGCAGATCCGGGCTGGTGATATCAAGATTAACGATATTGGGAAAGACCAGCAGTACCGCCTCGCCCTGTTGCCACTCGGTAACCAGGTCGTACGCCGGTGCTTCAGTCAATGCGCTGGTAAAGAACGTGGTGCACTCCTCACCCAGCTCGCTTTTGATGCGATCGATATCACGCTGCTTGACCTGCTCTGTGCTGCTACGGTGGGCAGAGTTGTAATCACGCTGCCAGTTTTTGCGGAAAGCAACCTGGCAGGGCACCACGCCAAATTTGCCGTAACTGTCCAGCTGCGCGTCGGGTTTCATGTACACAGCACTGTGTTTGTCGCTGCGAACCAGCGCCAGACCATCGGGTGTGGTCGCAGGTGGCGGTGTCGAGGTGGCGCACCCGGCGAGAGAAATAAGGCCCGCAACACAGGCGCCGATCATCACGTTTTTCATGGCATTTTCCTTTTCATCAATCCCTGATTCTGTCGCCGCCAGGCGGCGCGGCTCAGCCGGACTACTGTGACAGAACGCAGTACACCTCCGCACCCCTTTATAGCGTATTTGTCACTATCTGATAACGACTGTAGTCACGGGAGTAAAAGGGGGTCGGACGAAGGGTTTGCCGCTGGCCGACAAAATAAGTTGTCGATCTTGATATGCCTGTGGCCCCATAAACGGTGCCCAGCTCCATAGCCGCGCCGCGCCTTGATGCATTCCGGTGACATCAGTATTCTCGGTGCGAACAATGAGGAGTCACCCCATGAATCAGGCCTTGCCGCAGCGCGCGCAGTTCCACCACATGAAAGATGGTACCCAGGAGGACTGGGAAATTATTGGCGCAGAGTTTTTGGCCTTTCGAAGTGATGTATGCCGGCGGCTCAAGGCGCACTTGCTCTTGCTCGAGGGTGATTGCGGCGGATTTCCGGTCGACCGACTGACCCACTGTTTACAGACCGCCACGCTGGCGCACAACGATGGTAAGGACGAAGAATATGTCGTGTGCGCCTTGCTACACGATATTGGCGATACGCTCGGCCCTGCGAATCATGCGGATGTTGCGGCCGTGTTACTGGAGCCCTATGTGAGTGAGGCAAACCACTGGATGGTCAAGCATCACGGCATTTTTCAGGGATATTATTTTTTCCATTACATGGGACTCGACCGTAACCTCCGAGATCAGTACAAGGATCATCCCCACTACGCGCAAACACTGGAGTTTATTGAGAAGTACGATGCGCCGGCTTTTGATCCTGATGCTGAATTTTATGACCTGTCGTTTTTTGAGCCGATGATGGAGCGGGTATTTAAAGAGCCACGGCGGTCGCTTTACTTGCGGGAGTCGGATTAAAGCACCTGCTGACGCGCTCACCGGAAATCCTGATCCGGCGCTCACGATGCGTTTGCTCTTTATCTGCACCCACAATCGCTGTCGCAGTATCTTGTGTGAGGCCATCACCCGCCAACGCGGCGCAGGCAGACTTCAGGTGGCCAGCGCTGGCAGCGCGCCGGTAGCCGCCGTTCATCCCCTGACCCTGCGGTATCTCGAGGAGCGCGGATATGAGACACGTGGTCTCGTCAGTCAATCCTGGGACGCGCTCGAATCGTTTTCGCCCGACAAAGTGGTGACCGTTTGCGACAGCGCGGCTGGGGAAGTCTGCCCAGTGTGGATGGGTGCGGTTGAAAAAATCCACTGGGGCTTACCAGATCCATCGCGCGTAGAAGGGGATGACGCCGTCATCCGAGCGGCTTTTATGTCAGTGATGGATCGCATCGAGGAAAAGGTTGATGATTGGTTGCGCGAGGCCCGCTGATGAGTCCGGTCAACAGGACGAGCGCCGCCAATGCTTGACCCGAATAACCCGGAGACCCACCGATGACTATTGCCTATCAACTGACTGAAGCGGGTACGCGCCTGAGCCGCACAACCATCGAGCGACGCCCGCTGGGACCACGGGATGTCCGATTGGCATTGCAGTACTGTGGCATTTGTCACTCTGATCTGGTGGCGGCCAGCGATAAGCTGGGTGGTGGGATGTACCCGATGGTGCCCGGCCATGAGATGGTCGGTGTGATCACCGAGATGGGCGCCGAGGTCAGTGGGGTGTCGATCGGCGACGCCGTCGGGGTAGGCTGTATCGCAGATAGCTGCCGCACCTGCGCTTCCTGTGAGTCGGGGGATGAGCACTATTGCGAGACCGGTTTCACGCTGAGTTTTAACAGCATGGATCGAGACGGGCGGGTCAACTACGGAGGCTATGCCTCTGACTACGTGGTCGACTTCGATTATCTGGTGCCCATCCCGGAAGGCGCTGATCTTGCGCGGATGGCACCGTTACTCTGCGGCGGCATCACCGTGTACACCCCGCTAAAACGCTTTAATGTCGGTCCGGGCACCACGCTCTGTGTGCTGGGGGTCGGGGGGCTGGGTCACCTCGCTATCCAGTTCGCCAGCGCGATGGGAGCGAAGGTGCTGGTGGCGTCGCGGTCTGAGGCCAAGCGCGCCGACGCGAAAAGGCTCGGAGCCGACGAAGTGTTGAACCCTCAATCGGACGATCTGCAGGCGTGGATGGGGCAGTGCGACTTGATCGTCGACACCATCTCGAACTCACATGACCTTAACCAATGGTTCCCGTTGCTCCGACGAGGCGGCAAGTTATGTTTGCTGGGTGTGCCGACTGAGCAGCTGGCGGTGTTTCCGGCGCTGATCGTTTTTGGCGATCGCAGCTTGGAGGGTTCTCTCATCGGTGGCATCGCGGATACCCGAGAGATGGTGCAGTTTGCACACGCGAAGGGGATCGGCGCCGATATAGAGCTGATTCAACCGGAGGAGATCGAAGCTGCGTGGCATCGGCTCCATGAGGGCGATGTGCAGTACCGCTTTGTCATCGATCTGGCGTCACTGCAGTAGCATTGACTGTGACGACCCAGACTCACGATCAATTCTCTGCCGGCTACCGCTGGTATGCCTTATCGATTCTGACGCTGGGCTATATTTTTAACTTTGTGGATCGTCAGGTCATGACGATCCTGCTAGAGCCGATCAAAGCCGAATTCGGTGCCACCGACACGCAGATGGGTTTGCTGACTGGCCTCGCCTTTGCCTTGTTCTACGCCACGCTCGGCGTGCCCATGGCGCGCTTGGCAGATCGCTGGTCTCGGCGCAACGTGTTGGCAATTTCCATGACCGTGTGGAGTGCCATGACCGCGCTCTGCGCGACGGCATCCAGCTTTGGTCAACTGGCTCTCTACCGCATCGCCGTCGGTGTGGGAGAGGCTGGGGGTACGCCACCCTCGCAATCGCTCTTGGCAGACTACTTTCCCCCCGAGCAGCGCTCCCTTGCTCAGGGTGTCTTGGCGTCGGGTACCAATATCGGCGTGCTGGTGGGACTGTTTGGCGGCGCGCTCCTTGCCGAAGCCTACGGCTGGCGCAGCGTATTTTGGATATTTGGCTTGCCCGGCGTGCTACTGGCGGTGGTGATTCGCGCCACGATCAGGGAGCCACTCCGGGAGCGGAAAACCGTCGATGCTGACCGCTCACTGTGGCTTGCGGTGCGCAGTATCAGTGGTTTGCCGGCGTTCCCTGCGATTTCCTTGGGCGTGGGCATGACCGCGGTGGCGGGTTATGGCCTAGGGGTATGGTCACCCAGCTTTATGATGCGGGTGCACGGGCTATCATTGGTTGATGCAGGCCTATATCTGGGTCTGATCGGCGTGTTCGGCGGTATTTTTGGCACGCTTCTGAGCGCGCTCTTGGTCGATCGACTGGCCCAGCGTGATGCCCGGTGGCAACTCCGTCTGCCGATGATGGGAGTGCTGATTTCTATCCCCACGCAGGCGCTTTTCTTGCTTTGGCCGGCGGAGCATGTGTGGGTGCTGAGTGGAAACGCGTTCCCCGTGGCACTGGTTTTTATGTTCCTGAGTGCCATCTTCGCGAGCTTCTGGATTGCGCCCAGTTACGCAGCCGTACAAAACCTGGTGCCCGCTCATTGGCGCACACAGGCTGCCGCCTTGCTTTTGTTTATTCTCAATCTGCTGGGTATGGGGCTGGGGCCTCTGGCGGTGGGGTGGTTGAGTGACGCTTATAGCCAAATGGGGGCGCTATCGATCCGCTACGCCTTGCTCACCAGCCTCGCTTTTTGCGCTGTGGGTGCACTCGCCTTTGCCCGCGCCAGCCGTCCCTATGCGGATGCCATCAGCAAGGTGGGGATGCGCTGACCTGATTCGCGCCTCAACTTTCGCTATCGTTGGATTTCTCTGCGCTGTTTGGCATCTTTATGTCTCATTTTAACCGTGAGCCTTTGGGTAGCGTGAGCGCTCTATCCGAGGGCGGCATGACCCGGCGACCTGAACCAATGGCAGCCGCTCCTGCGGCCGTCCCGCCGTGCCCTGATGGTGCTCTGGTCGGCGGGGGTGCGACACTACAGCCGGCCTGTGACGCCCAAGCACCTGATTGCGTCGAGCAGCTCACTGGTACCAAAACTCCCAATGCCGCAGCGTGGCCCAGCTTGACTGCTATGCCGGTGTGGTTACGTCAAGAGCTTCGGTCAGATCACGCCGGGGAATACGGCGCGGTGATGATCTATCGCGGCATACTCGCGCTATCGAAGGACGCCGCCGTGAGGCAATTCGCAGAGCGTCATCTCGTCACCGAGCGCCAGCATCTGTCTCTCATGGAGGAGATCGTGCCTCACAGCGGACGCACGAAGCTGATTACACTGTGGCGCGTGATGGGCTGGTTGACGGGTGCCCTACCAGCACTGGTGGGGCCCCGCGCGGTATTCGCCACGATAGAGGCGGTTGAGCGTTTTGTGGACCATCACTACCAGCAGCAAATTGATCGACTACAGGCCCAGAGTGACTACGATGTGCTCAGGCAGGCTTTAGTGGATTGCCAGGCCGATGAAGTCAGTCACCGTGAGGAGGCGGCGCAGCTGGCGTCACCGCAGCGCAGCTTGCTATTGAGACTCTGGTGCGCTGTCGTTGGGTCGGGCTCCGCAGTAGCGGTGCTTGCGGCTAGGCGCGTCTAGCGGGGCTCCCTGCGCCTCTTCCCTGAATCGGAGCGGCGAGCGTGCTAACCTTCGCTCGACGAAATTAAACAGGGGGATGGTATGAAATACTCAAACATGATTGCGCTAATGGTTGCGGGCTGTTTTGCGTTTTCCGTGCATGCAGATCACCACGGCGACCAACCCAAAGTCCTGCCCATGGCGCTGTGGTCTACCTATGAGATCCCGGCAGGTGCGAAGCCGAGTGAGATAGAGGCCTCTTTGATTGAGTATTTGAAAGCGGAGGAGGCTCGCGGCTTTAATAACTGCTCCATGTATAAGCATGAGTTTGGCGCGCCACGGGCGTTTTACACGACCTGCTCCTTCGATGATATCGATCACTTTGCCCGCATTATGGATGGCTCGCCACCGCCACCAACACCCGATGAGCCCCAGCTGTTTGGCGGTCATTCAGATCACCTGGTGATGACGACCCAACTGAAGATGACCAAGGCACCTCAGTATGTCCTCATTGCCGCTACGACTTTTGCGCCGCAGTTGTCCAATGCCGAGATGAAGGAGAAGGCAGAGGAATTTTACAGCGCTTATGACGAGGCTTTTGGCACCTGCAATCGGTACGAGCATGCCTGGGGGCCGGAGCTGGCGTTTTACACGTCCTGCGGTTTCGACAAATATGCAGACTTTGCGGCGGGCGTGAACCGGGTCTCGAAGATTTTCGAGGCGCGACTGAATACCGCAAACCTCATGATTCAATCCCACCGCGATGACATTTTAGTCAAGGTGATGGAGTAGCGCGAAAGTCGGGGGGCAAGCAGATTGGTGTTATGTTCTGGAATAAAGTAGTGCGGCGCCAGGTGCGCTGGGGCTCGCTACTTACCACCACAAGCTTTTCAGGGGGCGTTATTTAAGGACAGCTCGGCGAGACGAGGGTCGTTGGGGTGAATCCAGTCGTCGCCAATCACCTGTTGTACACACAGATCCCCAGGCACTTTGTTGAGCCCAATCATGCGGTCCGCGTTTTGGTTCCAGTGGTAAATGCGGGCTTCCTGATAGCTCAAGGGCACCCCCTTAAAGCCGGGAGACTCCATCGACTTTTGTATTTGGGTGCCGAACTCGGTGTCTTCCCGTAGGATCTGGCACAGTTCTTCTCCCTTATTGAGGGTCCAGTAATCCGGGCCCTCGCCATCGGCCCAGTCGGGCGCAATTGTCCAGCATTCCAGCCGACACTTATTGATGCCATTTGGCCAGAAGAGGAGCGGTGCCAGCACAAACTCCGTGAGTTGCGATACCCAGTTGGGGAAGATGCCATAGGATTGGATGCAGGTTCGCGCGATTTCACCAACGGTTGCGATCTCGGCGCGCGCCCCCACGTTCCGCGTGGATTCCGCATTTTCGGTTTCACTGACGCGAGGAGGCGGTGCCACCATACGCCCATGCCCATGGGGGTAAAGTGTGTTCACATTGCGGCGATGATCCAGCAAAGGCGCAACGGTAGTGGGGTGAATATTGGGAACGTGATACACCTCAGTGTTCGCTTCCATGGCGATCTTCCAGTTACAGTCGAGATCAAAGCTGTGACGCGCTGAGAGTCTGCACTGATCAAACTGAAATTCCCGCCACTCATTGGCAATGGGCCCCAGCCACTCCAGCAAGCTGACGGCCTCCTGATCGAAATTGACAAAGATGAATTTACCAAAGGTTTCGCATCGGATAGCCGGCAGGCTGCGGCAGCTGAAATCAAGATCGCGAAAATCCTCGGGGTCCTTCACTGCCTGCAGCTGGCCATCCAGAGAATAACTCCAGCCATGATACTTGCAGGTGAGTCGTAGCCGCTTGCCTTTGGGTTCGGTAACGACTGGCGCGCCCCGGTGGGAGCACACGTTATAAAATGCCTTTACATCGCCTGTCTCGGTATGGACGATCACCACCGGCTCGCCGGCCTGCCCCCACGTCATATAGCATCCGGGCTCGGGGATCTCGTCGAGGTGAGCGGCAAACAACCAGGATTTTTTAAAAATCTCGGTTTGCTCCAAGTCGAAAAAACGCGCATCGGTATAGCGACCGGCTGGGATATCAGGCAGGTGGGGGAAAGTCTCAGGCGGTGCCGTTCTCGCACCCTCATATTCCATGAGCGCGCGTAAGTTTTGTATTTCCTGCTGTTTCATCACCTTGTTACTCCGACGCTATCGCCCTTGATTGCTGGTTTGCTGAACCGGCGATTCGCATCGCTGCGGCTATTCTTTGGAGTGCAATGCCCCGTGTGTCTTTTTGCATTCTAAGTCAGGTAATCGTTTGATAAAAATAGCGGCTAGCAGTTACCTGATCGAGGCCAGCCGCCCGGCAAGAAACGTGGACGTTAACAGCAAGACAGCGCCTGTGTGCGTGGCGCGACTCGGGTTTGCTTTACCGCGCTACCCGTCCCTAGTCTGAGCGGCTATGCTGGTAGCCACCTCAAAGGCTCGCGGATGCATGCCAATGCCAGTCAAAAAGACCGCCTCGCACTTTTTTTTCATTGCGATGTTGAGCGCGCTGTTCTGCGCCTCGCTACCCGCTCTTGCACAACCTGATGCCACACCTGTTCAAACGGCTGTCGCCGCCGAGACCTTGCTCCGCGAGGCGATTGAGGGTGTGCCCGATAAGGAAGTCATTGTGAGTCGCGTGAGCTTTCCTGCCCACACCCAACTACCGTGGCACTGGCACCCGGGGGAGGAGATTTTTTATGTTATTGAGGGTGCCGTGACCCTAGCGCGCCGCGGCTTGCCCGATACGGTGGCGCGGGCGGGTGACGTGCAGAAAATAGGGCCAAAGACGATTCACGCGGGGCACACCGGCGAGGAGGGCGCCGAACTGGTGATCTTCAGGGTACATAAGTCGGGCGAGCCGGAACGCTATCTCGTTGACTGAAGTCAGTGAGAGTGATTGAGCGAATTAGGGTCATCGACCGGGGAGAACGGGATGTCAGCGAAAGGGAAATGCTTGTGTGGGCGCGTTCAGTACACGCTGGCGCAAACATTACCGGACCTTGATGTTTGCCATTGCAAAAACTGCCAGCGCCAATCGGGAGCCGCGTTTGTGCCATTTGTGGCAATCTCCATGGCGGCTTTGGAGATGAGCGGCTCGCCAAAGGTCTTTGTGGACAGTGACACCGAGAGCGGCAACACCGTTGCGCGTTACTTTTGTGGGGATTGCGGCTCACCCCTCTACGTAGTTGTAGAGGCCGCCCCTGCGACCGCTTATATGGCTGTTGGCACGCTCGACGAAACCCGCCACCTGAATCCCAAATGTCACGGATGGACTGCGTCCAAACAGGATTGGGTCCGCATTGTTGACGACGCACCGCAGCACGAATTTGAGCCCCACCTGCTGCTCGAATCGTCACTCACAGGGTAGGGCCAGGATTGATGAAGCTGACCCTGGGCCCCGGTTTTATGGTGGCTGCGGCTTTTGTTGGGCCGGGCACCATCACCACCGCCAGCGTCGCGAGCGCCAGTTCGGGGGTGACCTTGATCTGGGCAGTCGCCATTTCTGTGCTCGCTACGATCGTACTTCAGGAACTTTCGATTCGTAGCGCACTGTCCACCAATCAGGATTTGGCGCCACTGATCAGGCGGTTTGGCGAGGATCGGGGGTGGGGCATGCCGGTCGCGCTGCTCATACTGTGCTCCATCGGTTTCGGGAATGCCGCGTATCAATCCGGGAACTTAGTGGGTGCAGCGCTGGGCGTGTCGGGTGCGACGCCAGCGGCGTTTACCCATGGCGTGCTGGTGACCGGCACGATAGCCGCCACACTCATTGTCATCGACCGCTATCGATTGCTGGAGCGGACCATGCTGATGCTAGTGGGCCTGATGACCAGTTTGTTAATCGGTTTGGCGGTGGCTTGCCTGCCAGACTTGATGGTGGCGCACCGTCAGGTGGCGGCGGATATGGAGAGTTTCGATGTGACGCTGGCGCTGGCTCTGATTGGCACGACCGTCGTGCCTTACAACTTGTTTCTGCACGCAACCGCGGTGCGACACCGCTGGTTGGGGGTGTCTTTGCCAGATGCCCTGCGTGAGGCGCGATTTGAATCTGTCGCGGCTATTATTGTTGGTGGCTTTGTTACGGCTGCCATCATGGTGGTGGGCACTGTCGTGATAGCAGGCGATACCTCGCGGCCTGCCCTTGAGGCTCTGCAGATGGGCATCGAGCAACGGTTCCCCGGGGTAGGGCGTTGGGCCATTGGCGCGGGCTTATTTGCGGCTGGGCTGACCTCTGCCATCGCGGCACCGGTGGCGGCGGGGTGGGCAGTGTGCGGTGTGATGGGGTGGGATTCTTCTTCTGGCAGTAAGGCCTTCAAGGGCGTCGCGCTCACGGTTCTGGCGGCGGGTATGGCTTTCGCCCTGGTCGCTACGCGGCCCATAGCGTTAATTGTACTGGCTCAGGCAACCAATGCGGTGCTTTTGCCATTGGTTGCTCTGGTTTTACTCGCTATGGTGAACAGCCCGCTGATTCCAGAGGACTATCGCAATGGGTGGCGGCAAAATCTGGTCGTCATTGGCGTTATCGGCGTGGTGTTGATGTTGGCAGCGACCAAGCTTTTCTCGCTATTTGTCTGACCAACGATGACTGCGCTGAAAGGGGTTTCCTAGGCTTGCTCCATCACGCCTGGTTTATATGTCAGGTGCCCCGTTAGCTGGCGCATTGGTATCACAGAGGAAAGCAACCATGCTCAATATTAAAAACAGAACCGCGGTGATTACCGGGGGTGCCACCGGTATTGGCCTGGGATTGGCAAAAGCCTGCGGCAACCGGGGCGCCCGTATTGTGATTGGCGAGCCGCGATCCGCGCAGCTCGATGCGGCGTTGAGCACGTTGCGCGAAATGGGCATCTTGGCCCAGGGCGTCGTGCTGGATGTGTCGTCGGTTGAGCAGCTTGAGGCTTTCGCAGACGAGGCTTTTGGGGCTGAGGGTGATGTGGCGCTGGTGGTCAATAACGCCGGTGTTGGCCAACGCCCGGGTTCGGTGTTGGATACGCCGCTCGAGGAAATGCAGCGGGTGATGGCAGTGAATTTTCAGGGCGTGTGGCAGGGTTGCCAGGTGTTTGGTCGTCGCTTGATTGAGCAGGAGAGTGAGGCGGCCATTTACAATACCGGGTCC
>Ga0181560_10005430_pt1 | contig 11411 bp, 2 predicted proteins | sample 011ome_20_FD_133751 | JGI IMG/M metagenome (GOLD analysis project Ga0181560, IMG submission 133751) | Coastal salt marsh microbial communities from the Groves Creek Marsh, Skidaway Island, Georgia - 011509CT metaG (megahit assembly) | ecosystem: Environmental > Aquatic > Marine > Intertidal zone...
GACGCACAACGCGGCGGCCTGTGAGTGACGAGCGTCGTCATACGAGTACTACGTTTTAGTATTACAATTAGTATGGTATGGTACAGTTGTACATCATCTGATGGTGGTACATAGAGCTACTATACACACGAAAGACGTAGCCGCCCCGGGGTGGAGCGTTTTCGCACCCGGTTCGCGTTCACCGTCAATCACCCCGTGGTCCTCATGAGCTCCAGGTTTCCGCCCGCGGCGGTGGTGTCCTCGCACACCACCTTGCGCGCGACGAACTGCTCGAGGTAGTGCTCCGAGCCCGCCTTGGCGCCGTTCCCCGACAGGCCGTGCCCCCCGAAAGGCTGCGACTCCACCACCGCGCCGACGACGTCGCGGTTGACGTAGAAGTTGCCGCAGTCCAGCGTGTCCGCGACGAGCGCCTTGGTGGACTCGCAGCGGGTCATCACGCCACCGGTGAGGGCGAAGCCCTTCGCGTTGATCGCCTCGAGCGTTTCGCGCAACGCCTCGCGCGAGCCGTCGTACGTCACCACGTGCAGCACGGGGGCGAAAACCTCTTTCGAGCACAGTTCCAGCGCCTCGACGGGGTCCGATCCTTTTTCGGGGTTCAGGTCGTACACGCGCGGGTGGAACAAAGCGCCGTCGTCCTCGCCGAGCGTCTTCGCCGCGCACACGCCGCCGCGCGATTCGAGCGCCGCGCAGTGCGCGCGCGCGGCGTCGGCGGCGGCGCGCGAGATGAGCGGGCCGACGTCCGTGGCGACGTCCGCGACGTCCTTCGAGACGCGCGTCGCCTCGAGCGCGCCCTTCAGCATGCCGAGCAGCTCGCGCTTCACCCCCGCGTCCACGATCAGCAGGCGCGCGGACGAGCACCTCTGCCCCGCGGACTGCGCGAACGAACGCAAAATCGCGTCGCAGGCTTGCTCGGGAAGCGCCGAAGCGTCCACCACCAGCGCGTTGAGACCACCCGTCTCCGCCACCAGCCGCGCGAGCGGCGCGCCGCGCTCCGCCGCGACGCGCGCGAGCGACAGATTGATGTCCGCGGCGACGCGCGTGGAGCCCACGAAGGAGACGCCCGCGAAGACGCCGGACTCGACCAACGCGGACCCGGCGGTTTCTCGCGCCGCCGTCGCGGTGGTTTCAGTCGTCGCGTCGTCCACCACCACCGCGATCGCGTCGTCCTCCGCGCCGGCTCGTTTCAGAACATCCGCCAGCGCCGCCGCGCACTTCGGCGTCGCCGGGTGCGGCTTGATCACCACGGGGTTCCCCGCGACGAACGCGCTGCTCGCGAGACCCCCCACGATGGCGAACGGGAAGTTGAACGGCCCGACGCACAGCCACGGCCCGCGCGGCTGCGCGCGAAGCGCGCACGACTCGCCAGTCACCGTCCGCAGCGTCGTCGGCGTCGTCAAAGTCTCCCGCGCGCGCCGCGCGTAGAAGCGGAAAAAGTCGACGCACTCGCGCACCTCGTCCACGGCGTCCACCAGCGTCTTGCCCGCCTCCTGCATGATCAGCTTCGCCATGGCGGTCGTGTCCTCCTCGATCAGGTCCGCGGCGCGCTCCAGCGTCTCCGCGCGGCGCAGGACGCGCGCGGACATCGCGTCTCCGGAAACCGCGCGGGATGACCGAACGCCGTCCAAAAACGTCTGGAAACGCTCATCTTCCGACGCGCCGGGAAAGACGACGACGCTCTCGGCGCTCGGCGCGAACGCCGCCGTGGCCGCGAACGACGCCGGGAACCCGGGGTTCTCGTAGTCGACGCCGCGCGCGCTGAGGCGCGATCCGCCATAAATGTCGCGCGGCGACGCCGGGAGGCCGCTCGCGCTGTCCTTCGCGTCCCTCCGTCCTTCGGCCGACGGCGCCAGCGCGTCGGCGTTCATCAGGTCCTCGCGGCCGTTCGCCAGGCTCTTCAGGAAGCTGGAGTTGGCTCCGTTCTCCAGCAGGCGCCGGATGAGGTAGGCCAGCAGGTCGTCCGGCTGACCCACCGGCGAGTACACGCGCGTGGGCAGGCCCGCGTAGTCGAAGCTCTCGCCCATGCCGTGCAGACGCTGGAACTCGCAACCGGCGTCGATGAAGGCCCGGTAGCTCTCGCCCACCGCGCGCTCGGCGTCGCCGCCGTCGCCGCGCATCAAGTCGCCGCCCGCCATGGCGAGCACGTCCGCGACCGTCCGCGCGTTGTGCGTCGCGAACGCCGGACGCGGCAGCGTCGCGACGTTGTCCATCAGGAACGCCGCGCAGGAGAGGTACGACGCGTCCGTCATGCGCTTCTGCGTCCACACCGGGTACGCGTCGGCGCCCGAGATTTGCGCCTCCTTCATCTCGGCGTCCCAGTACGCGCCCTTGACCAGCCGCACGCGAATCTCCGTCGCCGGGTGCTTGTGCGCGAGCTCTTTCAGAAACTCGAGCGCGTGCATCGCGCGCCGCCCGTACGCCTGCACGACCACGCCCAGCGCCTTCGGCGGGTCGTGCCGCTTCAGCGACAGCGTCGCCTCCACCACGCTGAGGGTCAGTTCCAGCCGGCGCTGCTCCTCGGCGTCCACGAAGACGCACAGCGGCGACGCCGCGCCCGGGACCACCGACGCCAACTTTCTCGCCAGGTCGTCGACGCACTCGCGGCGCGAGAGCTCGTCGAAGCGCGGGGACAGCGAGGACAGCTTCACGCTCATCTGCGGCGACGTCACGCCGGAGGAGGCGATGGCGTGTGCGGCGTCCACGTACGACGCCAGGTACCGCGCGGCGTCCTTTTCCGTCCGCGCGCCTTCGCCGAGCACGTCGAACGAGTGCGACACGACGCCGCGCGTCTTCGCCCACGCCGCGCGTTCGTTCGCCTTCGCGCGTCGCAGCGCGTTGCCGATGGTGTCCCCCATGGTGAACTTTGTCGAAAGCAAACCGATGGCGCGCTTGACCGCGAACCGCAGCGGCGCGTCCACCGCGAAGCGCGGCTTCGGGTCGTTCACGTTCGCGTCGTTCGCGTCCGGGAAAACTCCGCCGGCGTCGTCCGTAGGGACGGAACCCTTCTCGCCGACGACGCGGCGGACGGCGGCGAGCGCCACCGCGGAGGCGTTCACCAGCGCGCTCTTGTCCTTGCGCAGGTGCGACATGAAGTCCAGGTGGCCGGCGCCGATGGTGTCGCGGATCAGGCGGTCGGGCATGTACGCGCCGGCGCCGGCGGGCACGCGGATCAGCGCCTCGGCGAGCGACATGAGCGCGACGCCCTCCGGCGAGTCCACGGAGTACTCGCTGATCAGCGGGTCCAGAGTGAGGTGCTTGCGCATGGGCGAGTGGAACGAACGCATCGCGCGCTGGTTGAACTCCAACCCGAGCGCGTCCGCGAGGACGGGGTCGCGGCGGGACGCCGCGTACGCGCGCAGCGCGTCGCTCGCCTCAGCCTCGAGGGAGGCCGCGCGCGAGGACGCGGAAGCGACGTCCGAGGCGTACGCGCCGCGTTCGGTCGTGTCGGTCGCCGAGAGCGCCTCGGGGAACCGGAACGAGGGGAGCTTGGACGCGCCTCGCGCGCGTCCTTCGTCGCGCCAGGTCGCGGACGCGCCCCGCCAGCTCGCGAGCGGGGCGGGCGCGTCCGCGGACCGCGTCGGTTCGGCGAACCGGTACGCGGGGTCAGCGGACGGATGGTGTTGTGGCGGTTGGACTTTCACCTTGGCGTGAAGCGGCCGCGCGAGCCGCGAGGCGTTCGCGGAGGCGAGAGCATCGCGAACGAGCGTCACAAACGCTCGGCGAGGGGTCGTCGACGACATCCAGATCGTCTCGACGGCGTCGTGGCGCGTCGGTCTTTGCGCCCCGCGCGTCGGAGGGGCGATTTGAAAACCGCGCGAAATCCGACGCGGACGGTCTCAGATCGCGATCGCTCGCGTTTTTGGCGACGTTTGGCGCCATCGCCGAGACACCCAGCGAGATCGGCGCCACAAGTTTCGCGGGAAGAGAGGGGGCGACGAGAAAAGGAGGAACCGAGGAAGTTTGCCAAATGCCGATTTCTGTTCGTGTTTGCGAAAGTGCGTCCGATCCTGGACACGCTATCGCCGAGGTCGCTCTCGATCCCCCCGCCCCACGCTCCCCTCTGCCTGCCCCGCGTCACCCCGAGCGCTCGCGTTTCCGTTCGTCTCGTCCCTCCCGCCTCCCCGCGACGCCAGAGTCTGCATGAACCGCATCGAGCTCGCCGAGGACTCCTGGTCCAGGCGTGACGCCAGTGCTCTTTTCCAAGCGTGAATTTCTTCTTCTTGCTCTGGAGACACGGGAACCATGTTCGCGGCGACGTGGCGGTTCACGTCCCAGGTGGTGATCGCGACGATCCCCCCGGCGAGGGCGATGTGCGCCGCCTTCGTGAGGCCCGTCGGGCCGCGCATAGTTCGAGGTGGTCACACCGGAGGACGCGCGCCCCCGGTGTGACATCGCTTTTTCGGTTTTTCGTTTTTCTCAGCCCCAGTGACGTGCCGACGAACGAGGACGAGACACACGACTGAGGGTATATCGCCACGTGGTTTCGTCGATCGCGCCACTGCGCTATGCACGCGCACGCGACCTCGCCCGCGGTCGGAGGGGCCCCCGTCGCGATGCTGCGGTCGAGCTCCGCGCCGGCGCGGTGCCTGCGCCGCGCGTACGCCGCCGTGCGCGCGCCCGCGCGGCGGGGCCATCTGCGGGCGCAGGCAACCGCCGCGCGCGTCTCCGCCGACGCGCACGCGCCCGCCGCGCCTCCCGCCCCCCCCGCGCGCAAGAAGCTCCCCGCGTTCGACTACACCGCGCTGGTGGCCTCCGTGGCGGAGATCCGCGCGCTCGCGGTCCCCACGAAGGTGGAGGTGGCGGTGCAGGCGGACGCGTACACGCTGGTGCTGGGTCTGCGCGGGCTGGAGGGAAAGACCGCGCTGCATGTGTCTTGGCATCCCGACGCCGCGCGCGTCAGCTTGGGCCCTCCCCCGCCGCGCGTGCACAAGTCCGAGAACCTCTCCTTCGGCGAGCAGGCGCAGGCGGTGCTCCGGAACCTGATTCTCGTCGAGGCCTCGATCCCCGAGCCCTGGGAACGCGTCGCGGTGTTCGGGTTCGCCGCGCGGCCCGGCGACCCCGTCGCCATCCGCCTTCGCGTCGAGACGCAGGGCCGCAACTCGAACGCGATGCTGACGAGCGAGGACGACGCCAACCCCGACAACGCCGACGCGGGAAACAGGGGACGATCGAAACAGGGAACGATCGTGGCGTGCGCGTACCAGGTGGGCGCGAGTCAAACCTCCGTGCGTCCGTCCTCGCCGGGGTTCGCGTACCAGCCGCCGCCGCCCGCGCCGGGAATCTCCCCGGACGCCTTCGGCGAGATTCCCGGAGGTTTGGCGGACGTTCTCGCCTTCCGCGAGGCGGTGACCGCCGCCGCGAAGGCGAAGAAGCGCGTCACTAAGAAAAAGAAAAAGACCGATGATGAAGCACCGAACGAAACTCCCTTCCCGGAACGAACGGAATCGGTTCAGAACGCGGCCGTTTCGGACGCGGCCGTTCAGGACGGCATCGTGCGCGCGTGGCGCGGGGTCTCCCCCGCGCTGGCGCGGTCGTTGCTCAAGGACGCCGGCTTCGACGCCGGCGTCGCCGTCTCCGATCTCTCCGACGGGGACTGGGACGCGGCGCACGCCGAGTGGACGGCGTGGGCGCGCGCGACGCGTTCCGTCGTGTCCTCCATCGCGAGGCTCGACGACTTTTCGCAGACTGACTCGGGCGCCGCTGACCCGCTCGCCGCCGCTCGGTGGCGCGAGGACGAGGGCCAGCTGCTCCTGCACGCCGCCGCGAGCCAGTCTGCGAATAACGGCGCGCCCGGCGCCTCGCCGCTCGCCGCCGCCGCCGCCGCCGCCGCCGCCGTCAACGCGGACGCCGTCTCCGAGGAGGACCGGGCCCGCTCGATGCCGGTGCCACCGGTTGGCGCGCTCTTCGCGTCCGTCTACGGCGAGGCCAAGGACACGGACGTGTTCCGCCGCGAGAAGGACCGCGTGACGCAGGGCGCGCGGGCGGCGCTGAAGAAGACGAGGCAGAAGACGTCGGCGTTCCGGAGGCAAATCGCCGACGCGGCGGATTTCGAGTCGACCAAAACCGCGGCGGATGAGATCATGGCGTACTTGCACGGGTACGTCGAGGGTTCGAGCGTCATCGAGGTGTACGACTTCGAAACCGGCGAGGCGCGCTCGGTGGCCATCGACCCGCTGGTCGGCGCCAAGGCCACCGCCGAGAAGCTGTACAAGCGGGCGAGGAAGCGGAAGCGCACGGCGGGCGCCGTCGAGCCGCTGCTCTCCGCCGCCGTCGCCGAGGAGGCGTACCTGGAGCAAATCGAGTTCGCGCTCTCCGAGCTCTCCGGCGGCGGCGCGGACGACGCGCTGGCGCTGGAGGAGATCGCGCAGGAGCTGGTGGACGCGAAGCTGATCAAGCCCGCCGGCAAGGGCGCGGCCGCGCAGATCCGCGAGGAGGAGCGAGGGAAAACGAAAAAAGGATTGAAATCGCCGGCGGCGAGCGCGGCGAAGAACAAAAACAACAAGAAGCGTCTGGCGCGCGAGGCGGCGATGAGCAACGTGCGTCGGTACCGCGCGCCCAGCGGCAAGGAGGTTCTGGTGGGTAGGAACAGCACCGGCAACGAGGCTGTCTCTCTGAAGCTGGGCCAGGACCAGGACGTGTGGTTCCACGTGCGCGGCGCGCCCGGCGCGCACGTCATCTTGAGACAGCAGCCCGGCGAAACCGCCTCGCCGGAGGACACGCAGTTCGCCGCAAATCTGGCGGCGTTCCACTCCAAGATGCGGACCGGGGGGAAGGTGGACGTGAGCTTCACGTCGCCCAAGCACGTGCGCAAGCCCTCCGGCGCGCGGCTGGGCATGGTCACCATGGACAAGGAGAGCGTGATGACGGGCAGGCCGGACGACGCCGAGCCGGCGGCGGAGGAGCGCGCGGGGAAGGGCGAGAAGGCGGACGCGGGGGCGTGGTGACGTATCTTATATGGGAAAACGAGGAGGGACGCGCGTATGATAATACATAGTTCGTCTGTTAAGCGCTTACTTATACCTAAAAAACGTAGCTAGACTACCTTGACTCCCTTTACGTCCGCGCGGGCGCCCAGACGGCGATTCGCCCGTCTCTTAAGCCCCCCACGAAGACGTCGTCCGCGGCGACGCGCACGGCGGTGACCGCCGGCCCGGGCCCCTCCAGTTTGGCCCACGGCGACAGGTCGTGCGTCGCCCGCACGGCTATTGACCCCCTCTCCTGCGCCAGCGCTATGAACCGCTCGTCCGGGGTCACGCACAGCGCGTTCACGCGTTCCGCGAGCGACACGAACGCCAGAGGCGGCGCGTCCGCGTCGGCGTTCAAGCCGAAGCACGAGAGCGCCAGCGCGTCCCCGCCGTACACCAGCACCCGCGCCGCGCCGACGCGCCCCTCGAGCAGAGCCACCCAGCTCGGCGCCCCGAGTTCGAAGGCGCCGGTCCAGGGCCGCGCCGACGCGTCCTCGGGGTCCTTAACCGACTTGGCTCGGCTCGCGGGCCGCCCGCGCCGCAGCGCGCGGAGAAACCGCCCCGCGCGGAGCGCGTGCAGCAGCACGGCGCCGTCCGCGCCGCCGGACGCGACCAGGTCCAGCTCGGCGGAAACCGCCGCGCACGTCACGGCGTCGTCGTGCCCGAAGAGCGTGCGCTTGGGCCTCTCCCCCAGCCCCCCCCCCCTGGCGAACGAGAGCTGCGCGGCTCTCGCGGTTCCCGACCTCGACAGCGCCGCGCCCCAGCCGCCGGGGGGGGGCGAAACCTCCCACACGCACAGCGTGGTGTCGCGCGACCCGCTCACCACCAGCGCGGACGCGGCGTCGGCGTCTGAAGAAACGCCGCCGGCGTCGAGCCCGGCGCCGACGCCTTCGGGCGAAAAGACGCGTTTTTTCGCCCAGGGCCTGCGCGCGGCCCCCGCGCCGAGCGCGGCGACGGCCAGGCACGTCACCAGGTCCCTGTGCCCGGTGGCGATCTGCAGCTCGCGCCCGTCCTCGGTGGCCGCCGCGCGCACGCCGTGGTCCCAGTGCCCGCAGGACAGCAGCACGCGCCCGCCGGCGAGCGTCGCGAAGCTCTGCGGCGACAAGCGCGCCGCCGCGTCGGCGGCGAAAGGCGAAGCCGGCGCCCGCCGCGAAGACCCGCCGCCGAAGGCGTCGCACTCCAGCGAGTACTCGCGCGTCACCGCCGCGTCGAACGCGAGGCGGTGCGCGCCGACGGTGCCGTCCGCGCGGACGGCCACGATGCGGTACTGGCACGACGCCTCGAGCGCCTGCCTCGCTGAGGCGGTGCTCGTCATGGATCCCAGGACGGAAGCGCTGTTGATTCCAGCGCCGGCGCCGGCGCCGTCCGCCGACACGAACGCCACGGGCGACGTCTTTTCGCTGAACTTGGCGCTGGACTTGGGCTCGACGACGCCCACCAGCTCTATGCGCCCGGGCGCGTACCGCAGCGCCGGCGGGGGGGACGGCGGCGGCGCGCGGCGCGGGTGCGGCTTGCGGAAGAGCTGCGCGGGCGTTTGCCCGAAGTTCATCACGTGCGCCTCGGCGGCGGCGCGCCGCGCGGGATCGGCGATGGCGTTCAAGTCGACGCTCCCCTCGTAGGTCAGGTGGTGGAACACGTTTTTGCGCCGGACGGCTTCTCGCCCCTGCTGCGCGCAGCCGAACACGAGGTCGACCCACTCGTGCAGGGACGCGGAGACGACGTCGCTCTCCAGCGCCTCGCGCATGACGCGCACGAACTCGTGCGGCGAGCCCTTGGCCCAGGGCGGGAGCTCCACGTCGTGCACCGCCGCGCCGTCCTGCGCGGCGCCGAAGTCGCGCCCGTCGGCGTTCACGAGGAACTCGGGCAGCGAGTAAAACTCGGGCGTCAGCTCCTTGACGTCCGCCGTGCTCGCGAGGCACCCCTCCCAGGCGCGCGCCACCGAGCGGAACAGGCGGTCGGCGTGGTCGAACCGCCCCCCTTGTAGCTGCCTGGCGAGCGCGGTGAACGGCTCCAAACGCAGCAGGAAGTGCAGAACAGCGGCGGCGGAGGAGTAGTGCGACCCGTAGTGGAACGGCGGGTGCGGCGACTCGGGGTCCTCGGCGAGCAACGCGAAGCGCTCTTCGAACTGCCTCGCCCGTTTCGGCTCCAGCGCGCCGATCGGCTTGGAGAGGTCCCGGAACTGGTCCCGCCGGGTCAGGTCGATCGTGTCCGAGACGTAGTCCGCCAGAACCCACGGGAACACCGGGTATTGCGTCAGGTCGTTGCGCGTGCGCCCGGCGAGCGCGTTGAGCGACGCCAAATACTCAAAAGTGCTCATCCTCCGCGCCCGCCACCGTTCCTGCGCGAGCTTCGCCGCCTCGAGCTTCTTCTTCCGATCGAACAGCGCGATGTCCGCGCGGCTCGCGGCAATCTTCGACGCGGCGTCGCGCGCGGTTTTCTTATCGAGGAACGCCAGGAACACGCTCCGGCCGTCCGACAGGTAAAGCTCCACCGCGACGTGTTGCAGCCGGTACCGCGCGTGGTGCACCTCGTCCACGCGCGACGTCGGCCACCGCCAGAACCGCTTTTTGCTCGGGGGAATCTCCCCCGCGTTGGCGTCCGCCGCGGCGGCGGCGTCGCCGCGCGAGAGCGGCGGCTCGTCCGCCACGAAGTGCACCCACCCACGGGAGATGTCCGCGCGGCCGACCACCGCGCGTTTCGCGTTGACCAGCGTCGCGGGGACGCTGAGCAGAACCTTCTTCTTGTCCTCGGGGGATAAGTCGGTTTGCGCCGGCGGATCCGACGCCGCCGGATTTGAACCGCCGCTCTCCCCGTCCTCCGCGGCGCGCGCGTCTGGGGTTTCGTCCTCGTCGTTCTCGTTCTCCGTCTCGAACGCGTCCTCCGTGTCTGCCGCGTGTCGTTTGCGCGCTTTCACCGCGTCCCCGAGCAACCGCACCGAGGCATCCGAGGCATCCGAGGCATCCGCGGCGTCCTTCGCGTCCTTCGAAGCGCCGCCGTCGCGGTCGTCGCGGTACGCCACGAAGCGGTAGTTCCGCTTCAACCGGAGACGCCGCCCGCAGCTGTCCTCGGACTTGTCCAGCTTCCACTTGTACGCGTGCGGCGGCTCTGAGCGCGCCGACGCGAGGCACGCGTCGTGGACTCGCGGCGTCCGAGCCCAAAGCCCGGTGTCTCCGAAAAGCTCGCGCCGCAGGGTACGCCACCGCAGGTCCAGCGTCTGCGCCTCCTCCTCGCGCGCCGCGCGCGCACTCGCGCGCCGCGTGCGCTCGCGCGCGCACAGCGACGCCAGCGCGCCGGCGCGACGCTCCACCAGCGCGCGCTCGTCCAGCTGCTCGCGCGAGAACGCCACCGCCGCGGCGTCCGCCGCGGCGACCGCGGCGGCACGTCGCGCGTCCGCCGCGCGGCGGAGGTCCCGGGCGTCCTCGGCGGCGGCGGACGCGGCTTTCTGCTCGGAGATGCGCTCGCGCAAATCAGCCAGCCCGCCCGGAGGCGCGTCTGGGGTTCCCCCGCCGCCGCCGGTTCCCGCGAGGGACGCGAGCGACGCGTTGGAGCCCGGGGAAAGGTCCAGCAGCGCGCCTCCGGCCGACGCGGCGCCGCGCGCGAGGCGCGCGGCGAGCTGCGCGCGCGCCGGGTCGGCGCCGGCGAACGTCGCCTCGGCGCGCACGAGCGACGTCAGGAAGAGGTGCAGTCTCGCCGCGCCGGCGCGCGCCGACTCGGCGTTTCCGCGAACGGAAACAGAGAGGAGCGCGGGAAACAGGGACTCGAGAGACGTGAGCGCCGCCGAGAGACTGGAGGCTTCCGAAGGTGCCGCGTGCACGTACACGATCGCGAGGTGGAACGCCGTTCGCTGCAGCGCGGCGAGACGCGAGAAGAAGGACTCGCGGTCGCCCGCGTTGATGCCGCCCACCCGGACGGACGCGGCTTCGCCTCCGGAGGCGAGCGCCGTCGCGGTAATCGGCGACGGAGTCGCGTCTTTCGCGAGCTCCTCCAGGAGCCGCCACGTCCCGTCCAGCATCTGCCAGTCGTCCTCGTCGAAAAGCGGTTTCGTTTTTGCGGTTTCGTCGCCGCTTCCGTCCGCCTCCCCGGAGCTTTTGGAGCTTTTGTCCGCGCCGTCTCCGGGTCTCCGCGAAGACCCTTCCGAGGAAGAGACCTCCGTGTGCGTCGTCACCAACGACCCCGCCGCCGCCGCCGCCGCGCGCGCCACCGTCTCCTCCGCCAAATGCAGGAGCCCGAAGAGGTTATCGCGCCTCGTCGCCGCGAACTGCGCTTCCTCCGGCGCTTCCTCCGCGTCGAAGATGGCGTCGAAGATGTCCCCGAGGAGCGCGCGCGTGGTTTTCGGCCCGTCCAGCCGGCCGCGTTCGGCGGCGGCCGCGATGACGTCCCCGGTGGTCACCACCGCGGCGCACCCGTTCTCCACGCGCAGCGTCGCGTGCGACAGAAGCGCGCGGAGCA
>Ga0181560_10005432_pt1 | contig 11410 bp, 13 predicted proteins | sample 011ome_20_FD_133751 | JGI IMG/M metagenome (GOLD analysis project Ga0181560, IMG submission 133751) | Coastal salt marsh microbial communities from the Groves Creek Marsh, Skidaway Island, Georgia - 011509CT metaG (megahit assembly) | ecosystem: Environmental > Aquatic > Marine > Intertidal...
CGAAGAGGAAGCCGTACGGCAGCACGAACGCCGCGGACCTGTGCAAGCGCGAGATGCCGATGCCGCCGTCGCACTACGTCCTGTCCGCCGCGGACATGGCGGACATGGAGTATCCCGTCCCGCGTCTGGCGCGCGCGGCGGGCGGCGACGGCGGCGGCGGCGACGCAGCCGGCGCGGACGCGGCTGGCGACGGCGGCGACACAGCGGGCGGAGACGCGAGCGTCGACGATCGATCGCGTCGCTTAGTCGTCCCGGAGGGATACGTCGTGACGCAGCCCAGCGGGGGGGGGATCGCGCGCGCGCCGCACCTCTCCATGGTGGCGATCGACTGCGAGATGTGCTACAGCGGCGTCGGAGAGAATAAAAAGCTGGAACTCGCGAGGGCGTCCGCGGTGGGACCCGACGGCGCGGTGATCTACGACAAGCTCGTGATGCCGGAGGAGGCGATCACGGATTACAACACGACGCACTCCGGGATCACCGCGGAGCAAATGCGCGGGGTCACGACGACGTTGCGGGACGTGCAGAGGGAGTTATTGGAGCTGATCGCCGCCGAGACGATTCTCGTGGGGCACTCGCTGGAGAACGACCTGAAACGTCTTAAGATGATGCACGCCAACTGCGTGGACACCGTCGCGCTGTACCCGCACAAGCGCGGGCCGCCGTACCGAAATAAGCTCAGCGGTCTGACGGAAAAGTTTTTAGGGCGGAAGATTCAGGAGGGGACGCACGACTCCGTGGCGGACGCGCGCGCGACGATGGAGCTCGCGCTTCTCAAGGTAAACGCGCGCGACACCGCCACCCGTACGACCCCGTTCGCGTGGTGAACGCCATTCCTTAAGGATTTTCTATTTCTTTCTCATCCCGCTCGCTTCACCCCGCGCCTCGTTTTCGACCGGTCACGACGCCCTCGACTGACCGACGCTATCCCCGCGAACCCCCCCCCCCGCGGCAGTTCGTCTTTGGCACCGGGTTCGGGGAGCCGTCCAGCGAGGGCGGAAGCGTGTTCGAGGCGCTCACCGGCGCGGGGAAGCGGTGCGCGGTGATCGACAAGGAGCACGTCGTCCGGCGGCTCGCGTCCGGGGTGGGCACCGGGATCGTCGTGAAGACGGACGCGCGCGCGCTCGCGCACGACGACGCCGCGACGGACGCGATCGTCGCCGAGGTGCGAAAGCCGCTTCGACGACGATCGACCGCGACCGACGCCGACGCCGCCGACGACGACGCCGCGGGGGCGAGCGGCGACGGCGCGGACGTGGTCTTCGCGCACTTGTACGGGTATTACGAGCACTTGGAGGAGAGCAACAAGCGCTGGGCGGCGCACACGGGAAGAGACGCGAAGACGCCGCGGAAGAGACCGAAAGACGACGGCGACGCGGCCGCCGAGGGCGCCGAGGGCGCGGAGGAGGAGGAGGAGGAGGACGCGTACGACGACGTCGAGGAGTCCATCGCCGCGGATGCCGCGCTCATGGACCTCGACGCGTGCGTCGGTAAGGTGTGGGACGCGCTCCCGTCTAACGCGATGCTGATTCTCGCCACCGGCGTCGGGGACTCGCCGCGCCTGCGCACGCTGCAAGAACGCAAGTGGAAGCGCGTGCAGGGGATCGGACCGTGGGGGCCGTGGACGGAGGACGCGGACGCGGAGTTGAAACGCGCGGCGGAGAGATGCCGCGCGGGGGTCGCGTTCGCGGCCGTGAAGCCGTGAGCCGTGAGCCTCGGTAGCTAGTCACGTCTACGCCTTCGCGTCGTCGCCGACGGCGGCTGGTAATCTATTTCTAATCCATCGTCAGTCGTCTCTCACGCGAACCCTTGCCCGACGCAGTTGGAGCACTTCTGCAGCCCCGTCTTCCCTCCGCACGTCGGGCACACGCACAGCCGTCGCATCGTCGGCCCCTTCAGAGGCTGCCACTCGATCGCTCTCTTCCCGCGGCACGTCGAGCACTCGTGGTACTTCCGCCCGTCGCATCGCGGGCAGACGTGCCCGGCCGATCGCTTGCGCGCGACGACGACCGCTCGCGACGCCGCGGTCGCGAGCGCGGTGAGCGCGGTGAGGCCGCCGAAGGCGACGCCGAGGGTCACGCCGACGCCGCCGAGGGCTTTCGCCGCGGCCTTCGCGGCCGCCTGCTTCGCCGCGGGGCCGGCGCCGGTGTGCGCCATCGAGGACGGACGCCGCGCCGCGCCGCGCCGCGCGCGGAGATGTGTGTGTGACGAGCAGGGCGTGTGCCGCGGACGAGCATAAAACGGCTTCAATTTTTCTCGGAGCCGTCAGACCATCATGGAGACGTGCTCGCACGACCACGACTGCGGCGGGTCGGATTGCGGCGGCAGCTCCCTGCACGGGTACGTCAACCACCCGCGCATCACCGCGCTGAACGCGGAGGACGACGACGCGGCACAGAGGGTTTTCCGACCGTGGTGCGCGCTCGAACCCGTCAGATCCCCTCAGATCCGTTTTTTCCCCGGAGTCGACATGATGCGCGCGCCTCGCGTCCACCCCCCGACCCTCCTTCCCTGACTCCCTCCTCCCTCCTCCCTCCGTCCCTTCGCGCGCGCAGGGACGACCGTCTGAACCGCGACGTCGTCCCGCTGCGCTCGGACGACGACGACCCCGAGCTCATCGTTCACGTGCCGTTCGTCTCGGACGTCAAGGTTCGCGGCATCATGGTGATCGGGGGGCTGACCACCGCCGGCGCGGCGCCGTCGCGGCTGAACGTCTTCGTGAACAAAGCCCCGGGGGATATCAACTGCGATAACGCGTCGCGCAAGACGCCGACGCAGTCGTTCGACCTCGCGGAGGACTTCGACGGAGTGCTGGAGTATCAGACCGACTTCACGAAGTTCCAGGCGTGCGCGAGTCTCACGCTGCACTTTCCGCGAAACTTCAGAGGCGAGACGGGGGGAGGCGACGGCGTCACGGAGATCTTCTTCGTGGGGTTGCGCGGCGAGGGGACCGGGAACCGACGCGACATGATCGTCACCGCGGTGTACGAGACGAAGCCGATGCCGGGGGATCACAAGACCGTCGCGGAGGACGGCGCGCCCGCGTTGGGCGTGTAGCGGACGTATTAAGATTTACCTTAGGGGTGTAGTTCTATACAAGCGAATGTCGGGGTGGAATTCAAAGGCGTCAGTTGGAGTTGAAAGGCATCGATGGCGGGGATTGAAAGCGAGGGGTGGGCGGAGAGATGCGCCGGCAAAAGTCCTTAAGGGTCGGCGTCCACCTCGCCAACGCGGTCGTATGGGGACCAGTGTATAGAACGCACCTTAGTCTATTCCGTGTAGCGACGACGATCTCGCCTCGATGAGTTAACATAACAGGACGCTCGCTATTGGTGTTCCGGCGGCGGCGATCGATTCCCTCCGCCGCCGCCGCCGCCGCCGCCGCCGCCGCGCGAGAGTCGGACGTTCTCCATGTTCTCCTCCTCGACCGCGCCAATCGACGCGGGCAGCGACGGCGCGACGGACAGCGGCGCCCTCCGCGGCGGCGGCGGCGGCGGCGGATCGACCCATCCCCGGGCCCCGCCCCGCGCCTCTCCCACCTCTCGCCGCTCCGCGTCTCGCCACTCGCCGTCCACGTCCATCGTCCCCCTCCCTCTCTCGTAGTCCTCCCACGCGTCGTCGACGTCCTCGTCGAGTCGTCGCCGCCCCCCGCGTCGTCGGTCCTTCCCTCCGCCGCGCCTCGCGCCGCCGCCGCCGCCGCCCTCCATCCGCGTCCAGAGCACTGCGCCGCTCGCGGGCGCCGTCGTCGTCGTCGCGACCTCGGCGGCGGCGTCGCGCTCCCTCTCCGGGTCATCGCGTCGCGTCCACAGCGGCGCGCCACCCGGCGGGTTCGGGTTGGGTGGGTTCTCCGCCGCCGCCGTCGCCGACGTCTCGGCGGGCGCGTCGCGAGCGCGATCCGGGAGTTCCCGACCCCGTCCGAATGTCGTCGTCGTCCCCTCCGGAGCTACCATCGCCGCCGCGTCCGCGTCCGCCGCGCCGCCGCCGCCGTCCGTCGTCGTCGTCGTCGTCGTCGCGCGGCGGCGCTCGTGCTCGATCGATTCGCGCGCGTCCTCCGCGTCCGCGACGAGCCTCGCCGCGGTCCCGCCCACCGCGAGCGCGACGAGCGCGAGAAATCCGAACCGCGCGCGATCGCTCGGCGTCGACGCGACGCGCGACGCCCTCTCGACCGCGCCTCTAAGCGCGTCGACCGCGCCGGTCGCGAACGCGATCGCGCCCTCGACGTCATCCTCGTCGATCGTCGTCTCGCTGGACGCTATCTCGCCGGACGGCGGCTCGAGGTAGTCCGCGTCCGCGTCAGGGAGGCCTCTTCCGACGAACGGGTTCCGCTCCTTCTTCTCGGCGGCGGCGCCGGCGGCGGCGTCGTCGAACGACGACGACGACGTCCCGAGCGTGGTCGGTCCCCAGCCGTCGAGCGCGTCCGCGCGCGCGAGCGCGGCGGCTTCATCTTCGTCGACGTCGACGACGCGGACGTCCGGGGCGTCGAGCGGCGCGCGCGCGGGCGGGCGAACGAAACGCTCCGCCGCCGCCGGCGACGCATCCGCTTCTTCTGCTTCTGCTTCTCGGGATGTTAATTCTAAATCCCCGGGGCGCGTCCTCCGCGGGGACGACGACGTCCCCGCGCGCGCGCTCGCGTCGTCCTCGGACAGGATCAACTTCTCCAGCTTCTCCACGACGATGACCTGGTCTTCCCGCGACAGCGACGCGAACGCGTCGACGGCCCACTCCGCGACGCGCCGGTCCCACGCCTCGCTTCCGCCTCCATTTAATCCGTTTCCTCGCGCTAACAGCGCGCCCGCGAGGCCGCCGCCGGCGTCGTCGCCGACGTCCGCGGCGCTCAGCGCCATCGCGCGGTCCCACGGCGGGGCGCCGCTCGAGGACGCGAGGATCGCGGCGACGGCCGCGGCGACGGCCGTCGCGGTCGCGGCGCGGACGGGAGGACCGCCCCCGTCGTCGTCGTCGTCGTCGTCGTCGTCGTCGTCGGCATCCTTCTCGTCGGACGCCCTCTTCGACGCGCGTCGTCCGTCGTTCGAGGTCGCCGCCGCGCGCGCGCGTCGCCGCGCGATCGCGCGGCGACGCGACGGGGGCGTCGACGCCGCGCGCGCGGGCGCGCGCGCGAGCGCGGCGACCCCGGCCGCGCGCATCGCGGCGTGACCCCGAGCCACGCGCAACCCTACACTGACGCCGACGCGGACAGGCATTGACGAGCGAAGAACGACTTCAAAACGCGTCGTCGCGTCGCGTCGTCACACCCGATGGCCGCGGCCGCGGACCCCGACCCGGCGCCGCTCTTCCCGAGCCTCCCCGACGACGTCCTCGCGCGGATCCTCGCGCTCGTGCCCGACGAGCGCGACCTCGCGCGGCTCTCGTGCGTCTGCGCCGTCTGGAGAGACGCGCTGGCGACATCGCGCGCGTGGGAGACGCTCTGTCGATCGTCCCTCACCGCCCCGAAGCGCCCGCGACGGCCGCACCGCTCGATATACCTCGACCACCTCCGCGACCGACGCGCGCGAAGACGCGCGGCGTACGACGGCGTCGTCGACATCGCGCACGAGCACGCGCGCGCGGGCGCGGGCGGGGGAAGAAGCGGGGACGAGGCGACGTTCCGAGCGCTGCGCCGAGCGACCGACGTCGTCGTGAACGCGAACCAGCCCGAGGCCACGCTGCGCGACGTCCTAAACCACAGAAGCGGCGCGTACGGCGGGAGGACCATGCTCGGGATCGCCGCGCAGTGGGGCGCGACCGCGTTAGTGCGCGTCCTCGTCGCGAGCGGCGCGGATCGATCGATCGCGGACGACGACGGGTGGACGCCGCTCATGGAGGCGGCGTTTCGAGGCAACAGAGAAAACGTCTCGACGCTCGCCGCCGATACCGTATCGCGCGTCTGGGACGACCACACACACATACCGCGCTACGACGTCTCGCGGGAACCGTGGGTGACGGACGCGAGGGCGAGCAGGCGGTGCGAGGCGAAGGGCGCGGGGGTGGGCGCGGGCCGTGTGCGCGGGCCGTTCAACGCGGCGGAGTGGGCGAGGTTTAGAGGGCACGGCGACGTCAGCGATTGGCTTTTCGGGGAGCTCTCGACCCGGTTGTACGAGGATTGTAAGAAGTACGGCGATTGGTACGAGGGCGGTTGGTACACGAACACGACGCCGTGGCGGTTGTGACGTGATGGACGGGGTACGTAGACGGGGCGTGGACTACAACTAGTCGTAGAGAGGATTAGATGGAGGGAGAGCGCGAACGAGGTGGATTCATTCTGCTTCTGTTTGCTGACTGGACTCGTCCACTTCACTTCGGCGATCGTATTCCGACAGTACGCGTCGCGCGGCCGGCATGGCGTCCGTCGCCCCCCCCCGCGTCGCGGTCCCATCCCCCCGCGCCCGCGCCCGCGCGCGCTCGCGCCGCGCGTCCGCCGCCGCGTCCGCGTCCGCGTCGTCCCACCCCCCCGGCGGCGTCGCGGAGTGGATCGAGACGAACCTCCCCGACGCGGGCGCGGTGACGCGATCCATCTCACTCGGCGGCAGCGGATGGGCCGAGTTCTCGTCGCACGAGTGCGAGTCCGGGGCGAAGTACTTCGCGAAGACGTCGCGAAGGGACGCGGAGATGTTCATGGGCGAGGGCGCGGGGCTGAGCGCGCTCCACGCGACGGCGACGCTCGTGATACCGAGGGTGTACCACGCGGGGAGCCTACCGGAGGGATCGCGCGAGGGACGATCGTTCATCGTCATGGATCACCTCGGCGCGTTCTGTACACCGGTCCCCGTACGACCCCGTCCGCGTGGTGAACGCCGATCCTTAAGGACTTTCTCTCCCGGCGTTTCTCTCCGCCCAGGGTCCCTCGCTTTCAATCCCGACGCACCTCGACGCCTTTCAACTCCGCTTCTGACGCCTTTCAACTCCACCCCGACGTTCGCTCGTACGGAACGACCCTCAGACTTCGGCGCGCGCGGCGACCAGGCCGAGTTCGGCGCGAGCCTCGCGCGGATGCACCTGGCGGAGCCCGCGGTCGCGGAGGCGAGAGACGACGGGATGTTTGGGTTCAGCGTGAACAACACGATCGGGGACACGCCGCAGCCGAACGCGTGGGGAAGCGACTGGGTCGAGTTTTTCCGCGAGAAGAGGATTCGACATCAGCTGAAGCTCGCGCGCGACTCGACGCTCTCCGAGCTCGGCGAGGCCGTCGTGGAGAACATGCCGCGATGGTTCGCGCCGTGCGGTGAGATCCGGCCGAGCATACTTCACGGCGATCTGTGGAGCGGGAACATCGGGACGGTGGGCGGGCGACCGTCGGCGTTCGACCCGGCGGTGTATTACGGCCACTCAGAGGCGGAGTTCGGGATGTCGTGGTGCGCGGGGTTCACGCAGGCGAGTTGATGAGTTGGTTTTGGTTTCCCCCGCGCCTCGAGTCGTTCGTCGCTTTCAAAAGCAAAAGCAAAGCGCGCGTTTGATCGCGGCGCGCGCGGCGCCTTCCTTTCGACCGACTGCGACTGACCGACGGAGGCGTCCTACCGCATCCCATCTCGCGTCCCGCAGGCGTTTTACGACGCGTACTTTGAAGTGAACCCGAAGACGGAGGAACACTTCGAGGAACGGCGGAAGCTGTACCAGCTGTATCACTACCTGAACCACTACAACTTGTTCGGCGGCGGGTACAAAGGGACGTGCGTGGACATCATGAAGTCGCTCGCGGATCGATGAACGAGCGAACGAACGAACGAACGACGAGAGATGAATACCGTAGCGGAGCGCCAACCTCAGCGTGTATTTAATGCAATGCATTCGCGCGACTCGACGCGCGGCGCGGGAACGTTCTCGACGCGCGCCCGCGAGTCTTTCGCGGTCGAATCATCACCAAGTCGCCTCGCCGATGATCGCATCGCTCACTCACCGACTCTTCTCCTCCGAGCTCGCGGGTTTGGGCGCCGGCGGCGCCTTCGGCGGCGTCGGCGGCGTCGGCGGCGCCTTCGCCGCCGCCGCCGCGGCATTTTTCTTCGTCGCGCCCGAGTCCTTCTCATCCTTCTTATCCTTCTTCTCCTTCCCCGGGCCCAAGGTCTTGAACTTGTTCTTCCACTCGAACACCTGCTGCTCGAGCACCTCGCTCCGCTTCTTCTCCGCGCTGAGCTGCTGCTTGAGCTTCAAACGCACGTTGCTACTTAACCGCGCTTCCTCTCGCAACGCCGCGGATTGCAACTGCGCGGTTTTCACCTCAACCTTCAGATCCATCACGTCCAGTCTCGACTGATGCAGCGCCGCGTCCGCGTCGCCGATCCTCTGCACCAGTCGCTGCTCGCTCAGCATCTTATCGCTGCCGTCCTCCGCGGACGTGTAGCTCTTCGCGGGGTCGCCGATCCAGTCGTCTTGCACGATGAGCAGCGGCGCGTCTATACGAGCGAACGTCGGGGTGGAGTTGAAAGGCGTCAGTTGGCGTTGAAAGGCGTCTAGGGCGGGGATTGAAAGCGAGGGACCCTGGGCGGAGAGATGCGCCGGGAAAAGTCCTTAAGGAACGGCGTTCACCACGCCGACGCGGTCGTATGGGGACCAGTGTGAGGAGAACGCACCGGACGCGGAGAGAACCAAAACTTGGTTGTTCCCCTTTTGCCACGCCACCGGCTTGCCCGCGTCTTGCGCGTCCGTCACGACGTACTTGTACACGAACACGCCGTCCACGGGGAGCTCGACGTCCTCGGAGACCCAGTTATCACCCTCGGACCACGTCAGCGCGGGCGCTTTCTTCAGCGACCACGCCCCGAAGCTCTCGTGCCCGCCGACCATTCTTAGCACCTCGCCAAAGTTCACCGCCTTTTTAATCTGAGGGTCGTTCCATACGAAGCGATGTCGGGGTGGAGTTCAAAGGCGTCAGAAGCGGAGTTGAAAGGCGTCGAGGTGTGTCGGGATTGAAAGCGTGGGGTGATCGGCGGAGAGAATCGCCGGGAGAGAAAGTCCTTAAGGATCGGCGTTCACCACGCGAACGCGGTCGTATGGGAACCAGTGTATAGAACGCGCCTTAAATCGCGTCTTTATGAGCTGCACCGTCTCCACGAGCCTGCCGTCGTCGAGCATCTCGGAGTCCAGCGTGAGCTCTTCCATGATCTTCTCCAGCGCGGACGGCTGCCGCTTCTTCGCGACGACGACGTCCTCCTCGATCTCGGCCTCGACCTCCTCCGCCGCGTCTGATTCGTCGTCGTCGTCGTCGTCGTCCTTTTCGTCATCCTTTTCGTCATCCTTTTCGGCGACGATCTCGGGATCCGACGCGGACCCCTCAGCATCGCCGTTCTTCTCCGCGTCCTTTTCCTTCTCCTTCTTCTTCCGTTCCGTCTTCTTCACCTCGTCGCCGTCGATGTTCCGGCCGCCCTCGAACGACGACGCCCACTCGTCGTCCACGTTGCCGCCGCCCTTCGCGGTCTTCTCTTCCATCTCTTCGTACAAAGCGTTCATCGCCGCGTCCTCCACGAGCATGCCCTCGATCACGCCGTCGTCGCCGGAAAGCCGGTCGACGTCTTCGTTGTAATTCTTGCCGGGCGCGTCGTCGCCGCCCTTCTCCAGGACGTCGCCCGCGCCGCCCGTCTTGGATCGGAAAACCCCCGACGCGGCGTTCGCGACGCCCTTGGCCGCGGCGGAGAAGGACTTGAACGCCGCGCCGAAGTCGTCGTCGTCGTTCGCGTCCTTCGCATCATCGTCCTCGTCGCGCGACGCGTTCGCGTCGTGCTCGCGCGCGTCGTCGTCGCGCGAGGACGCGCGCGTCGCCGGGATCGATCCGCGCCCGCGCCGGCCGACGACGCGGTCTCGCGTCGGGCGTCCGAGGCTGAGGGCGCGGCGCGCACGCGCGCGCGCGCGCGCCGACTGGCGGGGAGGGAAGGAGGACGGGGGGATGGACGGGGCGGCGTGGAGGGGGAGACGAGACGTCGGTCGGAGAGCGGACGGATCGCGCGCGGCGTCGGGATGGCGAAGGGTGGGCGCGGGCGGCGAAGGGATCAGGCCGGGCGCGCGGGAGAGAGAACGGGAGAGGAGGAGGAGGAGGAGGAGGAGGAGGGCGGCGACGACGATGTTGAATCGCGGTGTTCCCTTCGTCCGTCAACATCTTTCTTTTTTCTTCGCCCGCGGGGGCGACGAGCGCGACGCGCGCGCGGGGAGAAGAGAAGGGCGGGGGGCGCACCCGCGTCGCCGCGAAGGTCGTCGTCGGCGCGATCGTCGCGGATCGCATCATGGCGGCAAACGGCGTGCGCGTCTGTCCGCGGGCCGTCGCTTGGAGTGACCGACGCGAGATCGCCCTCGTCGCGGTTCAAACGCCCCAGCTCGACGCTCGCACGGTCGGATCCGACTGGGATCCGAGTCATCATCGATCGACGGGCGACGCCTGGCGCCCGGTCATCAGCGACGGTTCAAAGCAAAGGCCGGTTCAAAGCTTCAAAATCCGGAGCTGTCACTGGAGCAGAAAAGCGGGAAGCCCCGGGGCGGGGGCGCGGCGCGCGCCAGAGCGCGCCGTCGATACGCTCGCCCGCGGCGTCAGGGGGGTTGCATGCGAAGGAGCGTCATGGCGTGCGCGATGCGAGCGCGCGCGGCCGCGAGCGCCGCCGTGGTCGCGTCGGGATCCGGCGCGAGCGGCCCCGTCGGCGCGCGTCGCGGCGCGCGTCGATCGCTCGCGTCGCTCGCGCCGACGACGCCCGCGTCGTTCGCGCGTCATCTTCGCGTCGGTCGCGTCCCGTCGACGGAGACGCCGCCGCCCGCGCCCCTCGGCGGCGTCCTCCTCGCTCGCCGCCGCCGCGCGTCCGCGCTCGCCGCGGCGAAGATCCGCGCGAGCGACGCGGCGTCGAGCGAGGAGGACGCCGCGGACGACGCGGACGCGCGACGAAATCGTTTTTCGAACGTCGTCCCGACGACGACGACGACGACGACGACGACGCGCGCGAGCGAAGACGAAGACGCAAACGCCGCCGACGCCGCGCCGACGCCGACGCCGTACGCGCCGCAGCCGCCAAACTACGCGGGCGCGGACGCGTGCGTGCCCGAGGACGAGTCCCTCCCGCCCGGACACGTCGCCCTCGTCGACGGCATGTCGCTCGTCTTTCGCGCGTTTTACGGCTGGCGCAACCGCGAGCCTCTGCTCGCGACGAACGGCGAGGACCTCAGCGTGATGTACTCGGTGACGCACGCGATCCTCGCGATATTGGAGCTCGCGCCGTCGCACGTCGCGGTGTGCTTCGACGCCAAGGGGAAGACGTTCCGGCACGAGATGTTCACGGATTACAAAGGCGCGTTCTATACACTGGTCCCAATACGACCCCGTTGCCGTGGTGAACGCCGATCCTTAAGGACTTTTGCCGTCCTCTCTCTCCGCCCACCCCTCGCTTTCAATCCCCGACCGCGACGCCTTTGAACGCCAACTGACGCCTTTGAACTCCACCCCGACATC
>Ga0181560_10005434_pt1 | contig 11405 bp, 6 predicted proteins | sample 011ome_20_FD_133751 | JGI IMG/M metagenome (GOLD analysis project Ga0181560, IMG submission 133751) | Coastal salt marsh microbial communities from the Groves Creek Marsh, Skidaway Island, Georgia - 011509CT metaG (megahit assembly) | ecosystem: Environmental > Aquatic > Marine > Intertidal zone...
CGCGCGCTGGCGAAAAGTCATCTGAAAGTGCACTGGCGGAGCGCGAATAGACGGCTGAGAAGACGCGTCGAGACGTCGCCGCGCGCGGACGCCGCGGGCACTCCCCGGCGCGCGAGGACGCGCACGGGCGGCGAGGAACGGTCGAGCCCGATCGCGGGGACCGTCCGAGGACGCGCGGCGGGCACGATACGCGCCGGCGCGACGGCGGCGAGGGCGATGGCGCCGGGCGACGGATCGGCGGCGCGGCGCGAGGCGGCATCAACGTCCGGAGTCGGACGCGCGACCGGCGAGCGCGCGACGGACGCGCGACCGGCGTTCGCGACGCGCACGAGCGCGATCGCCGCGGCGGTCGCAATGCGCGTCGCCGCGTCGCGCTCCGCGTCGACGTCGGCGCCGTCGTCGGCGTCGTCGTCGCGACGGGCATCGCGGCGCGACCATCCCGCGTTCGCCGCGCCGTCCGCGCTCGATCCCGGCGCGTCCGTCCGCGTCCGGTCGCCGCTTCGCGCGGCGCAGCTCGCGGTCCTCGACCCGCGCGTCGCGAACGCGGTCTCCGGCGCGGGCGCGGGCGTCATCGCCGCGACGGTCGTGTGCCCTCTGGACGTTCTGAAGACGAGGCTGCAGGTTACGCCGGGGGGTTCGCGCGCGTACGTCTCCACGTACGAGTCGCTGTCGCACATCGTGAAGAACGAAGGGCCGAGGGCGTTATACCGCGGGTTAACGCCCACGATCGTGGCGTTACTGCCAAACTGGGCGGTGTACTTCACCGTGTACGAGGGTTTGAAGGGCGCGATGGCGAGAGCCGCGGGCGAGGGGGGCGGGAGCGAGCGCGCGGGCGGAGAGCGCGTCCGAGACGGAGACGGCGACGGGATCGGAGACGGGATCGGAGCCGCCGACGCCGCGTCGACGTCGACGTCGACGCCGACGCCGACGGACGAGTCGCGGCCGCTGCGGCACATGCTCGCCGCCGCCGGCGCGGGCGCGGCGACCGTCCTCACGACGAACCCGCTCTGGGTCGTCAAGACGCGCCTCCAGGTGCAATCCAGCGCCGCGCTCGCGAGCAGCCTTCCCCGACGCGCGCCGTACACGTCAACCGCCAACGGGCTGTACCGACTCGCCACCGAGGAGGGCTTACGAGGCGCGTACAGCGGCCTCGCGCCGTCGTTGCTCGGGATCTCGCACGTCGCGATTCAGTTCCCGGTGTACGAGCAGCTCAAGCTCGAGATGGCGCGGCGTAAGGGCGACGGCGCCAGGGTGACGGATCTAGCCGCGTCCGAGCTCATGGTCGCCAGCGCCGTCGCGAAACTCACCGCGAGCGTAGTGACGTACCCGCACGAGGTGATACGCTCGCACATGCACGTGCGAGGGTTCGGGCCGTTCGAGGGGGTGTTTTGTCTGATGCGTAGGATACATAGAGAGGGTGGGGGCGTGCGGGCGTTCTACAGAGGCGTCGGGACGAACTTGATCAGGACGACGCCCGCGGCGGCGATCACGTTTACGTCGTACGAGCTCATCAGTCGGAAGCTGCGCGCGATCGGCGACCGCGTGCGCGCTGACGGGGAGTCGGGCGACGCGACCGGAGGCGACGCGCGTTGAGCGACGGGCGCGAGGTTAGATGGTGGTCGTGTTTGTCAATCATATTAGTATGTATGTATGTATCAATCATATTAGGGTCCGCGTCCCGCGAACGCGGGCTTGGCGGCGAAAATAAAACGTCCGCGCGGTTTTGGGGGGTCGGGCGGTGCCCCCCCCCCCTCCCGGGCGCCGTCGCTCACATGACGACGCACCCGCACGACGGCGCCGGCTCCTCCTCCGCCTTCGAAGGCGCCGCACCGCCGCTCTCTTTCGCCCCTTTTGGGCCTCCCGCTCGCTTCCCGCCCGCCTTGCCCGGGCTCTTCTCCGCCTTGTCGTACTTGGACAGCCGACCGATGTTCCTCATGATCTTCGAAACGACCGCGCACGTCGGCCGCTCGTTCGGGTCCGGGTGCCAGCACTGCTCCACGAGCTGCGTCATCATCTGGCACCGGCGCGTGCCGTACGCGGCCATGAACGCCCACCCTGGTCTCAGCGCTTCCTCGCCCGTGGCTCTGTGCGCCCACGACACCGGGTCTCTGAGCGTGAGCAAACCTTCGAAGAGCTCGAACGCGACGATGGCGAAGGAGTACAGGTCGCACTTGAGGCCGTAGAAATCGTGTCGGAACACCTCCGGGGCCATGTACTTGTACGCTCCCGTCTCGCCGGTCATCAAGAACTGGTGATCGTACAGCTGGCCGTACACCTTCTCTTCGAAAATCTCCGCTCGCTTCTCCTCCGGGGACCCTTCTCTCTTTTTGCGTCCGGCGCCGCCGCGTCCGGATCCGGCCGCTTTGAAAGGGCTGTCCTTGTCGGAATCGTCCCCCGTCGGGCTGACGGCCGGCGAGCCCATCTGGCTCGGCGTCGGCGACCGCGGCGACCGCGGCGTCTTGACCGACAGCATCTTCGACAGGCCAAAGTCCGCGAGCTTCGCCACGCCCTCCGCCGTCAGCAGCACGTTGGCCGGCTTCAAATCCCGATGCAGCACCGCGAACGGCCTCCGAGAGTGCATGTACGTCAGCGCGGACGCGATGTTCTGCGCGATTCGGAACCCCTCGTCGAAGTTCATGTTCTTCCCTTCGAGTTTTAGGTCGTGCAGACGGCGCTGCAGGGACCCGCCGGACATGAGCTCGCAGCACATGATCGGCGGCTGACCGGCTTTGTACCCGACGCCTAAAAATTGGACGATGAACGGGTGCACGAGCTTGCTCCAGATGGCCATCTCGCGGTTGAACTCCTTGATCGCGATCTGATCCGTCACGACCGCGGTCTTCAGCGTCTTGATCGCGACCGGGCACCCGCGCCAGTGACCGCTTCGAATCTCCCCGAACGCGCCCTCGCCGATGAGCTCGTTCACGGTCACGTCCGTGGTGAGGAGCTCCCAGTCCTCGATGCCGCCGCCGCGGCCGCCGACGCCGCCGCCGAACCTCTCGCTGGTCACGGACGCGTCCATCGTCGCGAGAATGTTGTCAATCTCGCCGCCGGACAGGGGGGTGTTGGAGCGATCCAGCTGCTGGTAATCGACCGCGGACGTCGGCGTCTCCGGCTGCGAAATCGGCGTCTCCGGCCGCGACGGCGCCACCCTGACCTGCGACAGCCGCGACGTCGACGTCCTCGGACCGCCGTTGACGTGCAGCGCCCTCAGCGCGGCGGTGTCGCCGTGGCCGCTCTGCCCCGGGGTGTTCAACGCGCTCCCGGGGAGCGACGCCGACCTTGTCCCTCCGCTCGCCGAGTTCATCATGAACGCCTGCAGGTTCGCGTACGATTCGCTCCCGATGAGACTCTCCTGCCCCGCGGACGCTCGGGGCGGCATCGTCGGGAAGTCGACGCCTTCGTACGCGAAGCTCCGCCGCGTCGACGTCACGCCCCCCGCGGACACCAGGTACCGCGCCGCGTCCTCGTGCCCGAACGTGTTCGCCTCGTCCAGCGGCGTCCGCCGCCAGTTATCTTCCGCGTTCACGTCGACGCACACGTTCGTGACTAAATACTCCATGACGGTTCTCGCGTTGCTCGCCGCCGCCGCGTGCAGCGCCGTCGTCCCCGAGAGGTTTCTCGCGTGGACGTGGTTCAGATCGATGTCGTACCCGGTCGCGACGCTCAGGAAGCTCGCCAGGTCGTCCATCTTCGCGTGCTCGAGCATGAGCGCGACGCCTTGGATCTTCTCCACGCGGAGTTCCCTCAGGGTCGTTCCATACAAAGCGATTGTCGGGGTGGAGTTCATAGGCGTCAGGTGGAGTTGAAAGGCGTCGAGGTGTGTCGGGATTGAAAGCGAGGGGTGAGCGGAGAGAAGCGCCGGGAAAAGTCCTCAAGGAATGACGTTCACCACGCCGACGGGGTCGTATGGGAACCAGTGTATAGAACGCACCTCAGCATCGTCTCGCGGTCGCTCGCGCTGAGCACGTCGTCGAGGTTCCTGCTCTTTTGGCGACTCGCGAGCTCCGCGTTCCAACCGCGCGTCGCCCCCGCTTTCTCGTCCCCCCTCCCCGGCGCGTGCTCGTGCTCGTACTCGTTCAGCGATCGCAGCGTCGCCTTCACCGCGCTCGCGATGTCATCATCCTCCTCGGTGATGTCGCTGCTGCTCTCGCCGCTGCTCTCGCGCGGCGCTCTGACGGACCCATCGCCGGCGGAGCGCGTCCCCGGTGCTCCCGCGTCCGCCGCGTCTCGCTTGAACGGCGACGGTCCCGCCCCCGGCCCGCTCGCGTCCGCGGGGTGAATGAGGTTCATCGCGCTCCCGACCGGGGACTCCTCGCCGACGCGCTTGTTCACGATGAACACCTCCGCTTTGCCGTCCAAACCCAGTCCCAGGCGCACGGTCTTCCGCCGCGACGGTTTCGACGGATTCTCCGCGGGGATCGGACCCGCGTCCCATCGCCCCTCCTCCGTCTTGTCGTGCTGCGTTCGGTGCTTGCGCGCCTGGTGGCTCCGCTGCATGTGCACGAGCTTCTCCTCCTCTGCGAGACGGTCGCGGCGAAGGAGGGGGCGGACGGGGGGGCGTCAGCTTCTGTCATCGCGGAGGCGAGCGGAGGAGGCGGGCGACGCGGGCGCGGCGGGAGGAGCGGATGGGTCGCGCGACAACGACGACGACGACGGGACGATGAGGATGAGGATGAGGATGAGGACGGCGGCGACGACGACGAAGTCCTTAAGGAACGGCGTTCACCACGCGAACGCGGTCGTATGGGAAGCAGTCTCATGAGCGGAGGAGGCGGGCGACGCGCGCGATCGATCGACCGATTCGTGATCGATCGTAGACGTGTATGACAAGACAAAAGTTGGAAAATACGAAAGTATCTTGGCGGCGCGGGGGGCACCGCGGGGGACCGCGCGCACCCGTGAGTTTCATCGCTTGCGTCGGGATCGCGAGGTCGTCGAGCATCACGGCGTTCATCTGCGAACGGAAGAATCGTGAGCGGAAGGGAACGCGTCAGCGGCGCGCGCGAGGAGGTCAACGCGCGAGCGGGCGACGGAAGAATCGACGTCTCGTCTCTGGGTGGTTGCTTCTCCGAACGGCAAGATCGCGAAAGGGCGCGCACCGAGGTTCGATAGTTCGGCGCGCCCTCGGCGTCGGGGACGCCGTTCGCGACGTCCGCGGGCGCGCTCTTCGCGCTCATCGCGGACGCGCGCGGCTCCCCGCGCTCCAGCGCGCTCGCGCACGCGTCTTTGTCGAGCGAGTTGTCCCTTCGTCCCATCGAAGTGCAGACAAAAAAATCGTCGGACACAAATATCCGCTCGTCACGCGCGAGGGCGACGGCGCGCCTCCGACGCGGTCGCGGTCGCGCTCGACGCTGGAATCGGCGCGTGTCGATGCCGCGGCGTTCGAAGGCGCCTTCGCGGGAGTACGAACCGGCGCGCGCGAGCGTGGAGCGCGCGCGAAACAGTGCGATGCGCGGCCGCCGGTCGGGAATCGCGAGTTCGGACGTGGCGTGACCCGTGATCCGGGCTATCACGCGTGCGCGAAACAGCGCCTGACGTCGGAGGCGGGGTCGGGACAAGGGCGGGGCATATGAGGATCTCCCCACAGAGCATTTAGTCTGCTGCATTTTTGTTGCTATGAACTTCACCGCGAGATTAAAAGAGAGGTTCTCGAACGTCGCGAAGTTGTTGACCCTACAACGTACGATCAAATTTGCGCGTAACCGACCGACTCACCGTGTCACCGATGAGTTGACCCGCAGACTCAACGTAACCGACGCGGAAGCGAGCGGGCAACCCGGGCGGCAGCGGCGGGAGAAAATACAAAAATCTCTCCGCGTCGACGCGCACAGCGGCGCGAGCGAGCGCGGCGGAGGTCGCGCGGGAGGTCGAAGCGAGCGCGCGACGTCGACATGAAGCGACGGAGGTCCGCGGAGGCGACGCCGGCGACGCGGCGATCGAGCGTCGCCGTCGCCGTCGCGGCGACGGCGACGGCGACGACGACGAAGAGAGGGCGCACCGCCGGGGTGGCGCCGAGATCGGCGACGCCGTCCGACGAGCGCGAGAACGAGCCCCCGGGGACGGCGACGCGGCGGACGTCGCCTCGCGGCGGCGACGCGCCGGGGACCGCGTCCGTCGCGCCCGCGTCCACGGCGCGAAGGTTCGCGTTGGACATCACGCGCACGGCGTCCGCGCCTGCGACGGCGCCGCCGCCGTCGACGAGCGCGCGGAGGAGACAGAGCGCGGGGGGTCGCGCGGGAGCGGGAGCGGGTGCGGGATCCACGCCGACGAGGAACCTCCTGAAAGATCTCGAGGAGGACGACGACGACTCCGTGGAGGTGATCGAAGTGGAGCCCGACTCCGAGGAGGAGGAGGAGGAGGGCGGAGAGGAGGACGAGGAGGAGTCGTGCCAGCCCACGCAAGCGGCGCCGCCGCCGGCGCAGGACGTCTCGGACGACGACGAGGAGGAGGATGCCGTCGCGCCGACGCAAGCGGCGCCGCGGGCTTCGAACCGCGAAGACGACGAAGAAGAAGAAGAAGAAGAAGACGAAGACGAAGACGACGATACCCTCGAGCTCGAGGATGACATGGACGACGCGGCGCCGTTTTATCAACCCACGCAGCAGCTCGCGCCGCCCGCGGCGACATCCCCGCCGGTCGCGGAGCGGACGACCTCGACGCCGCCGGGAGGGTCGAACCGAAGGCGCTCGCCGCGCGGCGGCGGCGGCGGCGGCGGGGCGGTCTCCCCCGACGTCGGCGCCGCGGTCGCGCGGTCCGCGCTCGAGGACGACGACGTCGTCGCGGAGACGCAGGAAGAGAGGGAAGAGGAAGAGGCCGCCGACGACGACGCCGCCGCCGACGACGACGCCGCCGCCGACGACGACGACGAGATGATGATGATTCAGCCCACGCAAGCGGCGCCGCCGCGCTTCTCCGCGTCGCCCGGATCCGTCGGTCTCACCGACTTTGAACGCGAGCGACGGCGCAACATCAAACGCAACGAGACGATCATGGCGTCGCTGAACATCGCGACGGCGACGGCAAAGGCCCCGGCGAAGCCGTCGGCGGCGGCGGAACCCGCGCCGGCGACGCCGCCGGCGCCGGAATCGGCGCGGCCGGCGGCGCCCGTCGTCGACGCGTGCGCGGGGGACGCGGCGGCGCGATTCATCCGCGCGCGCCTCCTCTCCGGGTATCACGACAACGCGCCGTCGCGCGCGGACTTGTGCTTCTGCCCGGAGTTGTCTTCGCATCAAAAACACCTCGTGGACATCCTCACCAACACGATAGAGGGCGGCCAGAACAACAGCGTGCTTCTCATGGGCGCGCGAGGAAGCGGAAAAACGACGGCGCTCGACAGCGCGTTGAAGGAGCTCAAGGCGACGCACGGCGAGAAGGTGTTACCCGTGCGCTTATCCGGGATGTTACACTCGGACGAGAAAGTCGGCATGCGCGAGATCGCGTGCCAGCTGTGCGACGCCGGGGAGGAGCTCGAGTTCAACCGCGCCGCCGGGTTCGCGGAGAACGTCGCGTTCATGCGCGAAGTCTTGAGAGCGCTCGAAGGCGGCGGCCGCGCGGTGATTTTCATCCTCGAGGAGTTCGACCTCTTCACGCTCAGAGGCGCGTCGTCGAAGCAGACGCTGCTGTACAGCATCATGGACCTCCTGCAGCAACCGCACGTCAGCGCCGCGGTCGTCGGCGTGACGTGCCGCCACGACGCCGTGGAGCTCCTCGAGAAGCGCGTCCGGAGCCGGTTCGCGCATCGCCGCGTGTTGTTGGCGCCGCCCGCGGGACGAATGAAAGCCGCGGCGCTCGTCCGACACGCGCTCAGGCTCCCGGAGTGCGACAAACAGGGGGCGGAGGAGGAGGACGACGAGAAGAAGCGAGAAATTTCGAGCGTCTTCGTCTACCCGCCCGAGCCCGGGTACGCGCGTCGGTTTAACGCCGCGTTGGACGACGCGTTATCCAAACCCGCGGCGGCGAACGCGTTGACGCAGTTTGAATACCTCGAGTGCACGCCGCGCGCCGCGGCGGATCTCGCGCTCGTGACGCTGTCGAGGATGAACCGCGCGCTCGGGACGATCACCGCTGACGACATCGCGCGCGCGACGCAGACGCAGATGGCGGACACGTACGTGCGCTCGCTGAGCTCGAGCAGCGTCTTGGAGCTCTGCGCCGTCGTCGCGATGTCGAGGCTGCACCGGATCCGGCGCATGCTGAGTTTTAACTTTAAACACGTCGAGAGCGAGCTTCGCACGATGGCGTCGAACGACTTTTTGGGCGAGGCGGGCAGAGCGAAGCAGCCCGTGCTCGTGCGAGCGTTCGAGGGGCTGCTGTCCATGGGGCTCGTCGAGGCGAAGCATCACAACGGCGGCGTTCGGAAAGCCGGCGGCGAGCCGCCGTTTCGACAGATTCAACTGCTCATCACGGACGAGGAGGTGGAAACCGGCGTCAAGAGGCACCCGCAGGCGCCCGCGGGGTTGATCGACATGCTCACGCACGAGGGCGTGAGGATGACGACGGGGTGCTGATGCGATGAAGCAGACGGTCGAGAGAGCGGTGGTGGGGGCGGCGGTGGGGGGACGAGGACGGCGCGACGGACGAGATCCTCTATTTTAGATTCATTCGGCGGCGACGCATCACGTGACGCGTCGCCTCTTCTACGCGTAGCTAACTTCTATGACACGCGCGACGCGCGTTGACGTACTTCCATCCACTCGTCGACATCCGTCCGTCAGAGCGCGTTCTTCTTCTCCGCGCGCTTCTGCGACCGCTTCAGGTTCTTCTTAGCCGCCTTGCTCAGCTCTTTGGACGCTCTCTTCAGCGCCTTCTTCTCCACCTTGAGCATCTTCTTCGCCGCCTTCGCCGCCGATCTCGCCGCCTTCTTCTTCCTTCGCGCGTCCGCGTCCGTCGGCGACGGCGGCGCCTCCGGGTCCACCGCGACTTGCGCCGCCTCCGCGGTCGCTCTCACCGCGTTTTTCAACAGCTTCGGATCCACGCGCTCGCCGAGTTCCGCCTTCCTCGCGAGGAACTTCGCGAGCGCCTCGCCCTTGTTGCTCGTGACCTTCCCCCCGGTCCACGCCATCACCTTCTTCGGCGCGGGGAGGCTCCGAACGATCTTCGCCTCCGCCTTGAACCGCTGCGATCTCGACGCGAGGACGTCGGGGCTCGGGCGCTCGAACGCGGACGCCATCCTCGAGGCGACGACCGCGGTACCACCCGCAGGCGGCGGGGCGGCGGCCGGCTCGGAATGCGGAAATTTCGTTCGGCGGCCGCGCTTATGATATTTTCAGGCACCGGACGAGCTGGAATAAAGCGGAGACGAGTCTGGATTCGTTCTCGCGACGCGCGCGCGTCGCTCTCGTCTGATCATGACTCATCATAAAAAACGACCTACCGTCTCGTCTATCGCGCCGGCGGCGCGCTGTTGTCGCTGCTGCGCCGCTTCGCCGCGCTCTTCGGGTCGACCAAGACCTTCACGTCGATCGGCGCGGCGCGCTCCGCGATGACGCCGCTGCCGAGGCACTCTCGGCCGTCGTAAAACACCGCGAACTGTCCGGCGGCGAGGCCTTGGTCGTTCGCGTCGAGGACGACCCTCCCGCCCTCGCCGTCGGGGTCGAACTTGAGCGTGCATCGATACCGCCGCTCGCCGTGGCGGACTTTGCAGTACAGCTCGGATATCGACGCCGCGGCGACGTGCGCCTCGGACGCGCCGCCGTCGTCCGCGGCGTCGTCGTCGTCGTCGCCGTCTCCGTCGTTCGCGTCGGCGTCGTCGGCGTCGTCGCCGAACCCGAGCGCGTACCCGCGCGCGCTCTTCGCCGGCGCTTCGCCGGATATCCAGTTAAACTCGCCGACTCGAAACGCGCGCCGCTCTTTATCCCCCGCGTAGTAATCCTTCGTGATGAACACGATGTTCCTCTTCGCGTCTTTCCCGCAGACGTACCACGGTCCGCCGCTGAGCCCCAGCCCGCTCCGCTGGCCGATCGTGTGGAACCAGAATCCTCTGTGTTCCCCAATCTCCAGCCCGGTCTCGATCTCCACGATCTTCCCGGGCCTCTCCCCCAGGTGCTCCGCGACGAACTCGCTGAACTTGACCTTCCCGAGGAAGCAGATCCCTTGCGAGTCTTTTCGGTTCGCGTTGGGCAGCCCCGCCCTTCGCGCGATGTCTCGAATCTCCGCCTTCGGTAAGCCGCCGATCGGGAACGATAAACCCTCGAGCTGCGCCTGAGACAGCGCGGCGAGGAAGTACGTCTGGTCCTTGTGCGCGTCCCCGGACATCACGAGCTTCACCTTACCGTCGGCGTCGGCGTCGTCGCCGGCGCCGCCGAAAGGTCCGCCCGGCCGCTCCAACGCGGCGTAGTGCCCCGACGCGACCCTAAGGGTCGTTCCATACATTGCGATGTCGGGGTGGAGTTGAAAGGCGTCAGTTGGATTTGAAAGGCAACGCGGGCGGGGATTGAAAGCGAGGGGTGGGCGGAGAGATCCGCCGGGCAAAGTCCTTAAGGATCGGCGTTCACCACGCCAACGCGGTGGTATGGGAACCAGTGTATAGAACGCACCTCGCGAACCTCCCCGGGTGCGTCTCCGCGAGCCACTCCCTGAACGCGCCGAACTTCACCCTGCTGTTGCACAGCATGTCCGGGTTCGGCGTGCGCCCGCGCGATATCTCCTCAACGCTGTGCGACACGACGAGGTCCCAGTACGGTCGCGTGAGCGGCACCACCTCCAGCGGCACGCGCAGCAAATCGCACACCGCGCGCGCCTCCGATAGGTCGTCTTCCCACGGGCACTGGTCCCAGTAGTTCCGGAAGTCCTCTTGGAACCATATCTGGAGGTAGAACGCGGTGACGTCGTGGCCCGCGGCCTGGAGGAGCGTCAGCGCGACGCTGCTGTCGACGCCGCCGCTGAGGAGTACGGCGACTTTCATCGGGCGCGCGTCCGGCTCGCAGAATCGCAGCACGTCCGCGGTCGCGACGAACGGCGTCGTCGGCGCGGGGGACGTCGCGTCGTCGTCGTCGTGGTCCTTCGGCGTCGTCGCGAGCGGCGTCGCGTTCGCGAGCACCGCGAACGGCGCGTCGGCTTCTTCGTCCGAGGACGCCGCTTCCGCGGCGGCGCCGGACGCCGCGCGTCGTCCCGGCGGCGGAGGATCGTCGTCGTCGCTCTCCCGGAGGAGCGCGAAAAATCGTCGTCGACATCGTCCGAACCTCGCCGACGGCGTCGCGTCCCCGGCGGCGCGTCGCCGCCGTCCGGACGTGGACGCGACGGCGCATCGGAGCGCCGCCGCCGCGGAGGACGTCGCCGCGACCGCGGCCATCGCTGCGATGGGGGGGGGGGGGGGGGGGGGGGGGGTGGGGGGGGGGGGTCCTCCGCGGGGGGTTCTTTTTTCCTTTTTCGTTAAGCACAATTTTTTTTTCAAAAAACAACCA
>Ga0181560_10005443_pt1 | contig 11392 bp, 10 predicted proteins | sample 011ome_20_FD_133751 | JGI IMG/M metagenome (GOLD analysis project Ga0181560, IMG submission 133751) | Coastal salt marsh microbial communities from the Groves Creek Marsh, Skidaway Island, Georgia - 011509CT metaG (megahit assembly) | ecosystem: Environmental > Aquatic > Marine > Intertidal...
ATTTCACATCCGTTCGATTCAATCTCGGAAGAATGTGTTTGAAACAAATATCGTCCCACTTCACGACCACGTCTCACAAAGAATCTCTCTCCCCCATCGTCGTCGAAAGCTTTTTCTGTAAAACTTGCGTGTTCATAGCTTTATAAAGAAGACAAAATAATCTCTTGTCTGTTCTTTTTATGTTGCGTCGTTGCTCTCGGGAAACTGAGGAAAATTCGTCATTTTCAGTTACTTCTTTAGTATTCTTTTCCTATTTACGCGTCACAAGGCACAAAACCGCCAACGCTCTGTTTTTGTTTGCGACTCTAAACCATGAAGACATACTCTGCTTCATCATCATCTTTGCACCATTCGTCGCGGTATTGCGTCGCGAGAAGAATCGTCGTCGAAGGCAACAGACGCGCTCGCTCGACTCCGTCCTCTTCATCGTCTCGTTTTCTTTCTCTTCGCGTGTGCGCGAAGAAAAAAAGTGGCTTCGCCGCCGAGTTGATGAAGAAAAACGACGACGACGAAGATAAAGACGACGGTCCAAGCACGAGTAGCAATAGTGCCAGTAAAACGAACGAAACGGAGCGGTGCCCGTGCGGGTCTTCTAGTTCTTACAAGTCGTGTTGCCGCCCGTATCACGATTTGGAACGATATCCAGCCGACCCGGTGACTTTGATGAAATCGCGGTTCTCCGCCTACGCCAAGGGCAAAGCGAAATACATCGTTATGACCACGCACTCAGAAAATGAAATCAAAAAAGACGGGAGCAAAACAAAGACCGGGGTAAAAGTGAGCACGTTAGAAGCGGACGTGGTCGCGACGTGCGAAAAAGTTGAATTTTACGGATTGAAAATCGCCAACGAGAAGAAAAAGAACGATACCGAACATCTGGTTTCTTTTAGTTATAACTGCCGCATCCGAGGTCAAAAAGGTTTCGATCGAGGCAGAGAGGAGACGCAATCGGAGCTGTCTACGTTTAGGAAAGAGGAAGACGGGAAGTGGTATTTTCTAGACGGCATTCAAGGAGGCGCGTGATTGTCTCTCCTCTTGCGCTCTTGTGTACTCTTCTCTAAAACTTTATCATCTACATTTTAATTAAAACTACCATCGCTACTTGTATATGCTACTGCTAATCGCGTCGCAGCTCCTCGTCACGCGACTGCTTCCCAGCCTCCGGAAAACATGCACGCGTTTGCCCCACCTTTACACCTAAAACGTTGACTCGTGTCGCTTTCGCACGAAAGGGAGCCTTCGTCTCCGTTTTTCGAATTTGACAACGAAGGATAGCAACACGTCGCCGGCCACGGGAACGCTCGAAAATTCTTACCGATTCCTACGTTATTCAAGCCCGAGTTTCGTTGCCAACGTAACACGGCCCTTTCAAATCCAAGTTCTTTTAAATCTTTCGCTCTTTTGAGGACGAACTTTGCATCTCTCTCCTCCATAAATTCAAACTTTCTCACCGCATCTTCGGTGCGCATGTTCGCGAGTTCGCTCAAACAAGTCTTCAATTTGTCCCCGTAGGAGTTTTTCCCCAAGAATCCATCTCTCGCGTGACACCTGTAATCCAACATCACGCTCAAGCTTACCGACGTTCTCAATTTTTCTGCGTCGCCGTTGACGTGCGAGTTGGAAAATCTCGCGATGCTGAACTTTTCGTTCCCCGGTATGAATACCGATTCCGTCACGCACGCTCTCCAACCGTGTCCAAACATTTGGTCGTTATCTATGAAGGTCACTTTTGAATACGTTTCGTTCACCACGTCGATGAATATATTTTCTCCGTGCCGATCGCATTGACCTAATAAAGCGTCCATCACCGCCGCTTTCACGACTGATTCGTGATCTACGTTGACCAGCGCGTTACGAGCACCAACCGGGTCGCTTTTCACAAGACGTTCATCTAATTGCGTGATTGAAATTCCCGGCGCGATGGACATGAACAGCGCGTCCGTTTCTATCTTTCGAGTATTACTGGGATGTACGCTCTTCACGCGCTCCGTCCAATGTCGAACGGAAATTTCCGACGCGTCGCAAAAATCGAGAATCTTTTGCATCGTCACTGAATTCCGCATCGTTTTCACCGCTTTCGATCGTTGCCCCGGCGTCGTGTCTACGAACGCGTTCCCCCTTTTTTGATAGCACGCGCCGACGCCGTCTGGGTCGACGATAGTCTCGCCGTCTCGATTTATTTTTCCTCCCACGCACCACATTTTCGCAATCGCCCAATCCGTGCTCCCTTTTCTGTTTACTTTCACCAGCGTCGCCGGCGAGGCACCTATTTCCGGTTCGTACGTCTGATTTTTCATCGTCACCGTTCTCGCCATCTCTTTCAAGACGTGCGTGCACCCGAAACACGCGTCGCATCGATCGCCTTTGTCCGCCAGCGCTTTCGCCAACGCGTTATCGTGCCCTTCGTCCGAGGACGCGTGCGATGTGAACGACACCGAGTCGTCCACGATGACTCCTCTTTCTTCTTCTTCTTCTCGAGGGGAAGCGCATCGCGCGCACGTCCCGCACGAGGAAAACGAACCCGAACTCGTCCTCCTCGTCTGCGCGCCACTTTCAGCCGAAACCGTCACCGCGGCGAGAAGAAGACAAACAACGGCACACGACGACACCATCGTCAGAACAAAACAGAGAAACGAAGACGAGCGGGAGGAGGAGGAGAAGAAGAAAAAAATGCAGGCGCGTCTTTTTTTCGTTTTCGTTGCCACCACCATCGTCATCGCGGCTTCTAATAAAACGCGCGGCGCGCGCGACTCATTCTCGCGTCATAAACACGCCCACGCACGCGCGCGCACGAAACCAAGTACGTACATACGTGTATATACGTAAAAGTGAAGAGGCGAGAGAAGAAGATGTGAAAAAAAAGGAGATATTTTCCAAAAAGGTTTTGTTTAGGGTTTCAGTCTCAATTTCTTTGAAGGGGGGCGTGTGCCACTTTTGGATAGCGAGAAAAGCTGCCGCAAAAAAAAAGGCGTGTGTGCACACGTTCCGTACACACGACACGTGCACATAAAACACGCACAAACAAACGAACAAACGAACGCGTCGAGCGAAGGGTGTTCCTTTTTTTGTTTTCTGTTGTTTTTACGCGAAGAGGAGAGAAAGAAATGATGACGTTCACTCCAACGCTCGCGAGGGCGATGCTGATGTGTTTTTTCATCACCGTCGTCACCGTGGGGGGCGTGTGGCGGCCGGTTTTGCTCGGTGCAGAAGCGGCTAAGATTGATATTAATTGGAACGGTATGCAATACACCATCGACGACGATTCGACTGTTCAAGAAGATAGAGTTTTTGATGGCGAGACGAAAACGATCGGACCGTATTATCTCTCCGAGCGCGCGCAGCACATTAAAGACGAGTTCACGGAACCGTACGACTGGGCTGACTATTTGCAAGATTTCTCATCTTACATGGCTGAATATTGCGAAGTGCCTGGCGGCGACGATTGGTCAAAATTTACCGGCTACGCGTTCACGCCATCTACTGGTGGCACGAGAGTCGCTTCGGGTACGTTCATGACCAAGTACTTGACCGAGACGGTCAACGACAACACCGCGCCAGCTGCCGGACGCCTCGAAAAGGTTGAAAAGACAGTCAAGGACATGTGCGGAATCCACGCTGTGTTGCGCTATTTGTACTTGGGTTACAGTAATGGTAACGATAATACCAACTGGGATAGAGCTGCTGCGGTGTACTACGGCCAAACTTTTGCTGGCTCACTTTCTCACCGCGCCAACTATTTGGGCAGCCAATTTGGCACGATGTCAGGCTCCGGCAACTCTGTTACGAATGTGAAGATCACCGACGCTTTCAGAGCAGGTAAACAATCTTCGTCCACTTCGGTGAAAGCTGAAAAGTACGAGGTGATTGAGCACCAAATGCGCATCGTATACGCGCAAGGTATCATCAAGTACGCGCTTCAAATGGATCACGCCGTTGCCGAAAAAACTGCGACGGCGTACATGGAAGCGCAAGCGGAAGGTCAAGCATTTGCTCGTATTCTTGCACCTTGGGTGAATGGATACTCGGCGAACAATGCGACGGCGTTAGAATCTATGTTCGATACGTCGAAAGTTCCGCGAGGGACCGCGCATTACAACTACTGCGCGGCCAAAGCGATTTTGCAATCGGACATCAACGGCGGCATTTCTGACGAGGAAATTGGATCTTACGACCACATGGATGAGGTCGTCTGCCCGACTATCGATGCGCATTTGGCCAACGTGGCTAGAACTGGCACTGATACGTACACCCCATCATCCATTGTCGGTCCTGACTTGTCCGTATCGCAGGCTGTTTCGCAAGTGAAAAAGTTGCTCGGGGACTCTACCGACTACGCGACCATCAAGGAAACGTACACTGAGTTGGGATTACGCGCGTTGGCTGATACCGATCGCACGGGAGAGCCGGTTTGGAACGCTTTTAAGTCCCATTTTGGTTCTGCGACGTGGATTTCTGACTTTGTAGACCAAATCTGCGATGGCACGACTTTATCTTCGCACGCGGGCGCAAGAGCTGAACTGCTCGAGAAGACGGTCATGGACGCGTTGCAAGTTCAAGCAATCATCAGTGATCTCTATCAAGGTTACTCGAACAACGACCAGGATAAATGGGATCAAGGTGCGGCGAAGTTCCACGGCGCCGGCGACAGTTACGACTCCACCGTCTTTGCTCGCGGCGATAAAAGAGGAGCCAACTACGGCACCATGAATGGCGATGTGGCCAAGGCGAACAAGAACATCGCGACTGCTTTGGCCTCGGGTAAATCTGAAGCCAACTACAACACCGTGTTGAAAAACATCAAAGTGATTTACGCGCAAGCTACAATTCGATACGCGTGGCTCATCGATCGCGATGTCGTTGAAGGCACCGATTATCGCGAGCACCAGGCGGAAGGTTTGGCGTTTTTCAACGTCATCGCGCCGTGGGTCAAAGCCCAAGACAGTGCTGGCTACGAGACCGTATCTCAAATCTTCGACACGACGAAGAGACCGTTCTCCGTCATTGGTCACTCGTATTGTCTCGTTGAGCAAATCGTTGTGAATGCCTTATCCTTGTCCTCTGCGGACATGGGCGCCTTGGAAGATGCCAGTTCTTTGGCTTCGTGTTCAAACGTGGCAACTTCGAAGGTCATCTCGGAAGGCGACACCACGCTTTTCACGGCAACGACCGACATTGGCGCTTCTTTAGAGACCTCTAATCTCGTTTCTGACGTCAAAGCTATCATCGATGTCACCTCGCCGAATTTTGCCGCTATCAAGGCGAAATACAGATCGAACGGTTTGCGCGGCATGGCGGACGCGGACAGATCTGGCGAGCCGGCGTATAATCTCTTTTACGCGTATTACGCCTCAAAGACGTGGATTTCAGATTTTCTTTATCGCGCAACGGACGGCACGGCGACGTCTAACTCGGAACCAGCACGATTGGAGGCTGTTGAGAAATCTATGTGGGATGCGACCATGGTGAACGCGATTGCGTCCGACCTCTATCGAGGCATCACGGATAAGAACGCGTGGGACGCCGCGGCGGCGAAATATTTTGGGAAATCATCGACGCGATCGACGACTATTTACGGGCGCGCAAACAAGCGGGCGGCGGATTTTGGTACCTTGGGTTCGGATGGAGTTACGGCCAAGGTGAACGCCGCGATTTCTGCCGCGTTCAAATCTGGACCGAGCCAAGTCAACCACGACATCATCTTGAAATCGATCAAGACTATCTACGCGCAGTGTGCCGTCAGATATGGTTTGATGTTAGACCAAGACGTCGCCAGTGGAGCAGATTACCGCGAGCACCAAGCAGAGGGTTGGGCATTCTGGAGAGTCCTCGCGCCGTGGGTATCTGAAGTCGATTCGAGCGGAGCGCAAGTGTTGGATTACATGTTCAACACGGCGACAACGCCAAACCACGCGAACCACTACTGCTTTGCGGTGAATGTGGTAAAGAATTTGAACATAGCTGCGGACGACATGGGTGTCCACGAAGGGGCACCTTCTCTCGATAGTTGCGTCGGTATCGAACCTACCATTATCGGGGCGACGCCGTCGTCTGGTTTTACCCACTTTGCGGCGAAGAGCATGTTTTTCGTGTACTTTGCGTCGACATTTTTGGTAGCTTCGTTGGCTTTGTGTGCGCTTTAATAAATCTCGAAGAAGGAAAGCACGAGGGAAAAGAAAAAACGAGAGTTTACTCAAGAGCGACTATAACTTCGCGATGAAGGCGCCGGCGAACGAAATGGAACGATAAAAACTTAGGAAAGACGGACAAAAAATCAATACAATACGCGAGTAAGTTAATCATGTGTAAAAGAGTTTCTCATTCTTTTATTCTTCACACCAAATATAAAAATAATAATAACGAACAGCTAAGAAACATACACCACCAACGACGAACAACCCAAGATCTTCTCGAATGCGCCGCTTCTTTTTATCTCTCTCTCTCTCTCTCTCTCTCTCTCTCTTTTAATCTCTCTCTCTCTTTCAATCTCTATCTTTCTCGCGCTCACATCTTTTCTTGTTTACGGCCAAATCGGCAACCCTTTTCTATTGACGGAAAAATTATCGCCGTACGCCTTCGGTTGCGTCCCGATCTTCCCCGCGCCCGGAATGATCGAGCTACCTCTTTGCGTGAAATGCTCCGTCTCTTTCTTCTCCATAATCTCCAACGACCACCCTCTCTTTTGACAGAACGTCTCCATCGCCTCTCTCGTCTTAAACTCCAACGTTTTGGGTATTTTACCTTCGGAACCGAACGAAATGTACCCTTGCAAAGGGTTCTCCCAGTGATTAACCTCTCCGCTTTGCGTGGCGTCTCTCAACCTCCACGGGTTGGACATGTACGACGCGCCTTGCGACGAGGATATTTTCGACGGTCTAAACCCAATTACTTTCTTAAAGTGCTCTCCTTCTCGCAACGCGTTGTTGTTGTTGTTGTTGTTGTTGTTGTTCTTTGAACGAGACGTTGAAAACGTTCGTTTTCCCTCGCTTTCGTTCCCAAACATCGTCGATAATGATTTCATCGCGGGGGCACCCCCTGCGACCGAAAAAGAAGAAGATAAAGAAGAAGAAGAAGAAGAGGTGGAACACGAGGAAAACAACGAAGACGCGCTTCTCGCGCAGCGCGTCGTTTTCTGGAGAAACTTGGTCATGTTTTTGAAACAAAAAATAGCAGCGCGTGAAAAGACTGGAGAGAGAGAGAGAAGAAGAAGAAGAAGAAGAAGAAGAAGAAGAAGAAGAAGGGAGGAAGAGTAGATCGAAAGAATTTATTTAAGAGCGGCAAAAAAGTCGGAAAAGAGACGAAAAGTTAACTCTCGTCGTCGATGAAGACTTTACGTAGAGGGAAGAGATCCTCGAGACTTCTCTCCTCCTCCTCCAAAAAAAAAAAAGAAAGAAAACAAAAAGAAAGAAGAGATGCCGAGAACACCGATGGGAGGCGTCGGGACGCACCTCGGCGGCGGCTTAGGAGGAGGTGTTGGAGGAGGAGGCAGCGGTGGAAGAAGCGGATTGGTCAGACTGTTGACGTCTCCGCTGTGCATCGCGGCGGTGATGAGCGTCACGTTTTTCGTGTACGTTTTCAACTCGTCCTCCACTCCTTCGTCGTCGTCGTCGTCTTCTATCCATCGCGACGCTCATCATCATCATCATCAACAACGCGGTAATTATTTGCAGCAAAACAGACGGTTTGGAGGCGCAGGGGCGTCCGATCGCGACGACGCGCATTCTTTTGGCAGTTATCGTCATCATCACGACGGTGAAAACGACGACCACGACGAGGATGAAGACGTATTAGTAGATGTAGAACACGAAGGAAAACGCAATCAAATTTTAGGAGGAGAAAGAGAAGAAAGGAGTGCGCATACAAAAAAGAAAGGATCGTCGACGACGTTGCCGAAGTCCTCGGTGTCCTACCCAAAGGCGAGGAAGGATAGCGCGAGTTTGATCTTGCAAAGTTGCAACGGAGGGAACAACAATAGCGAAGATGAAGAACAACCGAAAGTGTTCCTGGTCACCGGTACGGCTGGGTTCGTCGGCTACCACGTCGCGACGAAACTGAAAGAGAGAGGCGACTACGTCGTCGGTTTGGACGTGGTGAACGATTATTATCCGCAAGGATTGAAACGCGCGAGATTAAAAGAGCTCAAGAGATTAGGCGTGCACACGGTTGAAGCAGATTTGAACGATCAAGAGACGCTCGCGGAGATGTTTTCTCTGTGCACGTTTACCCACGTGCTGCACCTGGCGGCGCAAGCGGGCGTTCGATACGCGGCGAAGAATCCGCATGCGTACGTCCACTCCAACGTGGCCGGTTTCGTGTCACTCATGGAAGTCGTCGTGAGACAGCGACCGTTTATTCCGAGAGTTATTTTCGCCTCCTCGAGTTCCGTGTACGGGTTGAATACAAAGGTACCGTTTAGCGAAACGGATATGACTGATTCTCCGGCGAGCTTATACGCCGCGACGAAGAAATCGGACGAGTTACTCGCGCACACGTATAACGCCATACACGGCGTCGCAATTACAGCGTTGAGATTTTTCACCGTCTATGGTCCTTTAGGGAGACCGGACATGGCGTACTTTTCGTTTGCGAACAACATCGTGAAAGGGAAACCGATCAAAATCTTCACCGGCCCGGGCGGCTCGGAGTTAGCGAGAGATTTCACGTACATCGACGACGTCGCCAAAGGTGTCATCGCGAGTTGTGATACGAGCGAGCCGAGCAACACGCCGAGCGATAAAACAGCCGGTAAGAAGAAACCGAAATTTAGAGTGTACAACTTGGGGAACACGCACCCGGTGACGGTGTCGGATTTCGTGAGCACGTTAGAGAAGCATCTCGGGAAAGAAGCTATTCGGGAATACGTTCCGATGCCAAAGACTGGCGACGTTCCGTTCACGCACGCGGACGTTTCGGCGGCGAGACGCGATTTAGGCTATGAGCCGAGCGTGAGTTTGGACGAAGGTTTGAAGAAGTTTGTGGAATGGTACACGTCCTACTACGTGGACGGTAAACACTCCGAGGATCAAAACTACGTCCCGAATTGATGATGAGAATGAGAATACACCATATACACGCTATGAAGATGACTAAAGAATAGAATTTTTAATACAATGAGTGTATGATAATGAAGTTTGACGCTGTTGTTCTTTTATATCAGCACAGGCCTTTTTTTTGTTCTTTCGCTTCGTATGTTGTTCTTCTATGTATGGCGCTAATGTTGTTGTTGTTGATTTACAAACTAAATTTTGCTGAATTGAATGATTACTATAATGATGAATGACTGTGACGCAAAAGAGCTTCTTCAACGTCACCTGCTACTGAATCTCTTTCTTCTTCTTCTTCTTCCTCTTCTTCCTCTTCTTCTGATTCTTCCTCGTCGCCGTCGTTAACTTTTTCTTCCTCCTCGTCTCGCTCAACCGCGAGCTCGGCGCGGGAAACCGCCTCGAGCCAATCAATCGTCCATCGCGAGTTTTTAAACCTCCCCTGGAAGGTTTCACCACCAAACACGACGAAGAGTACCCAAAACACGTGCAAGAAAACGCCGAGCGCCATTCCAATCCATAATCCCACCAGAGACATTTTTCGTTTGAACGCTAAGAACACGCCGACAGGAAGCGCTAAAATCCAATACGAAACGAACAAAGCCGGCATCGTCGTTGATTGGTAGCCAGCGCCAGTCACGACACCAGTCAAGCCAACTTGCACGCCATCCAAAAGCATGAACAGAGAGACTAAATTCGTCAAAGGCTTGACGTAATCGTCCAAGATTATACGCGCAGAAGGATCGTGGTCGTTCGAGTACAGAAGATTCATGCACTCGAAACCAAACGTGTAATACAGCGCGGAGATCAAAAGCGTTCCTAAAAACGCCGACACGAGCGAAGCCTTGGCGTACGTTCTCGCCTCTTTCGTTTTTTTCGCTCCTAACGCGTTTCCCACGCAACTCGATGCGCCGCGTTGGACGCACCCGGCAATGTTATAGACCACGATCATCGAATTCGTTTGAATCGTTTGCGCCGCCAAAGCGTCCTTCGCGTTTGGAAGTTGACCTGTCAAAAGATTCATGAGATCCCACGCCCACCATTCGAATATGGATAAAACTAAATTCGGAACCGCAATCTTGAAAAACGTCGTCCATTTCGAAAAAGCAGCTTTCCCAAAATGCGCGATTGCGCTGTTACTGTTACTGCGACTATTACTACGACAAACGAAACATTTCTTCACGTCCTCGTCCAAGACAAACGTCGAGAGACAATAACATGATGCTTTAAACACGTCGACTAAAGTCAGCGCTAACGGAGCGCCGACGAAACCAAATTTCATTTTCGCGATGCACACGTACGTCAACAGCATCGTCATCGGAGAGCTCACCGCGCTAATCTTTGCCACCGTGTTAGATTTCTTGCACGCCAACAACGTCTTCAAACACGCGCACGAGAAACACTGCGCTAACAATCCTGGCGCGTACGTCATCGCGTATACTTCAACCAACTTTGCCACGTCCTTTGGAAACTTCATGAAACACAAAATCTCCTCCGCGAAAGACCACACCAGCATTGCCGGCATCCAACACGTGCACACCAATATCGCCACCGCTCTCCAAAGCAACTCCCCGACTCTTTTCCGTTTCTTCATCCCGAAAGATTGACTCGAAAGCGTATCGAGCGCGCCTCCAACGCCCCACAAAAAACAATGTCCCGTGACGGAACACAAACTCGTTCCTAATCCGTACGCGGCTACGCACGTCGTATTTTCGTGATGCGAAATCAAGCTCACCGCGAATAACGACGCCACGGCTGCGGAGACGTTTTGCAAACACGTCGGCCAACCGATGGAAAAAATATGTTTCGTAGCGGTAGGAAGCGAGAGTGCTTTCGCACCTAAAGATGATGATGAAGATGGTGATGATGGTGGCGATGATGAATCTACCGCGAATAATTTCTTTTCACCCTCTCTCACTGTCGCACACATCTTTTCTTTCAAGAGCTTTTTGGAATGGGGTGTTTTTTTTCCCGCCAAAAATTTTCTCCTCTTGTGAGCTCGGTTGTAACGCTTGCTTCAAAAAGAAGGCGCACCAACGCTACATTCCATCATGTCGCACGAACATGTCATTGTTCTAAGCAGCGATAGTGATGAAGAAGCAGAACAAGCGGAAGTTGGAGGTGCGTTTGCGGTGGTTTTTTGTATGTTTTTACGTTCGCATCGTCTACTCGCGAGCGCGAGCGCGCGACCCAATCTCGCATTCTCAACGCGTGGTTTTTCCGTATTTTCAAACGGCTAAGTTTTCCTGCCTGCCTGCACTCGTTTTGGTTTACTTCCAGACCAAACGCGAGCGCAAAGAGCGCGAGAAAACGACGCAGAAAGTACGGAGAGGTGGCGCGTGATTGATTCCGGG